>Ga0210391_10003779_pt1 | contig 12755 bp, 9 predicted proteins | sample IncBWC12OmetaG_FD_160573 | JGI IMG/M metagenome (GOLD analysis project Ga0210391, IMG submission 160573) | Forest soil microbial communities from Barre Woods Harvard Forest LTER site, Petersham, Massachusetts, United States - Inc-BW-C-12-O ... | reverse complement strand
ATCCTTCAACTTCCCTCCGGGATCGAGCTGCCATAGGCTATACTTCGCGTTGAAGTAATCGCAAGCCCCGTCGTAATACCCCGATTGGATCAACAGGTGCAGGGAAGGATTTTCGGCCAGGGCCTGCCGCAGGTTCTCCCCCGTATGGTCGTTTTTATTATCCCATGGAAATACGGGTCCGAACATATTGTACTTGAGGTCCGTCTTGTAGTTCAAGTCCTCCCGCAGGTAGATGTGCATCGCCGGAGTGAACGAATGAAGCCAGCTGGTGAGTTCCGCGTTGTAGTCGGGTCCTTCCCCTGCGCTTTCCCTATCAATTCCTTTATAACGGGAGTCCAGGCGGCCGATCGTATACCCCTTGTCCCTCAATAATTCCTTCCAATAGAACTGGAAAGGGATGTCGAGGTTGTGGGACAGGATGGCGTCCACGGACAAACCCGTATAGCGCGACATTTTCGTTGCGATGTCCTTCTTGGCGGCATCGTCCAGGGAGCTCCCCTTGCTCAGTGCGGGAATCAGTTCGTTGATGGTAAAGTTTTCCACTTCGGGGAGATAGGCCGTCAGGTCCTTTTGCTGCAAATCCTGAGGAAGTGCCTTGTGATACCACGCGGTCGCCGCCATATAGGGCAGGCGCAAAGCATCGCTCACGGGTCCGCCGCGCTGGATCCCCAGGTCGGTGGGGGAGACCAGGACTACGCCGTTCAGGTACATCCACTGGGCGTCCTGTAATTCCAAAGCGAGGCCCGACACGCGGGTCGTCCCGTAGCTTTCCCCGATCAGGAACTTGGGGGAAGCCCAACGGTCCTTGCGGGAAACGAACGTTGCGATCCAGGCGGCCAGGTAACGAACGTCCTCGTTGACGCCAAAAAATTTTTCCGGCACGCCTTCCTTGATCGTCGGGCGCGAATACCCCGTATTCACCGGGTCGACGTAAACAATATCGGCGACGTCCAGGATCGAATAGGGATTATCCTGAACGCCGTAGGGCTCGACCGGGTTCCCTTCGTCATCGATGTTGAGGCGGCGGGGGCCCGTATACCCGATTTCCATCCATACGGAGGGTGTCCCCGGACCTCCGTTGAAGGAAATGACCAGGGGGCGATTGGCTTTATCAGTTATATCTGTGCGTTCATAATAGGTATAAAAGACCCCGGCAATGGGCTTTCCATCTTCGTCCCACACCGGCATGGAGCCGGCGGTGGCGGTATAGGGGACCCTTTGGCCCCGGATGGTGACCTCGTGGTGGGTGACGACGGCGGAGTCGATGTTCAGGGCAAGGCTGCCGGGAGGCATTTTTTCTTCCCCGGAGTTTTTTTGAGCGTTAGCGACGGTAGCAAGCAACAGCAGTGTGCTCAGTAAGAGTGTCTTAGTCATGAAGTAAATATAGGAGGTTTCGGGAGGGAGGCGATACCGCTCAACAAAAAGCGGCCTTCGGGGCGGCCGGAAAACAAAGCGGCCCTAGTATGAGACAGGGCCGCGAGGATTATGATGCAACAAATCGTCAGAGGTAAACAAAGGCGCGTGTAATCTACTGCTTCATGTCGGAAACAACCACGGTCAGGGGTTAAATGCCTGGAAGTTTTAACCCCTTTTCCTGATTCAGGTACTCTGAAGGGCTCAGCCCTGTGCTTTTTTTGAACACCAAAAAGAAGTTGGTCCGGTTCGAAAAACCCGATTGCTTCCCCAGGCCTTCCAGGGACAACTCTTTCCAGGCCCCACCTGAGATCAGGGCCTTGGCGTGCTCGACGCGGTACTGGTTCATCAGGTCCGTGTACCGCATTTTATAATGCTGGTTGATGATATAGGAAAGGTTGTGGAGGGGAATGCTGGTGGCGACCGCCATGTCCTGGATCGACCATTTGGATTGCAGGTAGGGTTTTTCCTTTTGCATATACGCCTCGATGATCGGCAGGTACTGGGCGATCATTCGTTCGTTCACGGGTTTGGGTTCGACGACGGCCTTTTCGACCGGGAGCGGTTTTGGTCCCAGCCTGAGGCTACCCGGATTCCATCCTTCCTTAAGGCCATACAAAGCATCCGGATACAGCAGCAGGATGATGCTGATCGAAATCAACAGCGCAAACAGGAGGTACAACAATCCCTGGTACTTCAACACGACATAAATACCTACTCCATTCCGCGAACCCAGGACGGTCAACGTGGTCATGGCCAGGTAGAACACGGTTTGAATGGAGGTAAGCGTCAATAACCAGTGATACAGGCGGCCCAGTTTCCTGCGTGCGGCCGGAATGACGATCCTCCATTGGAAAACCAGGTAGACGATGGAAAGGGCGGGGCGCAGGAAAAACAAAACGGGTAAGGGTATCAGGGAAATCTTTTGCAGGTAGAACTCATTGTAATTGCGGACTGCATTGGCTACATAGGTGGCCTTGTCCACATGCGTGAGGCCGACGTTGAAGGGGATCATGTCTATAAAGACGATGGCAAAGGGCAGGAAGTGGATCCAATCCCTCCGCCCTATGCCTTCTTTTTGACTCAGCGTCTGCCGGACATACAAATAGGCGCACGGCGCGATGAGGAAACCCAGCGAAGGTCCCCAACCCGCCAGCCAATAGACTTTAGTATACACCCCCGTGATGGTCAGGAGGAAGATCATGTTGTACCACCCCATCGAAAAGAAGGTGATACCTAACAAACGGTTGGTTGCCCTATGCGCGACGGGAGATCTGAAAAGTAAAAATGCTACGATAAACGTAAGCGAAACCCCAAGAAAATAAAATGCGTCCTGGTATGCGAAACTCATACTTCGCAAAGATAGCAGGCCGGTTACTACGGAGTTCCTAACGATTCGTTATGCTATGTATTAAACAATCGTTACGCGGGTGCGATCGATCCAATACGCCCACAGCACAATCAACCACAGGCCTAGTCCCATCCATCCCATCGATTGCACGGTGGAGGGAGGTGGACTAAAAAAGGTCGATGCATAAAACCCCGCGAGTACGATTACAAGCGACCAGAGCGACACGTGTCCTACCCAGCTCTTCGCCCTGGTAGCGCTCAGGTACAGCGCGATGCCTCCCACGTAAAGGATGCCTTCGGCCGCAAGCGTACCCTGGACGGAGTTCCACAGCCCCAAACCCACGCGCGTTTCCGTCCAGGGCGTGAGCTGCAGATCGGGAACGTGGACCAGGTAATCGAGGATCCAATGGCTGAAGACCAAAAAACCCAAGAGTATGGCGGTCCGTCCGTCACGTTTTATCGCCAGGTAGACCAATCCGAAAACGAGCGACCAGATTAATGCAAAGAGGAGGCTATGCGAATAGGGATAAGAAGTGAAGGTGATATTGGTAAGTGGGTTGCTGCTGTTGGTGATCTCAATCTTCTCCCAACCCAGGAGCAAAAAGATGGGCCACAGCAGATCGAGGAATTGCGCCGCCATGAACAGGACCCAAAGGGAAGGTTTGGGGTTTGCTTTTTTGACGCCAAAGGCAAGACCATAATGTCCTAGGAACATAGTTTGAAATTTAGGTTCAATTTAGGCATTAAAATTAGACAGACTTGTCTATATTTGAAACATGAAAACCCGGGAAAGAATCGCCTCCACGACCGCCCGCCTCTTCTATGAGCAGGGTTATCACGCGACGGGCATCAACCAAATCATCGCCGAAGCCTCCGTGGCCAAGGCCAGCTTATACCAGTTGTTCCATTCCAAGGAAGAGCTACTTCGCGGGTATTTAGAGGACAAGGCCCGCGATTGGTGGACCGAATTCGACGCCTTCCGGGGCGACACCCCCGAAGGCCTCCCCATGCTGCGCAAACTCTTCGATTACCGCATGCACCTCATACAAACCAAGAAGTACAAGGGTTGCAGCTTCGTGCGGATCGCCTACGAGATCCCCGAACTGGATGGCGCCTCCGCCACCGTCATCCGGGAGTTTAAACTGGGCATCCGGACCTTGATCTCAACCCACGTCCGCGCCCATCGTCCCGGGCTCGATCGCGCCGCCGCGGCGGACCTGACCGAATTGGTACTGAACCTCTACGAGGGGTCAGGGACACAGGCTTACCTGCTGCGCAGCCTCCGTCCAGTGGAGGAGGCCAAAAAGCTTATGGAAAAATTCCTCGCTTAATTTTTTTGCCATGAATAAAACAGACCAGTCTGTTCAAAAACCCTGGTTCTCCCTATGGATCATCCTGTTCGCCCCCATGATGACCGTCCTGGACGTATTCGTCGTCAACGTGGGCCTGCCCGTCATCCAATCTTACTTCCACGCCCCCAACGCCTCCCTGCAACTCGTCGTCGCCGCATACCTCGTAGGTTATTCCGTGTTCCTGGTTACCGGTAGCCGCCTGGGGGATCATTTTGGGAGAAAGCGCCTGTTTTGCATCGGGCTAGGCCTCTTTACCCTCACCTCCGTAGCGTGCGGCCTCGCAACGAGCGCTGACCAACTTATCCTGTTCCGCTTTTTACAGGGTGTGAGTGCCGCATTGGGCGTGCCTCAAACCTTTACTTTAATTCAATTGTATTTCCCTGACCCCAAAGACAAGAACAAAGCTTTCGGCTACTACGGTATTTCCCTGGGCCTGTCCACCGTCGCGGGCCAATTCCTGGGGGGCTACCTCATCCACTTCAGTTGGCGCCTTATATTTCTGATCAACCTCCCCATTGGCCTCATGGCGACAGCGCTGGCGATATGGAAGCTCCGGGAATCCAAACAAAAGAAGGCGCGCCGCTTTGATTTCACCGGCGTGGGGCTGCTCACCGCGGTCCTAACCTGCCTCATCTATCCGCTGATCCAGGGACGGGAAATGGGTTGGCCCGCCTGGTCCCTGGCTATGTTGGGCGCGTCCCTGATCCTTGGCATTTGGTTCGTCCTGGACCAGCGCCGGAAATCCGCGGATGGAGGTGATCCCATCGTACACCTGGAACTATTCCAATACCGCAGCTTCTCCAGGGGCATTATCGCCCTTTTCTTCTTCTTTGGCATCCACAACTCGTTCCTGCTACTATCAGCCGTCTATTTCCAAAAGAGCCTGCACTTTACTCCCCTGGCTTCTGGTTTGTATTTCATCCCCATGGGCGCCTCCTTTTTGTTGGGATCCCTGTGGGCCAGCCGCCGCATCGGGAAGTGGGGGATCCGCGTGATCCAACTCGGCTGCGTCTTCATGATCCTGGCGCTGGCCGCCCAGGAATTCGGGACCATGCAGACCTGGCGCATAGTGATGCTGTTCAGCGTATATGGATGGGGCCTGTCCTGCGTGCTGCCTTCCCTGGTAAACACCACCCTTTCCGATGTCCCCGCGGAATTCGCGGGGACCGCCAGCGGTGTATACTCCACGCTCCAGCAATTCAGCTCGGCCCTTGGGGTAAGCGTGATCGGGGGTATATACTTTTCCCTGGGGGGAGATTACCGGGTCGCCCTGCTGGTGATGATCGCCTACGGCGTAGCCGGACTGGGGATTTTGGAATGGATCCGGAATTCAGCTAAATTACCCCCCAAATCTTCATGAATGCGTACATTTTTGAGCCTCCTGTTCGCGTGCCTGCTTTGTCAGGGATACGCACAGGATGGAGACCTCATCGGTTACAAAGGGGGGTACAAAGCCCTCAGCCGCCTCTGTGAACAAAACCTGGACCAGGCTTCCCACCTCCTGGCAAACGACTACTCCCGGGGATACTTCGTATCGTTGACCATTCAGCCAGGAACGGATACCGTTTCCGATATTTCTTTCCTCACGGCAACGCCCCCGGATATGCAAGCCCAGATTGCCTGGGCCATGAAGACCACGGGGGGGCAATGGATTCCCAGGTCCACGCCCAGGAAATTCCTGATCCCCATTTTCTTTTGCCAGAACACGCCGCCCAATGAATCCTTTTTCTCCCAAGTGTTGGTGACCAATAATGTTGGCTTCAGCGTCGATCATTTTCCCGACCAGTGGCCGGAGGCCGCCGAAGGGGTATGGCTGCATCCCCTCTGCCCGATGGTGAGCTCCGGGGCCGCGAGGCCAGCGCCGCCTGTCGGCGGGGCGACAAATGCCGCGACGACCGCGCCGACGACCGCCGCCGCGCCGCCTTCCGGCGGGGCGACGACTCCGCCGACGACGGCCGCGACCACGACAACGCCGTCTACGCAACCCAACGGATGGCCCGTCAAAGTAGAAACCCCGCCCCCAGCCACCAGCAGCACCACCATGGACACCCTGTCCCCCTCCGGCGTATATCAATCCCCCGAACAATTCGCCCGGGGCGCGGTGACCTTCGGCTCGCCGTCCGTCGTAGAGCAGAAGGGCCTCCTGTCCTGGTACGCCATCGACTATACCGCCTTCGGGCAGGTGCGGGTCCGGTCCGTCAATAAGGAATACCAGGAATTTCCCGTGGGTTCCATCTATGGATTCCGCAGCATCGGCGTGGATTTCCTTTACCTGAAAACCTCGAAAGAATACTATGCGGTGATCAACAAAGCGGCTCCTTTTTACATCCTCATGGACGAACGCAAGGAATCGGGATACAACGGCGCCTCGACCATCGACGGCATCTTCATGTACGCCAAGACAATCGACGGCCCCGTCAAAGAGTTCACCAAGAAAAACATCGAGACCGACTTTGGTTCCAATCCGCAAGAGGCTTCGGACCTGCAGGTTCTGAGGAAAGAATTGAACCGGCATTGTATTTCCATGAGCAGGGGAGACTTCGAGGCCTGTAAAGAGCTCGCGAAGGACTACCTGTCAAAATGGAAGTAACCTCCGGTGGTAATTGATCTGGCCTAAATGATAACTTAGGTGCATCGCCAAATGGAGCAGAAAATGCCCCGTGGATACGCGCCCCTCCGGCGTTTCCTCGGGGTATTCCTTTTCCAGGTCGGCTTCGGTCAACCCCGACAGGGTGCGGTCCACGACCCCCGTGACGTCGTCGATCGAAGCAATCAACGTGGCTTTGGGGATGCCGCGCCCCGCAAACTCGAAGGGCCTGTCGCGGACATAGCCGGTGCCGCCCAGCCTGGCGCCTATATAGGTATTGAGGTTGCCGACGAGGTGCATGCTGAGATTACCCCCTGAATTTTTGACCTGGCCGCTGGTGAGCCACAGCGATTCTTCGGAAGGGTAGGCGGCGATTTCCTCGCGGAGCTTTTTTAGCTCGCGGTTGTAGAAGTGGGGGAAGTTATTCATATGATGAAATCTTAAAAATGGGTGTTTTAACGGTATGGGTGGGTCAAGGCATTATTTACCTTGGTTTCCTCAAGCCAAAACTATGCTATTAAAAGTAAGAGTGCACTGCCTTGTCCTGATGGTTGGAATGGCGGGAGCCGCCCATGCGCAAACTACCTCCAGTTTATTCAAAACCATCCCCCCGGTACGCACTGCCGTCGTACTTAATGATACCGGAGCAGTTAATGATACCGTCAAGACCATCATTCCTTCGGATAGCGCCATGAGAAAACAGGGTGTAGTGAATCCATATCGGACACTGTTCCATCGGTACGGGGCCTACCTTTTTGCCAAGGTTGCTTATCAAAAATATATGGCTAACGTGGATCAACACAAGGCCAAGGTAATAGCCTTAAAGAAACAGATTTCAGTGACATCGACCCTCCAGGACGTGAAGGATTATAATGCCGAAAAATATTCGGCCGACAGTGAATACGCCGTTAACCTTCAAGTGGTGGACACTTTCCTGAACCACGCCATCACAGATCATTTTTATGACAGGCTAAGCAGAACTCCTTTTTTTCCAGTAGGGAATGCCACTGATGCGCAGCTTTATTATCAGAATGGATTAAACGATTCGCGATCGAAATTCCTGCAGAATTCCACTCTTTCCTTTAATGCCGATGCAACCAAGGCCTCACTGTATACGGAAATTTATGCCGATTACTTCGGGCCTTTTCGGCTTGGGTTGGGTACCCTGGTGTCGAATTCTTCCTCGGCAAACGCGGGACCACCCACCACCGCTTCGGATACGGCGAATATCCAGCAGGACGCTTTTCAAAGGTTGCTGGGTGGAGGGGGAAACGCCACCTTTATTGCTACGTACCCCCTGCTGGGCCTGGGGAATGCCAGTTCTACAGCGGAGTTGAAGGTGGTGTTTACGCCTAAATTCTCCTTTGATATACCCCAAATGGGTGCGCTGGCCAATCAATCACCCTTCAACACCGATTTCGGGATCGATTTTACGGCTTACGTGACGGGAAAAACCGGTCTTTTCACCTTATTGGCAAGCGCGAGGATCGCCGGGATTATTGGAAATAAGGACTTCTACAGCAATCTGAATAAACCAGACAACCAGCCCTTCATGCTCAACCAAACTTCCCTTGGGATCGCCATCCATTCCACCTTCCGCATTATTGCAACAAAGTATTGGGGAAGCAAATTCGTCACCAGCCAATTCCCTTCCTATAACATTGGTTTAGCGGTCATTCCAAATTAATTTGGAAGAAATGGAGATTCTCCCTTAGCTTTGTCCCATGAAAATTTAACGTCGTTAAAAAATTTAATACCCTTAATGAATGGGGACCGTCGAGCGAAAGCAAAGATTGAAAGAGGAAGTGCGGAGCAGGATTTTAGAGGCCTCCTGGCAAATCGTAAAAGATGAGGGCTGGCATGCGCTGTCCATGCGAAAGATCGCGGACGCCATCGAATACACAGCCCCGATCATCTACGGGTATTTTGAAAATAAGGAGGCGATCCTCCGGGAATTGACCTGCCAGGGCTTCCGTATCCTGAGCGCCCGGGTCAGCGAGGCCAGGGAAGGGATCAACGACCCGGGGAACCAACTGGAAGCGATGTGGATGGCATATTGGGACTTTGCTTTCGAGCACCAGGAATATTACCAGTTGATGTATGGTGTGGACGTGGATTGTTGCCGATTGGAGGAGATGGTCCCGGAGGGTACGACGGCCGCGGAATTGCTGAACGGTTCGCTCCACGCGCTGATTGCGGAAAGCAAACACCCCGGTGAGGACCCCAACCGGCGCTTTTATACCTTCTGGGCGGTGGTGCACGGCCTCATCTCCCTGAACATCGTCCGCAGGGGGACGCTAACGCGGGAGGTGAACCGGTCCATTCTTAGGGATGCCGTCCGGGCGATCATAGCAGATATTAGAGGTTAGTATATTTTTTTCATCAAAATTTAACAGTGGTAAATAACATAACAATGTTAAAGCATATGAGGAACACATGGATCGTGGCAGCAGCCATCTTGTACGCGGGGTGCACCAGCTCGTCAGGGGAAAGCGGATACAATGCTTTGCCGACTCCGGTCCTGCCCGTATTCCAGGTGCGCCAAACCGACGCAGCTACGTTCGAAACCTTCACCGCTTCCCTGGAAGGGACGCGCAATGTGGACATCCGCCCCCAGGTGGACGGGTACATTGAAAAAATCTACCCGGACGAGGGTGCCTTCGTGCATCGCGGGCAGCTCCTGTTCAAGATCGACGACCGCGTTTACCGTGCCCAGCTTGACAACGCCCGGGCCAACCTGCTGAGTGCCAAAGCTGCCCAGGAAGCGGCACAAATCAACGTCAACAAGCTCACGCCCCTGGTCTCCGGTGGCGTCGTGAGCGACGTGCAACTGAAAACGGCTCAAGCCAACCTCGACGCCGCCAAGGCAAACGTGGCGCAGGCCGAGGCCATGGTCACCAACGCCGGGATCAACGTGAGCTATACCGAAGTCACCGCACCCGTGGACGGTTATTTGGGTAGGATACCTTATAAAATGGGAAGTTTGGTTGGGAAAGCGGATGCTTTACCCCTGACCGTCCTGAGTGAAGTCAACGACGTGTACGCCTACTTTTCCATGAGCGAAAAGGATTTCCTGGCCTTCAAGGGCCAATACGAAGGCGCCACGGTAGAGGAGAAGATCAAACACATCCCGCCGGTGGAACTCATCCTTCCCGACAACACGGTATATTCCGAGCGGGGTAAGGTCGAAACGGTGGAAGGGCAATTCGACAAGACAACGGGGGCCATCCCCTTCCGCGTCGTCTTCCCCAACCCCCACGGACTTCTCCGGTCGGGCAATACGGGAAAGGTGCGCCTGCCCGCGCCCCAGGCTTCCGTCCTGATCGTGCCCCAGGAGGCTACATATGAATTGCAGGATAAGGTATTGGTCTTCGCCCTGGGGGACAGTAATAAGGTAGAAAGCAAGCCCCTCACGGTAAGCGGACGCAGCGGGAACTATTACCTCGTATCAGGGGGAGTGAAATCCGGAGACCGGATCGTATACACAGGCCTGGACCGTCTCCGGGATGGGATGGTGATCACGCCCCAGGCCATTTCATTGGACAGTTTACTTAAAGCAAGCCCACTCTAAACATGCTACGAAAATTCATCGAGCGACCCGTGCTCTCCACGGTCGTATCCATACTATTGACCTTGCTGGGCATCCTGTCGTTGACCACGCTGCCCATTACGCTCTTCCCTGACATCGCGCCTCCGTGCGTCGTGGTGTCGGCAAACTACCCGGGCGCCAACGCGGAAGTGGTGGCGCGCTCCGTGGCGACGCCCCTGGAGGAAGCCATCAACGGCGTGGAGAACATGACGTACATGACCTCCAACTCAAGCAACGACGGTTCCATGACCCTGTCGGTCTACTTCAAGCAGGGGACCAACCCCGACATTGCTTCGGTGAACGTCCAAAACCGTGTCGCCAAGGCCACGAGCCAGATCCCCCAGGAAGTCATCCAGTCCGGAATTTCGACGCAAAAGCAGCAGAACAGCATCATCATGTTTATCGGTGTATACTCGACCGATACCAGCTATGATGAGACCTTTCTTCAAAACTATATTAAAATAAACCTGATCCCCAAGATCCAGCGTATCCCCGGGGTGGGGGACGCCCAGGTATTCGGGGCCAAGGACTATTCCATGCGCATCTGGCTCAAGCCCGACCGCCTGGCCGCGTATAACCTTTCGCCCATGGAGGTCACGGACGCGATCCGTGACCAAAGCCTGGAAGTAGCACCGGGCCGCCTCGGGCAACAAAGTTCACAGGTCTTCGAATACGTCCTGAAATACAAAGGCAAGCTGAACCGCAACGAAGACTACGAAAACATCATCCTCCGCGCCAATCCCGACGGCTCGTCGATCCGGTTGAAAGACGTGGCGCGCGTGGAATTCGGCGCCCTGGCCTATTCCGCCAACAGTATGCTGAACGGCCACGCAACCTCCGGCTTCGCCGTCTTTCAAACCGCGGGTTCCAACGCCAACGACATCCTCACCGAAGCCGAGGCCCTCATCAAGCAGTTCTCCAGCGACCTGCCGAAAGGAATCCATACCACCATCATGTACAACTCCAAGGAGTTCCTGGACGCCTCCATCTCGCAGGTGAAGCATACCCTCCTGGAAGCCTTCATCCTGGTGTTCATCGTGGTATTCCTCTTCCTCCAAGACATCCGGTCCACGCTGATCCCCGCGATCGCCGTGCCCGTGGCCATCATCGGAACCTTCTTTTTCCTTCAGCTCTTCGGGTTTACGATTAACCTCCTTACGTTATTTGCACTGGTCCTCGCCATCGGGATCGTCGTGGATGACGCCATCGTCGTGGTGGAAGCCGTGCATACCAAAATGGAGCGCACCGGCCTGCCCGCACGCGAGGCGACGGTCTCCTCGATGAATGAAATCTCGGGGGCCATCATATCGATCACCCTGGTGATGGCCGCGGTGTTCGTTCCTGTGGGATTTATGCAGGGCCCTGCGGGCGTGTTTTACCGGCAGTTTGCGTTTACACTGGCCATCGCCATTCTTATATCCGCCGTGAATGCATTGACGTTGAGCCCCGCGTTGTGCGCGTTGTTCCTGAAAGGCGGCCATGCCGCGGAGGGCGCCGCCGCCGAAGGCACGCGCCGTGGCCTGGCCGGGCGCTTCTTCACCGCTTTCAACGCCGCTTTCGCCGCGATGACCGCCAAATACCTGTCGAGCCTGCGGTTTCTCTTCCGGCGTCGCTGGGTCGCCATCGGCGGCCTGGTCGGCATCATCCTGGTGACCTTCTGGATCATGCAAAAAACGCCCACGGGCTTCATCCCCACCGAGGACCAGGGCTTCCTGTTGTACGCCGTGAATACGCCTCCGGGCAGCTCGCTTGCGCAAACGCACAAGGCCATGGATGAAATCGGGAACATCATCAAAAGCGACCCCATCACCGACCGCCACTACACGGTGGAGGGGCTGAACTTTATAACCAATGCCAGCGCCGCCCCCTATGGCGCGGGCTTCATCCGCATGAAACCCGTGGACGAAAGGGGACCGTTAAAAGACATAGAAGCCATATCCAACGACCTGACCCAAAAAGTGGCCATGCAGGTGAAGGATGCGCACGCCTTCTTCTTCACCTTCCCCACCATACAGGGCTTTGGGAACGTCGCGGGCTTTGAATTCATGCTGGAGGACCAAACCAACGGCTCACTCGACAAACTGGGCGCCACCGCCCAGGCCCTGATCGGCGCCCTCATGCAAAGGAAAGAGATCGCCTATGCCTTTACCACCTTCGCCAGCGGCAACCCACAGTACCAGATCGTCGTGGACGACGACAAGGCGCGGCAGCTTGGCGTATCCGTGGCGGACCTGTTGCAGACGATGCAGATATACTATGGCAGCAGCTTTGTGGATGACTTCAACCGCTTCGGAAAATATTATCGCGTCATGGCCCAGGCCGACGCCCCCTACCGGGCCGACCCCGCCTCCCTGGAAAATGTGTATGTGAAGAACGGCCAGGGAAACATGGTCCCCGTAAACCAGCTCGTGACCCTCAAGCGCGTATTCGGCCCCGAAACAGTGACGCGGAACAACCTCTACAA
>Ga0210391_10003778_pt1 | contig 12755 bp, 7 predicted proteins | sample IncBWC12OmetaG_FD_160573 | JGI IMG/M metagenome (GOLD analysis project Ga0210391, IMG submission 160573) | Forest soil microbial communities from Barre Woods Harvard Forest LTER site, Petersham, Massachusetts, United States - Inc-BW-C-12-O ... | reverse complement strand
GACGAAGTCGAAAAGCTTGCGAGCGCTGCCGGCTCCGATGCCTCTATCGAGTTTGCCAAAGACGAGAGCCATTTGTTTTTTCAAGTTGGCCACCGTCTGCTCATTTCGCGCATCCTCACCGGACAGGTTCCAAACTACGAAGCGGTCCTCCCGCGCGACAACAACAAAACAGTCGTCTTTGAGCGCGCCGAACTCAGCGACGCGGTCCGCCGCGTATCGCAACTCGCCGATCAGCGCTCGCACGCCGTGAAACTGGCCGTTTCGAAAGAAGGCATCGAAATTTCCGCGTCGAGCCCGGAATACGGCGAAGCCAAAGAAAACATCGAAAAAGATTACAAGGGCGACGCCATCAGCATCGGATTCAATTCTTCCTACATGCTCGATTTTCTTGCCGCCGCCGCCGATGGGCCCATCAGCATCGAGTTGAAGGATGAACAGTCCGCCGGCCAGATGCGCCCACTGGCTGACGAATCCTACCGCTACCGCTACATCATCATGCCCATGCGTATCTGAATCGATGCAGCGTAGACAGCAAGCCGTGCGCATTCCGACGAATCTTTTACCAATAAATTATCTGCACCTTGATTTAACTTAGCCAACAATATATGCTGCCACTTGCCGCATTTGAGGTTCCTGTTTGGAACCTCAAACCTGCACCTTGACACATATGCCTTCTCAGGCCGCCATCGTTCCAACCGCCCTCATTAGCCAGAAAATCTTTTTTGTACGCGGAACTCGGGTAATGCTGGATGCCCATCTCGCCCGCCTCTACGCAGTAGCTACAAAAAACCTGAACAAAGCAGTCAAACGAAACGCCAGCCGTTTTCCTTCCGATTTCATGTTTCAACTCTCGCCGAAGGAACTGCAAAGTTTGGGGTTCCAATCTGGAACCTCAAAACCAGGCCGAGGCGGCCGTCGCTATGCTCCTTATGCTTTCACGGAGCAAGGCGTAGCGATGCTTTCCAGCGTGCTGCGCGGTTCGCGCGCCGTTCACGTAAACGTCGCGATCATGCGAACATTCGTTCGGCTTCGCGAAATGCTCACAACGCACGAAGAATTGCGTCGAAAAATTGACGCGATGGAAAAGCGCTACGACGCTAGATTTCAGGCCGTTTTTGAGACGATTCGCCGCATGCTTGAAACGCCGATTCCAGCGAAGAAACCGATAGGATTTCACGCCAGACTTTCGTTACCAGCAAAGTCTCCTCAGCCTGGCAAGGCCAGTGTAAATAGCACAAAATAAATGCCTTACAGATCGTTCGCCACCTCTTCTGGCCTTGAGAAACGGAGTCAGATCGGGTACACTTTGTTGGCTGTCGATTCGCAGTTCGGTAACCTTCAATCGGCACGTCGGCCAGGTAAATTCGGCTTTGCCATTTAGCTTCGCGCCAGGAGCTAAGGAGCCGATAGCTTGGAGTTAAGAAGTCTTCGCCACGTCTCGCTGCGCGAGATGGGATGGAGCAGGAACCCTACGAGTTCTGGATTTGCTCGATAAATCCGGAATCAAAGGGTAAGGCGACGTACGGAGCAGTCCGCGAGCACGCCTTTCCTCGCTTCACAAAATTTTTGGGCAATTTTTTGAGCCGCAAGCATGTCGATGTCTGCGCAGATAGAGTGCAAAGATCGCGCTCAGAGACTCGGCTAAGGGAGAATTCATGGGCGACAAAGAAGACGCTGGCGTAGCGCCGCAAGCTGGACACAAGTACGACGCCAAATCTATCAAAGTGCTCGGCGGCCTGGAAGCTGTACGCCTGCGACCGGCGATGTACATCGGCTCAACGGGCGACATGGGCCTCCATCATCTCGTGTGGGAAGTAGTCGACAATTCCGTCGACGAAGCCATGGCTGGCCACGCAGACGAAATCAATGTCACTGTGCACGCCGATGATTCGGTCACCGTGGTTGATAACGGCCGCGGCATTCCCGTGGATATGCATGCCACGGAAAAGCGTCCTGCTGCGGAAGTTGTACTCACCGTCTTGCACGCGGGCGGAAAATTCGATAGCGATACCTACAAAGTTTCCGGCGGTTTGCACGGCGTCGGCGTTTCCGTCGTCAACGCTCTCTCGGACCGGCTCGAATTGGAAATCTCGCGCGATGGCGCGGTGTGGGAACAGTCCTACGAAAAAGGTAAGCCCACCACGAAGCTGAAACAAACCGGCAAAACACGAAAGACTGGAACGAGTGTCACGTTTCATCCAGATCCAACAATTTTTGATAAGACGGTTTTCAGCTTCGACACGCTTTCGCAACGCTTGCGCGAGCTGGCCTTTCTGAACAAAGGATTGAAAATTACGCTGACGGATGAACGCTCGGAAAAAACCGCCGAGTTTCGCTTCACGGGAGGGATCGGCGAGTTCGTAAAGCATCTGAACCGCGGCAAAACCACACTGCACGATTCACCGGTTTACATTGAAGGAAAGCGTGGCAATGTCGAAATTGAAATCGCGCTGCAATATAACGACACTTATGGCGAGAACGTTTTTGCGTTCGCGAACACCATCAACACGGTTGATGGCGGCACGCACCTTTCCGGTTTTCGCTCCGCGCTGACTCGCACGATTAACAACTTCGCTTCGTCGGCGGGAATGTTGAAAGAACAAAAGGATGAGGTGACGATCACGGGCGACGACGTCCGCGAAGGTCTCGTCGCGGTCGTCTCTGTGCGTCTTCCGCAGCCGCAATTTGAAGGACAAACCAAGGGCAAACTGAACAGCGACATCAAGGGCGACGTCGAACAACTCGTGAACGAGAAGCTGGGCGAATGGTTTGACAAGCATTCCACGGTAGCCCGCCGCATCATTTCCAAGTGCATCGATGCAGCTCGCGCCCGCGAAGCCGCGCGTAAAGCCCGCGAACTGACGCGCCGTAAGTCCGCCATGGATTCAAGCGGCCTGCCCGGAAAACTCGCAGACTGCCAGGAGCGCGATCCTTCTCGTTGCGAATTGTTCGTAGTAGAGGGAGAATCCGCCGGCGGCTCTGCCAAAATGGGCCGCGACCGCAAATTCCAGGCCATCCTGCCGCTCAAAGGAAAAATTCTAAACGTCGAAAAAGCGCGTTACGACAAAATGCTGGGGCACGAAGAAATTCGCGCCATCATCACCGCGCTCGGCACAGGGATCGGCAAAGATGACTTCGACGCAGGCAAACTCCGCTATCACAAAGTGATTCTGATGACCGACGCGGACGTCGACGGTTCGCACATTCGCACGCTACTGCTAACGTTTTTCTTCCGCCACATGAAAGAACTAATTGATCGCGGCCACATTTATATCGCGCAGCCGCCTCTCTACCGCGTGAAGCGCGGCAAAACGGAAAAATATATCCGCGATGAAAGAGAATTCGCGCACGAACTGATGAAACGCGCCACCGAAGACCACGTCGTTAAAGCGAAAGAAGGCGTATCGCTCGAAGGCGCGGGCCTGACGAAATTTCTCCTCAACGTGCAGGAGTACGAAGCCGCCGCGGCGAAATTGGGCCGGCGTTTGCGCGAACACGGTCTGGTCGAATTGCTCGCGGAGAGCGGCCTCGAGAAAAAGACAGATTTCGAGGACAAGAAAGCGCTCGACAAACTTTTGAAAGAAGTGGACAAAGCCAAGCTTAAGCTTGAAGGCAAAGTGGCTTTCGATGAAGAGCACAGCCTTTACGAAATTCAGTTCGGCCTGCCGCACAATCAAAAAGTGAATTGGGCGCTGGCTTCGACAGCGGACTACAAACGCCTGCGCGGATTAGCCAAGCAAATCGAGGAGTACAACAAGCCGCCATTCACCGTGGCGCGCAACGGCGACAAGGCAAGCATGGAAAATGTGCACGACGTTCTCAACTACGTCGTGGAAGACGCGAAGAAAGATTTCACGATCACACGGTTCAAAGGTCTGGGCGAAATGAACGCCGAGCAGCTTTGGGATACCACAATGAACGCGGACACACGAACTCTGCTCCAGGTAAAACTGGAAGACGCCGTCGCCGCCGAGGATATTTTCTCGACGTTGATGGGCGAAAACGTCGAAGCGCGGCGCAAGTTCATCGAAGAAAACGCCCTCGAAGTCGTGAACTTGGACATTTAGTCCGTGGCCGCGCAGGACAACGCGGATGCGGGTTCCATTCGAAACGCTATCCGTTGGGGTTTGCTGTTGGCAGCGATTGCCACTGCCACGTTTCGTTTGCCACGGCTTGTCAACGAATTCCGAGCGTGGCGAGGTGCTCTTGTTCTCGGGGATCCTGCCGCCGCAGAAGGCTGGCACAGGGTTCTCAACGTCGAGCTGATCGGCGTGTTGGTCGTGCTAGCCATTGGGATCGCCGCTTTTTATGTATTGCGGCCGAAAGTGAAAGCCGCGGAATGATTTATCAGTTGGGTTGGACGACGTTGCCCGGACTTCGTGGATTGAGCGTCAGCGAATTCCGCGCAACGCCAACAGACGCGCCAGACAACGAAGGTGGCGTGGCAATCGAGTTTGCGAGCGATGCCGAACGCGACAATTTTGTGCAGCAGCTTGAAGAGCACTTTGCGCCACGGCGTTTTACGAACTCAGCCGATGCGTTCGACACGGTAAAGTCTTACGTTCAGGAGCACGCGGCAAAACGATAGGTATTGCCTGTAGGGGCGCAGCATGCTGCGCCCCTACAACGTAGAAATTAAGCAACAGCGAGGATAAATGGCGGACGAAACAAACAAGTCGATACTCCTTCCGGTCGATATCGAAGCCGAGATGAAGAAGTCTTATCTCGACTACGCGATGAGCGTCATCATCGCGCGCGCGCTGCCCGACGTGCGCGACGGCCTCAAGCCCGTGCAGCGCCGCATCCTCGTGGCCATGAACGACCTCGGCCTCGCCTCGAACCGCGGCTACCGCAAATGCGCCAAGATCTGCGGCGACACGTCCGGCAACTACCACCCGCACGGCGAAGCCGTCATCTATCCCGCGCTCGTCCGGTTGGCGCAAGACTTCAACATGCGTTACCCGTTGATCGACGGCCAAGGAAATTTCGGTTCCGTCGATGGCGATCCTCCGGCGGCCATGCGGTACACCGAAGCGCGTCTCGCGAAAATTAGCGAAGACATCCTCGCCGACCTCGAAAAAGAAACCGTCGACTTCGTTCCCAACTTTGACCAAACACGCGAAGAACCGTTCGTCCTGCCTTCGCGCATTCCAAATTTGCTGGTCAATGGCGCAAGCGGCATCGCCGTCGGCATGGCCACGAACATTCCGCCTCACAATCTGCGCGAAATCGTGGAAGCCGCAATCATTCTGCTCGACAAGCCGGATACGCCACTGAAAGAAATCATGAAGATTGTGCCCGGTCCGGATTTTCCGACCGGCGCGTACATCGCAGGCCGCGAGGGCATCGAAGCCGCCTACAAAACGGGACGCGGCAGCTTCATGATGCGCGCCAAGGCCGCCATCGAGGAAGTCGGCAAAGACCGCGAAAATATCGTGGTCACTGAAATCCCCTACCAGGTCAATAAATCACGGCTAATCGAGCGCATCGCCGAACTGGTTCAGACCAAAAAGATCGAAGGTATCTCCGACGTCCGCGACGAGTCTTCGCGCGAAGGCATGCGCATCGTTATTGAAATCAAGCGCGGCGAGGAATCTCAGTTCATCCTCAACAATCTTTTCAAGTTCACGCAGATGCAGGAATCGTTCGGCATGATCCTGCTGTCCATCGTGGCCGGCCAGCCGCGTGAACTGGGACTGATTCCGCTCATCAAGCTGTTTCTCGAGCACCGTCGCGACGTTGTGCTGCGCCGCACGCGATTCGAGCTGCGCAAAGCCGAGGAGCGCGAGCATATCCTCGTCGGTTATCAAGTCGCTCTTGACCATTTGGATGCCGTTATTCGGATCATCCGCGGTTCCTCGGGCCGCGCCGATGCCAAGCAAAACTTGCTCAACTATTTTTCCGAGCAAGACGTCACCATCACGGAAAATGGCAAGTCCAGGAAGATTGAAGGCGTCAAGCTGGATGGCAGGAAGTATCGAGTTGCAGGACTCGAAGGCGAAATCACACGGTCTGTCTCTGACGGCCTGACGCCCATTCAAGTCGATGCCATTCTCGAACTGCAGCTCCATCGCCTCACGCAACTCTCGGTCGATGAAATCCTCAAGGAATTGAAGTCCATCCGCGAGCAGATCGCCGAGCTAAGGGAAATTCTCTCTAGCGAGAAAAAGCTGAAGCAGGTCATCACCGCCGAGTTGCGCGAAGTTCAAAAGGCTTACGGCGACGACCGGCGCACCCAGATTGTCGATAAGGTCGACGAGATCAAGCTCGAAGACCTGATCGCCGATACGGAAATGCTGATTACTGTAAGCCACGCCGGTTACATCAAGCGTACCGCGGCGGACACCTATAGGCATCAGTCGCGCGGCGGCAAGGGCCGCATCGGCGCTCGCACCAAGGAAGAAGACTTCGTCGAGCATATGTTCATTGCCTCGGCGCACAGTTACATTTTGCTCTTCACGTCGAAGGGCCGCGTCTATTGGCTTAAGGTATATGAACTGCCGGAAGCCGCTGCAGCCACCAGAGGCAAAGCGATTTCCAGCCTCGTGAAATTCCAAGAAGACGAAAAGCTGACCGCTCTTGTTGCGGCACAAAACCTCGAGGAAGAGGGCCGCTTCGTCTTTATGGCCACGAAAAGCGGCACGGTTAAAAAATCGACTCTGACGGAATTTTCGAATCCGCGCTCGACGGGGATTATCGCCATCAATCTCGATGGCAAGGATGAACTGATCGGCGCCAAACTTACCGACGGCAAGCAGATGATTTTCCTCGCCAGCCATGAGGGCCAGGCGATTCTCTTCCGCGAAACGGACGTTCGCCCCATGGGGCGCAACGCTGGCGGCGTGAACGGAATGGACCTCGACAAGGACGACTACGTTGTCAGCATGGACGCCGTCCAGCCGGATTTTGAAATCATCGCCAAAGAACACAAGACTACCACCCAGAATCTTGAAGAACTCGAAAACGAGCAGATCAAGGACTCGCTGGTAACCCTGATGCTCACGGTGGCGGAAAAGGGCTTTGGCAAGCGCACACCGCTGGCGGAGTACCGCATCACCTCGCGCGGCGGCAAGGGCGTCGTCAACATGAAGACCACCGACCGCAACGGCTCCGTCGTGGCGACGCTTCAAGTGACGGAAGAGTCCGACGTGATGATCATCACGCACGACGGAAAAGTGATCCGCGTCCACTCGAACGAAATTCGCGAAGCGGGCCGCTCCACCCAGGGCGTTCGCCTGTTGCGCCTCGAAGAAGACGATTCCGTCGCGGCTGCGGCTGTCCTGCAAGAAGAGCAGGAAGAAGAAAAGAAATAGCCGCCCGTCTCACTCTACCTTTGTGGGGCGCTCCGGCTCGGTCGGAGCGCCCCTACAACTTCGACAGTTAGTGTTAGAATCTCTTCCCTTATGAAAACTACGCGACGGTTCTTTGCAGTCCTATTCCTTCTCTCTGTGCCCCTGCTTTTGCTTTCCCGGGCGCAAACGCCCGCAAAACCTGCCGCGGCGGGCCAGTACATCGCCTACGTCGGCACATACACGTCAAAAACAAACAGCAAAGGGATTTACGCCTTCCGGTTCGATTCGGAGAAGGGCCAACTCACGCCCATCGGAGTAGCTGCGGAGACCACCGATCCTTCATTTCTAGCCGTTCACCCCAATGGAAAGTTTCTCTACGCCGTGAATGAAATCGGCAATTTCAACGGAGGAACCGGCGGCGCGGTCAGTGCGTTTGCCATTGATGCGAAATCCGGCGCGCTCAAGTTTCTGAATCAAGTGCCCACGCGGGGCGCCGGACCTTGCTACGTTTCCCTCGACAAAACTGGCGCGTTCGTCCTTGTCGCCAATTACGACAGCGGTAGCATCGCCTCGTTTCCCGTCCAGGCTGATGGCAGTCTCGGCACCACCAGCGGCTTCGTTCAGCATTCGGGCTCCGGCCCCGACAAAGAGCGGCAGGAAGGCCCGCACGCCCACTGGATCGGCACCTCGCCCGACAATCGCTTCGCTCTCGCCGTCGATTTGGGGCTCGATCAAGTAATCGTCTACGGCTTCGACTCCAGCAAAGGAATTTTCACGCCGATGCTCTCCGGCTTCGCAAAGGTGAAGCCCGGCGCTGGCCCGCGGCACCTCGCGTTTCATCCCGATGGCAAGTTTGCTTACGTCCTGAGTGAAGTGGAGTCGTCGGTGACGGTCTTTTCCTACCAGCCAAAGACTGGCGCACTTACGTCCCTGCAGACCATCTCGGCGCTTCCGAAGGATTTTTCCGGTCACAAAGAAGCCGCCGAAATCGCCGTCCACCCTTCCGGCAAATTTCTTTACACTTCGAACCGCGGCCACGACAGCATCGCCGTTTTCGCGATCGACGAAAAAAAGGGAACGCTGAGATCTCTTGGCCAGGTCCTGACCGGTGGCAAGACGCCTCGCCATTTCGCCATCGATCCCACTGGCTCATACCTTCTCGCCGAGAATGAAGAGTCGGACAACATCGTCATCTTCCACATCGACGCTGCAACCGGCAGCCTCACGCCGACCGGACAGACGGTCGAAGTACCTTCGCCGGTGTGCTTAACATTTGTCGCCGCACCGTAGCAGCGATACAATCCGCCTTCCACTTCATAACTTCGGGGGAACCAAATGATTCGCAATGAAGAAATTCGCACGCACGTCCTGCGGTGTCTGGCCCTGTTTCTGTTTCTTTCCGTGGCAGGAACCGCGGCGCTGGGCGACGGCGAAACCGCCCCCGCTCGCGACGCCAAGCAGCCAGTCGACGACGCCTACACGGCGAAAATCAAAAAGTATACGACGCAGCCATTTTTCACTTCGCCGCTCGTCGACTATCTCCCCGCTTCAAAAAATGTACCTACTCCGGAGGCCGTGCTCGGCGATGTGGCCGGAGCGCCCGGAATCCTGCCCTATGCGGAAGACGTGTACAAATACATGCGCCTGCTCGAAAAAGCCAGCCCGCGCGTAAAAGTTTTCTCCATCGGCAAAACGGAAGAAGGCCGGGAAATGATCGCGGTTGCCGTTTCTTCACCGGAGAATTTGAAAAACCTGGAAGCGAACCGCGCGCAACTGGCAAAGCTGGCCGATCCGCGCACGATAAAACTGGATGACGCGGAAGCCGACCGCATCGTTGCGCAAGCCGTGCCTGTCTACTACATCACAGGGACCATTCACTCGCCCGAAACCGGCGCGCCAACGGCATTGATGGAGCTCGCGTACCGCCTCGCCGTAGACGAAAGCCCTTACATCCGCGAAATCCGCGATGGCATGATTACGCTAATCACGCCGGTCGTCGAAGTCGACGGCCGCGATCGCATGGTCGACATTTACCACTGGCACCTCTCTCACCCGAAAGACTTCTATCCACCGCTCATTTACTGGGGCAAATACGTCGCCCACGACAACAATCGCGATGCCATGGGCGTAACACTCAAGCTCACCGAAAACGTCCTCAACACCTACGTAGACCAGAAAGCGCAAGTGCTACACGACCTCCACGAATCCGTCCCCTATCTCTACGACAACACCGCCGGCGACGGCCCCTTCAACGCCTGGGTCGATCCCATCCTCACCGACGAATGGGAAATGATCGGGTGGCGCAACGTTTCCGACATGACCAAGTTCGGCATGCCCGGCGTTTTCACGCACGGAGTTTTTGATACCTGGTCGCCCGGCTATCTAATGTTCATCGCCGCGATGCACAATGGCATCAGTCGCCTCTACGAAACCTTTGGCAACGGTGGCGCGGACACTTTGCCCCGCACACTCGACGCCGATGAATATTCGCGCACCTGGTACCGCCAAAATCCCCCGCTCCCCAAGGTTCTCTGGTCGCAGCGCGACAACAATAACTATGAACAGACTGGCCTGCTCACCTCGCTCCACTATTTCAACGAAAACAAACGCCTCTTCCTGAAGAATTTTTATCTCAAAGCAAAGCGGTCCGTCACCAAACCCGGCGCGGAAGGCCCCTCGGCCTATGTTTTGCCTGCAGATGATCCGCGTTTGGGTTCGCAAGCCGAGCTGCTGCGCGTCCTGCAAAAGCAGGCGGTAGAAATCTCACGCTCAACAGCCGCATTCTCAGTAACGCTTCCGGCGAAAAAGTCCACAAAGTCCAAAAAAGACGCGAAAGATGCTAAAGACACGCCGCCCGCTCCCACAACGCGCGAGTTTCCCGCCGGCAGCTATATCGTTCGCATGGATCAGCCTTACTCGCGCATCGCCGACGCGCTTCTCGACTACCAATATTGGAGTCCCGACGATCCCCAGAAAACGCCCTACGACGACACCGGCTGGACCTTCGGTGAACTCTTTGGCGTGCAAGTCACACGTGTCGTGGACCCGAAAGTCCTCGACGTCGCGATGGAGCGTGTAAAAGAAATTCGCGCCCCGTCAGGCGTAAGCGGCGAAGCCACAATCTACGCGATCAACAACAATGCCGAGCCCTCCTTGGCCACGTTGCGCTACAAATTGCACGATGCTTCGATCGAGGCCGCCGAGGAGCCTTTCGAAAGCGGCGGCAAAAAGTTCAGCCGCGGTTCTTTCCTCATTCGCAACGCCACCCGTGCGCAGCTCAACGATGCCATCTCCAATCTAGGCTTGCAGGCCACTCCCGTCTCCGCTATGCCCAGCGTCAAAACGCATCCCGTCCGCGCCGCGCGCATCGCCTTCGTCCACACCTGGCTCAGCACGCAGGCCGAAGGCTGGTGGCGTATCGCGCTCGATAATCTCGGCGTCCCCTACGACTACATCAGCACGCAAACCATATCCAAGGCCAGCGACCTCAACGCCAAGTACGACGTCATTCTCTTTCCCCCGGTCGGTTTTTTTTCGGGCCCGACAGCAATCATCAACGGCATGCCGAGCGCTTGGGGCAATCCTCTCCCGTGGAAGAACACTCCCGAAACACCGAACCTCGTTGGCAAAAATGATTCGACCGACGACATGCGCCCCGGCCTCGGCTGGGAAGGCGTAGCCAATCTCCAAAATTTCGTGGCCAAGGGCGGCGTTCTTCTGACCGCCACCGACACCTCGCGCTTTGCTCTTTCCATCGGCCTCGCCGATGGCGTCAGCGTCGGCAACGCGCAAAAAATGAAGATTGTCGGCTCCGTAGTTGGCACCCGACTTGTCGACGGCGCAAGCCCTATCGCCTACGGCTACGACGAGAAGCTCTCCGCCTACTGCGACAATGGCCCGATCTTTTCTCTCAGCAGCGTTTCTGGCGCACGCAGCGGGCGTCGTTTGGGCGCAGAGTCGCGCACGCGTCCCACAGGCCGCGGCACTATGGACGATCCGGATTTTACGATCGGTCGCCCCGGCACAGAAGTTCCTGACGAACCAAAGTCTGAAATTTGGGAAAATCCTCTGCTCACCGACGAGCAACTCCACAATAATTTCCGCGTGATTCCTCCGGCGAATCGCGCGCGCGTGATCTTCCGCTATGCGGATAGCAAAGATCTGCTCATCTCCGGCCTCGTCGAAGGCGGCGATGAAATCGCGCAGCATCCCGCCGTTGTGGACGTGCCCACCGGCAACGGTCACGTCGTGCTTTTTTCCATCAATCCGGTCTATCGCGGCGAAACGCGTGGCACATACTCGCTCGTGCTCAACACCATTTTGAATTTTGACAGCCTCAACGCTGGCCGCAAGCTGGCAGAGAAATAGCGCCGAGCCCGTTGCTGCCTCTCAATTCCTGAACTGGACGCCCTTTTAACGCGTCCCCTCTGATTGGGATTTTTCGCCCATGTTGGAGTAGAATCCCGCCCATTATGCCGAAGCGCAAAACAAAGAAAAAACCAGCTCACCCGCGCAAATCCCAGAAAGCCGCGAAGGCCAAGCTTCCGAAAGAAGCCGTAACGCTCATCGTGCAACTGCGTCCGCGGGAAGGACAGGAAACACTCCTGGAGGCCGAACTACGTGCTCTGGTAGGCCCCACGCGCAAAGAAGACGGCTGCCTAACCTACGACTTGCACCGCTCCGCAGAAGGCCCAAGCGCCTTTCTGCTCGATGAAGTCTGGGCAAGCCGCGAAGCTCATTCCAAACACACCAACACGCCGCACTTCCTGCGCTGGAATGCCCGCAAAGACGCGCTCCTAGCCTCCCGCGACGTCACCTACTGGAAACAAGTGGTTTAGGGGCACATCACCGACTGCCTATATTTCTTCGTGATAGCATCATCCTTGTCTGTGCAGTGAGCTGCAATGAACTTTGAAGCAAAAGCCTTTGTACTTGTTCTGACTGGATCGGTTGCTCTCGCCGCTTTCCTTCTATACGTTTGGGATTTTGTGTACACGAAAACGACAGGCAAGCCGGCCGGGGAACGCGTCCGAGAGCGGATAGAGAGGCTGAACCGTCCATTAACGTCCAGCAGATATTGGACGGCAATAAGCTTTTATATTTCATCCTGGATTCTTTTCTTCTATTTGTTGGAGTGGGGACACGGAGCTCAGTGCGGTCGATGGATCGTTCCGTTAGGATGGCTCATTTCAACCAGCTTTGCCTTATATCATTTGACAAAACGATGGCGGAAGCAACAGGCGGAGGAAACGAATCAGCCTTCCGGCGGCCCCACGTAGTACCCGGGCCGCGTCCGCACCTTCAAATTCTTACGATCCACATCCACTTTAATCTCGTGATACCCGATGGCGTCCGAATCCGACGGCGCATAGCTAATGGTGTACTGCGAGTGCAGCTCGCCACCGATTTCATCGATCACCTTCTCAATCGTACGGTCCTTATAAGTAGAAAGGTGCATCCCGC
>Ga0210391_10003777_pt1 | contig 12758 bp, 15 predicted proteins | sample IncBWC12OmetaG_FD_160573 | JGI IMG/M metagenome (GOLD analysis project Ga0210391, IMG submission 160573) | Forest soil microbial communities from Barre Woods Harvard Forest LTER site, Petersham, Massachusetts, United States - Inc-BW-C-12-O ... | reverse complement strand
CAAGTCGCCAACGGCCCGGAAAGTAGCCACTCTCCCCTTGTCATCCCGAGCGAAGCCGAGGGATCTGCAGTGCGCCCTGCGGCTTTCTCAAATCGTTCCTGGAAAGAAAGGCTGAGAGGTTAAGATTTGTTGTACCCGCATCAGTAAATATCCAGAGCACAAAAGGAGCCTAAAAATGAGCGGCGTTGTCGATGAAGTGCTGAAGGCGAACCGGAAGTACAGCAGTGGGTTCGGGGAGAAGGGCACCCTTACGCTTCCTCCGGCTCGGCGATTCGCCATTCTCACCTGTATGGATGCGCGCATGGATCCTGCGAAGTTTGCCGGGCTTGCGGAAGGGGATGCGCACGTGATCCGCAATGCTGGGGGGCGGGCCAGCGACGACGCGATCCGGTCGCTGGTGATCAGCTACAAACTGCTGGGCACGCGTGAGTTTTTCGTCATCCACCACACCAACTGCGGGATGGAGTTCTTTACCAATGAGGTTATCCGCGGTTTGCTCGATCACAGCCTTGAGACAGCCGACCTGACACCCGACGGCTTCCGCGATGTCGGCAAGGGCCCCGGGTCCCGGGCGGGCGAGTTCATTGAATGGCTTACCATCGCCGACCCGATGCAGGCGGTGGTGGACGATGTGAACCGGCTTCGCAACCACCCCCTTATTCCAAAATGGATCCCCATTTACGGGTATGTTTACGACGTAGCCAGCGGCCAGCTCCTCGAAGTGGAAGGCGCCAGGAAGGCGGGGGAGGCAAAGTAACCGTTTCTGCTGTTGACGATAATTTCCGGGGAGGACTATCATCCGCCTTCTATGGAACTGACAGGCAAAATCGGGTCTCTGATTGGGAAAAAAGGCGGACAGGTGTGGTCCCTTCCACCGACAGCATCTGTCTACGACGCCATCGCCATGATGGCGGAAAAACAGATTGGCGCCCTGCCGATCCTCGAGGACGGAAACCTGGTCGGCATCGTCTCCGAGAGGGATTTCGCCCGCAAGGTCTTCCTCCCATGCAAAGCTTCGAAAGAAACCTCGGTTACTGAAATCATGAGTTCCCCGGTCTTCAGTGTCACTCCCTCGCAGACGGTAGAGGAGTGCATGCACATCGTTACCGAGAAGCGTTTTCGCCATCTGCCGGTGGTGGAAGACGGCAGGGTCGTAGGCATGGTTTCGATTGGTGACCTGGTGAACTGGGTCATTACCGAGCAGAAGCAAACCATCCACCACCTGGAATCCTTCATCGCCGGGCAATACTAGCGCGACGTCGCAGCCTTCTTAGCATGCGCCGAGAGTGCCTTGTGGGAGACGGTAGAGCGTGGCTCCTTCTTTAAAGCATTTTCAGTTGCCCGCGACCGTTTAGCAGACGTCTTCTTCTTTGTTCCGTATTGCCCCTTACGGTAATCCCTCTCTGCGCCTGCTTGCGTGGCTTTGCTGGTTTTTCCGGCCTTCGGTGGAGGCAGAGGAATACCAGCGCGGCGGGCTTTGCTCAAGCCAATGGCGATCGCCTGCTGCGGCGAACGTGCACCGTGCTTCCCTTCCCGAACGTGCTCGATTTCTTCGTGTACGAATTCTCCAGCTGCAGTGGAGGGAGACTTCCCTTCCTTCAGATCCTCTTTCGCCTGATCGACGACTTCTTTTTCCGGCATACTGCCTCCTTTCTCCGTCACTAGGATGCCTTTAATCGCCGGCGAGTAGATCAAGCCTGTAAAGCGAATCCCGATTCTGCAGTATGGGCCGTAAAACCGGGAAGGACGCTTTGATGAAGAGCGAAGCAGCGTCATCCCCGTTAATGGGATCATCCGTCACCCCGGTATAGTTCACCAGCATCACCAGGCCTCCAGGCAGCAACGACCGCAAGGTATGCTCGCAGGTTTCCCGCAGATCGTCCTCATCAAGGAAATACAGGATCTCGGAAAAGAGAATTAGATCGAATTGACCTTCAGGCCACTGTTGCGGTACCCGCATTTGCTCGATGCGCACTCCGGGTAAAGGGGCACAACGGGCGCGGGCCGCAGCGACGGCAGCAGGAACAAAGTCCAGACCGACAAGCCGGTCACAACGCGCTGCCAATCGCCGGGTAAGGATGCCAATCGAGCAGCCAACTTCCAGGGCCCTCTCAAATCGCCTGGTGCCCAGTGCAGAGAGTGTTGCTTCGTATTTCTGATGCTCGTAGGCGCTGGTTTTGAAGTTCCACGGGTCGGGATTCTCGTGATAAAGCCGTTTGAAATGCTCGGCGCTGCGAGATTGCTTATTCATCAGAAAGGAATACCTCGTAGGGCCGCTCGAACACGGCAAGCAGCTCACGCGGCAAGCGGAATCCGTTCGGTGAATCGTCGATCAAACCGGAATATTGCGAGGCATGCGCCGCAACCGCGCTTTGCTTGGTTCTGAGATGCGCGGGAATGGGGAGTTTGTATCCGGCAACTGTATTCACCGGTATTTGCTGATCAGGCGGCAGGAGCCAACCCCACACCGGATAAGACAACAACCTACACCCGGCCAGTTGGGCAGCGTCGCGCGCAATGATTGCGGCCGCCTCGTGATCGCAGTGCGGATCATGCAGCCAGGGCGCTAGCATTACGTTGCAGGCCTGCTCTTGCGCAAGCCTGGCCACCCGGGCGCTGACCTCCGGGCTACTCGGCAAAGCGGTATCGGGGTAACTGAAGAAGGTCAGGTTGTCCGGCGCCAAACCTAACCTCGCCACTGCCCGGCGCGCCTCTTGTGCACGCAGTGCCCGCAGCCGGTCCGGCGGATATTCCCTGGACCCGGGATGCGACGCTGAGCCGTCGGTAAGAATCACGACAAAAGGGGGACGTCCGCGTTGGCAACAAGCCGCAATGAGGCCGCCGCAACCCAGGCTCTCATCATCGGGATGAGGCGCTAGAATAAGCGGCCGCTCGGCGCCGAGCAGAGTGTCGAGGTCCACACAGGGGAGTTGCCGCATAGCACCCAAAACATGGCTTGCCGTGGTCACGCCCCAACCCCGTGATGGATGAAGTAACCCGCCGCCTCCAGCAGCGCGTCATCCGGCGCCGGCTGCCGCAGGTAGGTTGCGAGGTCCCTGGCGATACGTTCCACCTTGCTGCCTTGCATGAATGCAGCCAGTCCCAGGCTTCGTTGAATGTGGCGTAGCGCATCGAGACACGCAGTCTCAACCGCCGTGCGCGCGAGGTTGACGTAGGCAACGGCCTCGGCGGCTGGTGCGGAGTCAACCCGCTTGACTGCTTCCAGCAACCAGAGACGTCCTGTCTCATGGGCAATGACGCTCTGCCCAAACCGCATCCGCTGAAATGGATGATCGGCGCGCCCCCGGGCGCGAAGCTGGTCTCTGGCCACATCGATGAGCGCAGCGAGACCACCGAGAGCGACGGCGGAGCTGCGCCAAGCGCCGGTAGAAAACGCGGGCTCACGCAGATAGTCACCGGGAGCCCCGATCAGCGCATCTTCATGCAGCGCAACTCCATTGAGGTTGACGCTGCCGGTGGCGGCTGCTCGCATCCCGGCAAGCTTGACTCCTCTCTCCGTTAGCGACACTCCTGCAGTAGCGACCAGCAATATCTGGCTTCCTGCTTCTGTCTGCGCGGTGATCAGAACCTGTCTAGCCGAGCCCGCCGCCGAGCAAAACCATTTTTCTCCAGACAGGGTCAGGTCGCGGGAAAGCCACACGCCCTGTTCCGGAAAGTCGGTAACCCAGAGCGCGAACAGGTCTCCTGCCTGGACTGCGAGTGCTGCTGCCTCCATCTGGCGCGGTGTTCCATACTCCCGTATGAGTTCGATGGCGTTGACGTGCGCTTCAAAAATCCGCCCCAGAGACAAATCGGCGTAGCCCAGCATATGGAGGAGCCGAAAGAGAGCTTGCGAGTCCGCCCGGGTATGCATGCCAAATCCGCCAAATTTCACGGGCAACGGCGCCATTAACAATCCCGCGCCTTGGAGGCGCCTGAAGCTGGCCACGGGAAATGCGCCAGCGCTGTCATGGTCCGCGGCCCCTTTCATGAGCTCAGGAATTATGGCTGAAAGAGAGTCGAACAGCTCGGATTGTGTCTCAACAACGTTCATTCAGGCCGCCGTAAGTTCGTCAGAGTACCGTACGCGGTTCATGAGGCTACGCCGGATTTCCAGCGCTATCTGTGTCTCGCGGGTTAGGTCAGCGAAACGAACCCGTCGTGGTGACAAGAGAGGAGTGGCTCGTTCGATCTGGGACCAACCCTGGCCCAAATAGGGTCCGGCAAGTGCACCGGCGAGAACATTGGGATCAATGGCCATCAGTCTTGCGAACCGCTGGAGTCTTGGCTCAGTTGAATGGCGCCATAGAACAGTGAAACGCCGCTTCATCTTGAGCCGGTGGAAAGCCCGCCAGGCTGGTTCAATGAACTCATCTATAAATTCATCCTGCTGCACCATACGTCTGCGAATGGTATCGGCCATGCCACCTGGAGCCCGTCCTTCGATGCGCCCGGAGACCACCACCCGGATGTGCGGATGGTGACGGACGCGTGCGTCGATGGAACGAAGCCTCGCAATAAGCGCCCGATCTTCTCCGGACGCAAGAAGAGGCACCCCGCCGACAGAGCGAAACAAGGATGTAGTGATAGCGATGCTGGCACCGGAGTCTTCCCGATGGCGCGGCCAAGGGTCCGCAGAATCAGGCAGGAGGATGGATTCGATCTCGTCAAGCAGCCGCCCGTAAGCTACCTCGCGAGCATCATCCTCATGCAGATGTGAGGGTATGAGCAAAGCTTCTATGGGGTCGATGACCGCCTGGCCACAGACGGCGTCCGCGCCCTCCTCGATGGCTCGCAGGTTGGCTTCAACCCAATTTTCCGGCACTTCCGCGTCGGCATCGGTGGAGAGAAGAACGCCCTCGCCAGGGAGCGAAGCAGCGTAATCCATGGCGAGTGACCGGGCAACGCCGGCGCTGGCGGAGCTCCCTTCCAGGCGGCGCTCTACGATGTGGAGTTGGTGCGGTCCTGGGGGTTGTTTCCTGATTACTTCCGCCGTGCCATCCGTGCAGTTGTTTAAAAGTAAAACGACATGGCGGGCCGGGGTTGATTGACGGGCAAGCGCAGCCAGACAGCCGCCTATCCGCTTAGCCTCGTCTCGAACTGGTATGGCAATCACCGCGTCACTCACAGTCCCTTCTGATACCGACACGACGCCAATAGTTGTATATGCTGGAGTTCCCGGATTGATCCGATGGATCTTGCGCCAGGTACTACACTCAGGAAATGAACTCGACCTCGGATCCGAACCAGAAGCTTCAAACCGCCAGCATTCACTCCGGACGACATGTGGACCCGGCCACCGGCGCAGTCACGACGCCTCTCTATACCTCGACCACATTTGAACGGGATGCGGATGGAGAATTCTCCCGCCATTACTTCTACAGCCGGATCGACAATCCAAACCGCAGCTCGCTCGAGCACTGTCTGGCTGACCTCGAGGGTGGCGTGGGTGCGGTGGCTTACACCTCAGGCATGGCCGCTACCCTGGCGGTGTTCCAGGCACTGGATCCGGGTGACCATGTCGTTCTTCACCGGGATTTGTACTTCGGTGTCCGCGAGCTGATTACCGGGCTATTCTCCCGTTGGGGGCTCAAGCATTCGTTCGTGGACATGCGAAATGTGGAAGAGCTGCGTAGCACATGCCGGCCCGAGACTAAGCTTTTGTGGCTGGAAACCCCAACCAATCCTCTCATTGAAGTGGTGGAAATCCGTCCCGTGGTCGAGTGCGCACGCAGCCTAAAGATCCCTTTGGCTTGTGAAAATACGTTTGCCACTCCGGTGCTACAACGGCCGCTCGAGCTGGGCGCTGATTTAGTGATTCATGCCCTGACCAAATATATTTCCGGTCACTCCGATGCCCTGGGGGGCGCGGTGATCTTCAGACAACAGTCGGAGTTGGCGAGGCGGATCAAAGAATTCCAACGGGTTGGCGGAGCGGGGCTTTCCCCCTTTGACTGCTGGCTGATTCTGCGCGGGGTGCAAACGCTGGTGCCTCGGATGCGGCTGCACTGCGAGAACGCCCTGCGGGTGGCTGAGTTTTTGTCTACCCATCCGGCCGTGGCGCAGGTTCACTATCCCGGTTTGCCGTGCGATCCGGGGCACGCGATTGCGAGCCGGCAGATGCGCGACTTTGGGGGCATGCTCTCGTTTGAGGTTCGGGGCGGACGGGATGAGGCATTTGCGGTGGCTTCGCGGCTGAAGTTGATCGTGCGCGCTACCAGCCTCGGTGGGACCCATAGCCTGATTGAACATCGGGCGTCGATCGAGGGGGTGTTCTCACGGTCTCCGGAGTCATTGCTACGGCTCTCTGTCGGCCTGGAGGGAGCTGAAGACTTGATTGCGGATCTTGATCAGGCTTTACTTGCATTGTCTTAGACAAAATATTCATGGCCGGCGAGGGACGAATTCCACAGGCCGATGCCGCGCGAACGCATCGCAGCCTCATGGCAAGATAGTTCGATCACCCATAGTGATTACCGTTTCAAACTGATATAAATTGAACCGCAACGCGACTGTTAGGAAAACTAGCGGTCCCAAATCCGGCGAGGATTCTTGCTCGCTCCAAATGTCGAGGGACGCATCGGGTTGTGAACCTCCGGGTAACTTCGGATTAAATCCCGGTTAGCACTCGAAAAAAGCACCTCGGACAGCACTTGGTTTGTGCAGACACACCAACGTCACCCTGGGTGCCTGCGGAAAAACTCTGGTCCGGGTGTAGCCCCGGTCTTCAGTCCGTTTAAGCGGGTTTTCAACCCGCTTAAACGTTGGGTGATAAGTCATAGGCAAGTTATGCGCTAGGGCGCGAGCACTTAGTTAAAATTGTTCAGTCTGAGACGTAGGTTCGACGACCGTATACCCGGCGGGCGCAGCGAACGTCGATGACTCTGGCTCGCTGCGGGAAAGCTCTTCGATCTCGAATGTTGTTCGTCCCCGCCTCGGATCATCGTCTATGGCCATAACAATCAAGCCCAAATCCTGCGCTCTCCACGACTCATGAGTAACGACTAAAGGAAGTTCATTGCCCTCCTCTCCAGCAGCGATTGTTCTCGTGCGTCGCGATCCTTGAACTTCTAATCCGGCGATGGTGCGGCTGCCAAGATCTTCTGTTTGGTATTCGCTTTGCGGTGGCTGTTGCACCTGAGCGGCTTTATTCTGAACGGCGAGTTCTTCTGGGGTATCGACTTTCTGCTGCACCGACGGTGTGTGGAACAGGTGGGCTACTTTGTCCGTACCGGCGCCGCTCGGCCAGTAAAGCGATGTTTTTGTAATCGGATCTAAAACAGTGACATGAAGATCAGGTTGCAGCACTCCGTTTTTGCCTTTTCGGCAGCTTTGGGCGACTTCGATCATCGTGCGACCAGCCGCATCGCGGGCCTCGTGCGTTCGAACATAGCCGCGGACATAGTTCCCGTCCGGTAGACGTTGCTCGTAACTGGTCTTCGCCGTCGCAATGAAGGGTGCATTTCCCATTTGCGGGATGCGATAGATTATGAAGTTGTTGATCCCAACAGTGCAAGCGGGTTCTACTCCTTGCGCCGACGCGATTCTTGGCATCTCTGTCCCGATGAGAATTGCACACACTACGCCGCAGCAGCCCTTAACCTTCATCGCTTCTCCTCGACGGGGCGTCGTCCTTCGTTTACGAGGGAATTGTACCCTGAGATCGCGATACAGCTGCTCTGATTGTACGCACGCGCATTTGCTGTGTGGGTGGCAGGAGTATGTCACGCTGCCTTTACGGAGCCGGCGCCCCCACCTTGGCAAAGAATGCTAGCGTGCGCTGGTCTGCATCCTCTAATGCAGTTCCGTAGAAGCCGTGTCCTTGGTCCGTGTAAAAATGATGGTCGCAGCGAAGTTGCCTTATGTCGCACAACTTCACCAACTGCTGCGCATTGATAATTGGAATATTTGTATCGCGCTCGCCATGCAAAATCAGAAGCGGCGGCATGCTTTTCATTTGGTAAAAGAATTCGTCTGGAAGGCTCCCGTACCAATCTGCGATCGCATCCACAGAAAGCCCCTGCGAACCTGCGGCTAAGGCCACTGAAGATCCCAACGAGTACCCCAATACAAAAACGCGCTGCGATGGGGCCTGCCTGCGGCACTCTGATACAAAGCCTGCAACCACGTTCACCCACTTTTGGTAGTTCTCAGGACTCGGAGATTCTGAACGGGACGCATCGAAGAAGTAAGGCATCAATACGTGAAAGCCGTGGTCTCCGAAGAAGCCCGCCTGGTCTCTATACAGGGCGACCGTAGGCCCGCTTGCGCCATGCAAAAGAATCAGGCATCGCGTCGAGTTCACCGAACCGAAGTCTTCGTATCGGATCTTCTGGGCGAATCCGCTCACCTGGGCTGTCTTGATCGTTTGGCCTTGAACTCCAGAGATAAACTGATTGATCAGAAAGGCACTTAGAACGAGTAACACGGTCGTCATGATTCCCCTTTTTGACCTGGAATTTAGAACAGCTCCGGATTCCCGATGGTTCATTGCGCGATAAACCGCGTGTGCTCGGTTAATCCCCAAATATGAGGCCATTACTTAGGATTGGACCCAAACCGCCTGTAGAACCGGTTCCATGAAAGAAGCTCGGGCGGCTTTCTGGCTGTAAAGCGGGAACGTTTTGTAGAAAAGCCACTTGTACAGATTAAGGCCGAGCGGCGACCGCCCCCTGGCCTTGAGAATCCGCATGCTCGCTTGAGGAAGCGAGCATGCGGATCAGCGGGCCGACTTTACAGCTTGGCCCCAGAGGGCGGCGGAGAGGCAGACCCGCTAGAAGGTCTGGACCGGGCCGTCCGTGGGTTGAACCGGGTCGGGTACTTGCGCCGGGATGGCGGTGGCACCGCAGCGCCTTTGGGCAGCGCAATGTTCAGAATCAGAAGCTTCAGACCGTCAGCATTCATTCCGGACGACATGTGGACCCGGCCACCGGCGCAGTCACGACGCCTCTCTATACCTCGACCACGTTTGAACGGGATGCGGATGGAGAATTCTCCCGCCATTACTTTTACAGCCCGACCGACAATCCGAACCCCAGCTCGCTCGAGCAATGCAGCCTCTTCAGTGAGCGGGCTTGCAAACCCGCTTAAACGTTGGATACGCGGGGCCACAGCGAACAGTTATTGGATTTGCTGCGAAAATTAATGAGAAGTCCTCCTTGCGGGCTGCGCTTCCTATGTGCGCTGTCTTACCCGCCGGCCTGCTCTTGTTGTGCCAGGCGCAAGACTCTGGACAGCACACGTGGTTCCACGGCAACAGAACTGATGGAGGCGTGGCTCTGCTGTGCAAGATCGCTCAGAATACGTCCCGGGGGCATCACAAGAAAGAGATTGCAGCCCAGTTCCTTGAGTACTCTCGTCGCATCGTGCCAGCGGACGCCCTCCGCAATGTTATTTGCCAGATCACTCGCCACCAGTTCCTTCGTGCGCATAGCTCGCGCGCTCACATTAGCGACATAAGGCACTTGCGGTGTTTGAAGAGTCATTGTGGATATCCGCCTTGCCAAGATGTCGGCGACGGGCTGGAGTAAACAACAATGCATCGGACTAGAAACATTCAGCCGTATCGCCTTTCGGGCCCCCTGGCGACGGGCCTCGTCGAGTGCCCGATCCATCCCCACATGCGAGCCAGCGATGACAATCTGGCGGGGCGCATTGATATTTCCAACGAATACTGGAGCTTGGTCAGAACTCGTGGCCTGAACGATTTTTGTGACCTGAGATTCACTCAGCCCCACGATCACTGAGAGACCGTAGCCAACCGGACACAGGTGCGCCATCTGTTCGGCGCGTAGCCTTACCAACTCAACTGCATCATGCAACGACAGAACTCCCGCGGCTGTAGCAGCGCCAAATGCGCCGACCGACAACCCGCACACGGCTGTGGGTCGGATGTCTTGCTCCATCAGGGCGCGGGCAGTGGCGATCCCCGCCGCGAACAACGCCAACTGGACGGAGACATCAGATCTGAGACTCTGTTCACTGTCGAGGTCGCGCGCGTCAGAATGGAGCACCTCGCTGATCTCATCGAGCGTACGGCCAATCGCGGGATGATCGAGCAGTTGGTGCAGCATTCCGGGAGAGTGCGAACCCTGCGCAGGAAAGACAAAGGCAACGCTCATAGGACAGTCACCTCCGCGTGCGACCGCTCGCTCCAGGGATCATCGCCGAACGTCAGACCGCCCGGGCAGCGCAAGAGTATTTGTGTAGACGTTTGCTTCTGGTTGTCGCCTTGATTGTCCATTTGGGTTCTCCTCTTCACATGTAAAACTGCTTACATCGGACGCAAAGCACCTCAGACCGATTTCATCGCGCGTGCGTTGCAGCGTCTTCGATGAGAGCTGCAACCTCCTTGGGTCTCGAGGTGTAAACCGAGTGGCTGGCCCCCACGACTTCGATCTTGTGGCTATGTGTGCGCGTGGCATACCACCATTCGAGGTCGGGATTGATGGTCCTGTCTTTTGTCGCTACCGCCACCCAGCTCGGTTTGCTTCTCCAGGCGGGAGTGTTTTGAAATTGCCATCGGCGATGAGCACCTGTGAGCGCGCCTCGAACGTGGCTTGCTCCAAAGAAAGATCGGCTGCAAAGTATTCGCGGAACTGGGCGGGGTCGAGATAATCAAAACGTGCCGAACCCACCTTCGGAAAATGCTTTCTCGGTTGGGTAATTGCCGGCCAGGAGATGGGTTCCCATCACTGTCCAGTCGACGTCGTCAGTTACCCGTTCGAAGGACGCCGCCGTTCTCAAGTCCCTTAAAGATCTCGCGAATGCTGTCGAATGTAGTCGCCACTTGAATCTCTCCTTGTCCTTTGCGATCGGTCTGCTTCGCTTTCGCAAGTAGATATGCAGGTATCCTGCCAATTGCTAAGGCGCTGAAAAGAGAGAGCGTCATCATCAGATTCATGCTGCAAGCTCGTCATTTTGCTGAAAACGGCGCCAGGTTTCGGCGTCATCCATTCCGCTTCAGTCATTCGAGAATGGCGCTCGCTATGCATACCAAGAATTTAGATACCCCAATCCCATAGACAAGAGTGAATTGATCAGAGGAACGTTCTGGGTGGTTGATAAATGTTGAAGATACAAAAGGAGTCGGCGGACACACACGGGCCTGCGGCTCAGTGGTCGAATTCAATCCGCCCATATCGGCGATGTGCGGGCTCGACGATGACAGCGTTCGCATAATCGTCGACTTGGGCGAAGTCACTCTTGTGGACGTTGAGGCCGTACGATTCTTGAGTGACTGTGAAAATGAGGGCGTTGTACCGGTTCGCTGCCCTCCCTATATCCGTGAGTGGATTCTTCGCGAACGGGCTGAAGAGTGTGTGTGAGAACTCGATCCTGGAAGGGCACGGCTTCAGCCGTGCCGAAAATGACACTGCAACACCCGGCTTTAGCCGCTGAGGTACGTTCTTTCTGTCCTTGAAATTCTCTTAAGCGCTGATAAAAAGATGCCCTCAGGGGCAAAAGCCCACGATTTTTCACCGAACTATGGCACGGCTGAAGCCATGCCCTTCCAGGATCGAGTTCTCACACACCCTCTGAAGGGGCACAAGCGGATAGTCACTTAATTCATTCGCGCGACCGCGCGATGCAGATGGCACGTGCATGTTCAGTGACCAGCGGCTTATCGGCAAGCGCGATATTTCGGCATATGCGAAGGTCCTCTGCTCGAAATTATTTGCTTATACGACCACCCTATGAGACCGAGTGAGGGCGAAAGTCATCAAAGGGTGGGAGATAGTCGCAATGCCCTCAGGAAACGGGAAGCTCTACTTCGCATTTTCATCTGGTGCCTTCTGCCGGATGGTCCCATGAAATTCTCCAACCAACAGCGTCAAATGTCCGCCAGCCTTTCTTCGGAAGAAATATGCGGATCTGGATGGAAATCAGCTGTTCACCCCGACGACATGGAGCAGCTGGAAAGTTGGTGGCGGGGTCTGGCGCAGTCTGGCGAATCCGCTAAGACAGAAGCCCGTTTTCGTCGTCACGACGGAGGATATCGACGGTTACAGGTAAGCGCGGTACCTGTCCCCGATGAACAGGGCGACAGGGTCCACGCAGACGGAATCAAGACCGATTGCCCTTCCATCGGACGCAACCTTGCTGATGCCATTTGCCAATCCATCCTAGTCCTTGCGCCGGATGGAACCATCCTCTATGCAAATCGCGTGGCGCTTGAGCAGACCGGAGTAACGATCCAAGAGATGAACGAGGACGGGTTCTTCGCGCGCGCCCTCCATCCTGACGACCTGGACCGCTTCAGAGCCGAGCGTCACGAGGGACTTTTACGCGGCGCCCCTTTCGAATACGAAATACGTTGGCGTAAGGGCGGCCAGTATCGCTGGTACCTGGTTCAGTACAACCCGCTGAAAGACGAACGAGACCAGCTTACCCGCTGGTATGCAAGCGCAACCGACATCGACGACCGCAAGAGAACCGAAGAGAAGCTCCGGCAAAGGGAGCGGGAAGCGCGAGAACTGCTCGATCTTTCCCCGATACACATCGGAGAACTTGGGCCTGGTGAAACCCGTCGACGTGTCTATAACAACCAGGCAGCGCTCGATTATTTCGGGATTACTCTTGAGGAGTGGCGGACCGCGGATTTGAATTTGCTGACTCATCCAGAGGACGCGGAATGCGCGTTGAGAGACCTTCCAGGCAAATTCCGAAATGGATCCCCGTTTGAAGCCGAAGTTCGGTTAAGGAGAAGAGACGGGCAGTATCGCTGGTTTCATTTCCGGCTTAATCCCATGCTGGAC
>Ga0210391_10003775_pt1 | contig 12762 bp, 8 predicted proteins | sample IncBWC12OmetaG_FD_160573 | JGI IMG/M metagenome (GOLD analysis project Ga0210391, IMG submission 160573) | Forest soil microbial communities from Barre Woods Harvard Forest LTER site, Petersham, Massachusetts, United States - Inc-BW-C-12-O ... | reverse complement strand
AACAAGGCTTTAACATTGGGAAACGCTGACGGGGAAACTACAGTCGGCACGGCATGGGTGTGCTAGAGTACCCGGCTCGGATGACTTTCAAGGACCTAAAACCGGCTGCGACCGCTGCAGAGCTGGCGCCTACGAAATTGCGCTGGCGGTGCGAGCTTCCGCGCATACCGTTTGAAACCACCGCGCAGGCAGAATTGCGCGAGGGGTTCATCGGACAAGAGCGAGCGCTCCGTGCGTTGAAGATGGGCGTGGAGTTGTCGGCGCCGGGCTACAACGTATTTGTGTGCGGATTGGCGGGGACCAGCAGGGGCGGGACCATCGCGAAGATGATCGAGGACTTGCACCCGCGAACGAAGCCTTCCCTGGATCGATGCTACGTCAACAATTTCAAGATTACGGACCGGCCGAGACTTCTCTCTTTGCCTCGCGGGCAGGCCAACGCGTTCAAGAAGGATATGCAGGCGGGTATTGATTTTCTGCGGCGAAGGATTCCGCAAGTCTTCGAGGGCGAGCCCTTTCAGCGGCAAAAGGGAAGGATTGTCGAACGGTTTACTGTTCGTGAGAAGGAATTGATGGACGATTTCACCCGGCGAATTGCGCGGGAGCAATTTGCGCTAGGGCACATGCAAGTGGGAGCCGTGGCGTTGCCGGAGATTTTTCCGGTGCTCGATGGACAGATGGTGCCCATCGAGGATATTTCGAAGATGGTGCATGAAGGGAAGCTTGAGTCGACTGTGGCGGAGGATATTGAAAGAAAGTACGAACAGTTTCGGCAAGAGTTCACCGTTGTTTACCGGAAGACGCTGACGCTGTCGCGGGAATTAGCGAGCGAGCTGAGCTATTTGGAACAAGAGGCGGCGTCGGTATTGGTCGACGGTGTGATTGAAGAATTGAAGGAAAAATATCCGGGGACCAACGTCGCGGAGTATCTCGAAGAAGTGCGGCATCACCTGTTGGACAATCTGGATCCTTTTAAGGAGCGGGAAGGCGAAGGCGAGTCAGAAGGCGATACGCCCGATGGGTTGCCGAAAATGCCGGGATCGGGCGGACCGGAGCGCGACCCGTTCCGTGTGTATGGCGTCAATGTGATTTTGGCGCATGGCGACGATGAGGAATCGCCGGTCATTTTCGAAACGACGCCGACGTACGCGAATTTGTTTGGGACGATTCAGCGGGCCTATGACACACGAGGGGGATGGACGAGCGACTTCATGGATTTGCGCGGCGGTTCGCTGCTGCGGGCGGATGGCGGATTTTTGATTATGTACTCGTTGGAAGCGCTCTCGGAGGTTGGAGTTTGGCGGGCGCTGAAGAGGACCTTGAATCACAACCGGCTGGAAATTCAGCCGCTGGAGATGTTCTATCCATTCGGCGGAAGCGCACTGAAACCGGAAGCGGTGGAGATCAACGTCAAGGTGCTTCTGATCGGCGACCGGCAGCTGTATGAGATGTTGTATGAGTATGAGGAAGACTTCCAGAAAATTTTCAAAGTGCGCGTGGAATTTGACGAAGAGATGCCGATGAGCGACGGCGTCATCGCGGAATATGCGGGGAGGTTGCGCACGCTGTCTGAGAAAGAGGGGCTTTACCCATTCGATCGCGGGGCGTTTGCGGCGATGCTCGAGTATGGTGTTCGCAAAGCGGGGCGGCGAAACAAGGTAACGGCTCGGTTTGTCGACATCGCGGATTTGGCGCGCGAGGCGCACTACGCTGCCGCGGCCGCCGGCGAAAGAGTGGTGCGCGCGGCGCACGTTAGGGATGCGCTGGCTTCGAAGATGGAGCGGCATAATCTGATTGAAACGCGCATCCGCGAAATGATCGAAGAGGGCACGCTACTCGTCGATGTAGCGGGAGAGCGCGTCGGACAAGTGAATGGTTTGAGTGTGCTGGAAATCGGCGGGTATTCGTTTGGCAAGCCGGTGCGCATCACGGCGTCCGCGGCCCTGGGCAAGGCTGGAATCATCAACATCGAGCGCGAAGCAAATTTGAGCGGGCGGTTTCACGATAAGGGCGTGCACATCATCTCCGGGTATTTGCGGAGCCTGTTTGCGCAGGACAAACCCCTGTCGCTGGCAGCTAGCATTTGCTTCGAGCAATCGTATTCGGGAGTGGATGGTGATAGCGCGAGCTCGACGGAAATTTATGCCTTGGCTTCGGCGCTTTCCGGAATTCCTCTGCGGCAGGATATTGCGGTGACGGGCTCGATGAATCAGCAGGGAGACATTCAGGCGATCGGTGGGATCAACGAAAAGATCGAGGGATTCTTTGATGTGTGCCGGATTAAAGGGCTGACGGGGACGCAAGGCATAATCATGCCGGAGTCGAACGTCGAGGATCTAATGCTGCGTGAAGACGTGATGGACGCGGTGGCGGCGGGGAAATTTCACATTTGGCCGGTGCGCAGGATAGAGCAAGGGATTGAGATTTTGACGAAGTCGGCGGCCGGACGGCGTAATGAAGATGGCACGTTTGAGGCGGGAACCGTGTTTGGCGTGATGAATGAGAAGTTGATTGAGATGGCGAAGACGCTGAAACAGTTCGAATAGCATTTCTTCAGGAATTCCAACTACAGAAAATTCTGCCGAAGAGAAATTGATAGGCCGGAGGTCTGTCAAGAAAGCAAATGACGGCCAGACAGACGAAAAAGTTGAGCAAGAAAAGGCGGACAGACAAGAGTGTCTGTCCTACTCGGGGGGCGGAGCTATATAGGCTTGGCGATGATCGATGCGATAGGGTGAAGTGGTTGCTGGGTCGGAAGCGCTGCCCGGAGCGTTCCCGGGGATAGAGCCGGTGATACGGACGTCGATCAAATGTAGCCTTGCGTCGCGCGCGGGCGGAACGAAGCCCAGATTGTATTCGTGGCGAACGAGCTGCGCGATCTCGGTGAAAACGGCGGCAAAATCCTTGTTGGTCTCAGGGAAGTAGGCGCGGCCACCATTGGCTTTCGCAATGGTTTTCAATTCTTCATCGGCCTGGGCAAAGCCTTCAGCGGCTATCTGCGCCTTGTCCGAAGGAGGTGCGTCCTTCTTGGAGTGTTTTTTGTCGGGCGGTTGTGTGACGCGCAGTTCGCCGCCAAGAGAGATAGCGAGCACGCGAACGTCCGTAGACCCGAGACGGGTAAGAAGGTTCTGCCCGGCAGCGGAAGAAGAGGTATCGAACCCCGTCGATAGCAAGACCAGGGATTTCTTTCCCGGAACGTGGGCGAGCCAATCGAGAGCGTTGGAGAGGCTGGAGGCGAGATTTAACTGGCCAAATCCAAGATTGAAACTCAACTGGTCCAGTGCGGCAGCGGCGGTACGTTTGTCTGGAGTGTATTCCAGTATGAGTTCTGGAGCTTCGTTGTAACGGGCGATGGCGACGCGGTCGCTGGGCGAGAGACCATCGAGGAGGGCATGAATCGCTTGGAGGTGGCCGCCTTCGATGAGATACACGGCTGGACCTGCTTCGATGAGGAGCAGGATCTGGGCGGGTTCGTCCACGGTGAGGAAATCTGTGATGGGTTGCTCGATGCCATTGTCGAAAAGGTGGAAGTCCTCGCGGTGAAGACGGCTGACGAACTGGCCATGAGTGTCCGTGACGATGACTCCGACGTCAACGCGGTCTACGCTGATGCGTATGTTGGGAGTCGATTGTTCGGGCTGTTGCGGAAGAGCTATCGGTGCAAGCAAAAGAGTGCAAGGAATAAAGAGAAATGCTCGGTATTGAGAGGAAAGAAACATAGCCCGATTTGGCATCGTAGAATGGCGACGAGAAAGACAGAAGCCCTGTCGCGCGCGAAGTTTCCAGAACGCGGAACAGGGCTTGCGATTTCTACTTAGCTTAAGCCGACGCCTAGGCTAGGAGGGTTTTGTCGGAGCCGCGGCCGGCGCTGCCGCAGGCGCCGCAGCTGGAGCGGCGCTCGCGCCTTGTTCCTTGGGTGTAGAAAGATAACCAGTGGCTTGGTTTTTGCCAACGTCGAAAACCACGATTTCGTAAGGAGACATTCTTGAGGCGCCTTTGACGTAAAACTGTATAGGCTCGCCGGCGGTCTTGTCCTTCTTTTCGATGGTGCGGTCATCCACCAATACGGTCAAAGTGTACTTGGATTTCTTAGGATCCGTTTTGCTAAGAGTAAGCTGCGTCGGCCCGACTTTTTGGCCGTTCTTCGATTTCGTGAGCGTGAATTCGTAGTAGTTGCGGTCGCCGCGGCGTTTCAATTCTTCGAGATCGTCGTGGTTGCGAGCGATGAGGCCGCTCATGACGCCTTCGTCACCGGTGACACGCTCCAGTTTGCCCTTGGTGACTTCAAGATCACTTTTCGTGGCTTCAAGGTCCTTTTTCGCTCCGCCAACTTCAGTGGCCACGGCTCCAATTTGTTCCTGACTTTCCTTCTTAACCTGAGACAGTTGTGCAGTGAGCTTCTGATCCGCTTCCACCTGTTCCTTGCGGATGGATTCTGCGCGGCTCTTGGCCTGCGCCAGCTCCGCAACGGTCATGCCCATTTTTTGTTCCGTGACTTCGATGTGGCCCTTCAAATCCGCGAGACGCGCATTGGCTTGCTCGAGCTGGGCGGTCAGGACTTTATCCTGGTCCTGCTCTTTAGCAAGGCTTTGCTCGAGCCGGGAAATCCCGGAATAACCGACATAGCCAAGCGCGGCTATAACAACAGCAAGAACGACGAAGAGCGCCGCGATCCAGCGCGGTGTTCCCGTGGATTCGTAACGATACGACTCTTCCGGACTCGGCACATTTGGAGAAATACTCATTCCCCCTCCTCAGTCATGGCTCCAGCCTGGGTTCTGGATGCCTGTAAAATTATCTACCGCAACTCGCGCCGTGTCTACGGCGCTGTCAGCGGAACTTGCCTCGCTGTTTTCGAGCCTTCCCCTGAGCCTTGCGGCCTGGGGAGCGCTCCGGCCAGCGAGCGAAGATCGAAGTGGTCAAACCGCCCCGGGGCGTAAATTCGCCGCGCACCACACACCACTCCGGACGAATTGCATCGACAATATCATGAAGAATCTTGTTCACAGCATTTTCGTAGAAAATCCCGAGATCGCGATAGCCGAGAAGGTACATCTTAAGAGCCTTGAGCTCGATGCAGTCCTTGCGGGGCATATATTGGATGGTGATAGTGCCATAGTCGGGCATCCCGGTTTTTGGACAAACGGATGTGTATTCTGGAAAGCGCGTGGTAATGACGTAGCCGGGGTATTGATTGGGCCAGGTATCAAGCTTGGGTAATTTTGCTTCGATGCCCGCGCGGGCATGGTCTGCTGTGTAATCTGCCATGACGGTTCCTATTGTACGTTGTTAGGTGACTTTGAGGCGACAGCCTCTTGCCGAAACAGGCCACTTCTTCTATCCTCTTGCGAAGAGGACCTACCAGAATTTTTCGATGAACTGTCCAGCGTGTCAACGCGGGGCTTGCCGGCGATCGAGGCGGCGGTCCGTTTCTGAATATTTGTTCAGCGCCGCGGGTGTAATTCCCTGGCGTTGTACGAATTGTCAAACGCGCTTCCACGCGCGAGCTATACCGCTGCGGAACCTCCTTTATACGCGATGCAGTATTTGCGGCAACCTGGAACTGCAGCGAATCGCCGCAGGGAAAGTTCTGGGGATTACATCCGTGGTGGGTCGCTGGTTGCGACTGCCCGCCGCGCGATGCGTGCCGTGCCGGCATAATTTTTTCTCTCTACGACCGATGCTACCCGCGGAACAGGTAAGCGCGATAGCAGCGCAAGACGGCGCGGCAAAATACTAATTTAGTACCCCAACCAGTCCCACCTTCAGAGTACTCGCCAAGACATAGCAGTACTGCACGCCCCGTACTTATTGCAGCCTGCCCTGAAAACGCAAACCCCTCTAGGATTTTCGAGCACGAGGAGGGGACATGGAAACGAGCATCCGCGTTCTGGTGGCCAATCGTCCCCGGCTATTGCGGGAGCTGGTGCTGTCGACTCTTTCAGAGCAAGAGGGAATCAGCATCGTGGGGGAAGTGGAGAATGAGCTGGACGTCCCTTCGCTGGTGGCGCAGACGAGGCCTGATTTTCTATTGATAGCGCTGGATGAATCGAAGCGGCGCCCACCGCTGTGCGATCAGCTTCTGAAAAAGTTTCCCGCACTTCGGATTATCGCGGTGGCACCCAACACCAACATTGGAATTTTCTACTGGGCATCGATGGAGATTCATTCGACAACGATGGAAACGAGCGAAGAAGCCCTTCTGGAAGTGATGCGGGGCAAAACGACGAGAGCCGGGAGAGAAGTATCTTGATGAGAATGAGTTCATTCTGCATGTGGGGACGGTGTCCAACTAAATGCCCAGGGCTAGCCCGTGTCTTCTTTGGGTTGAGCATCTGCCTTGTGGGCCTGGGTAACGCGTTCGCGCAAGAATCTGCTGTTGTTAGCGAACCGAGGAAGGATCAAGAAACCGGTAAGCAAACCTCGCAACAAACGGCGGGCCGGGGCATGCGAGCTTCTCCAGAATTGGCTGCGGACAATCTTGACCACGTGGCCGCCACAGCCGAGGAGATCCTGGAATTTTTGAAAAGGGATGCCGGGTTGATGGTGGAGTTCAAGAGGCTTTTGGCGCGAGACGCAGCTGCGGCCGGGCAGCTTCTGGATGAGACCGATCTGACGGACGCAGCGGTCATCGAGCGACTGAACGAAGACTTGCGAGCACGGGTGCTCGCGACACGATTGTTACAAAGGTACGGTTATCTGCTGCCAAAGGTTAATCCAGATTCCGAACTTGCAGCCGAGCGTAGCCTTGTATTGCAAGACCGCGCGTTTGCCATCGCGCACGCAGTGGAGACCAACACTGAACCGCGCAGGTTTCCTCCTATGCCCCAGACTGCGGGGTGCAATCCCGAGTTTTCGTACGATTGCGATTTTCCTGCGCGGGGCTCGAGCCGTACCTCTTATCCGATGGAGATAGAGGAACAGCCCATTCGTCCGGCGGACCAGCCGAATCCTTACGAAAGCTACCCTGCAGCACCATCGCGGACGGACACGCCGCAAGCACCGCGAGAACTTCGCGCTGATTTATCCGCTTCCGAAACAGGTGAAACGCTGCTTACCTCCATGCCGCAAGGCAGCTTCGAAGCCTTGGGCAATTCCGCGAATCCGCGCGCAAGAGGAGGATCGCGGGAGAGTGAAGGCACACTCTCGAGCACCGCTGTCGAGTTCACTCCATCAACGCCTACATCACTTTCGCAGCCAGAAATATATTCGAGTCCGCACGCGAGTCGTAGCAACGGAGAGCGAATGGTTTCCAATCGGGCAGCTGCCGAGTTTGCAGCCGCGGCACTCGAGCCCATTCGAATGGTGCACCGGTCAAACCCGTACGCGGATGCTCCATCTTTGTATGACCTATATGTTCAGGCTTCCGATCCAACCCAACATTCAGAGCGCTTTGGGTTAGACGTGTTCAAGCACGACCGCGCAAACACTGGCGCATTGCCGATGGATCTCCCAGCCGGACCGGATTATGTGGTCGGGCCGGGAGATGGTCTGTCGATCGATTTGTGGGGCGGAGTTTCGCAAAGACTGTTTCGCACGGTAGACCGCGAAGGACGGCTGCTCCTGCCGGAGGCCGGACCGTTGCTGGTGTCTGGAAAATCGCTGGGAGAAGTGCAGGAATCGGTGCAGCGTGTGCTGCGAACGCAATTTCGCGACGTTTCAGCGGACGTCTCTTTGCTTCGGCTCCGGAGCGTGCGCGTTTATGTGGTTGGGGAAGTCGCTGCGCCGGGGGCGTATGACGTGAGTTCTCTTTCGACGCCGCTGAATGCGCTTTTTGCGGCTGGTGGGGTGACACCGCGCGGATCGTTGCGAGGTATCGAGCATTACCGCGGGAAAGTGCTGCTCGAACAAGTCGATGCCTATGATCTTTTGTTGCACGGCATTCGGGGAGATTTGAAGCGCCTTGAGAATGGCGATTCGCTGCGCGTGCCCCCTCTGGGGCCGACCGTCACTGTCGAAGGAATGGTAAGGCGGCCGGCGGTTTACGAACTCCACGAAGAAAAGAATTTGAACGAGGTGCTGGAACTTGCCGGAGGCATACTGCCCGCTGCCGCGCTACGACACATCGAAGTGCAGCGTATGGAAGCGCATGAAACGCGGACGATGTTGAGCCTGAATGTTGGAGAAACGAGCGACAAAGATTCATTGCGAGCGGCATTTGAAAAATTTGGCATTCAAGACGGCGACGAAATTCATATCTTCCCCATTGCGCCCTACAACAGCGCAAGTGTTTATCTCGAAGGACACGTACTGCGTCCGGGGAAGTATTCGTTTCACAACGGGATGAAACTGACGGACCTGGTGTCTTCATACAAAGAGCTCTTGCCGGAGCCAGCGGAGCGCTACGCGGAGATTGTTCGCATTGCCCAGCCGGATAACCGGCCAGTCGTGGAAGGCTTCAACCTTGCAGCTGCCTTCGAGCACCCAGAGAACGCTCCAAAGCTTGAGGCGCTCGACACAGTACGCATTTTCGGACGATACGATCTCGAGGCTGCGCCAGAAATCTCGGTCATGGGAGAAGTTCGTGCTCCCGGGCAGTACCGCGCCTCCGGACAGGAACATGTGCGCGATGCCATCTATCAGGCCGGCGGTATTACGCCGGATAGTTGGCTGGAATCGGCACAACTTTTTCGCGCCCAGACGGATGGGACAACAAAAGTCTTCAGCATTTCGCTTCGCGAAGCACTGGCAGGCGACCCGCTGAACAATATATTGATGGAACCGCGAGACAGGATACTTGTCCACCGTCAACCCGAAAAAGTGAATCCGCCGAGCGTTTACGTACGAGGAGAAGTGGGCCGGCCGGGGCGCTATCCATTGGCTTCCGATATGCGAGTGTCGGACTTGGTCCGTTCCGCTGGCGGATTTTTGCGAAGCGCGAATCCGGAAAGCGCCGATTTGGTGCATTACGCGGTTTTGGAAGGCGCAGCGGCGAGGCCGTCGGGGGAGCAAACAGTGGATTTGACGAGCGCGCTGGTCGGCGACGCGAGTGCGAACGTTTTGTTGAACGACGGCGACGTGCTGACGGTGCCACAACAGACACGCTGGAAAGATATGGGAGCGACGGTAACTCTTCATGGCGAAGTGTTGAAGCCGGGCGTGTACGGAATCGAGCCTGGCGAACGATTGAGTTCGCTGCTACGCCGCGCAGGTGGGCTGTTGCCATCTGCCTACCCCCCAGCTGCAGTGTTTGAGCGCATTGAAGTACGCAAGATGCAGGAGCAAAGCAGGCAGGCGTTGATTCAGAGGCTAGAGCAGGAATCGACGGTAGTGAAGACAGCTATAACCACCAACGGTTCGGAAGAAGCGGCACTGCAGCAGGCCGCAGTGCAACAACGCCAGCGCGTTGTGGATGGGCTGCGGCGAGCGCCTGTTAGCGGACGGCTGGTCGTGCACATCCGACTAGGCCAGAAGGATTTCCCGGGGTCTCCGGATGACATCGAGTTGCGCGCCGGAGATACGCTCGAAATGCCCAAACAGCCTGGATTCGTTTTGATTGTCGGCCAGGTTTACAACTCGAACGCCATCACGTACACGCCTGGAAAAAATACAGCCTGGTATCTGTCTCGCGCAGGCGGAGCCACGGGGCTGGCCAACAAAAAAGCTATTTTCATTATTCGGGCGAGCGGTTCGGTGACGAGTGGCAGCAGCGGGATGTGGTCCGGAGGGGTGGAGTCTTCAATCATCGGCCCCGGCGACACGGTTATGGTTCCGGAGCGAGCAACGGTTGGAAGCAACGTTTGGAAAAATTTGGTGGCCATCGCGCAGATCGCCCAAGCCGGAGCATTGGCGGCGGCCGTAGCGATCCAGTGAAGCTGCGGTGCGGCAGATAGATGCACTCCATGGAAAAAAAGGAAGGGGTACCGCAAAAGCGTGAACACGTCGCCTACACCGTTGGAAAGTGAAGCAGGCAGTAACGAAGCACGCGACCCCCGCCAGCGGCTCATCGCACGGCTTCGTCTGTTCTGGGAAGCGCGCAAATTGTTGTTTGGAGCGCTTGTACTCGGCGCGATGGGGAGCCTGGGTCTCGCGCTACTGATTCCATCGCGATATGAAGCGACGACACAACTGATGCCTCCAGACGGTCAGTCGAGTTCGGGGATGGCTATGTTGTCGGCGCTGGCGGGACGCACTGGAGGGCTCGGAGGAGTTGCCGGCGATTTGCTGGGAGTAAAAAATTCCGGCGCATTGTTCGTGGGGATCATGGAAAGCCGCACAGTGCAAGACCGCCTGATCGATCAATTGGAACTGCGGCGCATCTATCACGCGGGAAAGATGGAAGACGCACGCGCGGCGCTTGCTGTGCACACCCGCATTGTGGAAGACCACAAAAGCGGAATTATCGCGGTGACGCTGACGGATCAAGATCCGCGTCTTGCGGCGGCGATGGCGCAGGCGTATGTCGACGAACTCGACCGGCTCGTCGAGCAGGTAAGCACATCTTCGGCGCGGCGCGAACGCATTTTCCTTGAAGAGAGACTCCGCGCGGTCAAGCGGGACCTCGACAGTGCCGCACAAAAATTCAGCATCTTTGCGAGCAAGAACACCGCCATCGATATTCCGGCGCAAAGCAAAGCGATGGTGGAAGCGGCGGCGACGCTGGAAGGACAGTTGATCGCCGCAGAAGCGGAACTTCATGGCCTGGAAGCGATGTATACCGACCAGAACGTGCGGGTACGCGCTCTCCGGGCGCGGGTGACTGAGTTGCGCGCCCAGCTGGGCAAAATGGGCGGCGAGAGCGGAACTTCCGCGGCACCATCTTCAGAGACGGATGCTTCGTTGTATCCGGCGATCCGCCAGCTTCCGCTACTTGGCGTAACGTACGCTGATCTGTACCGCCAGACAAAAATTCAAGAAACCGTCTACGAGCTGCTAACGCAGCAGTATGAACTGGCTAAGGTGCAGGAAGCCAAAGAGGTGCCTAGCGTCAAGGTGCTGGATGCAGCGGTAGTGCCGACGAAGAAATCGTTTCCACCACGAGGACTGTTGACAGTGGCGGGCGCCACGTCTTCATTCCTAACGATGTGTGCCTGGATTCTACTTCGGCAAACCTGGCACGAAATCGATCCGCAGGATCCTGGAAAACAATTTGCGCTGGAAATTGCGGGAACGCTTCGTGCTGACGCTCTGCGGACAGTTCCGGCAGCCGCGCTTTTGCAAATGCTGGCGCGAGCACGGAATCGCGCGAATTCCGCAAGAAACTCGCAACGTGCCCAGGAAGAAGAGAAACCTTCCGATGGGGCGGATCTGACACGTGCAGCAAGAAACGGCCTCGGATAAAAGAGACATGAACGGAACAGCTACACGCCGGACTCGAGCACCATCCGTGACGAATGCGGAGCCTGCCCGTGAAAGTGCGCCGGAGATGTGGTTGCCGGGTGCGAAATTTCTTCCCAGGCATGCTAAGGCCGCTCGCAACCGTTCCGGGCTCGCACGCCAAGCTACTTATGTGGCGATTGATTTTGCGCTGGTCTGTGCGGGCGGAGCGAGCGCTTTCTGGCTGCGGATTGATTTGGCCAACCCTTTTTCCCGAACGGATCTTTCACCAGCAAACCTTTTGCAGCAGGTATTGTCTGCCAGCTATCTAGGTTTTTTGCTTCTCTATGCGGGGCTCGTGGTGCTGGCTTGCATGAGCCAGGATTTGTATCGCACAGCGCGGGAATGCAGCGCTTGGGAAGAAACCGCGAGCGTTGTAAGAGCTGTCGGGTTCGCTACGGCGCTCCTGGTGCTGTTTATTTTCACTTCTGGGAATAAAGACATCTCGAGACTTGTGGTGGTTTGCTCGGGAGCATGGAATGCCAGCGCACTGGCAGGCTGGCGATACGCAAAGCGGCATTACGTGCTGCGCAGAGCCGAGCGCGGCGAGGGCGTTTCGCGGGTGCTCATTGTGGGAGCAGGAAAACTGGGGAGGGCCCTCGCGGCGTGGCTCGAGGAAAACAGACAACTGGGCTACCAAGTCTGCGGGTTTTTGGATCCGCATCCAAACGGAGATGCACGCGTATTGGGGTCGGTGCGCGATTTGCGGAAAGTCGCATTGGGCCAATTTGCAGATCAATTGTTTGTAACACTTCCCGCGGACCGCGAAATGGTGAAGGAGATTTTCCTTGAGGCGCGGCGCCTGCGTTTGAGCTTGAACGTGGTGCCGGATCTCTACGATGGATTGGGCTGGCGTGCTCCGGTCGAAACCATCGGGGGGTTCCCCGTGATCGAGCTGCATGGCGAGCCGATTCCGGCGCTCGGCCTAGCGGTGAAGCGCGGCATCGATTTTCTTGGAGCCGCGGCGGTCCTTTTGCTGACGGCTCCAATACTGGCCTTCGCTGCTATCTGGATTCGCTGCGATTCGCATGGCCCGGTTTTTTATCCGGCGATGCGTGTAGGGAAAAAGGGAAAAAAATTCCGCTGCTTCAAGCTGAGAACGATGGTCGAAGAAGCGGAAGCACAGAAGAACACGCTTCGGGAGATAAACGAGCGCAATGGTCCGATTTTCAAGATGGAGAACGATCCGCGTGTTACCCGCTGTGGAAGGTGGCTGAGAAAATTTAGTGTGGATGAGCTTCCACAACTCTTGAATGTACTGCGCGGGGAGATGAGTCTGGTGGGGCCGCGGCCACACCCTGTGGATGACTTCGAGCGCTACACCATCGAACATCTGCGCCGTTTGGATGTAAAACCCGGTATCACAGGGCTGTGGCAGGTAACTGCCCGGCGCGATCCTTCTTTTGACACCAACATGGTTCTGGACCTCGAGTATCGAAAACTGGA
>Ga0210391_10003774_pt1 | contig 12763 bp, 13 predicted proteins | sample IncBWC12OmetaG_FD_160573 | JGI IMG/M metagenome (GOLD analysis project Ga0210391, IMG submission 160573) | Forest soil microbial communities from Barre Woods Harvard Forest LTER site, Petersham, Massachusetts, United States - Inc-BW-C-12-O ... | reverse complement strand
CCAGCGTGCGGCGCTGACGGCGCCCGGGACGCTGGAAACGGAGGCTCGCCAGCTAGGGATGATGAAGCCGGGCGAGCAGCCGTATGTGGTCACTGGCCTGCCGAACAACTGACGGCTCGGCTACCCCCGATCGCACTGTGCGTGTCCCCGCCGCGGGCGCCTGCGCCGGCGTCGCTGGGTGCGGTCGGCCGCTGCTAGCCTCGACGGGTGTCGTTCGAGACGGCGTTCTACCAGTGGCAGCAGGGCGAGCGCCGGCTGCAGGCGGCGCCGCCATCACGCCGCGCGCTGCTGGACCGTGTGACGGATGCGCTCGTTGCGGAGCTGCGCCGCCGCCTCGGTGGCAGGTTCTCGGCAGACGAGCTGGTGGCGCTGTACGAAGCCGGTACGGCGTGGTGCGTGCAGCTCGCGATGCGCCTGGCGCCGGAGGACCCGTGGGCGTGGGAGGCGGGCGTTGTGGTGGACGCCGCGTTCGCGCGCTATCTACGCGAGGCCGCCGACTACGCGGGCGGCCGCAGGACCCTGTCCGAGGCCTAGTCCTGTTCGCCGGCGCGGCGGATGACTATGCGGTCCTCCTCGATTTCCACCTCAACGGGCCGGTGGCCGGCCCAGTGCTCGGCGTAAACGGGATTCTCCTGGATGGCGGGGTCGAGCCACAGGCCGTAACCCTCCTCGCCGTGGTCGAAGGTGCCCTCGAGCGGGCCGCTCTGGCGGGCACCGGAGCGCCGTCCGCGCCCACCGCGGCGGCTGCGGCGACGGGTGCGCGTACCGGTCTCGCCGTCCTCGTCGGGCTCATCGCCGGGGTCGCCGGATTCAGCGCGAGCACGGTCAGCCTCGGCGCGGGCGCGCTCCGCTTCGGCTTCGGCTGCTTCGAGCTCGGCGGCGATCAAGGCGTCGTCCTCGGCGCGGAGGTCGATCTCCTCGGGGTAGTCGCCGGCGGCGCCGGTGCCCTCGGCTGCCTCGTCGTCGCTGACAAGCTCGTTCTGGCGCTTGAACTGCTCGATGTCACGCACGGTGACCTCCAGCTGGTGCGCGACCCAGGCGTCGGTTCGGCCTTGGCGCACCCAGGCGCGAATCTGGTTGAGGTGCGGGCGCAAAGATTTCCGGGGCATGGACGGTCCGGGAGACTAGCGCAAGCGACATCGTGGCGCGGCGGGCATGCTTCGCGGCGACCGTGCGGGCTGACGACAGTGGCGTTTGAAAAATCGGCATCGCGTTCCCCCGGTCCTGGGACTATGCTTGGCGCTCCGGCGGTTTGGGGTTGCGCCGGGTCGCCAATCGGCAAAGAGGAAGGTGCACCCAAATGCTGGTTCTGACACGCAAGTCCAACCAGAGCATCATGATCGGGGATGAGATTGAGGTCTCGGTGCTGTCGGTCATGGGCGAGAAGGTGCGCATCGGTATCCAGGCTCCGCAACGGGTGCCGGTCTTCCGCAAGGAGATCTACCTCGAGATTCACCGCGAAGCGGGCGGCGCGACGCCGCCCAAGGACGGCCAGCAGGCGGCGAAGCACGCGGATGACGTCGAGGAGTCGCTGCGCGAGCTGGGCGAGGGTTCCTAGCGCCCTAGCCGAGCAGCAGGTACAGCGTACGGAACATCACCACGGTGACGACGGCCGCGGTGAGGATGAGCGCGAGCACGAGCAGCACGAAGCGCACGGAGCCGCGCTTGTGCCGGCGTTGAACTTCGCGCTTGAACGCGCGCTGCTCGGTGGTGCGCCGCAGGGAGTCGCGGCGGCGACGATCGAGCGTGGCCTCCTTGACGAAGGCTCGCTCCCAATCGGCGATGCTCTGTCGCATTTTCACGTCTCGCCGTCCCCTACGCGGACGCTGTGAGCGCCCTGGCGCGCTCGTATACGGCGATGAAGCGCAGGTAGTTCTCGGCGATGCTGCGCGCGCCGGCTGAACGCTCGATCTTGCCGTCGACGTAGGCTTTGAGGGGATCCCACCAGATGGAGCGGCCGATGGCGAAGCCGATGAAGCCGTCGACGGGGGCTGCCTGGGTGAGCCAGTGGTCGACCTTGGCGTCATCGGCGCCGCGGCCGAGCACGACGCAGTGGACGTTGGCTCGCCCGCCGCTGCGCGCCTGTGCGACGAGCATTTCGCAGTCGGAGCGCTGTTCGACGCCCTCGATCTTCCAGATGTCGACCTCGATGCCCGCGTCCTGGATCTCGGCGATGGCGCGGCGCATGAGCTCAGGGCGCAGCTCCGCGTCGTAGCGGTCGGTGTCGCCCTCGACGTCTTCCAGCTGCGCATCCTCGGCCGGCACGAGCAACTCGAACAGGAACTCGGGCTTGTGCTGCGCGAGCCAGTCGCTGAGCCGGCGCAGCTTGGCGAGCTGCTCGCGGTTGTCGCCGGGCTCGCCGTCGGGGTTGTAGCGGACGAGGACCTTGGTGTAGTCGGGGTCGAAGCGTTCGATGTGCTCGGCGAAGTCGTCGCCGTACTGGAAGTCGAACATGTTCTGCCCGGAGCGCTCGGCGGGCATCGCGAGTTTCAGGCCCCGCTCCTTCGCCTCCGCCGGGATGTTGGAGCCGAACTGCTCGTCGACCAGCACGCCGGCGACAGACGGGTCGGTGCCGGCGCCGATCGCTTGCAGCATGCCCTCGAAGATCAGGTGCTTGGCGTCGGCGATGATGGCGGTCTGCTCGGAGTCGGGCTCTCCGTCGATCCCGAAGAACTTCTTCTGGAAAGAGCCGCGGTGGTCGAACGCGAGGATGTAGAGCTTGAGGTCGGATCCGGGGGTCATGGGAGTGAGTATTCCAAAGGCGTGCGGGGCGAGGTCGAGAGGTCCTTAGAATGAGGCGACGATGACCTCCGGTGCTGATCTGTTCGTGGTGTGCAAGCAGTGCGGCTCGGAGGTGAGCCCGTACATCACGGAGTGCCCGTACTGCGGACACCGGCTGCGCAGGCGCGCGCCGAAGCTGCCACCCGCGAACGCGCCGGCTCGCACGACGCTGCGCGCTCGCGCGCGAGCACTGCTGTCGCGCTCGCGGCCGGTGTCGGCGGGCGGCGCGACGCGCACGCGCGTGCGTCGAGGGCCCGGCCGCTGGGCGGCTGATCGCCCGCACGCGACGATTGCGCTGGTCGCGGCGAGCGCCGTGATGTGGGTGCTGGCGCATGCGGAACCGGCCCTGTATGCGCATACGGCGATTTTGGGCCCGCTTCGTGGCGACTGGTGGAAGCTGTTCACGAACGCGTTTGCGTATACGGATGGGCTGTATGCGTTCGTGGCGATACTGACGGTGGCGATCTTCGGCTGGCTGGTGGAGCTCCGGCACGGACCGGCGGTGGTGCTGGCGCTGTTCTTCGGCGCTACGGCCGCGGGTGCGCTGGTGGCTGGCGCGGTGTATCCGTTCCCGGTGGTCAGTGGCGCGAACGCGGCGGCGCTGGCGCTGCTGGCGGCGTGGGCGGCCCCGGACCTGGAGTCGGCGCGCGAGGGCGGTTACCGCGACGGCGACCTGTTGGGCGCGGGCGCGCTGGCGGCGCTGCTGCTGGCGATCCCGTTCGCACGGCCGGAAGCGAGCTGGCTGGCCGGCGTGACGGGCGCTGTGTTGGGCTTGCTGGTGGGCCTTGGCATGCACCGCCTCGGTCGCGCTGAGGCGTAGGCGCGCGTCGGGGTGAGCTTATGATGGGCGTGCGATGTCGATGACGAACGCGGTGGTGCTGATCGAGGCCGAGCGCGATGCTCTGTCGACCCTGGGCGGGGAGCTGGCGGACATCGACGGCGTGGCGGAGGCCTACTCGGTGACGGGCGAGTGGGACTTCGTGGCGATCGTGCGTGTCCCCGACCACGAGCAGCTGGCGGACGTGGTGACGGGGCAGATCGGCGGCCTGTCGGGGGTGCTGCGCACGCAAACGATGGTGGCGTTCGCGGCGTTCTCGCGTCACGATCTCGAATCTCTGTTCTCGATCGGGGAATGATCGCCGCAGCGGAGATGGCAGCGCTGAGGATGAAGCCGGAGTACGGGCCGACGCTCGGGCGGCTGCTGTCGCCGCGCTGGCGCGCGGCGTCGCGGCCGAGACGCGCGGCGGTGCTGGCGGCGGGCGTGGCGCTGGTGGCGGTGCTGCTGGGCGTGTTCCTGACGCTCGAGAACTCGAGCTACTCGCGCGGCGGCAGCGTGCCGTTCAGCTTCAGCTACCGCGACCTGTATCGAACGGCACCGGATCCGGGCGGGTTCGTGAAGATCCAGAGCCGCTGGCACGGCGGCGCACTGAAGTACTCATACGCTGTTGGCCCGCTGCGCGTGCCGCACTACACGGGCGAAGTGTCGGCCGCGCTGCCGCTTTACGCGGTGGGATTCATCCGCATGCTGAGCGGCCGCTACGACGACTTCGAGCTGCGCGCCGAGGGCAAGACGCGGATCAACAACACGCTGACGGGCTACGAGGTGGTGTACACGGCGGATGTTGAAGGCCGGACGTTGTACGGGCGAGACGTGCTGCTGCTCCCCCCGCGCGCCGGGGCGCGCGAAGGCGTGGTGGTGACGATGCTGACCGCGCCGACAGCCAGCGCGCAGGTGCAGTCGCCGCTTGAAGTGGGCGAGACGGGCGTGCTGCTGAAACCGATGAAGACGTTTACGTTCGGCTAGCGCGCGTCGGCGGTGCGACCGCGACGGGCGTCGTCGCCGAAAACGCGGCGGATGCGACTGAAGGCGCCCAGCGGCCCGGTTGCTTCCTTGGATGGCGCCGCGGTGCCGCCCGAGTTGGGGTCCTCCGCGGGAACCTCTGCGTCGGTGTCTGCGCCGGCGGAGCCTTCGGGCGGGGGAGTCGTCTGCGCTGTCCCCGGCGAAGGTTCTGCTGGTTCGGTGGGCGTCGTGTTGGTGGGCGTGCCGGGCACGGCTGGCGTCGTCGGTGTCGTGGTAGGCGTGGTGGTGGTAGTGGTTGTTGTGGTCGTGGTCGCAGGCGTGCCAGCCGGGACCGCCGTGGCGGAGGCTGGAACTTCAGTGGTCTGCGTCGTGACCTCGGTGACGGGCTGCGGATCGACGGGTTTGGCTGGCGGCGTGGGAGCTGCGACTGCGTGGGCGGCGGCGAGCGTGGTGGCGGCCACGGTGGTGGCCGGGCTCGCGGCAGGGGCGGCTGGCTTGGCTGCCTTGACGGGGGCGCGATGGTGGCGCGCGGGAGGCGGTGTGCTGGGGGCGGGAACGGTTGCGGTGATCGGCTGCGGTGCCTGGTGGACGACGACCGGCTCGCTGGCGGCGGCGGTGGTCGCGGCGGAGGCGGAGGCGTGGGCGTGGTGATGGTGCGTTGCCGAGTGATCGGCGGCGGCGACGCCGGCGGTGAGCAGCGCAGCGGCGGCGAGCCCGGCGACCGCCTTGGTGGCGATCGCACCGGCGCCGGCGGTGACGATGCTGCCGGCGACGCTGCCGCCGGCCGCGGCCCCAGCTGTAGCCGTGGCCGTCGCGGCGGCGCCGGCGCCGCCGGCGACGTGCGCGCCTCCGGCGGAGGCGGTGGAGCCGACCTTGGCGAGCAGCAGCTTCTTGACCAGCAGCAGCGGGCCGACGGGCAGGATCAGCGCGAGCGCACGGTTGTTGTCTTTGAGCTGCTTGCGGAAGAACGAGCAGCGCTCGCAACCGCGTACATGACGGCGCGCGGGTGTGCTGAGCTTGGCGAGTCCCTCGGCGACGGTGCCGAGCTCGAGGCGCACCTCGTCGCATGAGAGCTTGCGCGCCTCGGCTGCCTCGGCGAGCGAGATGCGCGCGCGCACGAGCAGCGACTTGACGGACGGCACGGTGGTGTCCATGGCGAGTGCGATCTGCTCGTAGGAGAGCGCGTCGATCTCTCGCAGGAGCAACGCGGTGCGCTGGGTCTCGGGTAGCTGGTGGACGTCCCCGATGAGCTCGCGGAAGCTCTCGCGCCGCATGACCTTGTCGCCGGTTGAGATGCCACCCTCGGCGAAGTGGATGTCCATCGAGTCGACGCCGATGGCGGAGGCCCGACGCAGATGGTTGAGCGAGCGGTTGCGCGCGATCCGGTACAGCCACGGGCGCACGTTGATGTCGCGCTCGTCGGCGAGGACGGCGTTGAAGGCGGCGGCGAACACCTCCTGCAGGACGTCCTCGGCGTCCTCGCGCGAGGCGAGCATGTGCCGGCAGAACGAAAGCAGGCGCGTTTGGTAGCGCGCGCAGAGCACCTCAAAGGCTGCGTGCTGCCCGCGACGGGTGAGCGTGATCAGGCGCTCGTCTGACTGCAGGCGCAGCAGAGCGGACGGCCCGCGCAGGCCGGGGATGCTGCTGGGGTGTGAGAGAGTGGAGACCTCCATGACAGTGCTGTAGCTGCTGTCTCTACGAACGACACGCTACCAACGTAAAAGTTGCGCAAGATAAAGGGATCTTGCTGCGCAACATAAAGAAAGCGCAAGCAGAATTTCCCGCGCTGGACGCAGCTCAAACCCGTGGGCAGGGGATCGCAGGCGGCCTGCGTGGAGCGTTCGCTCGCCCCGCGCAGGCCCTTCCATACACTGGCGCGGCCCGGGTGGCGAAATGGGTATACGTAGTCGACTTAAAATCGATGGCTCCCCTAAGGGGGCGTGTGGGTTCGAGTCCCACCCCGGGCATCGCGGGCATCGGTGGCCGGTGGCGAGACGATAAAGTCGCGGCAATGGCGGTTGAGGGAGAGCAGTACCCGACGCTCGAGGGCGTGCGCGAACTGGACGCGGCGGAGACGCAGACGTTCCACGGCGGGCGTCTGGTGGCACGGCGCTTGAGGGCGCATGGCGTGAGCAAGCTGTTCACGCTGTCGGGTGGGCACCTGTTCTCGATCTACGACGGCTGCCGCGAGGAGGGCATCGAGATCGTGGACGTGCGCCACGAGTCGACGGCGGCGTTTGCGGCGGAGGGCTGGGCGAAGGTGACGCGCGAACCGGGTGTGTGCGCGCTGACGGCGGGGCCGGGCGTGACGAACGGCATGAGCGCGATGGCTTCGGCGCAGGCGAATCACTCCCCGATGGTGGTGCTGGGCGGTCGCGCGCCGGCGCTGCGCTGGGGGCAGGGCTCGCTGCAGGAGATCGACCACGTGCCGTTTGTGCGTCCGTTGACGCGGCTGGCGGCGACGCCGGCCAGCACGGAGGAGATCCCGGGCCTCGTGGACGACGCTTTTGCGGCTGCGTGCGCGCCGCACGGCGGTCCGGCGTTTGTGGACTTCCCGTTGGACTACGTGTTCATGGAGGCGCAGGAGCGCAGCGGCGAGAACGAGGCGCCGGTGACGGGCACGACGAGCGGCGGCGGCGGCGCGGGAGCCGGCGGAGCGTCGGGTGCGTCGGTGGAAGCGGCGGCGGCGCTGCTGGCGGGCGCAGAGCGCCCGGTGGTGATGGCGGGCACGGATTTGTACTGGGGCCACGGTGAGCAGGCGCTGATGGAGCTGGCGCACACGCTGCGGATCCCGGTGTTCTTGAACGGCCTGGCGCGCGGATGCGTGCCGGCGGATGACGAGCTGTTCTTCTCGAGGGCGCGCTCGCAGGCGCTGAAGGGCGCGGACGTGGCGCTGGTGGTGGGCGTGCCGATGGACTTCAGGCTGGGCTTCGGAGGGTCGTTCGGCGAGGACACGGAGATCGTGGTGGTCGACGCGACTGAGCCGGAGCGTGAGCACCCGCGGGTGCCGGCGGTGGAGTGCTACGGGGCAATCGCGCGGACGCTGGCGGACCTGCGCACGGCGGCGGGCGCGCAGGCGCTGCCGAGCGAGGCGTGGATCAAGGAGCTGCGGGCGGCGGAGTCAGAGCGCCGGGAGGCCGAGCGGGCGGAGCTCGAGGACGCGCGCGCGCCGCTGCACCCGATGCGCCTGTATGCGGAGCTGGCGAGCGTGCTCGACCGCGACGCGATCGTGATCGGCGACGGCGGCGACTTCGTGTCGTATGCGGGCCGCGTGGTGGACAGCTACGAGCCGGGCTGCTGGCTTGACCCGGGGCCGTTCGGCTGCCTGGGGACGGGCTCGGGGTATGCGCTGGCGGCGAAGCTCGCGCGCCCGGATCGCCAGGTGGTGCTGATGCTGGGCGACGGCGCGTTTGGCTTCTCGGGCATGGAGTTCGACACGCTTGCGCGCCACGGCGTGAACGTGGTGGGCGTGATGGGCAACAACGGCATCTGGGCGCTCGAGAAGCACCCGATGGAGTTCCTGTACGGCTACTCGGTGGCGGCGGATCTGCGACCGGAAACGCGCTACGACGAGGTGGTCGAGGCGCTGGGCGGATACGGCCAGCTGGTGCGCTCGCCGGAGGAGCTGCGGCCGGCGCTGGAGCGTGCGTTCTCGTCGGGCAGGCCGGCGCTGGTGAACGTGCTGACGGACCCGACCGTCGTGTATCCGCGCAAGTCCAACCTGGCTTGAATCTTTAGGGGCACGCCTGGAGGGCGTGCATGCGGCGTGCGTGCTGGAGTCGACGCCGCGAGGGGCCGGTCAGGCGGCGCCGGCCAGCTGGAGCGCGCCTCCGTAGAGGATGTCGTGCTCGGAGACCTCGATCTGCTCGAGCCCGAACGCGCGCATGGCCTCCTCGAGCAGGATCATGCCGGCGACGATCGTGGGCGCGCGGTCGGGGTTGAGGCCGACGATCTGTCGGCGCTGGCGTTCGTCCATGTCGGCGAGGCGTGCGAGCAGCAGTTCGACGGTGCCCAGCTCGAGCGCATAGCCGTGCACGCGGGCGGGGTCGTAGGGGTCGAGCTCCTGGTCGATGGCGGCGGCGGAGGTGGCGGTGCCGGCAACGGCGATGCCGTGGTCGACCGCGGTGCGCTGCTCGACGGGGAGTCCTCCCACGAGCGTGGCGCGGACGTCCTGTGCGAGCGCCTGCAGCTCCTCGGGACGGGGCGGATCGGAGTGGATGTGGCGCTCGCTCATGCGCACGACGCCGGCGTGCAGTGAGACGTGGAAGCGGGCGCTGCGCTCGACGCCGACGACGAACTCGGTGGAGCCGCCGCCGATGTCGATGACTACGGTGGTGCGGTCGTGGTCGGGGTCCTCTTCGGGCCGTCCGGACATGGCGCCGAGGAACGTCAGCTGCGCCTCTTCGTCGCCGCTGAGCACGCGCGCGTCGAGTCGGAATTCCTCGAGCACGCGCTCGGCGAACTGCGCGCCGTTGGAGGCGTCGCGTACGGCGGAGGTGAGCACGGCTAGGTTGACGCCGGCGTGGTACTCGTCGATTGCGGCGCGGTACTCGCGCAGCACGCCGAGCACGCGCTCGATGGCGTCACCGTCGAGGGCGCCCGTCGCGTCCACGCCCTGCCCGAGGCGGGTCACCGTGGAGCGGCGGTCGAGCTCGGTGATTGCGCCGCTGATCGGCTCGACGTCGGCGACGAGCAAGCGAGTGGAGTTGCTGCCGATGTCGACGACGGCGACACGCACCGCGGGGATGCTAAAGGCGCGGGCAGGGTTGACGCCGCCAGCCACAACCGGCGCGTTTGTTTGCTACAACCTAAGGAGCGACGCGGGGTGGAGCAGTCTGGTAGCTCGTCGGGCTCATAACCCGAAGGTCGCGGGTTCGAATCCCGCCCCCGCTATGCCAAACATCAGCGACACGGCAGTCGAGGGGTTGCACGTCAGTCCCGCCTCTAAAAATGAAGCGGGCGCGGGAGCACCCCGATCTGGTCGTCGGGGTCCGTCGGGTAGCTCAGCTTCCCAGAACAGGCCTTGCTATTGATGTTCCGACGGTCTCGAACCTAAACCGGTTACGTTTCGAGCGTGGCGAAAGGGGACGACAACGGGCAACCCAACGGCCATGCGCTGTTCGAGGCGGCAAACAAGCTGCGCGGCTCGGTCGAGTCAGCTGAGTACAAGCACCTCGTCCTCGGTCTGATCTTCCTCAAGTACATCTCCGACGCCTTCGAACAGCGCCGCGGAGCGCTTGAAACAGAACTCTCCGACGCGAGGAGCAAGGAGTACGTCGCAGACCCGCTTGCGCGGGCAGGAGAACTTGACGATCGCGACGCGTACGCGGAAAAGCAGGTGTTCTGGGTGCCCGAGCAGGCCCGGTGGCCGGCGATCCTCGCGTCCGCGGCGAGCCCTGACATCGCCAAGCACATCGACGACGCCCTCAGCGCGATCGAAGGGGAGAACCGCGAGCTGCGCCGGATGCTGCCGCGCGTCTACTCGCGAGCACCCCTCTCAGCAGAGCTGCTCGGCTCGCTCGTGGACACGATTGCAAAGATCGGCTTCGGCCAAGACCCGAGCGAAGCACGCGACATCCTCGGGCGCACCTACGAGTACTTCATCAAGGAGTTCGCGCGGGCCGAGGGGCACCGAGGCGGCGAGTACTTCACCCCCGCGCCGGTCGCCCGCCTGCTCGTGGAGATGCTTGAGCCGTATGAGGGCCGGATCTTCGATCCCGCCTGCGGGTCGTGCGGGCTGTTCGTACAGTCGGCGAACTTCGTCGAGGCCCACGGAGGGCGTCCCGAGAAGATCTCGGTATACGGCCAGGAGCGAAATCAGGCGACGTGGCGGATCGGCCGCATGAACCTTGCGATCCACGGCCTCTCAGGCGACGTGCAGTACACCGAGAGCGGCTCGCTGCTGGACGACGCCTTCCCACGGCTGAAGGCCGACTTCGTGATGGCAAATCCGCCCTTCAACCAGAAGGAGTGGTCGACCCCCGCAGTTCTCGACGACGTTCGGTGGGGGCACGGCGTACCGCCCACCGGTAACGCCAACTATGCCTGGGTACAGCACTTCTTGCACCACCTCGCGCCCAGAGGCCGAGCCGGTTTCGTGATGGCCAACGGCTCGCTCACGACGATGAGCGGAGGCGAGGGCAAGATCCGCGAGAACTTGATCAGAGCCGATGTGGTCGATTGCATCGTGGCGCTCCCAGCGCAGCTCTTTTACACGACGGGCATCCCTGTGTGCCTGTGGTTCTTCGATCGCGACAAGGCATCCTCCAGCGAGCGCGACCGCCGCGAGGAGACGCTGTTTATCGACGCTCGCCAGATGGGCAGCAAGATCAGCCGCACACAGATCGAGCTGACTGACGAGGAGGTCGCACGGATCACCTCGACCTACCACGCATGGCGCGGAACGATCGACGCTGACTACAACGACGAGCCAGGCTTCTGTAAGGGCAGCGATCTAAAGGAGGTCGAGGCTGCGGGCTTCGCGCTGTCGCCGGGCCGCTACGTCGGTGCGCCCGAGTCAGAGGAGGACGAGGTTGCGTTCGAGGAGCGGATGGCCACGCTCGTCGACAAGCTCGCCGAGGAGATGGCGGAGAACGAGCGGCTCACTGGGGCGGTCAAGCATGCTCTGGCGAGGATCGGGTATGAGGTCTGAACCGAGCTGGCGGTCCGCGACCCTGGGTGACATCGTGGATCTCAGGTCAGGGAAAGCGCTGCCGGATGACCTACGCGACGCTGACGGTCACTATCCGGTTATGGGGGCAAACGGCGAGTACGGTCGTTCCGCGCGCCCTCTGGAAGCGGTGCCCATCATCACGATTGGTCGCGTCGGTGCTTCTTACGGCGCGGTCCATCGGACACATGGTCCGGCCTGGGTTGCGGACAACGCCCTCATCGCGCGACCGAGCGGCGATAGCGACTTCCTTTTCGCGTACTACTTGCTACAAACGTGCGACTTTAGATCCGTCGTCTCCGGCAGCTCTCAACCCCTCCTCACTCAGCGCGCGATTGCCTCCATCCCAGTCGCCATACCACCGCCCCGGCAGCAGATTCACATCGCGGCTGTGCTCGGTGCGCTCGACGACAAGATCGACAGCAACCGTCGACTTGCTTCGCTGCTGAACGAGACCGCTGCTGCAGTCTTCCGTGCCCGGTTTGTCGACTTCGTCGGGCGTGAGCGGTTCGAGGAGACCGAGATCGATCCGATTCCACCCGGATGGAGAACCGGATCCCTGACCACCCTTGCACGCTTCGTCAACGGAAAGGCTTTCACCAAGGAAGCAAACGCTAAGGGCCGTCCGATCCTCCGCATCAAGGAGCTCAATTCGGGAATCCGGGACGATACGCTCCGCACGGACATGGCCACAGCCGACGAGCATGTCGCACGACATCACGACATCTTGTTTGCATGGTCGGGCTCGCTCTCGGTCTATAGATGGTCTGGTCCCGAGTCGCTGATCAACCAGCATATCTTCAAGGTTATTCCAGAGGGTTACCCGCCGTGGTTTGTCTATCAGTGGGTACGACATCATATGGCTGAGTTCCAGGCGATCGCGCGAGACAAGGCGACAACGATGGGACACATTCAGCGGCGGCACCTGTCCGAAGCCGTCGTTGCCCTGCCTGACTCTGAAACCCTGGCAAGTGTCGGCGATCTTCTCGATCCGATTGATCAAAAGGAGGGAGTGTTGGCCTCTGAGATCTCGTCGCTCACGGCGATTCGTGACGCCCTACTCCCGAAGCTCATTGCGGGAGAGATCCGAGTCCCAGTGACGTACGACCTCGAGGAGGTGGTCGGCTCGCACGTCGAGCGCCTTGCGGGAGCTAAGCCGTGACCTCAAGTGCGAGCGAGGACGCACTTGTCGAGCAGCCAGCGCTCGAGTGGCTGACTGACGCTGGGTGGACGCATGTCCACGGCCGTGATCTCCCGGCCGAAGCTCTCGGGGCTGAGCGCAAGCTCTGGTCAGATGTGGTGTTGGTCGACCGGCTGCACCAGGCCGTCACGAGGATCAACCCAGACCTCCCGGGTGACGCCGTGCAGCGAGCCTGCGAGCTCGCGATGACAGGCACCTCCCCGTCACTGATCGAGGATCACCGCGGCTTTCACGAGCTGCTTACCGCGGGCGTGCCGATCCCTTACGTGGACGATGCGGGGGTCGAGCAGACCGAGCGCGCCAAACTCAT
>Ga0210391_10003773_pt1 | contig 12767 bp, 10 predicted proteins | sample IncBWC12OmetaG_FD_160573 | JGI IMG/M metagenome (GOLD analysis project Ga0210391, IMG submission 160573) | Forest soil microbial communities from Barre Woods Harvard Forest LTER site, Petersham, Massachusetts, United States - Inc-BW-C-12-O ... | reverse complement strand
ATCGAACTTCGCAGGAATGTCGCTGTCGGACGCCGTCGCTTGCGCCAAAACCGGGATGGACGCTGACGCAGCGAACAGCGCAAGGCAGGCAAATCGCGCAATCGTATTCATCGAGTACCCTTCAACGCAGAGCTCTTACTTGTGCAGCTCAAGCTTGCGAAACGAAAAGACTACCGCGCCGGGCGGAAGCGCGCAATGTGCGGACTGGACGTCTTCGGCCCCTTACAGCTTCACCGTCTGCCCGGAGTTCGCCGCCTGATAAATCGCCGTCATGATCGTCAAATCGCGCAATCCTTCTTCCCCGGGTGTTAGCGGCGTCTTGTTGTTCAACACGCAGTCCGACATGTGGTCCATCTCCGCCCCGAAGTGATCGACCTGCGGGAGGAACACCTCGTCGAGCGACGGTCCTTTGCTCACCCGCATCCGGTTCCCCGTGTAACCCATCGCCGGATCGAGCTCGAAATACCCCTCTGGCGCCAGCGCCCGGAAATGCGAACGTGTCGACGATCCGTAGCTCGAGCTGCAGTTCGCGATGATCCCACTTGGGAATCGCAGCTGAAACAGAATCGTCTCTTCCACTTCCTTGAATCGCGGATCTCCCGGCGTGGTGTACGACATCGCGTTCACCGCGATCGGCTCTTCGCCTGAAATGTAGCGCGCCGCCTGCAGCGCATAGATGCCGATATCCATCAACGAGCCGCCGCCCGCCATCGCCTTGTTCAGCCGCCACTGCGTCGGATCGCCGATATTGAATCCCGCCTCGGTCTGCAGAATCTTCACGCCGCCGAGTTCCTTGTCGCGCGCCATCTTGATCATCGCCTGGTTGTACGGCTCGTAGCGGCAGCGGTACGCGACCATCAGCTTCTTCCCTGCTTTATTCCCCGCGTCGATCATCGACTGGCATTCAGCCGGTGACGTCGCCATCGGCTTCTCCGACAGCACATTCTTCCCCGCCTGAAATCCGCGAATCGTGTACTCCGCATGCATGCTGTTCGGCAGCACGATGTAAATCACGTCCACTTCCGGGTTGTCGCGAATCGTGTCGTAATTCTGGTAGTTGTAGATCGCCTTCGGATTCACGCCGTAGCGCGCCGCGAGCTTCGCAGCTTTATCCGGATGCCCGCTCACCAGCGCCACCAGTTTTGATTTCTCGCAATGGCAAAACGCCGGCAGGATCTGGTGTATCGCAAGATTGCCGAGCCCCACCACCGCCCAGCCGGCCTTCTTCCCCGGAGGCTCCGGCGCGTCCTGCGGGCTCTGCGCCGCAATTGGCATTCCGATCACCGCGGCCACCTTGGCCGCCGCAATCCCGTGCCCCATTTTCGAAAGAAAGCCCCGGCGTGAAATTTGCCTTTCGACGGCGTCGGACATCGCATTCACCTCGCGCAAAGACCTCTCGCAGCTCTTGGTCGCGCGCGATTTTACTCCCGAACTTTTTGCGTTTCGCTACAGGCAGGAACTTATTCAGGAGCTGAAATGGCGGGCGCAAGCTCGCCCTCTGAACGCGCCACCACCGCGCACGCAAGGCAGTTTCCAATCACGTTCACAGCCGTGCGCCCCATGTCCATCACTGCGTCGATGCCGAGAATCATCAGGATCGGCTCACTTGGCAAGTGAAACGTAGCCGCCGTCGCCAGCAACACCACCAGCACCGCCCGCGGCACACCCGCCACGCCTTTGCTCGTGATCATCAGCATGAACACCATGAACAGTTGTTCGCTCCAACTCAGGTGCATGCCCGCCGCTTGCGCCACGAAAATTGACGCGAGCGCCAGGTACAACGACGATCCCGTCAAATTGAAGCTGTATCCCGCCGGGATCACGAACGCCACGATCTTGCGCGGAACTCCGAACGCTTCCATCGCCTCCATCGCTCGCGGCAGTGCGGCCTCGGACGAAGCCGTCGCGAACGCGATCGTCGCCGGCTCCGCCACCGCACGCGAAAATCCGCCGATTGGCACACGCGCCAGCTTCGCGATCGGCACGAGCACGAACAGCAGGAACACTGCGAGCGCCACGTAACCGGTCACGAGCAGTTTTCCAAGTGGCAGCAGCACGCCAATCCCAAGGTGCCCCACCGTATACGCGATCGCCGCTCCCACGCCGATCGGCGCGAAATACATCACAATATTCGTAAACGCGAACATCGTCTCCGTCAGCGACTCGCAGAATCGAAGCATCGGCGCGCGTTTCTCCTCCGAAATTCGCGCGAGCGCAATTCCAAACAGAATCGCGAACACCGCCACCTGCAGAATCTGGTTCTCAGCAATTGATTTCGCGACGTTCTCCGGAACCACATGAACCAGAAAATCGTCCCAGTGCATGGGCGCGGCATTCGCTGCCGCTGCGTCCGCAGCCGGTGCACTCACCGCAAGCCCTTCGCCCGCCCGGCTGATGTTGATCGCCGCCACGCCGATCAATAGCGCGATCGTCGTCACCACTTCAAAAAACACCAGGCTCTTGATTCCGATCCGTCCCACGCCGCGCAAATTCCCATGCCCCGCGATGCCCGTAATCAGTGTCCCCAGAATCAGCGGAGCAACGATCACTTTGATCAGCCGCAGGAAAATATCACTGAGAAATTTCAGGTGCTCGGCGAAGTGCGGCCAATCGATACCGATCTCCGCTCCCAGCAACATCGCGAACAGAATCCAGTACGTCAGCGACCCGCCGCGCCGCCCTCCCAGCGCGACGAGCGCCAGCCCAACCCAGCGCACCGCCGCAATCCACGCGTGCACGCCCAGCGCCAACGGCAATAACGCTCCGATCACAAAGATTGCAACGCCAATGTAAGTCAGCGCGCGCGAATCGCCCCCACGCCGGTGCGTCGCAGCAACTTGTAAATTGTCAGTCATCGCGCCGGAATATTTCCTGCATCTGATATCTTGATTCTCATGCCGAAAATCAAAAATCTGGAATGTTCGCGCTGCAAATCAACTCTCTCCGCCGATACGCCGCAAACGCTTTGCCCCGAGTGCAAAGGCTCGCTGTATGTCCGGTACGACCTTAAGCCCTTGCGTGGCACCGCATCGCGCGAAGAAATCGCTGCAGAAGCCGCGCGCCATCCCTGGCTCGGCATGTGGCGTTACAAATCCGTACTGCCAAGCGCCACGCCCGTCACTCTCGGTGAAGGCTGGACGCCAATGCTCCAAAGCAAGCGCCACCGAAACGCCCACCTAAAAGAAGAAGGCGCGAATCCCACCGGCTCCTTCAAAGCCCGCGGCCTCGGCCTCGCGATCACCATGGCCAAGCACTACGGCCTCAAAAAACTCGCCGTTCCCTCCGCGGGAAACGCCGCCGGCGCTCTCGCCGCTTACGCCGCCGCCGCGGACATCGAAGCCAACATCTTCATGCCGAAAGACGTGCCCTTCGCCAACTATGTCGAGGCCGTAGCCTACGGTGCCAACGTAACGCTGGTCAACGGGCTAATTTCCGATTGCGGCCGCATCGTCGCCGAGCGCAGCAAAGCCGAAGGCTGGTTCGACATTTCCACTCTCAAAGAGCCTTTTCGCGTCGAAGGAAAAAAGACGATGGGCTACGAACTCGTCGAGCAGCTCGGCTGGGAATATCCCGACGCCGTCTTCTACCCGACGGGCGGCGGTGTCGGCTTGATCGGTATGTGGAAAGCTTTCGCGGAACTCGAAGAATTAGGTTGGGTGAAGCCCGGAAAGCGCCCAAGCATGATTGCCGTTCAATCTTCAGGCTGCGCGCCGGTCGCGAAAGCTTTCGACGAACACGCCGGCTCAAGCGAGATGTGGCCCAACGCCGCGACCTTCGCCGCCGGCCTGCGCGTGCCGAAACCTTACGGGGATTACATCATGCTCGAAATTCTTCGCGAATCCGGCGGCGTGGCTCTTGCGATTCCCGACGACGAAATTCTCTCGTCACTCAAGGACTGGGCGAAAAACGAAGGAATCTTCCTTTCACCCGAAGGCGCCACGGCCACCGCTGCCTACGATCGCCTGCTCGCTTCCGGCTATCTCAAGCCCAACGATCGCGTCGTTTTGTTCAACACCGGCTCGGGCCTGAAATATACGGACGTCACCGCCGAAGCGATGGGCCTCAAACGCCCAGCCACAAATTAGTTACGCAACAACTCGACGTCACGGTTCAAAGCGCGGCGGTCGCCTTAAAACGAGGCAGCCGGAAATCATGTCGTGCACGGCTTGCTTCCGAGGCGTGAAGCCCGCGGATATGCAATCCACCAGAAAGTAAAGCAGCCCGATTGCCGGCACGTGCGCGATCAAGCGTCCCGTCGAAAATCGTCCGCTCGCGCGAAGGAAATTCAGGCGGCTCCCTTCCGCGTCCGTCACGTAGAGTCCGACGAGCCTTTTGCCGAGCGTTGCCTGCGCCGAAGAGCTCTCCGAAAAAGCAAAATAGAGCCAGCTCGCCAGAATGAAAAATACGAGCATCCCCACGAGGCCCTCGTGTCCGTACAGTTTCGCTACAGCGCCTGGGTCGGAGCTCGGCGAAAGCTTCAGGAATTCGATGGGGTGCAAACGCAGCAGCGCCAGAAACGATGCGACGACGCCCAGTGCCAAAGCAAGAATGATCGCGTCGACCAACGCCGCCAGAAATCTAAGCCAAAATCCCGCAAATTTCGCCGACGTCTCAACTCCCGGCAACGCCACCGCCGATGTCGCCCCGCTCACCGAATATCCGGCCATCGGCAGCTTGCACGCGCCGCAAAACGCAGCTCCCGCCGGTGCATTCGCGCCGCAGTGATTGCATCGCACGCCAGTCCACTCTCCTGATGCTAGCCTACGTCTCTCCCACATCGCCGGCTGAGCGATTCGCACCACGATGAACGAATCGGTAGTTGTCCAGCCGGGCACAACGCACCCGAATCCTGTTTCGACCTTCGCGCCCGTCCACCCGAACCGCAGCCCTCCAGCGTCCCATTCGAACTAAATCGTTCAAGTAAGCACTCCGCGACACACGTGTTTTCGCCTGCCGTAGCGCATATTTCAGCCCCCGTCGCCTCCAAAACGTATTTCTCGTTGATTTCCCCGGGTAGTGATATGGTCTGCATGCGCGTTAGCCGAGCCGGCGGGGCCCCGTGCCGCCGGGCGACGAGCCAGGCGCACAAGGCCGAGGAGAACGAGATGAAGAACCTGTTCGTTGGTAATCTGAACTTCCAGACCACCGAAGCGGAATTGCGAGAGCTGTTCGCCGGATTCGGGCAAGTGACGCGCGTTCACATCGCCATGGATCGCGAAACGGGCCGCGCACGCGGCTTCGCATTTGTCGAAATGCCCAACGACGATGAAGCTGCGAGCGCGATCACCGCGCTGAACGGCAAGGAAGTCGCCGGACGCAAGATCAACGTGAACGAAGCTCGTCCGAAGGGCGAGGGCGGCGGCGGTGGTGGCGGAAATCGGGGCGGTGGTGGCGGAGGCTATCGCGGCGGTGGCGGCGGTGGTGGCGGCAACCGCAGCGGTGGTGGTGGTGGCGGCGGTGGAAACCGCGGCGGCTACTCCAAGGATGATTACGGCGACGCGCCTCGTCAGCCTCGCGAGCCTCGCTGGTAAATCCCGTTCGCGACTTTTCGAGCCGATCCGGCCGACTTTCTTGGCCTCGGTTTTTTCACCGCTCGTTTACTGTTCGCATCCAAAAGTTGTTCCAAAATCTCTCGCGCACGTGTCGAAGCGCGCCGCAACTCGTTCAAGGGCTTCGCTCATGGTCAGACTGGACCGCCGCTCCATCCTGAAACAGCTCGGCGGAGCCGCATCGCTCGCCGCATTTTCCCGGTTCATCGAAAGCGCGTTCGCCGCATCGCCACAGGAACGAGTCATCCGGCCCAACGGTCAAGAGCACGCCGAAATGCGCCGCCAGGGCCTCGCTTTCATGAGTCAGTTCTTCGCGCCCGCTCTTTCCGTCGCCATCGTGCGCCAGAGCGCCTTCGTCGTCGAAGAATCCTTCGGCATGGCCGACGCTGCCGTGAAGGAACAGTGCAGCGTCAACACTCTGTTTCGCATCGCCGACGCCAGCAAACCCATCACATCCGTCGCAATCTTCACGCTCATCGCAGCCGGCAAAATGAATCTCACCGACAAAGTCTTCGGCGCAAGCGGCATCCTCGACGACGCTTACGGCAAGCCGCCCTACAAGCAGTACGTCACCGACATCACCGTCGATAATCTCCTCACGCACACCTGTGGCGGCTGGCCTGCCGACGCAAACGATCCCATGCTCCACAACAACGGCTGGGATCAAACGAAGTTGATCACCGAAACGATCGCGAACGTTCCTCTCTCGAATCCGCCGGGCTCGAACTGGGCTTACTCCAACTTCGGCTACTGCATCCTCGGCCGCGTAATCGAAAAAGTTTCCGGCCAGCCGTACGCAAATTACGTGCAACAGGCCGTACTCGCGCCCTGCGGAATCACCGACATGCAAATCGCCGGGAATTCCGAAAAGCAGCGCGCCTCCAACGAAGCTGCCTACCTCGGCCAGTTCGGCGAAAATCCCTACAAGATCAACGTCACGCGCATGGATTCCACTGCCGGTTGGATCGCCACATCCACCGACCTCGCGAAATTCGCGGCTCACGTCGGCGGTTCGGATACAATTCCCAGCATTCTGCAACCGGATTCGATTCGCATGATGACCACGCCCTCGCCCGCATTCACTCCCGCCGACGCGCCAACCAAATACGCTCGCGGCTGGATGGTCGACAGCTCCGGAAATTTGTACCACTCCGGAAGCTTGCCCGGCTCCACGTCGCTCGTCCTTCGGACGCTTGACGGCATGTGCTGGGGCGCTCTCACAAACACGCGCTCGCAGCCCTCCACCACCACCGATGCCGCGCTATTCAATCTTCTCGGAAGCATGGTTCGCGCCGTGCCCGCATGGAATTCGTAAAGCTGTCTGCCAAAGGGGGTCATTCCAGATGAAACTTACGCGCCGCAATTCAATCCGCTTCGCACTCGCTCTGTTCTGCGCAATCATCGCCGGAAGTTCGTCGGTCGGCCGCGCCGTCGCGCAGGAACCGATGCCTTCGCAGCAACAGCCCGACAACGTTCAAGGCACTTGGGAGATTGAAGCGAAAAATTGGAACGGCTCCTTCGACACGAAGTCCGTTCAGCTAAAACAGGACGGGAACAATCTGACCGGCCACTTCAAGGGCCCCAATCAGTCCGGCGGCCTCGAAGGCACGATCAACATCCACCACATCGTTTTCCGCACCAAGACCCGCCACCCGCTCACGTTTCGCGGCAAGGTCACCGGCGACACTATCGACGGAACTTTCAACATCGAAGGGAAAAAAGGTGAATTTCACGCCGTCCGCGTGAGCCAGAATCCGTAGGTCGACGATTCGACGCGCGCCCGCGTCAGTCGAAATGCGATCGCACGGACTTTGGTAGGTCTGCTTCGACTTTCCAGCCGTATTCAAGTAACGGCCGCGTAGCCTCTGCGAATTTCACAACGTCAGCGACCAGCTTCCCTGAGCGAAGCTGCGACTCGGAAACTTCCTGCGCTACAAAAAACGACGATAGCTTCAGATATTCCGCCACCGGTGAGGCGGCGTGCGCGTCAAACCCGCGCGGAAGCCTGCGCAACGCGCCCTCTCCGTCGAGCGAATGACTGTTCTTGTGCAGCGCGGCGGTCATCTTCAGAAACTCTTGCGGCTTCGAGGCGATTCTCTGTCGCCACGCGCGAAGCAACTCGCGTTCGGGCAACCAGAATCCCATCGCAATAAATTTCTCTTTGTCGGAGAACTGCAGAAACACGCCGCCCGCGTGAACGCCTTCCCCGCCGCGCCTCAGGTACGCGCTGATCGCCGTCTTGTAGGGCGTCTTGTTCGCCGAGAACCGGACGTCGCGGTAAATTCGCATCACCGGCGATTTGCGATTCGGCGCAAGCGGCAGCCCCGCGTCGGTAAGGCCATCGGCCACTTCAAATACCAGCGCCCGCATCGGCGCAACCAGTGCCGTTTCGTAATGCTCTTTGTTTTTGAGGAACCAGTCGCGGTGGTTGTTGTTCCGCAGCCGCCGGAAAAATTTCATCGCGTCCGGTGCAAAGCCGGCAAACTTCGGCGGCATCTCAATCGCAACGGGAGTTTTCTTTTTGGTCTTCATCGCAGCGCTCGCTCGCGCATCGGATGCGGCTAGGGCTGCGCCGGTTTCTGCAAATCCGCGTAGGCCGGGAAACCCGGAATTCCCGTCGCCTGCGTCACCGCCCGAATCACCGCTCTCGACATCGCCACCGCCGCCACAGCTCCAATCGCGCCGACCCAAACCCTTCCGTTAAACGTCCCGGTCGACAGCGCAAATATCGTGTCGCCGTCATAGGGCGTGTGGGCAGGATTGATCGCGCGCGCGTATCCGTCCTGCGCCATCTGCGCCATTTTCGTGGCCTCGTCTTTGGTCAATGCCGCGTTCGTGGCCACCACGCCGAGCGTCGTGTTCGTTCCGGCCTGCGGAATAACCATTGCGTGGCCTTCGAGAAGACGATCCATCGCATGCGCCAATCCATCTCCGCCCGGCGTTGCCGAACGCGCGCCGGCGATCACCTTTCCCGTGTGCCGGTCCCAAATATCGCCCACCGCATTCACCGCCACCATCGCCGCCACCACCACGCCTGTATCGCCCACTCGAATGCTCGCCGAGCCGAGCCCGCTCTTCATCGCGAACTGCGGCCCCATCAACTTACCTATCGTCGCGCCCGCTCCTGCGCCGACGTTTCCTTCCTGCACCGGTCCCGTCGTCGCAGCTTGGCAAGCCTTGTAACCTGACTCCGCATTCGGACGAATTTTCGCGTCACCTACGCCCAAATCAAACAGGATCGCCGCAGGTACGATCGGCACGTTCGGCCCGCCCATGCCCTTGTATCCGATATTATTCTCGTCGAGATATCGCATCGCTCCGGTCGCGGTATCGAGCCCAAACGCGCTGCCGCCTGAAAGCATCACCGCATAAATCTGCTGGACAGTGTTCACCGGATTCAGCAGATCGGTCTCGCGCGTGCCCGGCGCTCCTCCGCGCACATCCACGCCCGCGACCGCGCCCTTCTCGGCGATCACCACCGTGCAACCGGTCGGCCTGCGTGTGTCGGTCCAGTGACCGACTTTCAACCCTTCCACGTCCGTCAAGCTTCCCGCAGGCGCATCTGGAGCAAGCGCATCAAACTCCGCGAACGCATCGGCACTCGATGCTCCGCTCGCTCGCACCGCGAGCCCGCCAAACAACGCGCCACTCGCTGCAACCAACGCCCCACGATGAAATTCACGACGCTTCATTCCCGCACCTCCTGACCCTCACTTCACAATTCCGTATCGGTCGCTTCCACTACCCGTCTCGCGTTCGCGTCCTTCGACGGAAAAAGCAAACTCGCCGCCGTCGCCACAATCAACGCCACCAAAATCCCCACCGCCGCAGCCGGCAAGATCCCAATCGATCCACCCGGCGCCTTAAACCGCGTAACCAGCCAAGCAATCACCGCCGCAAAAATGCTCCCGATCGCCGCAGCCGTGCTCATCTTCCTCCAGTACAAGCCGTAAATCAGCGGCACAAAGAGCGCCACCGCCAGCAGCGCGTAGAATATCGAAACCGCCGCAATCACCGTCGGCAGCTCGATCGCCAGCAGCACGCCCGCAACTCCCGCGATCACCGCCGTTGCGCGGCTCACGCCCAGCAGCTTTTTCTGATCGACTTCCGGCCGGATGAACGTCTTGTACAAATCCACCGCCAGCGACGTCGACAACATGAACAGAATCGCATCGGTGGCGCTCAACTCCGCCGAAAAAATCGCCGCCAGCGCCCACAGCCCCACCCACTTTGGGACCAGGTACATCATCACGGCCGGCAGCGCGAGCTCCGGATTCGGCAGGTGCGGAAATTTCGCGAACGCGAGCAATCCAAACATCGCGGGCGCGAACGCGAACAGCGCCTGCACCACCGAATTCGCAAGCACTCCGCGCCGCACCGTTGCCGCATCGCGCGCCCCGTACAGCTTCTGCACCAATCCCGGCGATACAATAAATGACGGAATCAAAATCGATGCATATGCCAAAACGATGCCCAGTCCCCCGCCCGTCATGCTGAAGAACGCCGGTGCCGCCGGTCCAGCATGGGACGCAGCCGCAGCCTGCACCGCCGCCCATCCTCCCAACCCTTTTATCGCGTAAGGAATCGAGAGCAGCAGCCCGCTCATCGTCACCGTCAGCTCCAAAATATTCACCACCGCCGACGACGCAAGCCCTCCCGCCGCGCAGTACGAAATCGCCACAATCCCGCCGGCCAGGCAGCCCTTCCACTTCGCAAGCCCGACCACCACATTCAAAATCCACGCAATCGCGATTAGCTGTCCCGCCAGAATCGCCAGCGTCCCCGCCCACAACAGCACCGCGATAACGCCCTTCACCGATTTTCCGTAGCGAAACTCCAGAAAATCGCCCAGCGTCTGAAATTCGTACGCCTTCGCGAGTTTCCAGAGCTTCGGCCCCACCGTCTGCGAAAGGATCGCCGTTCCGATGCTCGCCGACCCCACCCACCACCACGCCGTCAGCCCGATCCGGTATCCGATGCCACTCGCGCCCACTGTCGATCCCGCGCCGATATTCGCCGCGAGAAACGTCACAAATAGTATTCCCGGCCCGAATCGCCTCCCTGCTACCAAAAAATCCGACGCCGATTTCACCCGCCGCGCCGCGATCGCGCCGATCGCGATCAGCACCACGGAGTAGACGATTAACACTGCGAAGTAGATGTTCATCGAATGGACCGCCTCGCGACGGAGCTTTGCGCCCCTGCGGAAGCGATGCGTCCTTATATAATACGCGCCACGAAAATCGAAGCGGCCGGTTCGCCTCTGTACATTCTCTCGCCGGTCGCAGCGTCACGAGTCAATTTGGCATCTATATACGAACGTGCTCAGTTGCTGTTTCTTGCGGTCTGCGCAGCGGTCGTGTTTCGATAGATGCACACCGAAAATGGGGAGCGAATCAGCATAAAGATGCCCGGCCCGACAGTAACTCTGCGCCTCAGCCGCATTCTGCTCGGCGTCATCATCGTCATGTGCTGCTACGTTCCGCGCGCCGCCGCCCAGTACACTACTGGCTCCGTCTCCGGCGTGGTCGAGGACGCATCCGGAGCCGTCGTCCCCGGCGCGAGCGTCACTCTAAAAAATCTCGGCACCAACGAATCCACGAACGTTACCACTTCCTCTGCCGGAGCATTCGCCTTTCCGGCTCTCACTCCCGGGCCATATTCCATCACGGTAAAAATGACGGGCTTCGTCACCACCGAAGTCCGCTTGTCCGTGCTCGCCAGCGAGAGTCTCACTCAAAACTTCACAATCGAACTCGGGTCCCAAACGACCACCACTTGGATCGTCGCTGAAGAGAATTCGATTCCCGACAACCCGTCCGTCTCGACGACTTTCGAGTCTGCAGAGTCCAACGACCTGCCAACGAACCGCAACATCACCAATCTCGCATCCCTCGCTCCCGGCGTTGCGCCGATGTACTCGCCCAGCGGCGGCGGTGGACTCGTCAAAGTCGGCGGCGCGCAGACCGGCCTCATCAGCGCCAACGGTGGCCGCCCCGAAAACACCAACATCGAACTCGACTTCACCGACGCCAACGATTGGGAGTTCGGCGGATTCGCCCTCGGCACACAGCCTCAACCCGACATGGTCGAGCAGTTCAACATCCTCACCTCAAACCTGTCCGCGCAGTACGGCATCAAGTCCAACGGCCAGATCGAAATGGTCACCAAGTCCGGCACAAACAACTGGCACGGCCAGGCTTACGAATATCTCGAAAACAATTTCTTCAACGCCACGAATCCCGTCAGCGGTACCGCGACGCGCATCGACGACAACAACTACGGGTTCTCCACCGGTGGTGCCGCCGTTCGAGACAAGACGTTTCTCTTCGGCGGCTGGCAACAGAACAAAACCATCGGCGGCGGCTTCTCCGACGTCGCCCTTGTTCCCACTCAGGCCGCCCGCAACACCGTCACCGATCCCACCGTCACCCAGATCATCCACACCTATCTGCCGCTTCCCACCACCGACGTGAACGCCAACGTGGGCTCGATCACCCAAAATTTCTCGAGCCCCACCAACAACTACCAGTTCCTCGTGCGCGGCGATCAGAATTTCTCCTCCACAAATCGCCTTTCGTTGCGCTACTTCCAGGGCACCGGCACTCTCGTGTTGCCGTTCCCGCAATTTAATACGCTCTCTGGTTTTGACGCCGACCTTCACTACGAAGCCCGCAACGTCAATATCACCGACGTCTGGACGATTTCTCCCACCGTCGCGAATCAAGTGCGCTTCGCCTACGCACGCTCGCTCGGCCTCCTGCCTCCCGAAAATAATCTCCAGTCGCCGCGGTTCACCGTTCTCGACGGCAGCATCGCCAGCTTCGGCGCGCTTCCCTACTTCACCCAGGGCCGTATCTTCAATGTCTATCAGGCCAACGATATCGTCACCATCGTTCGTGGCCGCCACAGCCTCAACATCGGCTTCGACGCGCGCTATATCCAGGACAACTCCGTCAACGAAACCAACGACCGCGGAAATTATTTCTTCGCGAGCCTCTCGAATTTTCTTGCGGGCCAGCCCGAATCCTACACGCAAGCCTTCGGCCCCACCGAACTCGGCTTCCGCGAGCGGCTCTTCAGCACTTTCGTGCAGGACGACATCCGCCTCCTCCCCACGCTCACCTTGAACGCCGGCCTGCGCTGGGAATATCAAGGCGCCGTCACCGAAGCTCACGGCCTCACGTCGCTTCTCGATCCCACGATTCCAGGTAGCAT
>Ga0210391_10003772_pt1 | contig 12770 bp, 14 predicted proteins | sample IncBWC12OmetaG_FD_160573 | JGI IMG/M metagenome (GOLD analysis project Ga0210391, IMG submission 160573) | Forest soil microbial communities from Barre Woods Harvard Forest LTER site, Petersham, Massachusetts, United States - Inc-BW-C-12-O ... | reverse complement strand
TCCCCGCCGCAGGCTCTCAAAAAAACCAAAAACGTTTGCGCTTGCGCGGCGTGGCTCCGGGACTCAATCCAATATCGTCATCCATCTCCGGAACCCACGGCAGCGAGCGCCCTTCAAACGCCGCCAGCGGATTATGCACCAGTAACGCCTTGGCGACATCCTCGCCGCGCTTTTTCGCAACGTGGTCGAACACTTCCTTCAACCGCAGTGGACGCGAAGTAACGTTGTGCGCATCGCTCGCCAGAAAATGCACCACGTTCATCCCGATCCATTCCTCCGCCACTTCCTGCGCGGCCTTCCCGAATTTTCCCAATAGAGATTGCCCGGTTACCTGCGCGTAACAGCCCTGCCGCAACCAGCGATATAACCGTTCCGGCTGCGCGCGGATTAAAGGATTGCGTTCCGGATGCGTGATGATCGGCCGCAACCCGGCAAGATGTAGATGATGCAGCGCCTGGTCCATCGAAGGCGGAATCGAATAGTCGGCAAACTCTACCAGCAAGTAATTCTTTTGGTTCAACGTGAAGCGGCTCGGCAGATGCTGAATCTCCTGAAGGTTCTCAAAGCTCAAGTGGAAGTCGCATCCGGTCGCGAGAATCAGTCGCCCTTCCACGCGCGCCTGCAGTTCCTGGCGCCGTAGGTTGATCAATTCAGGAACGAAAGCATGCTGCGGATGCGCGTGCGGCGTCGCAATTACGCGCGTAATGCCGTCTGAAATAGCCATTTCCGCCATTTCCAGCGACATTGCAACGGAATCCGGACCGTCGTCGAGTCCCGCCAGCAAGTGGCAATGAATATCAATCATTTGAGGCGAGGATAACGCAGCAGATGAGAGATGACAACGGAGGAGCGCCAGAGCGCAGCACACGCGTGACGACGAAAGCGCGGCAAGTGACAACTTGATTGGCAGGAGTCTTGCTCTCTAGACCTGTGGAACCGACACGAACTGTTTCATTTGCGGAATCGTGAAGGCACTTTTGCAAATGGCCGGACGGTCGCGATCACGCACCAGGAAATGACTGAAGCAACAGGCACACAGAATCGAATTGTTATGCGTGGCGCGGATCTCAGGTCGAACGGCCCGTTCCAAAGAGCAAACCATATGGCTGTTGCATTTCCAGCACGGCGCAAACGAGCTTTCGTTACAGGCATCACCGGCCCGGATGGCTCCTACCTCGCCGAACCGTTGCTCTCGAAGAACTACGAAGTACACGGAACTAAGCGGCGCTCGAGCAGTTTCAATAAGGAACGAGTTGACCATTTAATCTCAGATTGGCACGAACGCGACGTCAGTTATTTCCTTCATTTTGGCGACCTATGCGACGCTACCAGCTCGTCCAAACTGCTTTATCGCATCGCGCCGGATGAAATCTATCGCCTGGGCGCGCAGAGCCATGTGGCGCATGGCGATGCGAGGCGGTGAATGAGAGCCCTTGCGAATGCCAATAACGCCGTGGGAGTGTTCCCGGGCCGGCGGATCGCGGTCACTGACGGCGCCGAATTCCTGGCCCGAGTGGTGCTTCGCAAACTGCAAGAGCGCAGTTGCACGGACGTCACCGTGCTGGGGCGCGCCCGCAGCGATCTGAGCCGCAGGGATCATATCGAACGACTTTTCGACAAATATCGGCCGCTGCTGCATCTCGCCACTACAGTGGACAGTCCCGCCGATCATGGCGAAGTAGCCGTGTGGAAGATTGCGCGGCGTACGAAGAATCGTGCAACCGGAAAAAAACGGCCTTCGCGCAAGGCGTCTGAGCATTCTTGAGGTAGATCCATGATCCAACAAATCGCCGAACGATCGTTGAAAATGTATTCAACCAAACAGCATCCAGAAGTAAAAGTGCGCCTGACCTGCCGGTCGTGCGCAAGCGGGCGCCTGCAAAGCGTCCTGGATCTGGGAAATTTGTATGTCTCAAATTTCGCGGACGTGCCGGACAGTTGCCGCTGGCCGCGCGTGCCGCTGGACCTGATCCTTTGCGCGGACTGCGGCCTGGCACAATTGCGGCATACCACGCCGGCCGAATGGCTCTACACGCATTACTGGTACAAATCCGGGATCAGCGCGACGATGCGCGCGGCGCTGGCGGACATTGCGCGCAAGGCCGCGCATTTTGCGGGCCTGCACGCGGGAGACAGCGTGCTGGACATTGGCTGCAACGATGGCACGCTGCTGCGCTCGTACGAATGCGATGATGTGCGACGAGTGGGATTCGAACCCACGGAAACTTTGGCCTGCGAAGCCGCCGCGGGCACCGATCGCATCGTGCCCGATTTCTTCAGCGCGCGACCCGTCGCCGCCGAGCAATTCCGCGTGGTAACTTCCATCGCTATGTTCTACGACCTGGAAGATCCCAGCGCGTTTGTCGCGGACGTGGCGAGCATCCTGATAGAAGAAGGCGTTTGGGTTATCGAGATGCACTACCTGCCCAGGGTTTTGGAGTGCAATGCCTTTGACGCGATCTGCCACCAACATCTGGAATATTATTCGCTCAGCTCGCTGGAACCTTTGCTCGCGCGGCACGGTTTGCTGGTGGCGGACGTCGAGACCAACGAGGTGAATGGCGGAAGCTTCCGCGTGTACGTGGTGCATCGCAATTCGCCCGCCGCTTCCGTGCCGGCGCGGCGCGAGCGCGTGGATGCGATGCGCGCGCGCGAACAAACCGCGGGGTTGGTCACGCCGAGCGTCTATCGGGAATTTGGCGCGCGCGTACGGCAGATTGGCGCGAAGTTACAGGAATGGATGCGCAACGAGCGGCGGCACGGCCTGGAAATCTCCGCGTACGGGGCTTCGACGAAGGGCAACACTCTGCTGCAAGTGTTTGGGCTCGATCACACCGTGATTCGCTCCGCGGCGGAGCGCAATCCTGAAAAATGGGGTAAATATACGGTGGGAACCTGGATACCGATCGTCTCTGAAGCCGAGGCTCGCGCGCACGCTGACAATTTTCTGGTGCTGCCGTGGCACTTCATGGATGAAATTCAGATTCGCGAGCACGACTTTCTGGCGCGCGGCGGAAAACTGGTGGCGCCGCTGCCGAATCTGCGCACGATTACTTCGACTGAGTGGAGCGCGATCGTCTGATTCGGCCCCGCCCGCAGCTTTCCTCACACCTGCGTCAACCAAATATCCAATTCAGCGCGGCGGAAATGAACCGTGCGGCGCCCCACACTTGAGAAAAACGGATTTCTTGCGCAGGCGCTCGCCGCTTTCCGCGCACTTTTCACTAGTCTGCCAGCTACTTTCCACGTTTCTGCCGTATCGTTTTGAGTCCCCGCCGCAGGTCTTCGCCAAGTTAATGCTTACACACGCGACGCCGACGCAGCCTAGGAGCCGATTCCGATTCTTGTTATAGTAATTTTTCGTTTCAAAATGCGGCTTCAGCCCAGTCCGGGCGTGGCTGCCTTAATTCGCAGCACCGAGGGAGAGAGATGGCCGCGGAGCGCAAGCCGGAATTTTTTGCCGAAAAAGAACTCAAGATCGGAATTATCGGGTGCGGCTATGTAGGCCTGCCGCTGGCGCTGCGCTTTGCGGACGTGGGGCAGCGCGTCACCGGGTTCGACACTGACCAGGAAAAAATCACCAAGCTGAACGCCGGGCAATCTTACATCCAGCATATTTCCGCGGACAAAATTAAACAGCACGTGCAGGGCAAGCGTTTCGACGCCACCACGGATTTCACGCGCTTGCGCGAGATGGACGCGGTGCTGATCTGCGTGCCCACCCCGTTGGATGAACGGCGCGAGCCGGATTTAAGCTACGTGGAGAAAACCGCGCAATCCATCGCGCCAAACCTGCAGCGCAACCAGCTGATCGTGCTGGAGAGCACCACCTACCCCGGAACCACCGAAGAATTGGTGCTGCCGATTCTGGAGAAGGGCGGCCTGAAGTGTCCGCTGGCGCGCGGCGCAGGCAGCGAGAATGTGGCCACGGATTTCTATCTGGCGTTTTCTCCGGAGCGCGAAGATCCGGGCAACAAGCAATTCGGCCTGGCGCAGATTCCGAAAGTAGTCGGCGGAATCAATCCTGCCAGTGGCCGCGCGGCAGTGGCGCTATACGCGCAGATCGTATCGAAAGTGGTGCCGGTAAGCTCAACGCGCGCCGCGGAAATGGTAAAGCTGCTGGAAAACATTTTTCGCTGCGTGAACATCGCGCTGGTGAATGAACTGAAACAACTTTCGCTGCGCATGGACCTGGACATCTGGGAAGTGATTGACAGCGCCGCGACCAAACCGTTCGGCTTCATGCCGTTTTATCCCGGCCCGGGCCTGGGTGGACACTGCATTCCGGTGGACCCTTACTATCTATCTTGGAAAGCGCGCGAATACGATTTCGCGACGCGCTTTATCGAGTTGGCGGGCGAAATTAATACTGCCATGCCTTACAACGTGGTGGACGCGCTGGTGACTGCCCTGAACAGCCATGAAAAAAGCGTGAAGGGTTCGAAGATTTTGCTGCTGGGCGTGGCGTACAAGAAGGATGTGGACGACCTGCGCGAATCGCCTTCGCTGAAACTGCTGGAGCTGCTGAGCGCGCGCGGAGCGGTGCTGGATTACAACGATCCCTATTTTCCCGCGCTCTTCAAAATGCGCCACTACGATTATTCCAACATGAAGTCCGTGGAACTTTCCCCCGAGCGCCTGGCGAGCTACGACTGCGTGCTGATTGCCACCGATCATACCAGCTACGACTACGAGGCCATCGTGCGCAACTCCAAGCTGGTGGTGGATACGCGCAATGCCACGCGCCACGTAAAACAGAACCGCGAAAAAGTGGTGCACTGCTAGAGCACGGCGTCTCGGCCGCGAACTCTTGGTCGCTTGCGCTGGATTCACTGCGTTAACTCCGAAATAATCTCTGTGCCGGATTTTCGCCTGTACTTTCGAACAGGGAGAGGTTGTGTTTTCGTACATAGGAAGATAGTTCCATTGCCCGGTACGAAAGCAAACACTATCGTGTGAGGTATGCGAGCACGGACTCAACCGCAAAAGGATAAAGAGCCGCTGTTATTGGACCCGGGACGTCGCCGCAGCATGAGGGTGCTGCTCAGCGTTCCGATCACGGTGACGGGCAAGAACACGTCCAATCAGGATTTCCAGGAAGAGACACGCACGCTGGTGGTGAACGCGCACGGAGCGTTGATTTCGCTGGCCGCGCGTGTAGCTGCCGCGCAGGAAGTTACGCTGGCGAATAAGGCCACGCAGCACACCCAGAAATGCCGCATCGTGTATGTGGGCTCCCCGCAGGCTGGAAAAGCGCAAATGGGCATCGAGTTCGTGAAGCCTTCGCGCACTTTCTGGCAGATTGATTTTCCGCCGGACGATTGGGTCGTTCCCGAAGATTAGTCCCTCGGCTGTTTCGCCGCTGGGCTGCAATCACCCGGGCGCTTTTCCCAATTCCACACGAACATTTCCCACGGGCATTTCCGCCAGCACCAGCACGGGCGTGCGCGCGGCATTGTGCGCAAACCACACCAGGAAACCTGTGTGCGGCACTTCTTTGCCGTGCTCGAACAGGCGCAGGGAAATTTTCGTAGCTTGAAAATTCCCGGCGTCCACCGCGACCGGGTCCGATGCAGATTCCTGGCGCACGCGCACGTCATATAAATCGCCGCCATCGTAAACCGGAACGTGAAACTCCGGCGTCTGCTGCCAATCCACCGCGCGCAGCGCATAGAATGCGCCGAGGGGATCACGCGTACCGGGCTGCACGATCACCGGCGCGACGTTACCGCGACTCGCCTGCCCGATCGCGACGAGGTGCAGCACTTCGATCTCCTTCGAACCCATTTCGTTCAGATACATTTCATATTGATGACTTTCCAGCGTTGTGGCATCCGTGTAGGAATCAAATTGGTCGTCCACTTCGAAGAAGGTGCGCGCCGGAACCACGGAGTGCGCCGAAGCCCGAAAGTGCCAGGTTTGCCAGCCGAGGAGATTGCGGCGCTCGACGACACTCATTTGCAGCACGGCGGCAGTCGGAAAGATCGCCCACTCCACGCGGTAATTCAAGATTTCGCCGCTGCGAAATGGCATCGGGGTTTCGGCGGTTGTGAGTTTGCTTGCCGTTAGTGCCTTGCGGGGGGAGTTCGAGGGAGTCTGCGTTGTATCTGCGCGAGGTTGGGCTGGCCGAACGAAGACAATACTGCCGCAAATGAAAACAAAGGCGGCGATTGCTAAGCGGCTTGAGATGCATGCGCCCTGGTGCAATTTCATATCGGGCGTCGGCCAGATATCAGTCTTGCATGACACCGCAACGTTCCCGCCCTTTGCGCCTTACCTGTATTGCGCAGCAATCAACTATTCTGGTGCCAGAGGTTGCCCGTTCGCAAGCGGCGGGGATATAGTCAAGCGTAACCGAAAAATAATTGGCCAGCGATTTATTGCGTGCGCTTTGTGCGGGAGGATTTTCAGAATGCGTTATCTGGTAACTGGGGGCGCAGGATTTATCGGCTCGAACATTGTGGACGAGCTCGTCAAGCGCGGCCAGGAAGTAGTGGTGCTCGACGATCTTTCAGCCGGCAAGGAAGCGAACCTGGCGACGGTGCGCGACAAGATTGATCTGCACATAGGGAGCGTGACTGACTTGGCCGCGGTGCAATCGGCGTGCAAGGGCGCGCAGTACGTGATTCATCTTGCCGCGCGAACTTCGGTGCCGCGCTCGGTTCTGAACCCACTGGAAAGCAATCACGTGAATATTGACGGCACGTTAAACGTGCTGGTGGCCGCGCGCGACGCGCAGGTGCGCCGGTTCGTGTTCGCCGCGTCTTCTTCTGCGTATGGCGAGACGCCGACACTGCCGAAAGTCGAAACGATGCCAGCGCAGCCGATTTCTCCCTATGGAGTGACGAAATATGTGGGCGAATTGTACGCGCAGGTTTTCGGGCGCGTCTATGGGCTGGAAAATGCGTGCATCCGTTACTTCAACGTATTTGGCCCGCGCCAGGATCCCACTTCGCAATATTCCGGCGTGCTCTCGCGTTTTATGCTGGCGGTGATCGAGGGCCAGCCACCGGTGATCTATGGGGACGGCGAACAATCGAGGGATTTCACTTATGCGGAGAATATTGTGGATGAGACGCTGCGCGCCTGCGAGGCGTCCGGAGCTTCGGGACGCGTGTTCAACGGTGGAACGGGGGCGCGGATTACGCTGAACCAAGTATTGAAAACCCTGGAACGCGTTACGGGAAAAACCATTCAGGCGAAATACGAAGGACCGCGCAACGGCGACATACGGGATTCGCAGGCGGATGTTTCGCTGGCGCGGAAAATTCTGGGTTACGAGCCGCGCGTGTTATTCGAGGAAGGCCTGAAACGGACTTGGGATTGGTACAAGCAAGCCTACGCGAAGACGTAACGCGATTCTGATCGGGCGGGATGCAGAAATCATTTTAGGTGCGCGGGCAGGTCGCTGAGGCTGTCGAGCATTATGTCCGGGGGATGCGCGCGCAGGCTTTCCGTGCCGAAGCCGTAGGTTACGCCGCACGCGTGCATTCCCGCGTTGCGCGCAGTCTTTACATCCACGTCGGAATCTCCCACCATCATGGCTTCGTGCGGTGCGGCTTGCAGCTCGCGCAGCAGAATTTGCGCGCCTTGCGGATCAGGTTTTTTTGTTGCGAAGCTGTTGCCGCCGTAAACGTGGCGGAAATAGCGGGAAAGATTCAGGCCTTCGATGATCGCGCGGCTGAAATGCACAGGTTTGTTCGTGAGCACAGCCATAGGATATTTCTGCAGCAGTGCGAGTGCTTCGCGCACGCCGGGGTAGACGTCGGTGTTGTCCAGCATGTGCGCGCGATAGTATTGCAGAAAATAGGCGAGGCCCTTTTCGACCTCTATGTCCGTCGCAGCTTCACCCAGCGCCCGCCGCACCAGCGTGGGCGCTCCATTCCCGATAAAGCTGCAAATTTTTTCGTGGATGTGGGGCTCGCGGCCCATGTGTTCGAGCATGGCGTTCACCGAAAGCACCAGGTCCAGTTGTGAATAAATCAGCGTGCCGTCCAGATCGAAGATCAGCGTGCGCACGCCGGAGAACCGGCCGTTCTTTTCCACCATCTGTTGCGGAGCCTCGCGTGGATTTCTTTCGTTCGACACTTTCATTTTATGCGGCACTACGGGAATTGTCACTGCGGCGGGCACGTACACTTTCCATGTTGCAGCTGCAACATATGTATGTTGTAATGGCAACATGGAGGCCGCTCATGAGCCAGGTTCTAGACGCAATCCTGCAACGAAGGGCCATCAAGGTCTTCGATCCCGTGGAAATTTCAGCCTGCACGCGCGAGCAAATCCTGCATGCCGCGCGCGTGGCGCCTTCGAGCTTTAACATCCAGCCCTATCGTTTCTATTGGGTGGAGACACCGGAAATGAAAAATGAGGCCGCGCGGCTTTGCTTCGGGCAGAGTCCGGCCGCGACCGCATCTGCATTGATTGTTGCGGTAGCGGACATCGGATCGTGGAAAGCCACCACCGAAAGCGAACTGGCGTGGATGCGTACGGCCGGATTCACTGAGAAAAAGATCGCGGAGCATGAGCGCCGGGCCAAATTCGGTAAATGGTTTTTCATGCAGGGCTGGTTTGGCGTGTTCGGGCTTTTGAAGTGGACGATTCTGCGCGTGCTGCATTTCTGGAAGACGATGGGCACGCTTCCAGTGGCACGGCAGGGCATGTTCAAATGGGCGACCAAAAGCGCGTCACTGGCGTGCCAGAATCTGATGATCGCGGCGGAAGCGCTGGGATTGAACACGTGCCCAATGGAGGGATTTGACGGACGGCGCCTGGGCCAATTGCTGAGGCTCTCCGGTAAGGATCACGAGATTGTGATGGTCATCGCCATTGGAAAAAAATCGGCGCAGCATGTAGACCAGCCGCAGTGGCGCAGGCCGCTGGAAGCGACGGTACGCTTCGTATGATCATCGTTGACAATAAATTGATCCCGCAGGAAATCCTGAAGGACTCCGTGCTGCTGAATCTGGCTGCCGCCTATTTTGCGATCGGCAAGCGGCTGGAGCAAAAAACCAAGTGCTCGCAGACGCGCGGCTTGATCATGTCCACGCTGCGCGGCGGAGCGGCGCTAAACCAAAATCAGGTCGCCACGATGCTGGGGTTCGACCGCACGGTGGTGCATCGCGCGATCAAGACGATGATCCACGAGGGATTGCTTTCGGAACGGAAGGCTGACACGGGCAGAGCGCTTCTGGTGCAACTGACAGCGAAAGGCAATAAGTACCGGGAGGGCCTGATCAAAGAACGCCGCGCCGCCGAGGATAAACTTCGCACGGAACTGACACCAGTACAGGCTTCCACCCTGATTCGCCTGCTGAAGCGAGTCGCGGAACTGGAAATTTAGTAGCGCATTAGCTCAGTCCGGCGATCGACCGGTCGAGCTGAGCACTCTAGGTGGGAATCAGCAACGTGAATCCCGCGGTGGCGATGAGCGCGACGGCCCAGATGAGGTCCAAATTCACCCAGCTTTTTCGCAGAAATTCCAGACCTAACTTCTGATAGACCACGAACGCGATCAGTCCAGTGACGAGCAGATATCCAAGCGTATGAATCAGCAACGCGAGCGGCGCAGTCCACGGAGCGGCAAGACCAAGCATCTGGAGATGGTGAGCGGAATTGCCGACACCAGCCGCGGCGTGGAGCGCCGACATTTTCAGCAAGATAGGTAGCAACATGAAGCCAGCACCGTGAGCGGAGGCCATGAGGAAGGACCAGATACACAAATCGCGAAAACCGATTTGCATTCCGCCCCAACGCGGATGGCTTTTGCGCATCAGTCGGTAAATACCAAAGGCAAAAAGAACGCATGCGGCGGCGATCTTGACGTAGAGCAAGGACAGCACTGCTCCGGCAATCGCGGCTGCCGCGACGACGAACCCGATCGCCACGAAGTGCCCTGCAGCAATCGGCACCAGCGCTTGCCATACCGCCGAAGCACTCTTCTGCTGCATTCCAAGAGCGACAGCAAACAGCCAGCCCATTCCGGGATTGACGCCATGGTAAGCGCCGAGCAAAAACAGCGCTGCCCAGGGCCAGAGCGCAAAATGATTCATGAGTAGCAGTAGGAATCTGACGAGGCGTCGCCACCCTCCAGATGGACTTGATGGCCGCGCAGGTCCCCGAATTCAAGAAAGAATTTAGGATCGAGCGACATGCCACCCGCGGGCTGGGCATCGAGCTTTACCATCCAGCTGCGAATTCCGTCCGGATAGAACTGCACGTCCCACGGCGCGTACAAGGAGTTCGTGAAATAGACGCGACGTCCGTCGCGGCTCAACTCCACCATTTGCGGTCCGCCGTTCAAACGGTTGCCGGCAATTTTCGGATGCGCAGCGCGGCGCACGATGCCACCCAGATGCACGGAGCCAGTTTTCTTGGGATGAAAAGGATCGGAAACATCATATTGCAGAAATTCGCCGGTTCCCCAGCAAGAAACGTACAGGAAGCGGTCGTCGAGCGAAAGATTGATATCCGTGACCAGCGGAGGCACGGCCTTGAATCCCTTCAGCAGCGGCGGCAGTAAGTCGGGATCGGCGGGTTCAGCGGGAATTTCGATCACCTTGGTAATGGCCCATTTGCCGTTGTCGCGATGCCAAATCCAAATCGAAGCGGACAAATCTTTAAGCGATACCACTACCCCAAGGAATCCATACGCGCGGCTGGGGTCGTGCGCCGGGCGCAACTCGAGCGCCATTTGTTGTTCGGCACCCAGATCCAAAGTTTGCAGGTGACGCCGCTTGCGCAGATCCCACACGTGCAACGCGTGTCCATAGCCGCCTTGCAAGAGAATATCCGGGTTGATTCCGTTTTCCACCATGCGCGGAGTTCCCCACTCGCTGGTGATCATGGTGTCATAGCCCAAATGCCACCAGAAGTCGTACGCCAGATATTGCGGGCCACGCTCGATTTCCCATTTTCCCAAAATCTCAAAGCTATCCGGATCCATGACGAAAATTCCGCCCGGGCCTTCTCCGGAAGCGGAGCCGAGCGCGCTGCAGAAAATTCCCTCGGGACCGCAATGCACGGTATGCGGGCTGCTGTAGCCGGCGCGTTCCGCCAGGACGTTCGCTTCAATCACTTTGACGATTTTCGGTCGGCGCGGGTCGGGTTTCGTGTCGATGATATGGATGCGCGAAGATTTGATGCCAGGGACGATCAGGTAGCGCCGCTCGGTGTGCGGATGGGGCATGTACGGGCAGAGGCACGCGCTGCAGGCATTCCAACCAAAGTGATGCAATTCGTCACCGGGATGGGGCATGTCCAGGCGACCAACCATTGCGCCGTAAGAGCTGGACGCCGGGTTCACGTCCACGACACCGAGCGCGTCAGGGCGTCCATTATCTTCCGCATTGAGCATGGCTACGAAGGCCAGCGTTTCGGGCGGAGCTTGCATCGCCATCTTCGGTGAGGGGTAAAACGTAGGATCAGGCCGCCAAAGTTCCATGGGTGTTCTCCTGTTGTGAAATAACTTCTTGCTGCACAGGGTGTAGCCGCTGTGCGCGGATCGATTTGATGATCGGTTCGATGATCGATTCGATGTTCCATGCGAAAACGCCGGCGACTCACTGCTTCGTCACTTCGGAGTACGTAAACTGGCGCGTCCAGTCGGTGAATTGTTTGCCGTCCACTTCCACGTAGATTTTCACCAAGGCGTTCACGGGCCCATCCTCCTGCGGAGGCTGCATGATCAGGTCTCTTCCGGTGGACCAGGTTACGCGGCGCTCATCGAGGTTTCCAAAGTAATAATCCACCTTGGCGGGATCGAATCCCTGGTAACCGGTGGCGGTGGTCAGTTCGACGAGCTTCTGATTCTTGTCAGTTACCTGAAACTGCTTGCCGTAAATATTTGCCAGAGAAACGTCCAGAGGCAACCAGCCATAATTCGGCGCGTAGAACTGAATCCAGCAGTGATAACTGCCGTCAATCTGCATTCCATTCAAGGTGGGTTTCAATAGCGAGCCATAGATCATGCGCGTGGGGATGCCGGCGGCCATCGCCAGCGACGCGAACAACGAATGAAAATCCGTGCAGTTACCGGTTTTGGTCGTGAGGCAATACTCCGTGCTACCCACTGGAGATGCCTTCAGGTGATCCGGATCCTTCACCCAGTAGTCCACATTCTCCAGCGTCCAGTTGTAGATCTTGCGCGCGGCGAGAATCGGATTTGTTTCACCGGCTGCGATGGACGCGGAAAGCGATTTGATTTGATCATTGATGACGACGTGACTGGAAGGCTGCAGAAAGGCGAAAAGCGCGGCACGTTCCTGGTCCGTTAACGCGCGCGTCTTCGCGGGATCGATGGTGTTGCGGATTTCCATCCGTGTCAGGCCGAATTCCTCGTGCATGGTTACAACCCCTTCGGAGGGCGCGCTGAGTTCCGCATACCCGACGCGGTTTCCCCAATCATCGCGGTAATAGTGCACCGGGAAATCGGCGTGGACATTAAAGTCACGAACCGCGGATACAGCGTCTTCCTGCGGAACGGCGAACCACATGCGCACCGATTTGGCGCCTTTCGGTACTTTTACCGTGAATTCATTTTTGATCTGAAACGACGCCTCGCGCGGCTGGACGGGCTTAGAAAGATGGCCACCAAACGCGAGAGCCGCAATTCCTATGACGACCCACGCCACTACACAGCCAACAATCAGGTACCTGACACCCTTCCGCTCAGAATTCACGATTCCCTCCCCGGTGAAGAGAGCTCCTCCTGCGATGAATGTGAGAGATATTTTTAGAATTGATTAGCGCAACGACCGACCGGCGTCGAG
>Ga0210391_10003770_pt1 | contig 12774 bp, 10 predicted proteins | sample IncBWC12OmetaG_FD_160573 | JGI IMG/M metagenome (GOLD analysis project Ga0210391, IMG submission 160573) | Forest soil microbial communities from Barre Woods Harvard Forest LTER site, Petersham, Massachusetts, United States - Inc-BW-C-12-O ... | reverse complement strand
CTGCGCCAGCTCGACCTGCAGCTTGCCCTCGGCGCTGTTCGCATGCGAGGCGAAGATGTCGAGGATCACCGTCGTGCGGTCGACCACCGGCAGGCCGAGCGCCTCCTCGAGGTTGCGCTCCTGGCGCGCGCTCAGCTCGTCGTCGCAAGCGATGACATTCGCGTCACTCGCCAGCGCCGCAGCCTTCGCCTCGGCGACCTTGCCTGGGCCGAGGTACGTGTTCGGGTGCGGCTGCTCGCGGCGCTGCACCATCTCGCCCACGACGGCCACGCCGGCGGTGCGCAACAGCTCGCCCAACTCGGCCAGGTCTTCGCCCTCAGGCAGCGCTGCAATGCAGAAGGCGCGCTGACGCGCGCGCTGCGAAGGCTGTGCCCCGTTGCCGGGCCAGTCGGCAGGTTTTGGTGTGACGGCAGTGCGGCCGTTGCGACTTCGATCCATCCACATTCAAGTCTAGGACGACACAGGCGTCGAGAGGTGTAACGAGCCGTGAAGTCTGCGCTAAGGCCACCCGCGCTGATCGGCCTGATCAAGCTCCAAGCGTGCCGAGCCGCTCGACGGCCTCCAGCAGTCGCTCGTCCGGCGTAGTCAGCGAGATCCGAAACCAGCCCTCGCCGGCGGGACCGTAGACGGCGCCCGGCGTCAGCACGACGCCGGTGCGCTCGAGCACGTGCTCGCAATAGGCCTCCGAGCTGTGAAAGCCCTCGGGGACCGGCGCCCACACGTAGATCGTGCTGTGCGGCGGGCGCACGTTGACGCCGATACCGCGCAGCGCCTCGCAGACGAGGTCGCGCCGACGCCGGTAAAGCTCGTTCATCGAGGCGACCTCGGCGTCGGCGTCCGGTGACAGCGCCGCCACACCCGCGAGCTGCACCGCCTCGAACAGGCCCGAGTCGATGTTCGTCTTCAGCCGCCAGTAGGTCTCGAGCGCCTCGGCGTTTCCGACCACCACCGCGCAGCGCCAGCCGGTCATGTTGTAGCCCTTGGACAGCGAGAACACCTCGATGCCGACGTCCTTAGCGCCGGGCGTCTGCAGGAACGACGGGGCGTGGTAGCCGTCGAAGACGATCTCCGAGTAGGCGTTGTCGTGCACCACCAGGATCTCGTAGGCCCGCGCGAACTCCACCACGCGCTCGAAGAAGCCCTCCGGTACGACGGCGCCCGTCGGGTTGTTCGGGTAGTTCAGGAACATCAGCTTCGAACGGCGCGCGATGTCCTCGTCGATCGCGCCGAGATCCGGCACGAAGCCGTGCTCCGGCTGCAGCGCCATCAGCACCGGCTCGGCGCCGGCGAGCCACGGTCCGCCCGTGTACACCGGATAACCCGGGTCCGCCGCCAGCGCGTAGTCGCCGGGGTCGAGGAACGCGAGGTTGAGGTTGAAGATCGCCTCCTTGGCACCGATCGCCGGGATGATCTCGTTCGCGGGATCGAGTTTCACGTCGAAGCGCCGCTCGTAGAAGTCGCGCACGGCGCCTCTGAAGTCCTCGCGGCCGCGGTTGGTGGGGTAGCGATGCGTCTCGGGCTCGCTGACCGCCTCCTGCATCGCCTCCACGATCAGCGGCGGCGTCGGCCTGTCGGGGTCGCCGATGCCGAGGCTGATCACATCCACCCCGGCCGCGCGCTTCTCCGCGATCTTGCGCTCCAGCTGGGCGAACGCGTACGGCGGGATGCGCTCCAGGCGTCTACTCGGTTTCATGCAGCTCCTTTTCGAAGTCCTCGCTCAGCCGACCCGCGAACACGGGTCTCGCCCAGCCTGTCAGCTCGACGCGCAGATCCTCTCCCACCCCGACCTCGAGCTCGCCGCCGTCGAGCTGCACGGTCACGAGCGCGCCTGCTCCCACTCGCAGAGCCGTCGCGTCCGGGCTCGCTGCGCCTCCCTCGAGCACGTGCGCGATGGCGGCGCCGGTCGCGCCGGTCCCGGAGGACAGTGTCTCCCCCACCCCGCGCTCGAAGATCCGTGCGCGGATGCGCGTGGCGTACGGACCGTCCGCTGCGTAGGCGGGCGAGCGCGACTCAAGCTCCGTATACCACGACACGTTCGTCCGGTTCGGGAAGAGCCGGGCGCCTTCGATCTGCGGACCGATCGCAGCGAGGTCCAGCGCGTCGAGCTCGGCGACAGAGTCGACATGGATCGCACATTGGGGGTTGCCGATCGAGACGTGGCGGAAGGGCCAGTCGCGGCCACCGGCGCGGACCGTGCCCCGACCGTCCGGTGGGCCCGCGGGAAAGTCGTCCGAGCGCAGGCTCGCCAGCCCCATGTCCACGCGGCACGTATCGCTCCCGATGATCGTCGGACGGATCTCGCCCGCGGCGGTGGCAATCGCGAAGGAGTCGTCCTCTGTCCAGCCGCGCCTGCGCAGGTACAGGACCGCCTCGCGCGCACCGTTGCCCGACAGCTCCGCCTCCGAGCCATCGGGGTTGAAGATGCGCAGGTCGGCCACATGCGCCGGGTCGGCGGGCGCGGAGAGCAGCAGCACGCCGTCGGCGAACACGCCGAAGTGGCCAGCGCACAGCACGCGGACACGCGGCGGCGTCAGCTCAAACGGCAGCTGGTCGTGCTCGACGATCAGATAGTCGTTGCCGAGCGCCTGCCACTTCTCGAATTTCATGCCGTCCATCAGGCGCCGGAGTCTAAGTCAGGCGTAGCGTGGAGGATCTCGCGCGCGACCGCGGTAGGGTCACGGCCGGTGACGTCGATCACGCGCACGCCGGCGAGCTTGCGCATCCACGTCAGCTGGCGCTTTGCGTAGTTGCGGGTACGCCGTCTCATCGTCTCGACGTCTCCGCTCAGCAGCTCGTCGAAGCCGAGCGCCTTGCGCGCCGTCTCAGACGCACCGGCGGCGTGCGCCCGCTGCACCTGCTCGCGCACGCCGGCCGCGAGCATCCCATCGATCCGGGCATCGATCGCCGCGTACAGCTCATCGCGCTCCATCGTCAACCCGGCCAGCACGGTCGGCTGTCGCAGCTCCTCGCTCCACAGCTGCGACGGCCCGTCCGGGGGCTCGAGCTCACCGAGGTCGAGCAGCTCGAGGGCACGAACCACCCGCTGACGGTCGTTCGGATCGATCTCGACCGCCGCCCAGGGCGCGCGCTCGCCGAGCCTCGCGTGCAGAGCCGGCGCACCGGAGCGTTCCAGCTCCGCCGTCCAGCGCTCGCGCACCCCCTCCGGCGGCGGCGGGCGCAGGCTCAGCTCGGTCAGCGCCGCGCGCAGGTACAGGCCGGTGCCGCCGACGACGATCGGACGCCTGCCCGCCGTCAGCAGATCGTCGATCTCGGCGTGCGCGAGCTGCGCGTACTGACCGACGCTGAACGTCGCATCCAGCGGCAGGAAGGACAGCAGCCGGTGCTCGAGGCGTGCCTGCTCGGCGGGCGTCGCTGCCCCCGTGAGGGTCTCGAGGCCCGCATATACCTGCAGCGCGTCGGCCGACACCGCAATCGGGTCCTCGCCCTGCTCGCGCAGCAGGTCGGCGAGCGCCAGCGCCACCGAGGTCTTGCCGACACCCGTCGGTCCGAACAGCGCGATGATCCGCATGGCGACAGGCTCACAGCTTGTGGCGAACTCCGGCATCTCGCCTCCAGCCACCTGACGGGTACCGCCGCTCGTCAGCCCCGGCGTGGATCAGACTTTATCCGTGTGGTTTCGGCTTGTAGGCGAGGATCGTCACGATCGCCCGAGTCGTGTGCGACGCGGCCGTCGTGGCGTGCGCGAGGATCGTCGCTCGCTCGCGCAGCCGGTGCTTTCGCGCCAGCAGAGCGCGCGCCGCGCTCGTGAGGTGCAGCTTCAACGTCGTCACCTTGCCGCCATTGACCGTGAATGCGCCGCTTGCAATGGTCAGGATCGCAGGCTTGTGCGATCTGGAACCGGGCGCGACGATCGGTGTCAGCGTCCGGATGGTGACGGTACCCGTGCACCGTGTGACGCCGGTCGGGCAACTCAGCTTGAGCTCGATCGTGCCCGACGCGCTGGCCGTGAGAAGGGTGCTCCCGACCAGTCGCACGTTTGTCGCCACGGCGGTCTGGAACGGCGAGACACCGAGGCCCGGTATCTGCTGCGTGAGGCCTATCGTGCTCTGCCCCCCGGGCGCGGCGCTCCCCGGCGCAACCCCGACGCCCGTGAAGTGCGCTTCCAGCAGACCGCTCGTGTCGTCGCCATTGATCAGCCACACGCCTTCGGCCGGACCCGTCGCCGAGGGGGCGAAGACGACTTCCTCGGTTCGCGTTTCGCCGGGGGAAATCGTGGTGCCCTCCGGTAGCGAGGTCTTTGCGGAGAACTCGCCGCCGCTCGGCGGCTTCGACTTGAAGACTGTCACCGCAGTCCCTCCGATGTTCGCAACCGTGAATGTGCGTGCGGCGCTGCTGCCGACGGTGACATCGCCGAATTCGCTCGGTACGCCCGAGAGTTCAAGCGCGCCCGGAGCGCCGGCGTTCCCTGAAAGATGGACGACACCGGGACCGGCGCTGGTTGCGAGCGTGATTTCGCCATCGAAGTCGCCGATCGTAGTTGGAGCGAAGTTGATCGTGATCGTGATCGACTTGCCCGCTGCGATCGTCGAGTGTTCTGCCGGCGCTCCTTCCGCCGCGAACGGAGCGCTTGGCAGGCCCACCGATTCAATCGTGAGCGGCGCGCCGCCGACGTTGCGGAACGTCGCCGCGGCGGACACACTTTCGCCCACCGCCGTGGGTTCGAAGGCGAGGACCGTTGGTGTCGCTTCGAGCTGCGCCTCGGCGGCACGTCCAGTGCCCGACAGCGAGACGCTGCCCGTCCTGCCGGCAGTCGTCCTCGCGCTCAAGGTCGCGCCTAGCGGCCCTGTGCCTGCCGGTTTGAAGGTGACTGGTACTTCGAGCTTCTGTCCTTCGCCGAGCGTCGCGGGTAGCGCGGGTTTCGGCGTTCCGAGGGTGAACTGCGCGGAGCTCGATTCGAGTTTTTCGACCGTCAACGGTTCGTTTGCGGTGAGCGTCGCGGTGCGCGTTTCGGATTCGCCGTCGGTGATCGTGTTGAACACGACCGCCGGGCCGGCCAGGGCGGGAGTAACCGGTGAACCGAACGCGAGCACGTGCCCGTCACGCGTGCCGACGTACAGCCGCCCTTCGCCGACTCCTGGTGTGGCGAACTTCGCGGAGGTGCCGATCGGTGCGCTCCATCGCAGGATCGGTTCGCCATGTTCAGGGGTCGGGTTATACGCGCGCAGCTGCGCACCTTCACCGGTCCCATTCGGCGCCCACACAATCCACACGAGGGCGGATCCTGGCGTCGTGCCTTCAGAGGTGATCACTGGGGCGCTCGAGGAGAATCCGAACGGTTCGGCGGAGGTTCCCTGGAGTGACAGGGTCGGCGAACCGGTCCCTGAGAGACCGTACTGATAGACGCGGAGGTTGCCCGAGGATCCTGACGCGCTTGTGCCGTCGGAGGCGGTAGGGATGTAGACCCAGCCGCCTTCTCCAGGCCACACGCCGGGACGCGACCACACGCCGCCGTAGGGGCCGATCTGCTGGACGACCTTGTCGCCTCCATGCGCGCCCTCCCCAATCCCCCCGAGTTCGTCGCGATTCAGCAGATACACGTAGCCGTCCTTGCCGACCGCAACGGCAAGGTGTGGAATCGACTTCGTGCCGAAGTATTCGTTGGGAAGCCCCGTCACGCCGCCCGACGCGAAGTCGGCGTCCCAACTGCTGAGTTCTTCGGCATTGAAGGGTGCGAAGAAGTCAGTTGCCTTCAATTCCCCGTCGGGCTGGACGCGCAGCCGCACGATCGACTCGCCGAGATTTCCGGGCGGTTCGACCCCGAGCGTGTGATCGTCGGGTACCCCACCATTCCCGGTCGAGACCATCATTGTCCCTGGGCCGTCCGACATGATCCCGGCGCCTGACTGCCATATACCGGAGCCCCAGCCTTCAGCCTCCGAGGTCCAGCGCGCCTTCACCGTGCCGCTCTCGGCCACGCCGAACACCCAGCCCTCGTACGGGTTGAAGTCGCAGTCTGAACCGAAGCCGGCGTAGACGACGCCTTCCATCAGCAGCAAGCCTGGGCGCTGCAGCTCGGTCTTGGGTTCGAATTCCTGTTCGGGCGCGTTCTGAGCGGACCCCGACAGTGCGACCGGGAAGCCCGGCTGCTCCGCCCCGTTGGCGACGCTGAGCGCGTCCATGTACCACCGCACTGGGCCGGATTTGCCAGAGACATACGCCTTGTGCGTGAGATAGGCGATCCCCGTCGCGGCGTTGATCACCGGTGTGGCCGTGACACCGATGTCCGGTGCGAGATCTCCGCACCCTATTTCCGCCGCGCTCCACGGTTCGCCGAGGCTCTTCGACCATTCCACTGCGCCGGTCACCGGGTTCAGCCCGTAGACCATGTCCTTCTCGGTGGCGACCAGCAGCGTGCCGTTATCGAGCAGCGGCTGCGCGTACACCTGTCCTTCCACCGGCGTGGACCACAGCTGCCCGAACGTACCGCCGCTCACGAGTTGTGGCGTGATCCCGCCAGTTTCGGGATACCACCCCGTGCGCAGATTTTCGCTCGAGTTGGTGATCTCCGTTTCCGACGCGAGCGCCTGCCCCCCGCCTGCAAACACAAAAAGCGCGAAGACGACCGCAACGGCCCGCATCCAGTGCATCGATCTTCTCCTTGACGGTGCGGCCATCCTGGCCCCCCGTGAGTCGCGTCGCGCAAGGATACTGGCGATTCACCGCATTTACAAAGGAATTTCAGAGGATCTCAAAAAAGGCTCTGCTGGTGCGAGCGCGTCGCGTCCTCGCCATGATCGTCTTCCATATCCTCGCCCGACCTCGATCTGACCTGCCAGAACCTGCCCGGCGCTCCGCCGCGGCGCACCATCCGCCCCAGGCGCTCGCGTTCCTCACGCGGGGCGTAGGCGCGGCGGCGATACAGCTCCTCGTATCGAGGCACCAGATCGGAGCGCTGTGAGCGCAGCCAGTCCATGAACACCGTCCGCACCTCGCCACGCAGGTGCAGGGCGACCCCCGCAACGTTCGTCGCGCCGGCCTCGGCGGCGAGCTCCAGCAGCGGCTCGACCTGGTGCGGCGCGTCGTTGATCCCCGGCATCAGCGGCGCGATCAGCACGCCGGTTGGAATGCCCGCGGCGTTGAGCTCGGCCACCGCCTCCAGACGCGCGCGCGGGCTGGGCGTGTGCGGCTCGGTCGCCCGCCAGGCCTTCTCGTCGAGCGTCGGGATCGACAGACACGCGCTGAAGCTCACCCGCTGGGCGATCTCGAGCATCAGCGGCAGGTCGCGCAGGAGCAACGGCGACTTGGTCAGCACCGAACATGGATTGGCGGCATCGCGCAGCGCTTCCCAGATGCCGATCATCAGCTTGTAGCGACCCTCGACCCACTGGTAGGGGTCTGTGTTCGTCCCCAGCGCCACGTGTTCGCGCTTCCACGACGGGCGCGCCAGCTCGACACGCAGCACCTCCGGCGCGTTGACCTTGACGACGATCTCGCGCTCGAAGTCGCGGCCGGGGTTGAAGTCGAGGTACTTGTGAGTGGGTCGGGCGAAGCAGTATGTACACGCATGACTGCATCCCCGATACGGATTGATCGTCCAGCGGAACGGCATCTGCGATTGCTTGGGCACGCGGTTCAGCACCGACTTGGCGTGGACCTCGTAGAAGCGCATGTCGAGCGCCTCTGGGACATCGAAGCGGCGGACCGCGGCGGGGTCGCGGTAGCCGGGCAGCCGGTGCTGCTCCTCCTCGTCGAGCGTCAGGTTGCTCCAGCGCACGAACATATGTTCGCATAACCGCCAGACAGGCGCTCCACCAGCCGCTTACGAACCCCCTACGCACAGCTGCTCTGCGACTTAGCGAGTGCGCGCACGATGGTTGCACACCCCATCAATCGACCCCAGGAGGTTCGATCCAATGACCATCTCCAGAATGCTCGGCGCGACCATGGTCGCGGGCGCACTTGCAACCGGCGGCGCCGCCGCAGGGATCGCGAGCGCCGCGGCCGCGCCCACGACGACCACGACCAACGCAACCGGCACGGAGAGTGCCGCCACGCCGAGCACGCCGAGCTCGACGACGACACCGACGCCGGCGCCGACGCCGACCCAGAAATCGACGAAATCGGGGGGCAACCCGTGTCCGAACATGGGCTCGAGTGGAAGCTCGGGCTCGGGCTCGAGCTATACCGGTCCGCCTCCCGTGGGCGCCAGCGCGCAGTGATTTTGTGGGCCGGCTGCGCCGGTCGGTGAGACGCCCCGTGGGCGGGGTGCGCGCGACCCCGCCCACCACTAAAAATCGGTAGCGCGAAATAACCAAAAAAGCCAGGGATCGAGGGCGCTCAACGTCCGTCCATCCGCTCAGACAGCTGTAATCATGGCGCTTGGAGCAGCCGAGCGTTAAGACGTGCTCTCAGTACCATCCCAACACCTAGAACGTCTGGACAACAGATCCTCGTGGCTGTGCCGGGACGACGCGGACCGCGAGCGCATGATCGACATGGAGGATCGCGTGCGCCCGTACCGGCAGTACGCGTTTGCGATTCTTGCGGTCGCAATCGCGTCGGTCGGCCCGTGGGTTGGCTGGTGGCCGCTGCTGTTCCTCATCCCCGCGCTGGCGTTCTTCGCCACCGCCAGCCAGCTGCTGTCGCGGGTCGCGCGTCCCGAGCTGGTCATGTTCGCGGCGTGGATCGGCAGCGAGCTGGCGATCGCAGGCGCGATCTCGCTCGAGGGCGGCGCGCGCGTGGCAGCGCTGTCATGGCTCGCGATCCCGGTCATCACGCTCAGCTCGCGCTTCTCGTTGCGCGGCATCATCGCCGGCGTGACGATCGCAAGCGCTCTGGTGCTGGCCGTCGGCTTCGGCATCGACACGAGCCTCGTCGTGCACAGCCCGGCGCTCGTGATCGCGCCGCTGGCGCTGATCCTCTGTGTGGCCGTGCTCTCGACGCCGCTGATGCACTCGGATATCCAGCACCGGAGCGACGCGGTCATCGACCAGCTCACCGGGATGCTCAACCGCAAAGCGCTCGGGGCACGCAGCCACGAGCTCGCGCAGCAGTCGCAGGTGACGGGCGAGCCCGTGGGGCTGATCGTCGCTGACGTCGATCACTTCAAGCGCGTGAACGACACGCGCGGCCATGACGCCGGCGACATCGTGCTCAAGGAGGTTGCCTACGTGCTGCGCAAGCAGCTGCGCGCGTTCGACCTCGCCTACCGCCTCGGCGGCGAGGAGTTCCTGATCCTCGTCCCCGGCTCTGACCTCGAGCACACGATCGAGCTCGCCGAGCGCCTACGGGCCGCGATCGCCGCGAACCTCATCAGCGGCGGGCTGTCGGTGACGATGAGCCTCGGCGTCGCCGGGTCGGCGCGGGACGAGCGCTTCGACTACGCCGCCGTGTTTGCCAAGGCCGACGCCGCGCTGTACCGCGCCAAGCACGGGGGACGTAATCGCGTGTGCGCCGCCGAGCACGGCGAGGATGACGACGCCGACCGTGCGGTGCAGGCTGACGGGCTACGCCCCGCGGGGGAAGCGCCCGCCCTCGCATAGACCCGAGGCAGTACGACAACGGCGCGATTCACAGCTCGATCACGCTGCGGATGCCGTCCTGGGCCTCCATCAGCTCGAAGCCACGGTTGACCTCGTCGAGCGATAGGCGGTGGGAGATGAACGGATCGACGTCGATCTCCCCGTCGAGATAGCGACGAACCAGCATCGGCACGTCATCGCGACCCTTCAGGCCACCGAATGAGGAGCCGCACACCCGCCTGCCGGTGATCAGCAGGCGCGGCACGACATCGAGCGTCTCGCCGCGGCCGGCAACGCCGCACACCGTGCACAACCCCCACCCCATGCGCGCCGCCTCGACGGCTTCGCGCATCACCGCGACGCTGCCGGTCGCCTCAAACGTGTAGTCCGCGCCGAAGCCGCCGGTCATATCGAGGATCCGCGCGACGGTGTCGGCGCCCCCGATCAGCACGTCGGTGGCGCCCTGGCCGCGCGCGAGCTCGAGCCGCTCCGGCGAGAGGTCGACGCACACGATCCGTTCGGCGCCCTGCAGGCGAGCGCCGGCGACGGCCCCGAGGCCGACCATGCCGGCGCCGAAGACCACGCACGTCGAGCCCGGCCTGACCGCCGCCGTCTTGATCGCCGCGCCCAAGCCCGTCGAGAGCCCGCACGCGAACAGGCAAGCACGGTCGAGCGGCGCCTCACGATCGACGCGCGCCAGCGCGATCTGCGGCATCACCGTGTACTCGGCGAACGTCGAAGTGCCCATGAAGTGGCGCAGCGGCTCACCGCCGCGCGACAGCCGCGTGGTGCCGTCGGGCAGGCGGCCGAGGTTCTGCTGCTCGCGGATCGCCAGACAGAGATTGGTGAGCGGGCTGACGCAGTGCACGCACTCACCGCACTGCGGCGAGAACAGCGTCACCACGTGGTCGCCCTCGCGCACCAGCGACACATCCTCGCCGCAGCGCTCGACGACGCCGGCACCCTCGTGGCCGAGCACCGTCGGCGCATAGCCCGAGGGATCGACCCCCGACGCCGTGTACATGTCGGTGTGGCACACGCCGCATGCCACCAGGCGCACGAGCACCTCCCCCGGGCCAGGCTCGGCGAGCTCGAGCTCCTGCACGACCAGCGGGCGTCCGAACTCCTCGAGCACCGCAGCGCGGATTCTCATCGGCTCACGCGCTCGCGCGCGCCAGCAGGCGCTCCTCGCCTGACAGCGTCTGGCTGGTGGCGCGCACGATCTCGACTTCGGTGAGCTCGCCTACCGCTGCCAGGCCGGTGAAGTTGACGGCCTTGTTGTGGCGCGAGCGTCCCCGCAGACGCTCCGGGTCGGTGCGCGAGGGGCCTTCGACGAGCACCTCGACGGTGCGCCCGACGAAACGCTGGGCGCGCTCGCGCGCCTGGCGCTGCACGAGCTCGATCAGCTGCTCCATGCGCTCCACCTTCACCGGGTGAGGCACCACGCCGTCTGTGATGGTGGCCGCCTGGGTGCCGCGGCGCGGAGAGAACATGAACGTGAACGCGCTGTCGTAGCCGACCGACTCCACGACCTCGAGCGTCTCGCGAAAGTCATCGTCGCTCTCGCCGGGGAAGCCGACGATGATGTCCGTCGTCAGCGCCGCGTCGGGCACGTGCTCGCGGATCATCGCCACACGGTCGAGGTAGCGCGCACGGTCATACGTCCTGCGCATCGCCTTCAGGATGCGGCTCGAGCCCGACTGCAGCGGCAGGTGGATGTGCTCGCACACGCTCGCCAGCTCGGCGTGCGCACGGATGACATCCTCGCGCATGTCCTTCGGGTGCGGGCTCGTGTAGCGGATGCGCTCGATGCCCTCGATTCCGTCGAGCACGCCGAGCAGCTCGGCAAAGCTCGTCCGCTCGCGCAGATCGCGGCCGTATGAGTTGACGTTCTGCCCGAGCAGCGTCACCTCCTTGACCCCGTCATCAGCCATCACCCGCACCTCCGCGACGAGCTCGTCAGGCGCGCGGCTGACCTCGCGGCCGCGGGTGGAGGGAACGATGCAGTAGGAGCACGCGCAGTTGCAGCCGACGCTGATCTGCACCCAGCCCTGATAGCGGCGCTCGCGGTGCGCCGGCAGGTGACCGGTGAAGCCCTCGAACTCGAAGAACCCCTGGGCTGTCAGCGAGTCGCTGGTGAGGAACTCGGCGAGCCTGTGCACCTGGCCGGGGCCGAATGCCACGTCGACGAACGGGAAGCGCTCGAACACCTCCTCCTTGAGCGACTGCGCCCAGCAGCCGCCGACCCCGACGATCCGCTGCGGCTGTTCACGCTTCAGCCGCTTGGCCTCGCCGAGGTGTGCCAGGAAGCGACTGTCGGCCGACTCGCGGATCGAGCAGGTGTTGAACAGGATCAGGTCGGCGTCGGCGCGCTCGGGCACCTGCACGTAGCCGAGCGCCTCGAGCATCCCCTTCATCCGCTCCGAGTCGTGCTCGTTCATCTGGCAGCCGAACGTCGTCACGTGGTATTTCAAGGGCATATAGATGGGTCCCCTAGTCGTCGCCTTCGTCGTCCTCGGCGCTCAGACTGGTCGCCTCGGGGATCGTCACGATCTCCCCGGCGTCATCGTCGCGGCCCCAGTCGATGCGCAGCGCCAGACCCTCGGCGAGCACCCATTCCAAGCCCACCTCGTAGCGGCGGATGATCCCCGGTAGCGGCGGCAGTCCAAGGCGTTGCCCCCCGACCGTGTACATCGGATCGATGCTCGCTTTTGCGAGCGTGATGTCGTCGGCGTCAATGCCGTCGTCGCCGCTGTCGGCCAGCGCCCGCTTGCCGAGCGGGCCCGAAACCGGCGGGAGCACTGCCAAAGAGTTCCCGCCGTTGTCCATCTCGAGCAAGACGGACACCGTCCCGCCGATGTGGTTGTTCAGCAGGAGCAGTGCTTCGTCGCGCGTGAGGCTCGGCACCAGCAGAATCCTAGAGCTACCGGCGCCCGCCGCCGGCCCGGATGCGTTCGCACCAGCCCAACGTCCACCCACGGAGCGCCGACACTGATTGATAGTCTGCCGCAGCATGGGCCTGATGGACCGCGTGCCGGTCTCGGTTGTGCGGTGGGCCGGCAGGGAGCAGTTTCGCGTACCGCTGCTCGGGCGGCTGCTGAGGCCCGCGGCCGCGCGGCTGCGCCGCAAGCCGCGTGTTGTCCCTCATGGTCAGGCGAAGGGGCTCGTGATCAATCCGTCCGGAGCCAACCCCGGATACGCGCTCGGGACGAGCGAGCCGCTCGTCCAGGATGCCTTCGCCGAGCACGTCCCCAACGGCGGCGTCGTCTGGGACGTGGGGGCGAACGTGGGC
>Ga0210391_10003769_pt1 | contig 12776 bp, 19 predicted proteins | sample IncBWC12OmetaG_FD_160573 | JGI IMG/M metagenome (GOLD analysis project Ga0210391, IMG submission 160573) | Forest soil microbial communities from Barre Woods Harvard Forest LTER site, Petersham, Massachusetts, United States - Inc-BW-C-12-O ... | reverse complement strand
AATATCGCTCACAAAGAGTGCGGATGGAAGGATGGCGACAGGGGCGGCTTGGCTGAGTAGGAACTGATTCTAAGAAAGAAGAAAGTCAAAGTGTGCCTTGACATCAACCGGCCTTCTCATGGAAGGACTTGACTCGTTTCTTGAGTCCCTGCACTTTGTAAAATCTTTTTCCGGCGGTACACGAAGGAGCACAGATTCGCTTTTTACGGGCTCGTAGACAAGGTCCCCGTATTTCTTCCAACTGTCCCTGAACCGCTCTGGAGGAGTGACATGGGGCCAAGTCCCCAAGTCAAGCTGAATCACGTGATCTCCCAAAAGCGCATCCCGAGGGTACGTTGGTATAGAAACAGTTGTCTCCACATCAAACGACTTCCCGGGTTCAAGAATGGTGAATTCTGCAGAAGGAGCCGCGGTTGGGGGACTCTGCCTATTCGATTCTGTCACCACCCAATCAATATTAGGGTTTTCCTCGTAAATACTCGCCGCAAGGTCTTGGTCGTTTTTTGCCAAGATATACGTGTACCATGCGGCTCCAATTTCTCTTGCAACAATCAACTTCCTGTCTGAGAGGTTTGCGATTTCCAATCGCAATTTCAAACCAATGACTGGGACACTTGAACCATCTGCTCTGCAGTTTTCCTGACTGACCACTGAAAGCTTCACTCTCAGTGGTTTTTCACTATTCCCGGACCCTGCGCGTACGAATTGAACCAGAGCAGCAAATGACAGCACGAGGAAACAGATTTGCCTTTGTACGAGCCTTCGCATAGTGTGCTTCAGTCTACGCCTTGCTACGCCCCAAATTTCAAATCCGCTAGGCAGATTGCGCGACGACGCGAGCTGAGTCCTGATAAGTCGCGTTACCGGTAACTTGGGTACTGGGACCCACTTTTCCGGATACCGCGTTAATCAGGACCTGACCCAATTGCATGTCGGATTCTACCTCTAGAATTCAATCAGTAGTTGCGTGTCGCACACGGTACGGTGAGTATGGCGCGACACGCCCAAGCCGAACGGCTCAGCGTAACTTGCGTGTTTTTACGCTTCGCATCGAGGCGCTAGAAATGCTTCAAGGTTGGCGAGCCGAGTTTGCTTATCGCATCGAGTTCACAGGGTGAGGGTAACCATTTTGCTGAAGAGGCTGGCATTCATGCTGGTCATGGTTGCAGCGCTGGCCGCCGAACCGTGGGCACAGGAACTGACCCCTAAGGCCAACCCAAACCCACAGAAGCTTCAGTGGCACAAATACATCAACAAGGAATTCTGGTTTTCGTTGACGTACCCCGATTCATATCAGCCAATCGCCGATGCGGAATCCTGCAAGGACAATAAGTTCCGCAGGTGGTTGCTTTGTCTTGCGCGTCAAGATGACCCGAACACGTCAATCACGGTTACCATCGTCATCGGAGCGCCGTATTCGATAAAAACGAACAGCGGCGGCAATGAATACTCCGCGCAACAAATTGGAGAACATCTTTTTTACTGTGGTGTGGGGGGTAGCATGGGCACGGGTTTTTCCGATGAGTGCACATTTGACCTTAGAGGCAAGATGTTAGAATTTAACTTCTCTCCCGCTGTGACAATAAATTCTCGCGTGGAAATAAACCCGCTAATGTTCAAGTCGTTGAAATCATTTCGGACCTTCTAAGGATGGAAGTCCGAAGCTAAGCTGATTAGTCGGAAAAGTGCCGTACTAAAAGTTCAGATGACCGACTGCGAAGTTATTCAGACATTGGACGGCCGATCACCGGCACTATGGAATCGGTGGGTCACCACGGGTTAGAATGGCGAAATCATGGAAGGTGAGAAATACGCAAAAACCGTGCAGGCACTTCTCGCGTCCGTCGCGTCCGGCCTCATCATTGGTGTCTGCTCCTACTGGGCAAGGCAGGCTTTTGGATGGCAATTTTACTGGGGCAGCGAAACCCATGAACTGCGCGTTTTAAACGCACTGCAAATAGGATTGGTCAGCGGCGTGGCACTGTTCGTCTTTCTCTTTCGGAGACTGCGTCGCTCCAACTCGCCACCCTCTACGACGGACACGTTTCCCAACTCCTGATTGGTCGCGTAACCGGAAACTCGAATCACATGCGCGGTTGGCGCGTTAATCAGGCATTGAACGCTTTCAATTAGAGATCCAATCAAGAAGCCGCGCGGTTCATGGCTGGGGGATTATTCTTCCTCCGCACGAGATAGAGGGAGAAGGCGAACAGAAGCAACGGCTTCGCGTAACCAACGATCAGACTCATCGGCTCGCCCTCGCCGACTCGGTAGCCCTCGAAAACTCCATCACTTTCAGATCGCGAAACCAGGAGTAGCATTGGCTTCGGAACATTTTGAAACCAAGCGGCATAAGAAATTTGCGTTCTCTTTGAAATGTGTGAAGCGTTAACTTGGACCGTCCCCGTGACACCAGAATAATACCCGACCTGCACCGCTCGTCGTAGAGGCCCGGCTGAAGCGAGTGCCGCTTGAACGGCAGCAGCTGCTTCCGGCGGGGCGCTACAGCGCATCTCTAGGGCGCAAATGACTTGTTGGAGATCGCGCGGGGGAGCCACGATCGAGTACAGAATTGGAACGAACGCGACCGCTACCCAAAGGCTCGAAAGCGCGAGCAGCCCGATCAAAAAAGCTTTAACGCTCAACCTGAACATCCTTTCCTCCCACCATTTGTCAATCCTTCACAAGGTCCTAGGCCCCTGTGCATTCTACCTACTTCTTCTGCATCACGCTCGATCGGTATTGCACGCGACGAAGGTCTAACGCCTGGGGAGAGTCGCGTTACCAGAAGCTGAGAGTCAGTTACCGGTAAGGGCGTTAATCAGGCGCTGACCGAGGCAGAGTAAAATCGTGGGATACTTCAAGCACCACTGACATTCAGAAGCATACCGCGCTCGCCGAAGCCGTTCTCCGTTCTGACTACGATGCAATGGGCCAAATTATTTCCGCAGGAGCGGACCTAAACGAGTTTGACGATTTCAGAATGACGGCGCTTCTTTGGGCAATCATGGGAGGAGACATAACTGCGGTCAAGTTGCTTTTGGAGAGCGGAGCCGACCCCAACACCAGACCGAATCCCTCCGATTCTCCTCTTTGGAGTGCGGAAGACGATTGGGGCTTCGTTGAGATTGCCGCGCTGCTTAGACATGGTCGGAACTGGCGACAGAAGCCTCGATTTAATTTGAAGTCCGAGAGCTAAGTAGTAGACTCGGAACCATCACATATTCGGAGTGATCCAAGTCATCAGGAAGCTATCATGGCGGGTCGAAACCGGTCGTCAGTGAAGCGTTCATGATTTATGGTTGTAATTCTCTACGAAGAAGGAACCGCGGGCACTGCGCAGAAAATTGCATCAGACCTGCTCGCCGCCTTCTCTGGTCATGTACAGGTTGACCTGATAGGGGCAGAGGCGTGTTCGTCCTGGCCCGCCGATGTGTCCTGGGATGACTTGCTGATCGTCGTGTATGGCGGCAACGGTTTTCCCGACGCGGGCAACACCTTTATTGGCCGGCATCTCGAACAAAGGGCCCATTCCGCGATGCTTCTCCCTGTCGCCGTTGATCCCGCTTCCAGAAGACCGCCCGCGGCGGCGGCGCCGATAAAGGCACTCGAATACGATCGTGCCGCGGAGGGGCCGAGCGGCAGGCTCGCGAACCGCGTCGGCGGGATGCTCGGGCTGCGCGTCCAGGGGCGCGACAGCAAAATATTCATCTCCTACAGGGCGACCGATGGGACAGCCATCGCCAACCAGCTCTTCAATCACTTGGTCAGCCTGGGGCACAGCCCTTTCCTCGACGCAGCCAAAGAACTCGACGGCGAAACGAAAATCCTGCCGGGCAGCCCTGTTCAATCGGAGATTGATCATGCGTTGGGCGGAGCGAATCTGGTGTTATTGATCGATACGCCGGATGCGCCAGATTCTCCCTGGATCAAGCACGAGGTGGATACGGCGGATAGTCTGCTACTGCCTATTCTTCCGATCTGCTTCAGAAACGCTGGCGACAAGTTGAAGGGGCCGCGGTTTCGGTCCCTTCTGGCTCTGCAGCGGTGGGTTGCGCTGCAGAATCCTGGCCCGGCCGCGGCTCCGCCGCTCAGCGACGCACAACTGGACGAGATCGTAAGGGAAGCTGAAGAGTACCTGTGTGAGATTTTCAAGAGGAAGTGCCGCGTGCCGTTCCTGGTCGAAAAGGAATTCATGTCTCACGGTTTTGCGTGGAAGGTTCTGGATCAGCGTATGCTGATGTTTGAGTCGTCCAAGGGCCAGGGCTCCCGACTACAATTAAAGGTGCTCAGCCACTGCTCCGTCTTTGATCCCATCTATACCCCCGCGATGAAGAGATTCGAGCAATTCCTGAAAGCAACAGAGCGCTCCAATTTTTCGCTGTTCATCTATGATGGCGAAGAGCTTATGCCGGAACCGCAGCTCCAGGAAATCGTTCGGGAGCAAGGCGGGTCCATGATCGTCCTGCATCACCAGGAGCTTGCAGCCCTCATTGATTCAAACTTTACGGAACTGGGTGCGATATGAGTTTGACAAGATTGGATATTTGCCTCGAAGACTACGAAATCGGCTTAACAGGCGCCATCCCGGACCGCGGCGACTGGTCGGAGCCGGCCATGGATCGCGGAATTCTGGAGTTTGTCGCGCTATTCAGCGGAATCGTCTTCAAGTACGGCGGCAGGATCGTGCATGGCTGTCATCCCACATTCACCCCCGTTATTCTGAGGCAAGCTAGGATGCAGGCGGGTAAACGATTTCGCAAGCCAGTTACTCTCGTCATGTCTGATTTGTGGGCGCGAGACTTGAGCGAGGAAGACATCGAGTCCATGATCGACATTGCGGAATTCGTGATCACCAGGAAGGAAGGCGACGGCGGGCCGGAAAACACCGAAACACGAAACCGCAGCCTGACAGCGATGCGGGGAGTCCTGATTGACGCGCAAAACGTGATGGTCGCTGTGGGGGGGAAAATGCACAGCGGCGACGGCAAGGTTCCAGGCGTCGCCGAGGAAATGAAGCTGGCGGAGGATAAAGGCATTCCGCGGTTCTTGATCGCGGGGCTCGGTGGGTTCGCCAAGGAACTGGCAAAGAAGCTTACCCCGTCGTCCCTTAGCAACTCTCTCTCTCATGACGAAAACGTGACACTTTTCGGCACGAACGACGTTTCTGCGTCTGTGAACCTCCTCTTCGAGCATTTCGCACGATCGGAAGCTCTCGCGAAGTCGGCATTGCAGCCCGTCAAGTGGAATCCCGATCTCCGAGTCATCCTTGACCATCGGGACGGCACAATCCGGTCCGAGACGACAAAATACATTTTACGTACCGTCGCCGTTTAATATTGCAAGGGGACTCGATCGATGTAAGATCGTTACCATGCCGCGCAAAGTATTTTTTAGCTTTCACTATCAGCGAGATCTGTGGCGCGTCAACGTCGTGCGCAACAGCGGCGTCATCGAGGGCATTTCGGCCGCCGGATTTCACGACCAGTCTCTGTGGGAAGATGCGGAGCGGAAAGGTGACGACGCCGTCAAAAAGCTGATCGACAGCGGCCTGAGTGGTACCAGCGTTACTGTCGTCCTGATTGGTGCTGAAACCGCGAGCCGCAGATTCGTGGCCTACGAGATCGAGAAAAGCATCGCCCGCGGCAATGGCCTGCTGGGCGTGTGGATTAACAATATTAAGGACAAGGACGGTCGCACGGACGCTCAGGGCGTGGTTCCCGCGGCGCTGGTCCAGACGGGCGCACCGGTATATACCTACGAATACGGCAGGCTCGCCGGATGGGTGGAGGACGCTTACAAAAAGGCGCACCCGAACGGTTAAATGGCTGTGGCCGGCCTACCCTATCGACACATGTCGCCAATATGATACGAAGGGGGTCCCGAGACAACAACGCTACAGATGTTCTGATAAGGTTCGAAGTTCGCGCTTGCAACCTAGGTCGATGCCTCCAGGCTCCTTATTCTTTTTCACTTCAACCAGTCGGAAAACCTTGCGAATCCGTTGTCGGCATTCCAGTCATAAACGGGGTACCAGTTGCCCAGGTTGTAGCCATTCCCTCGATACTCCTGGCTCACTTGAAATTGGTAGGACGCAGAGCCATCGATATTGTCGTACTCAACCCAATTGTCACCGACCTTCTCCCACAATGTCGCGGTCGCTCCGCTTGCTGAGAAGGTCACGCCCACATGCTGAAAGGGATTGGGACCGGATGGTTTGGTCAGCCCGTCTTTGCCTTTTATTGAATTGATGTGGACGCCAAATAGATGGTTACCGCGCTTAAAGCTTTTCAGGATTTCATATCTCACCCAGGGACGCGAATACGTGCTTGAGCCGATCAGCACACAGGTGTTCGTTGTATTTTCGAGGCCGCCATTGATGAGACGCTTCAGCGCAACATCGCCCTGCCTCCTGGCAGTTTCCCAAATCGAAGCATCATAGAAACCCGCCGCTTCTCGGTCGGGTTTCGTTAGCCAATGGTTTCTTACAACGTTTGCTCTGAAGTCGATTACGTCCTTGTAGTGAAAGGTGAAGAATACGCGGTTTGCCATAGTGTCTTTCTCCGAGCCACCTGCCGGCATCTTTTGCTGCCTGCTCAACTCACAGCGAAAACTCAAAGTGATCCCAGGTATAAACCTTGCCGTGCTTGCTAATCCATTTCGGCCCATCCGACCGTCTCGTTGGGCTCCAATATGCTCGAAGTGTTCAGCGTGCTTGTCCATGCTATGTCACCGTAGCTCGGCTCCAGTTGGCTAGCACCGTCGCGCCGCCGCGCACTCGATGATCGCGATCAGATCTTGAACGTTGCCCCAGCGTTCTATCGGTACGCCTATATCCCTTAGCAGCTGCGGTGCCTTCCCGCGTGAGTCCTTTAACCGGATACCGCAGATTCCTTTTCCAAGCTCAAAAGCAGTCTGAAGCTCCCAGTCTACCCACTCGCGCCAGGCAGTGCCGTTTCCAATCAAGCAAACCACAACGGAAGCCTTCTGAATGATGGATCGGATTTCTTGCTTGATGTACGAACCTCGCATACTGTTTATTACTTCTCGCAGACTGCCATCATAGAAGTCGATTTCAAGGTTCGGGGCCCGCGCCATAAGCCGGAATCCGTTCACTTGGGCCAGATCTTCGACGTGAAAACTGAGATAGACGCGGCGCTTGCATGCATGGTAGGGCAGATCCCCTCGGTATGCTTTCAAGAATTGAGTGAGCGACTCAAATCCCCGATTTTCCAAGAGATTCCCCAATTTTGTGTCCCCGCGCGCATGCAGCTCTATGCCATAGCGAGCCTCAACCGTTTTTACGAGAGTGTCATCGCGAGAGGAGCGGAACATCTTCACCTCCCAAATCACAAAACAGAAATTCCGAGTGCTCTAAGATGTTTCTGCAGTCGGAGAGCACCGGCCAAAGCGCGAGGATGACACCGTCGGAGTTGCAATTTTCTTTCGCAAAAACAAGTGGTATGTCCTTTGACATAGGGCTGCTGTCGCAGAGCCGACCGTATTCTTGGCCAATTCATATATTGTGCCAATAGCCGGATACACTCCACCGCGCAATTTTGATCTTCGATTTTGGAATAGGCCTCAAGGATCCCGACAGCACCGTGCGCGTAATCTGCCCAAGGCCACCGCCGTTTCGAAGAGTAGAAAACCTGGCCGTACAAAAAGGGTATAACCAGCCGCTCTAGAAAAGCCCTGAATTGGAGTTCGGGCTGAAGAAATTCACGTTCGTCAAAAGGACTGCAAAGGCAAGCGCTGTTGTCGGATTGACTGAAATGCCGGTCGGCAATCGGGTCTATTCCTTCAACGTAGAGTGCGGGGAGTTGTGATGTGGACTTGTGCGTTCGCTCCTGAATTCGTATTTGAAACGTCCCCGAAAGCACTCGTCCACCGATTTCTTCGTCAGGCTGGCCCGCAAGAATGAAAAATCTGTGCTCTTGGGAGTCGTAACTGGCCTTGAATTCGATGGTTCCGGCGACCGTGTCGCCGGTTGCGATCAAAGCTGGATAGTTGTTACGTAACCATTTTTCATCGCTCTCGCTTAACATCATCGGAACACCATGGTGATTTCGGGGAAAATCCTGCCGATGCGGGCGCCGTCGAGATTGGGTAGGCCTTTCGGGCTCGCGTGATTTCGTCAAGCCCGACAATTTTTTCATCTACATACTCGGCTCGCACGTCTGCGGCTTCGTCAGCCCATGTCCCGAGATTTTTTCTGCCGTTGTCGCCCACCCAGTCGTATGTTTTGCATACGGAGGACAGAGCCGTGCCGTCTGGCAGTTTGAAGTCCTCCAATGGATTGTGGCCTGGCGTATCAGTTTTCTGGTCTTGGTCCTTAATATTGTGGATCCTGATACCTACCATCCCATTGCCACGATTCCAACTCTTGAGAATTTCTTTCTGGACCCACTCCCGACTCGCGGTTTCCGCGCCGACAAGAACCGCAGTCACGCTCGTGTTCTCGAGTTGGTCATCGATCCAGCGTTCGATCGCAGCTTCGCCCTTCTTTTTGATCGACTCCCAATCCGCAGCGTCAATGAAACCGTACTCATCCTCGTCCGCGACCACATTCGCGTTCCTGACTTGGCCTGCGCGCCAAGCGTCACGTTCATAGTGAAAACTAAAAAAAATCTTTCGAGCCACAAAGCCCCCTATTCTTCCCGTCTTTGGGACACTTCTAGATTCCCAATATATAACTACCACTATACAATCTCTACTAGCATTATAGTCGCATTCCGTAAAAACTGTCAAGCTTGTGAAATTCCTCTTTAGGAGCACCAAGTTTTACGCTAGGATTAGTCACCAGCTGCTCTCGGCTGGAGGGGAAAATGCCAAGCGTCGGCGACAGGATTCGCGAAATCCGGGAAGCAAGAAAACTAACCCAAGAGCAATTGGCAGAAAAAGCCGCAATGAGTAAGGGTTTTTTGAGTGAGATTGAAAATGGCAAACGAAACGTCAGCTCCGAATATCTCTTACGTATTGCCAATTCATTGAGCGCCTCCGTGGACTACCTCCTCCGCGGCACTACTGAAATATCTGGGAACGGCACCAAGGAATCCATTGTGATTCCTCCAGAACTGTCCGACGCCGCCGAGAAGTTGAATCTCTCCTACGCGCAAACCGTTGAGCTGCTTGAAGCGCATCGATCGGTAATAGCCAAGAGAAGCTTGAAACAGTCGAAACCATTCACTAAGGAAGATTGGGTAGCGCTTCACAAAGCCATCAAGCAGGTATTCGGATGAGAGGATATGTGCGCCAAGCTGAACAGTAGCATCATCGTCCACCGGCTCGCCTCCGATCTCGGCCTTCGTGCTTCGGTTGACCCGGTGCGTGCAGTTCTTGTGCATTGCCACAAGCTCGTAAAGTCGTTCCTTGCTGACTATCCCGACTGCCCGAGTCCCGCAAAGTTACTGGAATTCCTCGCGAACAAATTAGGCACCCGATTGGTCGAGATCCACACAGACGGCGATTTGCGACGAACCACCGAGGAATATACAAGTCGAGGCGAACGTGCATTTGCGACCCTGGAGCAAGAACTCGCGGATGACCAAAGTTACGGAATTACGATAAAGATCCACAACCGGCACCCGTGGGAAACCGGATATGTCTCCATCATTGATTGCCGCGGAAGGAAGAGACAGCGCAGCTACCACACCAAGTGGCATGAACTCGGCCACTTATTTATCCTGACCGATCAAACACGTTTGGCATTTCGGCGCACGCACGATCCAACCGTGCCCAAGAGCGCGGAAGAATCACTCGTGGATACAATTGCCGGCGAATTCTCGTTCTACCCCCAATTGCTTAAACCTCTTGCTTGCGGAGAAATCTCGTTCGAGAAAATCGGGGAGATCCGCGAGCAGATGTGTCCAGAAGCCAGCTTCTACTCTTCCGTGCTGAACGTGACAAAGCTATGGCCCAGTCCTTGCATTTGGGTTGAGGCCAAACTAGCACGGAAGAAGGGCGAAAATAACGGACAGCACTCTTTCAGCTTCCGCGAGAAGCCTCCGGCGTCGCTACGTGCTGTGCATGCTGCTCCGAACGAGGGAGCACGCCAAATTCAGGTCACTGTAATCCCAAATTTCCGAGTTCCAAATGAATCCGTGATTCACAAAGTCTTTTACGATCAATTGCCGTATGCCGAAGCAGAAGAAAATCTTGCGCTCTGGGTGAGCAGTGGCGGTAAGCGCCTCCCTAATCGTCGCGTCCGGGTCAAAGCCAAGCGCATCAATGACGCCATCCACGCGCTCATCATACCGATCTGAAGCCCGGCCCACTCGTCCGCGTCCGAACGCACATCGCTTGGGTTCCTGCAACCCCCTAGGAGGGGTCGTGGGGTGCTTGTCCACTTCCCCGCCGTCGAACCTAGTTTTTCATTTCAGCAATGTGTCAAGTTTTATTGCAGAAAAACTTGACAGATTTCCCCTTCAAGCCGATACTTCACACATGGGAAGGCGCAGCACATCGTCAAAAGGTCCCGGCCAGTTCATGGCCTATGTCCGCCAGCAGATCGAACACGGCGGGGAACGGCTCTGGAAGCTTGAAGACTTCCGGGATCTACCCTTCATGGCCGTCGCCCAGGCCCTTTCGCGCCTCACGCGCCAGGGGCGCCTTGAGCGACTGAGCAAGGGCGTCTACTACAGCAGCCGTAACACGGCCTTCGGGAAGAGCCGACCGAACCCGGCCGCGATTCAGAAGCTCGCTTCCCGGCACCAGACGGTCTTCCCTTCGGGCATCGCCGCCGCGAATCTTCTCGGATTCACGACGCAGACGGCTAAGAAAAATGAAGTTGCCACCAGCGCCCTAAGCCTGCCTCGAAAACTCGTCGGCAGCGATACCATGATCCATACGCGCAGGCCGGAAGCATGGGCTTGCCTCTCCGAGAGAGATGCGGCGCTGCTCGACTTCCTGCGCCGTGCGGGCAGAACGAGCGAGCTCTCGCCGGAAGAAACCACCCGCCGTACCATCATGCTGTTGTCGGAGAAAGGAGGCTTCGAGCGCCTGCTCAGAATTGCAGCTTCGGAGCCCCCGCGAGTCCGCGCGATGATCGGTGCTATCGGCCAACAGCTCGGGAAAGACCGCCGGGCGTTGCGTCGGCTGCGCAATTCGCTGAATCCCTTTTCACGATTCGACTTCGGCTTGCTCGCAGGACTACGACACGCCCGCGCCTGGCAGGCCAGGGAACGCCGTTCACATGAAGCTCTTTGAACACCCAGATTTCGAGCAAGCAATCCTCCGGGCAACGGAACATTTCCACAACCGAGGACTGCGCGCTGCAATCATCGAGAAGGACTACTACGTTACGGAAGCCTTGCGCCTCATCGCCACCAAAGCTCCTGACAAAATCATCTTCAAGGGCGGCACTAGTCTGGCGAAAGGCTGGAACCTCATCCAACGCTTTTCAGAAGACATCGATATTTTCCTAGATCCCCTGGCCTTTAAGCCTCGCCTCGGGAAGAACGCCATCGACCGCGAGCTTAAGAAACTCCGCGATACCGTGGGTAGCCACGCGGCGCTCACATTCGTCGCCGATGAGAGCAAGACGATCGGCGGCTTTGGACGCAACGACCGGTTCTCCTACAAGCAGCTCTTCGGCGGTCCCGGCGAAGTCGCCGATCGTGTCCTTCTCGAAGCAGGCACCGCCAGCGGCCGCGAACCAGCTGGTATCGTCCAACTGCGCTCCTATCTGGGACAGTTCCTCGAGGAAACGCACACCTCACTGGGCGCGGAGGACGAGGGCCGATTTCCGCTCCGTCTCCTGCATTTCCGTCGCACCTTCGTCGAAAAAATGTTTGCCATCCACAGCAAAGTCGAACTGCTCAAACGCGACGGGCGTCCGCTCGGAACCTATGCAAGGCACTACTACGACCTGTTTCAACTTGCGGCGAAGGCGGAAGTAACCAACATGCTGAAATCCGCCGAGTACGCTGCCATCAAAGCGGACTATGACGAAATCAGCCGGGCCCATTTTGCGGAAAGCTATTTCTATCCTGAAGGGATGAGCTTTACCAAGAGCGACGCCCTCTTTCCCCCTCCGGAATTGGTCAAGGTGATCAGTGTCGAATACGAGGCACAATGCAAGATGCTCTGCTATGGGCCCTATCCTTCGTGGGAGGGGGTTCAGGCGCGCCTTTTGGAGATTCGAGGCCTCTTGTAGCCTCGCCAGAAAAGGCAGTCATGACATCAGATGGCAACATGCCGACGCGAGGATTCACCGAATAACGCACGGCAGTTTTCCAATATTGATACGGCGGGCCGGCAACTCGTAGACACGCATTTCGCGAGCAGAAGGAGCCACTTTGTTGCACGTTACGCATGTGAATCCACGTCCCGGCCAATGCCACGCGTCGCCAATGGACCACCGTCAACAGGCTGGCCATTACAGCGTCTCTCAAACTTTTCGCTTGACATTCCCTGAGCTATCGACAACACTGTTGTAGATGGCTACCTTTTCTACCCGCGACGCTGCCAAGCAACTGGGTCTAGATGTGTCCACGCTCAGTCGCTACATCGCCGCAAAGAAAGTGCCAGCGCCTAAGACGCTCACGACCGGCGGCATTACAGTTCATATCTGGACCCAACGCGACATCGAACGGGTTCGGAAGCTGTTGCCAAAGATCGAGAACGGCAGGAAGCTCAGGTACAAGAAGGTCAAGGAGAAAGCGTAGAACATCAGAAGCGGGACGCGCCAGTGCTCTAACACCGACGCGGCCCTGACCAAAGTCGCTCATAGGAGGAGCAACAATGGCTGCTACAGAAGGTATCCGGTCCTCTTT
>Ga0210391_10003768_pt1 | contig 12777 bp, 5 predicted proteins | sample IncBWC12OmetaG_FD_160573 | JGI IMG/M metagenome (GOLD analysis project Ga0210391, IMG submission 160573) | Forest soil microbial communities from Barre Woods Harvard Forest LTER site, Petersham, Massachusetts, United States - Inc-BW-C-12-O ... | reverse complement strand
CCCCGCCCCAGCAGCTCCTCCCACTCGGCCAGCACGCGCCGTGCCACGGGGGAGTCGGTGTGCTGCTCGTGCTCGGCGACCAGCGCGCGCAGTTCGATCGCATCGGCGGAGGTGAGCGCTTCGAAGTCGACCATGCCCATGTTGCAGCGCCTCGCGAAGGCGCCCTCCTCGTCGAGCACGTACGCGATCCCGCCGCTCATGCCGGCCGCGAAGTTGCGTCCCGTGGGACCCAGCACCACGACGCGGCCGCCGGTCATGTACTCGCAGCCGTGGTCGCCCACGCCCTCGACGACCGCCCACGCGCCGGAGTTGCGCACCGCGAAGCGCTCCCCCGCGAGACCGCGGAAGAAGGCCCTGCCGGCGGTCGCCCCATAGAGCACCGTGTTGCCCACGATCACGTTGCGCTCGGCGACGAAATCCCCGCTCATCCCCTCGCGGGGGCGCACCGCGATCACGCCACCGGAGAGGCCCTTGCCGGCGTAGTCGTTGGCGTCGCCGTGGAGCGTGAACCGCACCCCCGGCGCCAGCCAACCGCCGAAGCTCTGGCCGGCCGAGCCTTCGAAGTCGACCACGATCGAGTCCGCCGCCAGCCCCCCGGCGCCGTGCGCGCGCGCGATGTGGCTGGAGAGGATGCCCCCCACGCAGCGGTTGACGTTCCGGATCGGCAACTGCAGCGTGACCCGCTCGCCCCGTTCGATCGCCGGCCCGGCGCGCTCCACCAGCTGCCAGTCGAGCGCATCCTCGAGCACCGGTGGGGGCGGTTCCACCCGGCGGCGGGGTATTGATTGGGATGGGTGGGCGGGGTTCTCCGGGTGAGCGGGGTCCAAATCAATGTGGGTGAGGATGTGGGTGAGATCCACGCCGCGAGCCTTCCAGTGATCGATCGCGGGGCCGGCTTCCAGCAGGTCCACGCGGCCGACCGCCTCATCAAGCGAGCGCAGCCCCAACGAGGCGAGCAGCTCGCGGACTTCCTCGGCGACGTAGAAGAAGAAGTTGACGACCTGCTCGGGCGTCCCCTGGAAGCGCTTGCGCAGCTCGGGATCCTGGGTGGCGATCCCCACCGGGCAGGTGTTGAGGTGGCAGGCGCGCATCATGATGCAGCCGGTGGCAATCAACGGGGCGGTGGAGAAGCCCATCTCATCGGCCCCCAGCAGCGCCGCGATCAGCACGTCGCGGCCTGTCTTCAGCTGGCCGTCGGTCTGCACCACGATCCGCGAGCGCAGCTCGTTGAGCAGCAGCGTCTGCTGGGTCTCGGCGAGGCCGATCTCCCACGGCACGCCCGCCGCCTGGATCGAGGAGAGCGGAGAGGCGCCGGTGCCGCCGTCGTGGCCGGCGATCAGCACGCGGTCGGCGTTGGCCTTGGAGACGCCCGCCGCCACGGTGCCGACCCCGACCTCGGAGACGAGCTTCACCGATACCTGCGCCTGCGGGTTGGAGCAGCGCAGGTCGTAGATCAGCTGCTTGAGATCCTCGATCGAGTAGATGTCGTGGTGGGGCGGCGGCGAGATCAGGCCGACGCCGGGGGTGGTGTGGCGGATCGAGCCGATGTACTTGTCCACCTTGTGGCCCGGCAGCTGACCGCCCTCTCCCGGCTTGGCGCCCTGCGCCATCTTGATCTGCAGCTCGTCGGCGTTGACGAGGTAGTGGATCGTCACCCCGAAGCGCCCCGAGGCGACCTGCTTGATCGCCGAGCGGCGCCGGTCGCCGTTGGGATCGGGCAGGAAGCGCACCGGGTCCTCGCCCCCCTCGCCGGTGTTGGAGCGCCCACCGAGGCGGTTCATCGCGATCGCCAGCGTCTCGTGCGCCTCGCGCGAGATCGAGCCGAGGGACATCGCGCCGGTGCAGAAGCGCCTGACGATCTCCTTCGCCGGCTCGACCTCCTCCAGCGCGATCGGCTCACGACCGGCCCTCCTCAACTCCAGCAGCCCACGCAGCGTGGCGCGGCGCGCGGCGTCCTCGTTGACGGCCTGCGCATACTCGCGGTACCTGGCGTAGGCGGAGCTCTCGCGCACCGACGCGTGCGCCTGCTCGTCCCCGGCCAGCGCGGCGCCAACCTGGGCGTCGTCGGTGGCGCGCACGGCGTGCTGGACGAGCGCGATCGTCTCGGGGTTCCAAATGTGGCGCTCCCCGTCACGCCGCCACGCATACACCCCGCCCACCGGGAGGATGTCGTCGTGCGGAGATGGATAGGCGCGGGCGTGGCGCTCCAGCGCCTCCTGCGCGAGCTCGGGCAGGCTGACGCCGCCAATCCGCGAGGCGGTGCCGGTGAAGTGGCGGTCGATCAGCTCGCGGGAAAGGCCGACGGCCTCGAAGATCTGCGCGCTGCGGTAGGACTGGATCGTGGAGATGCCCATCTTGGAGATCGTCTTCAAAAGCCCTTTGCCGATCGCCTTGACGACGTTCTGCGACGCCTCCTCGGAGCTGAGCACGCTCGCCGCGGAGCCGTTGGCCGGACGCTCGATCAACCCTCGGTAGGCGAGCTCGTCGAGCGTCTCCAGCATCAGATAGGGGTTGATCGCGCTCACGCCGTAGCCGATCAGCGTGGCGAAGTGGTGCACCTCGCGGGGCTCGCCCGACTCCAGCACGATCCCGGCGCGCAGGCGGGTGCCCTCGCGCACGAGGTGGTGGTGCACGGTGGAGACCGCCAGCAGCGAGGGGATCGGCGCCCGCAACGGCCCGATCGAGCGGTCGGAGAGGATCAGGATGTTGACGCCCTCGGCGATCGCCTCCTGCGAGTGCGCGCACAGGCGATCGAGCGCCCGCTCCAGACCCGCGGCGCCCTCCGCGATCGGCCAGGTGATGTCGAGCGTGCGCGCGGAGAACTCGTCGTGGGCCACGTGGCGCAGCGTCTCGAGCTCGCGGTTGAGCAGGATCGGTTGGCGCAGGATCAGCTTGTGGGCGTGCTCGGGCGTCTCGTCGAAGAGATTGCGCTCGGTGCCGAGCGAGGTCGCGAGGCTCATCACGATCTCCTCGCGGATCGGGTCGATCGGCGGGTTGGTGACCTGCGCGAACAGCTGCTTGAAGTACGAGAACAGCGGCGGCGCCTGGTCGGAGAGCACCGCGAGCGCGAGGTCGTTGCCCATCGAGCCGACCGGCTCGGCGCCGTCGCGCGCCATCGGGGTGAGCAGCACGCGCAGGTCCTCCTGGGTGTAGCCGAAGGCGCGCTGGCGGGCGTGCAGCGGCTGGTCGGAGATCGTCACCGCTTCCGACGGGGGGAGGTCGTCGAAGTGCACCGAGTTGCGCACAAACCACTCGCCATAGGGCCGGCGGGTGGAGATCTCCCGCTTGACCTCGCCATCCTCGACGATGCGGCCCCGCTCGAGGTCGACGAGGAACAGCTTGCCGGGCTGCAGACGCCCCAGGCGCCGAACGCGCTCCGGCGGGATGTCGAGCAGGCCGATCTCCGAGCCGAGCACGACGAGGCCGTCGACGGTCTCCACCCAGCGCCCCGGCCGCAGGCCGTTGCGGTCGAGCGTGGCGCCGATCACCCGCCCGTCGGTGAACGCCACCGACGCCGGCCCATCCCATGGCTCCATCAGGCAGGAGTGGAAGGCGTAGAAGCCCTTCAGCTCCTGCGGCAGGTCCTCGCGTTCGCGGTAGGCCTCGGGGATCATCATCATCACCGCGTGCGGCAGCGAGCGGCCGGCGAGCATCAGCAGCTCGAGCACGCGGTCGAAGGTCGCGGAGTCCGAGTCGCCGGCCTTGGCGATCGGCAGGATCTTGTGGAGGTCCTCCCCGAACAGCTCGCTCTGCAGCTCCGACTCGCGCGCGCGCATCCAGCTGACGTTGCCCATCACGGTGTTGATCTCACCGTTGTGGCAGATCACGCGGTAGGGGTGCGCGAGCTCCCAGCTCGGGAAGGTGTTGGTGGAGAAACGCGAGTGCACCAGCGCCATCGCGCTCTTGGCGCGCGGGTCGCGCAGGTCGGGATAGAAGCCGGCGAGCTGGTTGGAGACCAGCATGCCCTTGTAGTTGATCGTGCGCGAGGAGCTCGAGGTCACGTACAGACCGTTCTCCTCGGAGAGCTCGCAGACGCGGCGGATCACGAACAGCTTGCGCTCGAAGGCGTCCTGGTCGAACGGTTGCCCGCGCTGAGCCCCCTCCCGACCGGCAAGCTTCTCGCCGTTAGCCAACCCGTTCGCGGGAGCCGGCGCGGGCGAGCCGGCAGGTGGCTCGGCCGCCCCCACGAACAGCTGCCAGATCGCGGGGCGGCAGGCGCCCGCGGTGCGTCCCGTACAGGCGGTGTCAACCGGCACCTCGCGCCAGCCGAGCACCCGCTGACCCTCGGCGCGGGTGGTGCGCTCGAGCAGCTCACGCAGGCGTGCACACTCGTCATGCTCGAGCGGCAGGAAGCACATCAGGACCCCGTAGCGGCCGGGTGGCGGCAGGTCGAAGTCCACGACGGCGCGCAACAGCTCATCCGGCATCTGCATCAGGATCCCCGCGCCATCACCCGTCGTGGGGTCGGCGCCGGAGGCGCCGCGGTGCTCGAGGTTCTCGAGCGCTTGGATCGCCTGCGCGATCACCTCGTGGGAGGGCACGTTGTCCAGGCGCGCGACCATGCCCACGCCGCACGCATCGTGCTCGAAGCGGGGGTCGTAGAGGCCAACGGCCTTGGGCGGCTGCTTGGTGTGCGAAGTCATGGCAGTGCTCCTGGGAGGGCCGTGCCTCCCGCACAGACGGGTCTGCCCGTGCAGGCGGTGAGGGCACCTGAGGCGGAGGCTGAAGCGTAGCAGTGGATTGGGGTGCGAGTGGGCTCTCAGAGGGGTCCCGCGCCCGCTCATGTGGGCGTCCGCCCCGCCTCGCGGATCCGGCGGAGAGGGCATTCGTTTCCCCCAACCGCCCAAGAGCCTATCTCAGTAGATTCTACGCATCGCTCGTCTCGCCAGGAGGAGTGTCCACCGGTCGTGCGTCCATCCCTCCGGACGTCCGCCCGGCGGCTCGCGTATCCTCACCTGCGACAGCGTCCATCGGTGACTTCCAGCTCAGCGCAGAGCCGTGACGGAGAAGTGCTCGACGTGTGAAAACTGCGCCGGCAGGGCACCATCACCCAAGACAGGATCCGCGCCGCACCACATTGGGAGACGCACACACATGACGACCCCGGATATGCAGATCGCCCTCCCGGCGCGTGCGGAGAACATCGCGATCGTGCGTCACGCCTTTGGGGCGCTGGAGGATGCCTACGCGCTGGACGCCCAAACCCTCTCTGACATCCGCCTGGCGGTGACGGAGGCGTGTACGAACGTCGTCGTCCATGCCTACCCGGACGGCCGGGAGGGGCCGATGGAGGTGTTCGCCACGCTGTTGGGCGACGAGCTGACGGTGGTGGTCAGAGACGAAGGCAAGGGCATCGGCCCGCGGCCGGACAGCCCCGGCCTGGGTCTCGGCCTGCCGCTGATCGCCTCGCTCACCGAGAGCGTGCAGTTGGGGCGCGACGATGAGGAGCGCACCGAGGTGCGCATGACGTTCTCCCTCACCAACGCCCCCCACCGGTACGACGACCCGTCGCCTGAGGCAGCCTTCGACGCCGCCGACACCCCGGGTGCCCGGTGAGCGAGGAGCTGGCGTTGCACAGCGAGGAGCTCGCGTACGAGAGCTCAGCGTCGCTGCGTCTGGCCAAGGGACCGCTGGTGGGGCCGGTGCTGTGCAGGGTGGTGTCGATCGTGCTCGCGCGGGCCAACTGCCCGATGGACCGCATGGATGACGCGATGCTGATCTGCGACGCGCTCAGCGCCCACGCCCCCACCCACTCCACCGACGGCCATCTCGCCTTCTCTGTGAGCGCCCGTGGAGGACAGTTCGAGCTGCGCGTCGGTGAGCTTGCCGAGCAGGCCGCGAGCAGGCTGGTGGGGGATGCGGTGTTGCCCGGAGTGGGCAGTGTGTTGGAGCGTATGACCGACCAGCTGCGGATCGAGGCCGCCCCCGACGGCCCCGGTGAGGAGCTGGTTCTGGGGCTGTCCTTTTAGCTGCCGCGCGGGACTACTTCGTGCCGCGCGGGGGCTACTTCATGCTGTGCTGAGGCTGTTTCGTGCCGCGCGGGGGCTACCTCGTGCTGCGATGAGGCTGTTTCGTGCTGCGCGGGGGCTGCTTCGTCTTGCTTTTCGCCGGGGCCTTGGCGCGTTTGGCGGGAGGTGTGCCGTCCACGGAAAGCACCTCCTCTTCCCGCACGCGGCGGGCGCGCACCTGTTCGATGCTGGCCTCCAGCGCGCTCATCAGGTCGGGCGCCTCCAGGGGTTGATCGCGCGGCGGCGGTTCGAGCACCACCTGCTCGCCGCTGGCCTTGCGATCGATCAGGTCGAGCAGCGCCTCACGGTAGGTGTCCCGGTAGTTGGCCGCGTCGAACGGCCGGGCGATCGAGTCGACGAGCCGATGGGCGATCTCGAGCTCGTTGTCGCTGAGCTCGACCTTGTCTTCGTACAGCTCGTGCAGCTCGGATGTGGGCACCACTTCGTCGCCGAAGTTCATCGTGGTCATCACCAGGGCGTCAGCGCGCGGATGGATCGCGACGAGCTGCTGACGCGAGCGCAGCACGACGCGCCCGATCGCGACCTTGTCGGTGTCGCGCATCGCCTGCAGCAGCAGCCGGTATGAGCGAGCGCCGCCGCGATTGGGCACCAGGTAGTAGGGACGATCGAAGAGGATCGGATCGATCTCCTCCATCTGCACAAAATCCTCGATCTCGATCGTGCGCGTGAACGCCGGTTCGAGCGCGGCGAACTCCTCGGCCTCGATCACCACGTGGCGGCCCGGGGCGATCTCGTAGCCTTTGACGACCTCGCTGAAGGGGACCTCCTCCTCCTCGGCGGCGCAGAAGCGCTTTTGCACGATGCGCGCGTGATCGGTCGCGTGCAGCTGGTGGAAGCGCACGCTGCGCTCGCTCACGGCGGTGTAGAGCTTGACCGGCACGCTCACCAGACCGAAGGTCAGCGTGCCTTTCCACATCGAACGGGCCATGGCTCACAGTGTGACCCCCTCGCGCAAGCGATGTCAAGCGGTGTCAGCGATCCTGCGTCCTGTTCCTACTCGCCCCCGGCCCCGGCGCGCATGCGCACGAGCGCTTGGCGGATCAGGCGGGAGACCTGCATCTGCGAGACGCCGATCCGTTCGCCGATCTCGGCCTGCGTGAGGTCCTCCGCGAAGCGCAGCTGCAGCACGAGGCGCTCCCGCGGGGTGATGCGGGCCAGCAGCGGCTCGAGGATGGCGTGCTCCTCCGCGCGCCGGAAGCCGCCCTCCTCCATGCCGAGCGTGTCGGCGATGCTCTCCCCCGCCTCCTCTCCCCCGACCGCGGCACGCGGCGCGTCGAGCGAGGCGGCGCGATAGGCGGCGGCGGCCTCCAGCGCGTCAAGCACCTGCTCCTCGGAGACTTCCACCGCGCGGGCGATCTCGCTCACCGACGGCGAGCGGCGCTGGCCCACCGAGAGGCGTGTGACCGTGCGATCGACGCGCAGCGCGAGCTCCTGCAGGTCGCGGGGGACGCGCACGGACCAGGTGCGGTCGCGGAAGTGACGCTTGAGCTCTCCGAGGATGGTGGGGACGGCATAGCTGGAGAAGACCACCTCGCGCTCCACGTCGAAGCGGTCGATCGCCTTGATGAGGCCCAGCGAGGCCACCTGCACAAGATCCTCCAGCGGCTCCTCCGCATGCTGGTAGCGGCGCGCGAGACGGCGGACGAGCGGGAGATAGCGTTCGATCAGCAGCTCGCGGGCATGCCCGTCGCCATGCTGGCGCGCACGTGCGAACAGCTCGGCGTCGGAGGCGTGGGCGCGCGTACCCTCGGCGGTTGCGGGCGGACCGGCCGCCCATTCCTGACCGCCCACGGAGGGTGTCGGCCTCATCACACGAGCATAGCCACGCACAGGAATCATTCATGCAACACGCTGCCAACGGTCGCGGGGCTGTTCAGCCAGCAGCGAGCCACCACGCCGGCCCCCCCGGTGACCGGGAGGTCGGCCACGGGACGCTCGAGCGTGCCGGCGAGCGCCGGCAGCTCGGGCACCAGCGCAGGGGCCAGCCAGTTGATTGGCGCACCGCCAGACCAGCGCGCGAAATCGCACGATCCGCTCAGCAGCAGGCGCTCGCGGGCGCGGGTCATCGCCACGTAGAGGATCCGCTCCTCCTCGGCCGCCTCGGCGCCGCGGCGCTCCTCGCTCAACTCCTCGTAGCACAGGCTGGCCACCGCCGCGGAACCGTCGAGGCGCGCCAAGCGCAGTCCGATGCGCTCGCCGTCCACCAGCAGGTCGGGGAGCGTGCCGTTGCCGGTGCGGCCAAGATCGGCGAGGCACACCACGGGGAACTCGAGGCCCTTGGCGGCATGGATCGTCATCAGGCGCACCGCGTCGGGCTCGGAGCCGGTGGGAGCGTGGGGCTCGGAGCTCTCGGCGTGCGCGCGGCGCTGTGCCACGTGGTCGAGAAAACCCCGCAGGTCGCGTCCCTCCGCGGCCTCGAAGCGGCGCGCGAGGCGCAGCAGCTTGTGGATGTTCGCCAACCGTCGCTCGCCCCAGGGGAGCGCGAGCACGTGTGACTCGTAGCCACTGTGGGCGATCACACGTAACAACAGCTCGGCAGGGCTGCGCGTTGGCGCCGCGCTGCGCTCGACAGCGAAGTGTTCGGCGAAGCGCTCCAGGCGCTCGCGGTCGGTGGCGGAGAGACGATGGGAGAGCTCACCCCCCTCGTCGACCGCCTCCCCCACTTCCTCCGCACCCAGACCCTCCCCACCCACGGCCTGGCTCGCCGCTCGTGCGATCGCCGCCCATGCCCCCACCTCTTCAGCACGAGCTTGCAGCGCCACCAGCGCCAGGCCGTCGCTGGAGATCCCCACCAGCGGGCAGGCGAGCACGGAGTAGAGCGCGAGCTCGTCCAGAGGGTTGGCGAGCGCGCGCAACCACGCCAGCAGGTCGCCCACCTGCTGGTGGCCCCAGAAGCTGCCGACGGCCGCGAGTGTGCGCAGGCCGCGCTCCTCGAGCGCCCGCTCGTACACCGGCAGATCGGTGGCGGCGCGCAGCAGCACCGCCACATCCCCGGCCGTCGCGTGCCCGCCGGCGACGAGCTCGGCGACACGCTGCGCCAGCAGGCGCGCTTCGGCCTGACGCCAGAGGATCGCCGGCGGCAGTGCCCCGGCGATGCGCTGGGCGTGGGGCGACTCCGCCCAGCCGCTCTTGTCGGTGAGCAGCAGCTCAATCAGGGGCATGTCCGTCTGGGCTGTGACCCCCTGGCCGCTCGCGCCATCGACTTCCGGGCCATCCACCGTCGCTGGGGCACCCTCACTCAGCCCCTCGCGCGCCGCGATCAACGGGGTGTAGGCGTCCCCGAAGCGCTCTCCGAAGAGGCCGTTGATCGCGGAGATCAGCGGCGGGCGACTGCGGAAGTTATGGGCCAACGCGATCGCGGCCCCCTCCGCGTGCAGCTGGCGGCGACGCTCGCGGAAGATCTCGACCTCGGCGTGGCGGAAGCCGTAGATCGATTGCAGCTCGTCGCCGACCGTGAAGAGGTTGTCGCGTTGCAACAGCTCCAGTAGCGCGAGCTGGCGGCGGTTGGTGTCCTGGAACTCATCCACCATCAACAGTTCGATGCGTTCCGACCACCCACGGCGCACCCCCTCGTGGCGCTCCAACAGATCGCGCGCGCGCAGCTCGAGGTCGTCGAAGTCGAGCGCGGGCACACGGCCCGAAGGGCTGGGTCGGGCACACTTGAGCTCCGCATAACCGTCGCTGAACTCCTTCAGGATCTCCCCCAGCAACGCACATGCGCGGAGCGCTTCCAGCTCAGTCGGGTCTGAAGCTTCCAACTCCGGCCGGCCGGGAACCGGCAAACCTAACGGGTCTGTAGCTCCCTGCGGGTGCGGCGAGGACTCGCGTACCCGCCTCCGGGCGGATGGCAGCTGCTCCATCTCAAAGAGTGCCGGCTGCAACCGCGGCTGTGACTGCGACGCCGCGGACCCCGCCAACCCCGACGCCGAGAGCAGCGAATCAGGCAACGTCGGCCGGCCGACCCCGCGGCTGCGCTGCTCGGCATATAAGCCCAGCACCATCCGCTGCACGCGGTCGGCGCCGTAGGCGGCAAGCAGCTCGATGGCGTCCTGGCGGCGCTCATCGGCCAGGAGCGTGGCGAGGGCACGGCGAAAGGCCAGCTGGCGCAGCCGCCCCGCGCCGACTTCCTCGAGGATCGCGAACTCGGGGTCGAGGCCGGCGGTGAGGGCGTGGACGCGCAGCAGTCGCGCGCAGAAGCCGTGGAAGGTGCCGACCGGGGCACCCTCGGTGTCGCGTGCAGCCTCGCGCTCGCCCAGCTCCAACAGGCGAGCGCGCACCCGCTCGCGCAGCTCCGCGGCCGCGCGCTCGGTGAAGGTGATCGCCAGGATCCGCCCCGGGGCGATGCCATCCTCGCGCACCGCTCGCACGAAGCGCTCGACCAGCACCGAGGTCTTGCCGCTGCCGGCTCCCGCCGCGAGCAGCAGCGGACCGCGGCGGCGCGCCGCCGCCTGCTCCTGCTCGGCCGTGAAGGTCGGGGCTTGGGGGATCTCGACGCTCGGCAGTGTCTCAGTTTGGTCGGGACCCACAGGCTCGGCGCGACACCATATGAGCGCATAGGGCGAACCAACCAGCCACTGGACCTCTCAGAGCAGTCATCTGGTTGCCGCCCACAGGTCCAGTCGGTGGTTATGCCCCCAAATCAAGAACATCACCCGACCCTCAACGGTCGCACCGACAGATCGACGGATACATGCAGCCGCTGCCACCGAACCCGCAGGTGGCGGGTCGCGACTCCAACTGCCCCGAGCGCGCCTGTGTGGCGGCGGCGCGGGCCGCGGCGACGATCTCCTCCACCAGCTCCCCCACCTCCGACGACGGGCGGGCATCGCCCCGCACGCACTCCAGCGCCACGCCCTGTTCGACCGCGAGGATCCCTCGCGCGCGCAGGTCGCGACCGGAGAGCGGCTGGTAGAAGCCCCCTGCCACGCGCGCGCCCAGTAGCTGCTCCACGGCGCGCATGTAGATGGCGATCTGGAAGTTGCGATCGCCGAGCCAGCGGTCGGGCGGAACCGGGGAGCTGCTCTTGTAGTCGTACACCACGGCCTCTCCCCCCGGCGCGAAGTCCACGCGGTCGATGAAGCCCCGCACCAGCACGCCCTCGCCGAGGTCCAGCGCGGGCATTCCCTCCGCCTGCTCGGGGAAGCCGAAAGGGAGCTCGAGATAGGTCGGCTCCAGCTGGCTCGGGGAGTCTTGCTGCACCAGATCGAGCTGGCCTTCATCCGCGCGATCGCCGCACTCCGCGGCGTGCTCCAGATAGCGCTCCAGGTCGGCCTCCAGGCGGCGGCGAACCCCCGGCACCCGCTCCGGCACCGTGGAGAGCGGATGCGCGCGCTCATGCTCTTGCAGCGCGGCATGCAGCAACTCGCGCGCGCGGGGCAGCCGCTCCGTTGTGAGACGCGCCGAGCCGGCGTCCTCCCGCAGGCGTTCGAGCGTCTGACGCAGCGCCGCGTGCGCGAGACTCCCACGCGCGAGCGGCTCGGCCTCGGGCTCGAGGTCGCGCGCGCCCAACATGCGCTCAACGAACCACTGCACCGGGCAGCCCGCCCACGACTGCAGGCCGGACGCCGACCACAAGCGCTGCTCTCCCAGATCGGCCAGCACGCGCGGATCGCGCAGGGGTCCGATCCCCTCCTCCGGCCGGGCATCGAGCTCGGTGGGGACGCATGAAGAGACCTCGACCGAAGCCGGGAGACACGGGCCTTCGGCCCGAATCCCCGTTTCGGCCAGCGCCCGCCGGGCACGCGTCTCGTGGAGATCTCCCACGAAGAGGTCGCAGATGTCGTCCACGAACAGCGAGCGGGCCGCCGGCAGACCATCGTCGTCGGCGGTGTGCCAGCTCAGCGCCAGCAGCTCGCGTGGGCGCGAGATCGCCGCGTACAGCAGGTAGCGCTCCGCCGCCAGGGCATCTCCCGGGCGCCCCAGGCGCAACCCCGAGGCTTCCGCGAGCCCGCGGCGCTCATCCTCGGAGAGGTAGGGCTCGGGTCGCGCGGGGGCCGGGAAGACGCCCTCCTGCAGGCCGCACAGGAACAGCGCGCGCACCCGGCGCGCGCGCAGGGCGAGCGGATCGAGTACCGCCACCGCGTCCGGGATCCCGGAGGGCTCCTCACCCACACCCAGCTCCAGCCCGCGCAGCAGCGCGATCAGCTCTTGCGCGTCCGGCGCCAGTTGGGGTGCCGAGCTGGCCAGCTCGCGTAGCTCCTCGAGGGCCTCTTGTCCAACCGTCAGCGCGCGTGCCTCGTGCTGCTCGGAGGCGGCTGATGTCAACAACATTGCATGCGTTGCACCGAGCGTGCGCGATCCGGCCGCATCGCCTGTGGTGGGTGCCAGCGGGGCGAAGCCCAGCCTTCCGAGCTCCGCGACCACGCGCTCGATCAGCGCCGCGGGGCTGCGCCCCGCCGCCACTCGCAGCTCCTCGAGCGTCTCCAGTGGCCCGTGCTCGGCCTCCCACAGCGCGCGTGCCCGTGCCGCGTTGCTTACTCCGGCGCGCCGCGCCCGCCACTCCAGCTCGTCCACGAGCTCGGGGCTGCACGGCACCCCCGGGGCGCGCAGCCACGCCAGCAGATCGCCGAGGCCGCTGCCTTCGTCGCTGGGATCGGGGAAGGTCGCTTTCAGCAGGCCCAGCAGCGCACGGCCGGTGGCGGTGCGCACGAAGGAGAGCCGCCGCCGCAGCGCGAAGGGGATGCGGTGGGCGCGGAAGAGCTCCTCCAGCAGCTCCGCGATCGTCTCCGGAGAGCGGTGCGCGACCGCG
>Ga0210391_10003767_pt1 | contig 12777 bp, 9 predicted proteins | sample IncBWC12OmetaG_FD_160573 | JGI IMG/M metagenome (GOLD analysis project Ga0210391, IMG submission 160573) | Forest soil microbial communities from Barre Woods Harvard Forest LTER site, Petersham, Massachusetts, United States - Inc-BW-C-12-O ... | reverse complement strand
AAAGGGCCCCAAGGGGTGGCAAGCCGAGAATGTAAAGCCGGCGTAAACCACTTTCAAATTTCCGGATATAGGGCGGTCCCTCGGGCCGCCCTTCGTTGTTACAGGACTTTCTTCTCCCGGCAACACGACACCATTGACAGCGCAGTCTGACTGTAATACGTTCTGAATCGACTTGACGCGTGTTGGTTGCGTTACCTCCCCCATTCAACCGCTCGCCTGTCTTAGCTCCCATTACTGGTGCTGGAGCTGAAGTCGTTGTGTCCCATAGTCAGGTGCGAATCTCAGCAACAGAACACGGGCGAGTACACCCGCGCATGCATTGGCCGGAAGCGGAAACTCTGCAACGCCATCCGGTGGGGGGAACATGAAGAGCTTGTCAAGATTGTCGTGGGTACTTTCTCTGGTCGGTGTCCTTGCTTTATGTGCCGGCAGCGCGCTTGCTCAACAATATATTTTTACCAATAACAATGTTGCCAACAGTAATAACAGCACAACTGCCATCGCAGTGACCGGAGGGGGCGCGTTGAAGGTGCTCAGAACCTACCCCACGGGAGGGAAGAGCGCGGGCAGCGGGTACTTTGCGCTTTCGCCCATAACCTCCGCTAAAAGCCGGCTCGGAACCTGCCTTTTTGTATCGAATGGAGGAGACAGCACTATCGCCGCGTTTCAGATGAATCTATTCAGCGGAACTTTGTCGTCGGTTCGCGGTTCTCCTTTTGGGGACGGAGTGAGCGGCGCCCAGCAGTTTGGCATAGGGCTGGCCAGCGGCGGCCATGTTTTGTTTGCTGGCAACACCAATGACAACAGCATCTCAGTATTGAAAATCGACAACAATTGCTCACTGAAGCTGCTGAAGATGGTCACCGTTCCCGCGTCCCCGGCTGGCATGAAAGTGACTCCCGACGGGAACTTCCTGATAGCGGCCTATATCGGGCAGGTCGATTCCTTCAAGATTGATCCCACAACGGGCGGCCTGACGGAACTCGGCCCTTTCACTACCAAGGGATCGGCTGCAGGCGTCGATGTCAGTTGCGATGGCACGATGGCATACTTTGGCGATGCAGCGTCGAATACCCAGGTAGAAGTGTTCAGCATCAATTCGAGCGGAGAGCTCAAGGAGCTGAACAATTTTACGAACAAGAACGGCGAGAGTTCTAACAACATAATGCTGAGCGTGGACGGCACCCATTTGTACGTCAGCAATACAATGTCGAATCAGATCACGACGCTTTCCGTAGGTTCGAACGGCGCTCTTAGCTATGACAGTACGGTTAAGCTCGCTAAGCCCGGTTTGTATGCGTTAGGGCTGGCGACGGGAACTGGCCTCAATCTTTTCGTGTCGGAAGAAAACAACCCAGAGGCGATCGGGGTTCTGACGACAGATGGCGGTACCCTAAAGGAGATTGCGGGCTCCCCATTTCATGTGTTGAAGAACGGTTCCGATCCGGCCGGGCTGACCGCGGTACCGAGGGGCTGCAACTAACAGCGAAGCAAAATAAGTTAGGGCTGAATATCTCGAATTAGAACGACGTCGGAATCGGTGTGGCCACGAATCACTCCCAGCTTGCTGCCATCGAACGACCAGTGAAAATCGTTGATGTGCTCAGACTTGAAATCCGTAAGTTGTTTTCCTGGAGAACCGTCAAGCGGTTGCGACCACAGGTCATCGACTCCGCTGTGACGGAACGAGTAGACGACGCTTTTGCCGTCATGCGAGAAACGGACCGGGCCGGTGCGCGGACGTTCGAATTGCAGAGTCTTCAAGGTCTGATTCGTATCCATGGAAATCAGAGCGAGCATTTCGACGTGCTCGCCGAGATGCCCAAAGGCTGCAACCGCAATGGTTTTTGAGTCGGGGGAGACGTCGAACGCGGCCGACAGGTAGTCTGAGATTTTTTCCGCTTTCCCGCCATCGATAGGCATCTTCATCAGTCGATTGCCACTCACCGCGTCCTCGTAAATCACCCAGTGACCATCGGGCGAGCAACTGGGGAATTGATCCACCTTGCCGTTGGAAAGTTGTTTGAGGTTCCCACCAGACGCGTCCACGCGCCAGATGTTTATCACTTTGTCCGCTTTGGTCGCCGCGCTGCTGAAAACCAGGTAGCGGCCATCTGCGCACGCGGATGGAGCGTTGACGAGAGCTACACCATTCTCGACAAATCGAGTCGTACCACCCGATTGCGGATCGAGCAGACCCATACCCGAACCCGAATTCATCACAATCTTGGAGTCGGGCATCCAGCTAAAGCCAAAAATGGGCGCGCCAGAGGTGACCTGCCGTGCCTCGCTGCCATTCGAAGCTGCGGTCGGCATTACGAAAAGATTGTAATGCGACTGGCTCAAGACACTCACCAAGGTACGACCGTCAGCAGCGATACTCGGCTCGGAATAGTTGTTGGTGTCTCGGGTAACATCGTGCAACATTCCGTCCGGGTAGGAAACGAAGACGATCTGATTACGGCTAAAGCTGGACTGTGCTAGCAGACCACTCTGGTCAGGCATCCAGACCGGCCGCTGCACAATGCTGGCATCGGAGGTGAAAAACAACGTCTGCTTTCCGCCGGCCACCTCGAGCGTCACCAGGCCGCTGAAAGCGTTTCTCGGTTGAAGCACCATACAGGCGATCGTCTTGCCATCTGGGGACCATGCGGGATCTCGCAATCCTCCGCTGATAGGACCACTGTACAAAACCTTTTCGTCGCCGCCACTGACCGGCAAAACCAGCAGGCGCTGTTTGCCGGCTTCGGGATTGTTGTCGCGAAGGTATGCGATCTGCCGCCCGTCAGGCGAGAAGGTGATATTGGAATCGATATCGGTGACGAGTTTCTCCGGAGTCCCGCCCAAAACCGGGGCGCGGTACAGATAGTCCAGCTCGCTACTGCCGAGTTCGCTGCGCGTGAAGTAGATGTAGTTTCCGTCCGGAGAAAAGCGTAAGTGGGCGTAGTTCACTTCGGACGGCGGGATTACCTGGGTGTCGCTGTTAGTGGGAAGATTGCGCAGCCATAAGCTTTCCTGGCCCGCGTCCCGCACAACGTAGAGGATATATTTGCCGTCGGGAGCGATCGCCACCAGCGCGGCTTTGCCCGTCTCGGTAACCTTGGTGATAGAAATATTCTCGAAAGGAACCGGGCGCTTGCGGTTGAACAAGGCGTAAACGCCATACGCTGCGGCAGCGACCAGTACGATGACGATCAGCGCCACGGCTCCCGTTCCCAGCTTGTGCTCGCGGGCCGCTGCGACGACGGCCGACCCGCTCGACGGCGGTTGGGCCGACGAACTCGGCGGGGTAGCGACCATAACCGAAGATCCAGAGACGGGTTGCGCCATCTTGCGGCCGGTCTCCGTATCGCGCTTGAGCCGCTTAAGATCGCCGCGTAAGTCAGCCGCCGACTGGTAACGCAGGTCGCGATCTTTCTCCAGCAGTTTATCGATGATCTCCTGAAGTTTGGCCGGGACCTGGGGATTGAGTTGAACTGCGGGCACGGGATCGCGTTCCAGGATCGCGTTGAAGATTACTGCCGATGTGTTGCCGGAAAAAGGCAGGCTTCCGGTGGCCATCTGATAGAGGACAGTTCCCAGGGAAAAAAGATCGGTGCGCGGATCGAGCGGCTCGCCTCGAGCCTGTTCGGGTGACATGAACGCCACAGTGCCGACGGTGCTGCCGGGGCTGGTCAAGCTGGCCGTGCGCAGACCGTCCTGCGTAGGACCAACTGTCTCGGGTGCGGCTTCCGCGGCGCGTGTCAGCTTGGCCAGACCGAAATCCAAAACTTTTACCTGACCCCGCGTAGTCAGGAAAACATTCGCGGGCTTGATGTCGCGATGGACGATTCCCTTGGTGTGCGCGGCATCGAGAGCGTCCGCCAGTTGAATGCTCACATCGAGCAGGCGATCAACCGGCAAAGGACCGCTATGCAGTTTTGTGTCGAGGCCCTGGCCCTCGATCAATTCCATCGCGATGAAAGACTGGTCCCCATCTCTTTCCACGGCATAAATCGTGCAGATGTTGGGGTGATTCAAAGCTGAGGCGGCGCGAGCCTCGAGCAGAAAGCGGTCCAGAGCCGAGGCCTCGCGGGCAAGATCGGGTGGAAGAAACTTGAGAGCCACACGGCGTCCGAGAGTAAGATCCTGGGCTTCGTAAACGACGCCCATGCCGCCGCTGCCCAAGCGGCCGGTGATGCGGTAATGCGAGATGGTTTGGCCGATCATATTTGGCCGATCACAGTTTGGCCAATCGCAGCCGGCTGATCATCGCTTTGATGCCCATGGTTGGCCGATTAGGAGACGAATAAATATTGGTTCCCTCATCTTAGGGCGCGTTCGTGAGAACCGTCAAACCGGGCCCACTACTCGTTTCGGGCGGCATCCAGGCTGTGGCTAGCTGGCGCTTTCGGCTTCCGCCATGCTGTTGAAGTACTGGAAGAAATGGTCCACACGCGTGACCTCGAGCGCGTGGTGCACTCGATCGCTGACGCCGACGAGGGCGAGGCTGCGCCCATCTTTCTGGTGAGTCACGTACGCCCCCACTAGCGCGCCAATGCCAGCCGAATCTACGTACGGCACTTTACTGAAGTCGATAATAAGGGCACGGGAGTTGTCCGCGCGCACTTTCGCCTGAAAATCGAACAACGTCGCGATTACCAGCGGTCCCTTGAGGAGCAGGAGCCGTTGTCCATCTTTGGGGCCGGGGAGATCCTCAATCACAAGGGGTTCTGAAGGCATTGCGAAATATTAATCGAGAATCGACGGTTAGTGAAACATTAATTCTGAACGGCGAGAGCACCGCGAGATTGCAGTTTCGTTCCGCTGCTTCCATCGGCAGACCGAAAATGTGGGCCAGTGGCGCTTCGCCACTCGGTGCTACATAATGTTAAAAGGCACTATCCAAGGAGGAGCAGTCACATGGCATTGAAGGTTGGCGATTTGGCACCGGACTTCGAACTGCCCGCAGTCGAGGGTGAACAGCGGCTAAACATCAAGCTCAGTGATTTTCGCGGGAAGAAGAATGTGGTTGTGTCCTTTCATCCGCTGAATTGGACCCCGACCTGCAGCGAACAACTGCCGGCATTCGATTCGGACCGCGAAAAATTCGCCGCGCTCAATGCTCAACTCCTGGACATAAGTGTGGACTCCGTCTACAGCCATATGGCTTGGCAGAAACACGCTATTGGAACGATGCATTTCCCCATGTGCTCAGATATCTATCCTCATGCCGAGGTCACGCGAGCGTTCGGCATTTTGCGCGAGGGCCCTCCCCTTCCGGGCATCAGCGAGAGAGCCGTATTCATCGTGGACAAAAATGGCAAAATCGCGTTTGCCAAAGTGTATCCGCTGGACCAGAAGCCAAAGGATGAGGAATTGCTGGCGGCATTGAGGGCTTTGCAATAGGCCCATAGCGTTGAGACTATCAAAGGAGCGAAGTTCACTTCGCTGGGTTCGGCGCAGCGGCCTTTTGTGCAAGCACGACATTCTCCAAATACGCCCCGTCGTTCGCAACTACAATTTCCGCCTTGATCTGATCGCCGGGAGACAATTTGTCGAGCACGCTGGCATCCTTCACCTGATACGACATGGTCATCGCAGCCATGAAGCCCGGAATCGCGTCGCCATCTACATTCATCGATTGAGTCGGCTTGTCGACGGATACCACGCGGCCCGTTAAGGGATAGCGTTTCACATCTGTGTCTTTCGCCTGAGTCGTGGCCTTCGGATCCGCCTGCTTGGCATCCCTCGACGGGCCACAGGCGACTAGGCCCAGGCAAATTACTACAATCATGAACAAGATCGTTTCGTGTCTGCGGCGCCGGTTATCGAATGAATGGCTCACTGCGATTCTCCTGTGGCACTGAACTTGGTGAGGTTCCCGCACTTCCACCATGCGAGCTAATAATGGAAACGATAACGGAACTCGGCGTAAATTTCTCTGGGATTGTTCCAGTGGAACCCGCCAAAGGTGACACTGTTGTCGAGCTCCACGCGCCGATTCGCGACATTAAGGCTGGTCACTGAGATCGAATATTTTTCCTTGAAATCCTTGCCCAGCGACAAATCGAAAGTAGTGTGCTGTGGCAGATAATCGCCGGGATACGGCTGCCCGGGAAACGCGTTGCTGAAGCCAGAACCGTAATAAACATTGGTCGAGACATAACTGCGCCACGGAAGGTTGACGTCTCCTCCAACATTTAAAGTGTTGCGTTGGTCGTGATCGAGCGGAGACAATCCCGCGGGCAAAGAAAAATCGGTCAATCCGCCAGTAACGGCACCGCCACCTTCCGCGATTTGATTCGAATAAGCAACGTGAATCTGGCCGCGGTGAGCAATGCGTGGCGAACGCAGCGTAAGTTCCCAGCCACGAATCACGGCTTCCGCGATGGTAATGGGGAAGAAAAGATTCGACTCCCCAATATTATTGTGATCGAAAAAATTCGTCACGTTGGTACGGAAGTTATCCGCGTCGAGCGTCCAGCCGCGAAGCGGAATCGTCACTCCAAATTGATGCTCCTCATCGCGCTCGCCGTGCAGCGGGATGAATCCCAAATTGTTGGTGTCGACGAATTGCAGCAATGGGCCGGATGCAGTAATCAACGGCGGCGCCTGATAGTAGTGACCGTAAAAGGCACGGAAGACCCAATGCAGCCGCGGGGCAACCACCGACGCTCCAAAGCGCGGGCTGATAGCACTCTCTGAAACCCCTCCCGAGAAACGCGTCGGCCGCATTCCGGCCGTCAGTGTCAGCCAGGAAAACGGTGAGAATTTGTCATCGATGAAGAAGGCTTCCAGGTTGCCGTTCGGATGCTCAGTATCAGTAAATGGGAGATTTCCGTTGCCATTGTTAAAGGCCGCTCCAAAAAGTTCATTGTCTTGCTGGTAAAAGCTATACAACCCCACTTGCAGATTATTTTTGGGCAGGTTCGCTGCGAAACTCACCTGGCCTCCGCCGTACGTCGAGCCGCGATTCTGCGTCGTTGCTATCGGATAATCCTGCGGCGAGCCTGAATAATCCGCCCGGTTGTAATGATAAAAAGGCGAAACCGTCAGCAAAAGCTGTGAATTGAAAGTATGAACCCAGGAGAAATTCACAATAGCATCGGATTCATGATCGCCATCGCGCAAGCCAATGCTCGGGTACTGTCCATTCACCGGGTTGTTCTCAATGTCGTCCGGGAAAGGATCGTAGGGAATTTGATAGTAGTCCTTGCGTAGAGAAGTCACCAGGCGCAATTGGTTTGAGGGATCCACGTTGAACATCAGTGACCCGAATCCTCCATAGCCATTCTCCGCATCGTGAACCACCTGCGGAACCGGCGTCTGTATACCGAGATCGCTGCGATTCCCATTGATACTGGCGTAATAGGCGAAGCGCTGGGTGTGGCTGCCAAAATTGAACTGATCGTTGGTCTGATGAAAATTGCCCGCACTTAAGATCAGCTCGGCTTCATTGTTGCGTTCGAAGCCGGTGCGCGGGGCAATATTAAATACTCCGTAGGTCCGATCCCCATAAGCTGCGCTGTAGCTTCCTCGCTGTACTTCGAGGTAGTCAACATCTTTAGGATCGAATTGCGCTCCGAGGTTGGACGCGATATTGGTGTTGGGCACGGGAACGCCATCGATCAGCCAACTGGTTTGATGGCCTCCTCGGATGTGCAGTTGATCGTGCGTGAAATAGGCCCCGGGAACGTAGTCCGTAATCATAGCCAGACTGTTGGTGCGGACAGCTCCCGGTGTCCGCTGGATATCGGTCCGGCTGACGATGGTCGTCGGAGTAACCGAGTCGGTCGGCGCGACTGCAGGCGGCGCAGAGACGTTCACCGTCTCATTGGTAACGGCAACACGCAGCTGAAGATGTACCACCGGCTCAGTGCCCGACGCAACTATGACGTCTTGCACGGCCTGCACAAAACCAGGGTTGGCCACAATAACGGAGTAGTCGCCAACCGGAACGGCGTTGAATTCGAAGTTGCCATCGGCGCCGGTGGTTGTACTCATGGCCCACTCTGACGACTTGGATTTAAGCATGACCATGGCGCCGTGAACTGGACGGTGCTGCGGATCATGGATAATCCCACGCACTGACCCGAAGATTGTGGCACTGACTGTGACAGCAAGCGTGAGCAAACAGCCGAGATAGAAGATGCGAATAGTGCGCACGAGTTCTCCAATCACCTGTTGAAGCGGCAACTCCCGGCCTGAACAGCACCTAAGAAGCGCTTCCGAGACGCATTGAGTTTGGGAGGCACGAGTTCGCTCGTGCCGCTCATCCGCTGAAAAAGCACTCGGGCTTTAACCCTGAGGCGAAAGTCCCGCGCGGTTTTTCAGCAGCAGTTTGGCGCTACGCGATGGAGAACTGCGGCGGGGCGCGACCAGAATGCGCGTGGTTAATTGAAACATCGAAGTGAACCTTCTGCAACGCGGCCTGCACAGTCGCAGACGCAGGCGCGCGCTGAACCTTCGCTGACGGGCTTAAGTGTGCCCACCGCGAAACCGTCAGGACCCGACAACAGTCGTGTTGGCAACATCCGGGAGGAGCGTGGAACTCGGCATCGTGGGAAGGACGGCCATGCATCGGTTTTCGTGCGCAGCAGGCGTGCGGCGGGGCGACGGAGATCGCTAGAGCCACCGGGACAAATGTGCCCACCAGCAGCGAAACCAGCAACGCTCTCGCGGTCAAACGATGCATGAGGCTCAAAGTTTGCTTAGACGATCTAGAGTGAAATAGGTTTCTGGCTGAGCCTGCTCTTTTTCGGCCTTCGCCTAATTTTTACAAGTATAGCCGGAACAGACGTCCCACAATTGTCGAACTCGGGTAAAGCCGTGAGCGCCCTTGTGGGAGTAATCAAAGGCAACAGCCCGGCGATTTTTCATGCTTTGCCATGAATCTTGGCCCACCACCAGCGCACGCCGACAAACAAGAAACGCCAGTCGTGAAAGAACTCAGGCTGCTTGCGCTCAAACGCATGGCCGATGAACTGCAGCGTCCATCCCACAAGGAAAAGCGCGAGCGCATACGGCCACAACCAGTGAACAAACACGCTCGCGAGAAACAGTGCCACCGAAACTAGAATCGCGGGTATTCCCAGGGTATGGCATATCCGGTTTACCGGATGCTGATGGCTGCCCGCATACTGCGCGATCCATTGTTCGTTAGAGCGAGGTTCGTTAGCGCGGCCTCCCGGCATGGCGATTTGATGATACACGGCTCTCACACAAAAATGGCCGCCCGGTGCCAAGTTGAGAGGCCTAGTGGAGCCGTGTTAGCATCCTTAGTTTTGGTAGGCTGCTCGACGTTGGCCTATAGACTATCCTCTGCATTTGTTCGTTATGGGCCCGCCGCAGGAAAGGATTCGCAGATCAGGAGATTGCTGAGCCTCGCTCGGCCCGACAGCCGCGCACGGCGGATCCTGAAATGATCCCGGTTGAAGGAGTAATCCCGTGAAAGTTTACGAAGGCGCAAACATCCGCAATGTCGCTGTGGTGGGCCACGGACATGCGGGGAAGACTTCGATCGTATCGGCCATGCTTTATACCTCGGGTGCAACCCCGCGTTTGGGGCGCGTGGACGACGGTTCCGCGACCACGGATTGGGACGATGAAGAAATCGCTCGCAAAATGTCGGTCTCGGCCGGTCTGGCTTATGTCGAATGGGGCAAAACCAAGATCAATATCGTGGACACGCCCGGATTCAACATGTTCGTCCACGAAGCCAAGATGGTGTTGCCAGTGGTCGACGCGGCGATTGTGGTCGTGGATGGCGTGGCCGGAGTTGAAGTCGTCACTCAGCGGGTTTGGAACTATTGCGAAGAATTCAAGACGCCCAGATTGATTGTCGCCAGCCGCATGGATCGCGAACGCGCCGACGCCGAACGCGTCCTGGAATCGCTTACTAACGCCTTCGGTCGCGCCGTTATTCCACTGGAGTTGCCCATCGGGAAGGAAAAGAATTTCAGCGGCGTCGTCGATCTGGTCCAGATGAAAGCGTACACGTATGAGCTGGGCGGAAACGGCAAAGGCAAAGAAACCGAGATTCCCGCCAACCTGAAAGACCAAGCTCAGGAAGCCCACGAAAAACTGGTCGAACTCATCGCCGAAGGCGACGACAAACTGATGGAAGAGTTTTTTGACAAGGGCACCATCCCTGTAGAAGACCTGATCCCTGCCCTGCACAACGCTATCCGCGAAGACAAAATCTTCCCGGTAATCTTCGGCTCCGGCTTGGGTAACGTTGGCGCTGATCGGGTGATGGACTTTATCGTGGATTACACCCCCGCGCCCTCCGAACACGAGTGGGTGCAAGGCGAAGCCGCCGCATCCGGAAACGGTGAACCGCCAAAGCGTCACGAGACCGACACTGAACCGGTGTCGCTGTACGTCTTCAAAACCATTTCAGACGCCTTCGCCGGCCGAATTTCCTACTTCAAAGTATTTTCGGGTGTGCTGAAGAACGATGCGACGGTACAGAATTTCACTCGCAACTCAGCAGAGAAGTTGGCGCACATTTCCATCATGCAGGGTAAAACCGCAGTGCCTGTAAACGAATTGCACGCGGGCGACATCGGGGCCGTTTCCAAATTGAAAGACACGCTCACTGGAGACACACTCGGTGACAAGAGCGCTCCGATTCAGTATCCGAAAGTTCACTTGCCCGAGCCGGCCATCACTTTCGCGATCGAGCCCAAAAGCCGCGCCGATGAGGACAAACTCGGCCCGGGCATCCACAAGCTCATGGAAGAAGACGCCATGCTGCGCTTCTTCCGCGATCCCCAAACCAAAGAATTCCTCATCGCCGGAACCGGCCAGCAGCATATTGAAGTTGTGGTCTCAAAGATGAAGAAGCGTTACCACACCGAAGTGATTCTGAAAGCCCCGAAGGTGCCCTACCGCGAGACCATCCGTGGCAAAGCTGACGTGCAAGGGCGCCACAAGAAACAAACCGGCGGACACGGCCAGTACGGTGATTGCAAAATCAAGATGGAGCCGCTGCCACGCGGGGGCGAGTTCGAATTTGTGAACGATATCTTCGGCGGCGCGATTCCGAAAAACTATATTCCCGCGATTGAAAAAGGAATCAAAGACGCGGCGTCGCGCGGATATCTGGCTGGATTTCCCGTCGTGGATTTCCGAGTCATTCTCTACGATGGTTCGTATCACGACGTAGATTCCAACGACATGTCGTTCCAAATGGCCGGCCGCATCGCCTTCAAGAAAGCTATGGAGCAGGCGAAGCCCACCCTCCTAGAGCCGGTAATGTCTGCTGAAATCACAATTCCTGACGAGTTTGCCGGCAGCATCATGGGCGACCTGAACAGCCGCCGCGGCCGCATCCAGGGCATGGACAACAAAGGCGGTAACACGGTAGTCAAGGCGGAAGTACCGATGTCGGAGATGCTAACCTACGGCGTCGACCTCACTTCGATGACGCAAGGCCGCGGCAGCTTCAACATGGAAATGCACCACTACGACGCCGTCCCGGGATTGTTGCAGGAAAAGATCATCGAGAAAGCGAAAGCAGCGCGCGGAGACGTGAAAGAAGAAGAAGAGTAGGATTCTGCCTATCAAGTGCCTTACCATGGCCGATAAGGGACTTGGGACTCGCGGGGAATGAGTTTGATGCCCTCTGTTCGAAGAAAGCTTTCCGCCGCTGGAACGGCATTTACATCGCTGCCGGGTCCGAGAATTAAGTCCACTAGAGGTAGTGAACCGTCGGGATTCAATGCGAAGGGATACGCAATATACGGTACTAGAGTTGTGCTTTCTGCCCGAAAGAGCCGCGGATGCACCAGAGCTTCCTTGGCTACAGAAATGGGTAAAACTAGCCTCCACTCTTGTTCTTCGTGAAAGGACGAGTTTTTCAATAACGCAGCCAACCGAAGCAGGTCCGCCTGTGTTCTTGCAGTTGCCGCCTGAAGGTTCTTAGTGAAGTCGGGTGTATTTTGGATTATTAGATTTCCAAACTCGGTTTGGGTAGTTGGATCTGCTCCCTTCTTAATGAGTTGCTGTCCGGCCCCGAAGAGATCACTCCAGTACCTGCAGACCTCATCCATGAAATGCTGAAGAGCATGCTTTATCAGCTTCTTCTTCACGTCTAATTCGTAGACACAAGGTGCAAATGAAACCAAAGTATCGGCTTCTGCAGGAGGCCGCAGGGCTGTTAAGTCAAAGGCCAAACTGATTCCGCTTGACCCTCGAGAATAACCGCGCCACTGGCTTAGCTGATCCTCAGCGACACTGAAGGAGCTTACGAAAACCTGCATGCGGCTCGGATGGGGTGAACCCGTACTGAAGGCGAGATCGACTGCTTTCTGCAGGAACTCGCGGAGGGGCAACTTATTTTTGAGCCGAATTCGTCTGCTTCCTGAATTATTTCGTCAGCGATCTTCCGAGCATGAGTGAATTCCTCACGGTCATTAAGAAAGCGTACATCTGTAGCAAATATTTTCTTGCTAGTTACGATATCCTGGAAACCACGAGTTGATGTGTAGTGCCACAGTTTGTCCGGTATTTGAGTATTTAGTAATTCTTTGACAGCGTCCGACATCTAAATACCCCCCCGACGTAGGTTGGCTATGACACTTACTTCGTTGCGAAATTCTCATGCAGAACTTCCCCAGGCTCGGCCTACGAGATCTTCAAGCCCACCGTTTTGGCCAATTTGCCCTGGCGCTCATCGAAGGTCCAGAATCGTTCCGCTCTTAATTCTAGGGCACAGGCAACGTGGAGACTGTCCAGCGTCCTGATGCCTAATTTCGCCCCGTAGCGGCGGGCGAGATCGGCGCATAGTTC
>Ga0210391_10003765_pt1 | contig 12780 bp, 11 predicted proteins | sample IncBWC12OmetaG_FD_160573 | JGI IMG/M metagenome (GOLD analysis project Ga0210391, IMG submission 160573) | Forest soil microbial communities from Barre Woods Harvard Forest LTER site, Petersham, Massachusetts, United States - Inc-BW-C-12-O ... | reverse complement strand
AATCACTCTTGTCACTTTGCTCACCGTAGTCCCCCTTGGACTGCGATACAAAAACCGGTCGGTTGCTATGAAGAGTTATCGACCGACTTCTCGGTTAGATGCGCGAAAGAAGAAAAGGACTTCAAGCCTTCGTAGGCGGCTGTAAGAGAAGTTGATAGTCTCACACTAAGGTCCTTGGATGCTCGGCAACTCGTCTGGATTCAGCGTTTTGGTCGGCTGTTGACTGCTCTTCTGCATCCAAACAGAAGCAAATAAGCTACTTACTTGGCATTCCCTCAGCTGTTGGCATCCCATAGTGTTCCACGACGAACCTTTGCGCCGCGTCGCGGTCCGGAATGACCCCGTTAAGCTGGGCATCCTCAGCGGCGTTCAGGATCTCCTTAAACTGCGGGCCGGGCCGAAAGCCCATCTCAATCAGGTCCCTACCTGTTAGAAACCGCTCCGGCGCAACTTGTTCCGGCGACGTCTCGGCCAGGAATCTGTTCATCGCGTCGTAGTGATCGAGGTTCCGGTGGCTCGATAGGCAGTCCAGCCTATGCAGCTCAAGATGCTCGTCGAACCGGTTAAGGCGCGCGAAGCGCTTCAGCGTCGCGGGCTTCATTCGGGGTACGTCTTTAAAGCGCATGTGGTTCATCACCAGAGCGCTAATTTGATCGACGTCCTCGTTTGAGAAGCGGAACCGACGGCCGATCTCCTCTGCCATCTTCACGCCGACTTCAACGTGCCGGTCGAACCGGATGCGCCCGTTCGGCCCGCTGGGCGGCGCAAACGTCGGCGGTTTCCCCACGTCGTGCAGCAGCACGCCCCATGCAAGCGTGCTCGGCACTCCCGCTCCGAGCCCATCGAGCATCATCAGCGTGTGAGTCCACACGTCGCCTTCGGGATGAAACTGCGCCGGTTGCTCGACACCCTTCATCTTCGCGATTTCGGGTAACACTTCGACCAGCAGCCCGGTTTCGTCGAGCAACTCAAAGCCGCGCCGTGCATGGCCTTCGGTGAGAATCTTGCTCAATTCGTCGCGTACGCGCTCTGCCGATACTTGGTGAATTCCGGGTGCCAACCTCTTAATTGCTGAAAAGGTCCGCGGCTCGATCGCGTATCCAAATCGTGCTGCGAATCGGACCGCCCGCAGCATCCGCAACTTGTCTTCTTCAAATCGGCGCTCGGGCTCTCCAATCGCGCGAATGATCCCATCGCGCAGATCGTCGCGGCCGCCCACGAAATCGAGCACTTCGCCGTTCGCAGGGTCAATCAGCAGGGCATTGATCGTGAAATCGCGCCGCGCCACGTCCTCCTGCGGCGTTTTCGAGTACACCACGGCGTCGGGATGCCGGCCGTCGCTGTAGGAAGTGTCCGAGCGGAAGGTCGCCACCTCGACCTGTGCAGCATCAGGGTCGCTGCGGTCTTCCATCACGATCATCACGCCGAATCTCGCGCCCACGTCAATCGTGAAAGGAAAAAGCGCCTCGACTTCGTCCGGCGTCGCGTCCGTTGTGATGTCGTAATCTTCCGGCTCGCGCTTGAGCAGAATGTCGCGCACACATCCGCCTACGAGGTACGCCATGTGTCCGGCGTCCCGCAACCTTGCGCAAGTCTGATCCCCGAATTCGCGCGCGTTCATAGGCCGATTATGCTGCATTCGATGCGCGGTGGATAGTTCAGGAGCAGGGCGCGGGGCGCAAGCCGCATTGCAGGATTCGCCGCCGGTGCGGCTAGGAGACGCGAAGGACCAGCGCCGTGATGTCGTCGTGCTGCCGCGCGTAGCCGACGAACTCGTTCACGTCGCGCATCGTGCGCGAGAGAATTTCCGCCGCGGTGCCTGATGCGGTGGCGCTGATTGAGCCGAGCAGCCGGCTCTCGTTGAACTCTTCGCCTTTTTCATTCACGGCTTCGACAACGCCGTCCGTGAAGATGAAAAGCAGATCCCCGGGCATCAACTGGACGTCCGCCGAGCCGTATGCGATCTCATCGTCGGTAAAAAGCGGCAGCCCCAGCGGAGGCCCACCGACGGCGAGTCGTTCGATCTGGCCCGACGCGCGCCGGAGGATCGGATCGTTGTGGCCACAATTCGTGTAACGCATTTCGCGCGTCCGAGGATCGATTTCGGCGAGAAACGCCGTTGTGAATCGGCGTCCCTCGAGGCTGTGTGCTCGCGCGTAGCGATCGAGCCCTGTCACGACTTCGCTCAGCGTTGCCGGTGTCGACGAAAGCGCGCGAAGCCCCGACTGAAACGTCGCCATCAGCAGAGCCGCCGGCACGCTCTTGCCTGCGACGTCCGCCACCACCACGAGCAGCGCCGCCGAATCCGGCGTGACGCCCGGCATCTGCCGCAGAAAAGCGTCGTAGTAATCGCCCGCCACCGTATTTTGTGGCCGCGTAGCGAACGCGATGTCGATGCCCGGGATCTGCGGCGGTGCACTGGGCACCAGCCACTGCTGAATTTCGCGCGCGATTTCCAGGTCGCGCTTCATCGTCACGCGATCCGCCAGCTCCAGCGCGAGCAGCACGAACAAAATGATTGCGCTCAGTCCGTGCGTATCGACCGTGATGGTCTGGTGGCCCTGGTGGTATTCCGGTTCGATGAAAATGAAGAACACTGCGACGAGCAGCAGCACACGTCGCGCCGGCGACAGCTTCATCAACATCGCCTGAAATAATGCCCACGCCGACCGCAGCCAGCGCTTGAACTTCGACTGGTCCTTGTTGACCGAATCCCAGTCGACGTCCTTTGAATAGTGCGCGTAGCCCTCGACCGCTTCCGACTTGAACTGGCCCCAAAGTTCCTGAATGGCCAAGCCGTCGGTCACGCGCTGCCAGAAGCCGCGAACGCGACCTGGCTTTTTCGTGTTGGGAGGAAGACTTGTGGCCGAGGACATCGCGGGGAATTATAGAGCAGGTCGGTCGTGCGCTGCGTCACCCATACCTATCGCGCTGGTGAATTTCACTTCGGCCGTTTCGGTGGCGGCGTGAGCGACCCGCCGAATTGAACCTTCGTGAATCCAAACTTGTCGCGCAGTTTGTCCGTTGTCTTCGCGAGGCGTTCCAACTTTTCGCGCCGGCCCGCCTCGAGCAGATCCAGTTGCCCCGACGCGCTCGTAAACGACGTTAGCGCCACTCCCACGAGGCGCAGCTTTGCTTTGCCGTCCCACGCTTGCTGGAAGAGCGCTCGAATCGTCTCCATGAAAATCGCGTCCACATCGAACGGCTCGGGTAGCGTGTGGCTCCGCGTGATCGTCTTGAAGCTCGCATACCGGATCGTCAGCGTTACCGTGCGCGCGTAAAGCCCGGCTTCGCGCATCCGCTTCGCGCCTTTCTGGCACAAATAACTCAGCGTGGATTCGAGCAACGCGCGGTCGGCGGTGTCTTCACCGAAAGTCTGGTTGTGCGACACCGACTTCGGCTCGGCGTCCAGAAAAAATTCGAAGGAATCGATCCCGCGTGCCTTTCGATACAGAGCCGCGCCCCAGCGCCCAAACGTCGCTTCGAGTTGCTCGATTGAAAGCGCCTGTAACTGGTCGATTGTCTGAATCGAAAGGTCCTGCAGCGCCGCGTCCGTCACTTTTCCGATGCCCGGAATCCGCCGCACTGGAAGCGGCGCGAGAAATCGTGGCTCGCTGCCCGGCGCAACCCACACGAGGCCTCGCGGTTTTGCCTGGTCGCTCGCAATTTTTGCCACAAGCCGCGTCGAAGCTAAGCCGCCGGAGCAGGGAAGCGACGTCGTCGCGGTAATCTCTCTCAGCAATTTGTGTGCGGCGGCCAGCGGAGGCCCGTGCATCCGCTCCGTGCCCGAAAGATCGATGTACGCCTCATCGATCGACGCCATTTCCACCACCGGCGAAAATTTCGCAAGCACCGTCGCCACGCGATCGCTCCACTCGCCGTAGAGCCCGTGATGCCCCGGCAGGAAAATCGCGTGCGGGCAAAGTTTCGCAGCGGTGCGCAGTGCCATCGCTGAATGCACGCCGTACTTCCGCGCTTCGTAGCTCGCCGAAGTCACCACGCCGCGCTGGTCTCGGTCGCCGCCGACAATCACCGCCTTGCCCTTCAAGTCAGGACGCGACAGCAGTTCCACCGAAACAAAGAACGCGTCCATGTCCACGTGCAGGATCGGCGTCGATGACTCAGGCGTCGGCGCCTGCGCCTCATCGTGCTTCGCGCGGAATTGGGCGAGCTTGGGCATGGCAGGGAACCGAATCGAGGGTAACGCGCCGCGCGAAGCGGACGCAATCGCGAGGTCGTCGCGGCTAGCGAGAGCGCTGGGCTGCGAGGACTCGCGGAATTCCGGCGAGGTCGAGCGTGACGGCGACGTTCGTCCAGCCGCTTTGCCCGTCAAACAGCCCGCGCACGTAATCAGCTGAATCGTGACCCAGCTCGAGCGCGAGAATTCCACGATCCCTCAGCAACGCTGCGGCTTGTTCGACCAGCGGCCCATACAGTTCGAGCCCCGTCGTTCCCGCAAACAGCGCCGAGTGTGGCTCGTGGTCGCGAACTTCGCGCTGCATCGTCGCCTCTTCCTCGCGTCCTATATAAGGAGGGTTGCTCACGATCACATCGAGTGCCTTTGGCAGCGCGTTCGATTCCACAAGGAACGGCTTCAGAAGATCGCCCTCCAAAAACGTCACGCGGTCTGCAACGTCATTTCGCTCGGCGTTGCGCTTCGCAATCTCCAGCGCCGCGGTCGAAATATCCGTCGCGAATACTTTTGCATGTGGCAATTCGTACGCGAGCGCCACAGCAAGGCACCCAGAACCGGTACCAACGTCCACCACGTAGATCGTCTCGCGCGGTCTACCGGTATCCATGTGAATCTTCAGACCGCGCTCGCCGAGCCGCGCGAGCACAACTTCCATCACATGCTCAGTTTCCGGCCGCGGGATCAATACTCCGGGCGCCACCTGAAACTCCAGCCCCCAAAATTCCTGCTTGCCGGTGAGGTACTGCGTTGGCTCGCCCGCCGCGCGACGTTCGATCAGAGCGAAATATGTCTGCACGGCCGCTGCGTCGAGAATTTGTTCGGGGTGCGCAAAGAGCCAAGTGCGATCGCGCTCCGTCGCGTGCATTAGCAGCACTTCGGCGGTTAGCGTGAACGAGGAAACGCCGGCTTCGCGTAGGCGAGCGATGCCTTCTTTGAGCGCGCGGCGCACATCCACCGCAGCGTGGCCGTTCTGGTGAGAAGTTTCGGCAGGCATTTCTTTGAAATCGTCCGCGAAGCGCGATTACGCCTCGCCCAACTCTTTATCCAGACGTTCGGATTCGTAGTGCGTCGAGAGTGGATCGACCAACGGCGCGAGTTTGCCCTCCATCACCTGGTCGAGTTGGTGCAGCGTTAGCCCGATACGGTGGTCGGACACGCGGTTCTGCGGGAAATTATACGTCCGGATCTTTTCGGAGCGGTCGCCCGAGCCGATCTGTCCGCGCCGTTCGGCAGCGATCGCGTCGTGCTGTTTCTGTTGCTCCTGCTCGTAAAGCCGCGCACGCAATACGCGCATTGCTTTCGCGCGATTTTTAATCTGCGATTTTTCGTCTTGCTGCGAAACCACCAGGCCGCTCGGGATGTGCGTGATGCGCACGGCCGAATACGTCGTATTCACAGACTGACCACCCGGTCCCGACGAGCAGAACGTATCGATGCGCAAATCCTTCGCCTCGATCTTGATGTCGATCTCGTCCGCCTCGGGCAGCACGGCCACCGTCGCAGCGGAAGTATGTATGCGTCCCGCCGTCTCCGTTGCCGGAACGCGCTGCACGCGATGCACGCCGCTTTCGTACTTCAACTTCGAATACACCTTATTGCCCTGAATCGCCGCCACGATGTCTTTCACGCCGCCGATCGACGACGCCGAGCTTTCCATCACTTCCACTTTCCAACCCTGCGTTTCGGCGTAACGCGAATACATCCGGAAAAGTTCGCTGGCAAAGAGCGACGCCTCGTCGCCGCCCGTGCCCGCGCGAATTTCTACGATCACGTTTTTCTCGTCGTTCGGATCCTTCGGCATCAGCAGCAGTTTCAGCTCGCGCTCCACCGTTTCCGTGCGCGCTTCCAGTTCGTGCTGCTCGTCGTGCGCCATCTGCTTCAGCTCGGGATCCTCATTGTTCTCCATGAGCATCTGCTTCGCGCCGGCGAGGCCCTTCTGAATTTCCTTCCACTCGCGATACTTGGCCACGATCTCGCCCATGTCCGCGTGGGTCTTCGCCAGCTTCTGAAAACGCGCTGAGTCGTTGTGCACTTCGGGCGATGAGAGCTGCTGCGTCAGTTCGTCGTACTTCGTTTCGATCTGCTCCAGTTTTTCAAAGAGCTTGGAATTCGCCATGGCGATGCCTCAATTGTGCCGGGTGTCAGATGCTGCTTCGGTTGGTGTGGGTGCAACTCAGGAACGGCTTGGCCCGCGTGTCGGGCCGGAGGGATCGCTAATAAAACGAGGCAAACATAGCTGGACCGTAGCATAGCTGTCGGCCGTCAGTGTGTCAACGGCAGGGCGACACGCTTGACAGGGCTCTGTGGCGAGGTAATAATACTTGGTAGTACTTGGTATAGAAACCTAGGAAGAAAGGTATGAGCCATCCCCGTGTGGTTATTCACAGTCTCAACGTGAGGGTTGCTGACGAGGTGTGGGTTGCCGCCGCCCTGCTTCATCGTGAGTTCCCGTCGCAACCGGATTTCTCCATCGATGCCGTCGTCAGCCGCGTTAAGACGGAGAGCCTCGCAGGCGTTCTCCGCCCGAGCGTGTATGTTCATGTCATTCAACACTGCGTCGCGAACCGGCCTCCCGATCCTGGCCGCTATCGTATGCTCTTCGAGACGTCTCCCGGCCGTCGCCGCCTGTTTCGCCCGGGCGATCCGTATGACCTAAACAGGGAGGGGTCTAAGACAGTCCCCGCCGCGGAACACCTTCCTCAGGAATACGTCGAGCTACTGAGCTGGTATAAGGGCTGGATCGAAAATCCAAGCGCCTCGGCACCCGGTGAGGATCCACTGCTCAGATTGGCTCGGATCGGAGGTCACATTTGGAAGGATGAGGATCCCGATGAATACGTAAGGCTCCTCCGCGAGGGCTGGGAGTGAGCCGGATCTTTTGGGATACAAATCTCTTCATTTACCTATTTGAGGGCGGCGGCCCGATGTATCAGCGAGTCGCCAAGCTTCGCGAGTCGATGAGGTCTCGAGGCGATCAACTGTTGACCTCCGCGTGGACTCTTGGCGAGATTTTGGTGAAGCCGATTCGGTCCGAGCAACCGGAATTAGTTCGCGAATACGAGACCGCAATTACGCAAACGGCGCTCGTGATTCCGTTCGATACAAAGGCCGCGAGAATCTTTGCGCGTCTCAGGTCATCCCGGAATGTCAGTGCGCCAGACGCAGTTCAGCTTGCGTGTGCAGCCGTGGCGGGCACCGACGTGTTCATTACCAACGACGAACGGCTCCAACGGCACCAAGTCGAAGGTATCCAGTTCGTAGTGCCGCTCGATCGGTCGCCGCTCTAGCAGTACGATCCGCCTCCGCGAGAGCACACTGTGCTAACGTAGCGCGAAAGCTGCTGGAGGAGCGCATCGATGCCCTACGATCGAACGCATCAAGCGATCGTCGACGACGAACACCTCCGTCTCCTAAGCATTGGTTTTTACATCTCGGCGGGCTTCAACGCGTTCTATTCGCTCATCGGTGTGTTTTACGCCGTGATGGGAGGCATCGCCGGCTTGGCCGTTTCAAAGGCAGCCACCTCGGCGCAACAAAACGTCGACCAGGCTCCTCCTCCGGCTTTCCTTGGCTGGATATTCAGCGTAATCGGAATCGCAATCTTCATCGTCTTGATAACGATCGCTGCGCTAAAGCTGTACGCGGCGCATTGCTTGCGCCACCGGAGGGCGCGCACCTACTGTTTCGTCATCGGGATTCTGACTTGCCTCGAAATTCCATATGGTACAGCGCTTGGGGTTTTCACGATCCTCGTTCTCGAGCGCCCCACCGTAAGAGCCCTATTCGCCGCAAATCGATTTGCTCAGCCAGGTCTGCCGCCTCGCGTTTGAAGTGACGCCATCGCTGTAATACGATGGCCGCGATGAGTCTCACCTCAGGCCAGGCCGGCGCCAGCGAAATGCTGTGGGAATTTTGGTATCCGGCGCTGCGCAGCGAACAAGTTCACCGGCACAAACTTACGCGCGCCATGCTGCTCGAAGCCCCGCTCGTGCTTGGCCGCGATTCCGCCGGCAAGCCGTTCGTACTTCGCGATGTGTGCCCACATCGCGCATTTCCGCTTTCGTTCGGCCAGTTCGACGGCAAAAACGTGGAATGCGCCTACCACGGTTGGAAATTCGACGCGCACACTGGACAGTGCAAAGAAATTCCTTCGCTCACGCCCGATTCAAAACTCAAGTGCGACCGCATCTACGCCGGAAGTTTTCCGTGCGAAGAGCGCGACGGCTACATCTGGGCGTACATGTCGAACGCGGCTGGACGCGGCCTCGACGCATTGCCTCCGCCAGCGCCGGAACTCCCCGCTTTCAGCGAAAGCTACAAAATCGCTCACCTGTACGCCGATCTGCCGTGTGGCGTCGATCAGGCCATCATCGGATTGATGGATCCCGCGCACGGGCCTTTTGTGCATCAGGCGTGGTGGTGGCGGTCTCGCAAGAGCATCCGCGAGAAAGAGAAAAAGTTCGAGCCGATTCCCAACGGCTTTCGCATGAGCCCGCACGCGCCTTCAGCCAACAGCGCGCCTTACAAAATTCTTAAATTTCTCACCGGCGAGCCCGCCACCACGACCATCGATTTCGTGCTTCCCAATCAGCGCTTTGAGCAGATCCGAGCAGGGAAGTACTGGCTGTCGAGCCGCACCACGGTCACGCCGATTCGCCGCGATTTCTGCCGCCTCGATTTCTGCGCGGCGTGGAACATCCTTCCGTGGTTCCCGGTCGTCTCGTTCATCATCCATGTGTTCGGCCCGCGCTTCATTCGGCAGGATATCGAAGTAATTCAGAAGCAGGCTCTTGGCCTGCGCTACGAAGATCGCATGATGCTGATCGACGACGCTGACCGCCAGGCGCGTTGGTATTTCGAATTGAAGACGGCACTCGAGGACTCGCGACGCTCGGGTAATCCGCCGCGCCATCCGATGCAAGAACCCGTTACTTTGCGCTGGCGCTCCTAACGCGCGCCTGCACAGAAATCACTGCAATCGACTGAGCGCCCACTGCGCGTGCTCGGCGATCAGCGGCTCGTCTGACGCGCTCAGCTTCCCAAGCAACGCGGTCACGCGAGCATGTGCCGCGCTTCCACGCTCGAGCTTCGAATTGCCAAGCGCGACGCACGCATTCCGCACCAGGCCACGCCACTTCGTCCGCTTCACAGCGCTTCGCGTAAAAATCCGGCTGAATTCCGTCGGTGTCAGTGACGCGATCCACTCCAGCTCCGGCGCCACGAGTTCCGTCATCACCGCGGGCTCCGTCTCCGTCGCAACCGTCACCTCGACGGTTCGCGGTTGAAACTGCGCCAGCTTCGTCACCGGCGCCTTCCGGTTCCAGGGACACACATCCTGGCAAATGTCGCAGCCAATCAACGCGTGTCCCATCTGCTCGCGAAACTCTTCGGGGATCGATCCATGCAGCTCGAGCGTCAGATACGAAATGCACCTCCGCGCATCGAGCACATAGGGTTCAACGAAGGCCTGCGTCGGACACGCATCCAGGCACAACGTGCAGTTGCCGCACAAATCCGGCGCGGGCCCATCGCCCTCCGCCACAGTCGGCGCCAGATCGAGCGTCGTCAGGATCGTGCCGAGAAACATCCATGACCCAAGCTCCTGATTGATCAAGCACGTGTTCTTCGCCTGCCAACCAAGCCCCGCGTACTTCGCCGCCACGCGCTCCAGCACCGGACCGCTGTCCGCTCGCGCGTCGACTCCAAAGGGCTCGCGCCACTCGGCCTTCATCGCCGCCACCAGCGCATTCAGCTTCGCCCACAAAACTTTGTGGTAGTCGTCGCCCCACGCGTAGCGCGAAATCCATCCATGCGGCGCCCCATCCGCAGAGTCGTAAACTCCCGCGTCGGTCGAGTGCGGCCGGTCGGCGTTGTAGTTCAGCGCGACCATGATCACGCTCTTCGCACCCTCAAGCGCGCGTCCCGGATCGGTACGCCGCTCGTCATGCAGATAGTCCATCTCGCCAGCGTATCCTGCTCGAAGCCACTCCGGCAGCCGAGCCAGCTCCGGCGACTGTCCGGGTTCGGCAGCCGACGTCACGCCGCACAAGTCAAACCCAAGCCAGCCGGCTTGTTCGCAGATCCAGCGCGTTCGCTCTACTCGGTCCATCGCCCCATCTTGCACCATCGCCGCGTGTTAATCACCCCGCGCCAGTCCGTTCGCGGCTTGGCCTATTTCGTAATCCACTGCTACAATGCCCGCGATGGCCGACTGGCGACAAATTCAAGCGCGCATCCGAAAAGCCAAAAACAGCACGGACGCACGAACGAAACTCAACGAACTGTATCAACGCACGCGCGACGCGATGGTTTCCTGGGAACTCGCCGCCGTCGAAGAGAAGGCCGAACGTCTCGACGAGGCCATCAAGTGGTACACCATTTCCGCTGAACGTTTTCGCCGAGCCGACTGGAAGAAGAAGGCCGAAGACGCTCTGGCGCGGCTGGGAGCGCCGATTCCGGCGCAGGCCGAGACGTCCGGCTCCCACGCGCAATCCGCGGAAAAATCTGAAGAAGGCGAACCCAACGGCAACGTGACCACTGAAGAACCGCGCAAACAGCTCGCCGTCGGCGAAATCGCCGCCGAAGAAGACACAGAAGAATCCGACGAAGCCGACGACGAGTCGGAAGATTCGTCCGACGAAGCTACAGAAGGCGAATCGCAAGCCGAAGTTGCCGGCAGCGGGGCTACAGCGGGCAGCGACGATGCGTCACAGCCCGGCAAGAAGAAACGCCGCCGAGGACGCCGCGGTGGCCGCGGCCGACGTCGCAAAGCGGGAAGCCCACAAGGAACCGCCCTCCCCGCGCAAGCTTTCGCAGAGAATCGCACGCAGGCCGCTAGCGAGGCCCCGGCACCAGCGCCTCACGTCCCACGTAACGATGCGCCGAATTTCCGCTCCGAGGCTGGTGACCGCCGTCCTTCGGCTTACGCCGCCGAACACGATCACGCGCCGCGCGCGAACCAAGCCGAAGCCGCTCCGCCGATGCTTCCGTCCGAACGCACCGCGCACGGCCGCGCCGGCGATCCTGCGCTCGCATCGCGCATGGCCAAGCTTGATTCCATGCTGCGCCGCCTCGTCGCCAGCCCGCTCCACAAAATGGACGATGTAGATGGCGCGCCCGCCGGTCCCGGAGTGTTTCTTCTTTCGGATTCCGACCAGATTACTTCGTACTACGTCGAAGCTTGCCAGACTCTTCGTGTCGGCCTCGGCAATCTCGCCCGAGGCGGCGGCCGGCAAAGTGCCAAGCCGCAACGCAGCGGTGGTCGTCCGACATTCGAAACCAGCGGTGGCCTGAAATCCAAACTCGCCGAACATCTCGGCATCGGCGAAGCCAAGGTCTCGCAGTATTTGAAAGACCACTGCGTCGTCCGCTGGATTCAGCTCGACGACGACGCGCCGCATCTCGCTCATTTCGCGATCGGCGTCCTTCGCACTCCGCTCAACATGGACTGATTCGTCGCGGAGCGCACGGACCAACGCGTCAAGTTTTCGACAACACACCGAAGGCTCGACGAAAAACGCTTACCTCGATTCGCGACGTCACTGCATCAAAATCTGTGGATATGACAGTGGCTGCTCAAGTGACCGTCATCACAGTTCCCCGTTCCGGGTCATTTTTCCCCATTTTGCCCCTGGTACCCCGTTCCATTGGCTGCACCGGGAAGCCGTTCAATGCCCGAATTGCACCTTTGGACGCACGGTCCTAGACCCCTGGTTTGATTCCGGGCAAACTCTGGTAGCTTAACCGCTTACGGGCTGGGGGTATTTCCGTAGCTGAGAGCCGTGATGATTCGAACCGGTTTCTGGCCCGTGTCGTTCAAGGAGAAATGAAGTTCTATGCCGAAGACAGTAGGCAATCAGATTTGGAAGTCGTTCGACTGGGTGCTCTGCAAGGCTGCAGGCGTCACCTTCGACACGATTCAGTACTTCAATAAGTACAATCCCAATCCGTCCTTCACGCCGAAGTGGTCGGATAAGCCGCTGCTGAAGTCGTGGGAAAAATCCAAGCCCACGCTCGGCTGGCCGCGCACCACGGACTCCCTCTGTCCTGACTGTGTGCGCGAAGCGCGCGATCTGATCATCAACGGCAACAAAGACTGGACCGATCTGGTTCACGAAAAGGTCGGCGAGATCAAAGCGCAGATCATCGAGCGCGACGGCCAAGTCTGGATGGTGAAAGAGTGCCCCATCCACGGCAAGTTCGAAGACTTGATGGCCGTCGATTCCAAGTTCCTCGAATGGATCGAGAAGAATTTCCCGGGTCGCGACATCCCGGCGCACAACGACGAGACGCTCCACCGCCATGGCTCAAGCACCGTTCGCCATGGCCGCGGCTCGGTTCTCACCGTTGACCTCACCAACCGCTGCAACATGATGTGCGATCCCTGCTTCATGGACGCGAACCAAGTTGGCTACGTCCATGAACTGAGCTGGGAAGAGATTCAGGAAATTCTCGAGAACGCCACCAAGATCAAGCCGCGCCGCCAGATGTCCGTGCAATTCTCGGGCGGCGAGCCGACCATGCACCCGCGCTTCATCGATGCGGTGCGTTATGCGCGCAAAGTGGGCTACAACAGCGTGCAGGCG
>Ga0210391_10003764_pt1 | contig 12783 bp, 10 predicted proteins | sample IncBWC12OmetaG_FD_160573 | JGI IMG/M metagenome (GOLD analysis project Ga0210391, IMG submission 160573) | Forest soil microbial communities from Barre Woods Harvard Forest LTER site, Petersham, Massachusetts, United States - Inc-BW-C-12-O ... | reverse complement strand
TGGGCTCGTCACGACGATCCTCCTCATCTTCCTCGGCCACTCGCGCGCGGCGCTCATCACCGCGATCAACATCCCCATCGCGCTCCTCATCGCGTTCTGCGGCCTCGTCGCGACGCACACGTCGGCCAACCTGATTTCGCTCGGCGCCGTCGACTTCGGCATCGTCGTCGACTCCACGGTCATCATGATGGAGAACATCTTCCATCACCTAGGCCCGCACGGCAAAGGCACGATGATCGAGCGCATCGAGCAGAGCGCCCGCGAAGTCGCGACGCCGATGACGTTCTCGACGCTCATCATCGGCGTGGCGTTCCTCCCCCTCTTCACGATGACGGGCGTCTCCGGCGTCATCTTCGCGCCGATGGCGCGCACGTACGCCTTCGCCATCGGCGGCGCGATCTGCCTCGCGCTCACGCTGACGCCCGTGCTCTCGTCGAAGCTCATTCCCGCGAAATCCGAGGAAAAAGAGAGCTTCGTGATGCGCGTGCTGGGGCACATCTATCACCCGCTCTTCAGCTGGGGCGTGCGGCGCGCGAACATCGCGGCGCCGTTCGCGCTCGTGCCGATCCTCGCCACGGTGTTCCTTTTCCCCGCGCTCGGCCGCGAGTTCATGCCGAAGCTCGAAGAGGGCAATTTCTGGATCCGCGCCACGCTCCCGATGTCGATCTCGCTCGACCAATCGGCGAAGTACGTCGGCCGTATCCGTTCGATTCTGCGCGGCTGCCCAGCCGACCCTGCCCAAGTGTGCGACGAGGCGCATCGCCTCCATCCCGAGGTGCTCACCGTCGTCTCGCAGCTCGGACGGCCCGACGACGGGACCGACGTCTCCGGCTTTTACAACATCGAGCTCTTCGCGCCCCTCGCGCCGTTCGACGAGTGGCCCCGCGGCGTCACGAAGGACAAGCTCACGGACGAGTTGAACAAGGAGCTGTCCGAGGCGTTCCCCGGCGTAGTCTTCAACTTCTCGCAGATGATCAGCGACAACGTCGAAGAGGCCGTGAGCGGCGTCAAAGGCGAGAACTCGGTCAAGGTGTTCGGCAACAGCCTCGAGAGCAACGAGAAGGTCGCCGACGCGCTCGTCGACGTGATGGGGCACGTCGACGGCATCAAGGACCTCGGGCATTTCCAGTCGATGGGGCAGCCGAACATCCGCATCACGCCGAACCGCGAGCTCTGCGCGCGCTACGGCCTGAACACCGGCGACGTCGATGCGGTGATCCAGGCGGCGATCGGAGGCCAGGCGGTCGTGCAGGTCTACGAAGGCGAAAAGCACTTCGACCTCACGGTTCGCTGGAAGCCCGAGTACCGCATGAGCCTCGAAGCGATTCGCGAGATCACGGTGTCCACGCCGGAAGGCGCGCAGGTCCCGCTCGGCGAGCTCGCCGACGTCCAGATCGTCGATGGGCCGGCGATCATCTATCGCGAGGACGCCGTCCGTTATTCGCCGGTGAAATTCAGCGTCCGCGGGCGCGACCTCGCGAGCACGATCGCCGCCGCGCAGACGACCGTCGAGCGCGAGATTCCGCGCTGCGACAAGACGACGGGCGCGAAGGTCTGCAGGCCTTACGACACGCGCCTCGAGTGGGGCGGGGAGATCAACGAGCTGCACGAGGCGGAAGGGCGCCTGCAGATCATCATCCCGATCACGATCCTGCTCATCACGTTTCTCACGTACAGCGCCGTCAAGACGTGGATCGACACCATCCTCGTCCTCACGAACATCCCCGTGGCGTGCACGGGAGGCGTGCTGGCGCTCCTCGTGACGCAGGTGAATTTCTCCGTGTCGGCCGCGATGGGGTTCATCTCGATCTTCGGGATCGCGATACAGGACTCGATCCTCGTCGTGACGTACTTCCAGCGGCTGCGCGAGACCGAGGGCCACTCGATCGAGCAGGCTGCCCGGGAGGCGGCCGAAAAGCGCTTGCGTCCGTGCCTGATGACCACGCTCGTCGCGATGATCGGGCTCTTTCCCGCGGCGATCTCGAACGGCATCGGTGCGCAGACCCAGAAGCCGCTCGCGATCGTCGTGATCGGCGGATCGATCATGCTCGCGGTGGTCGCCCGTGCGGTTCAGCCGCCCCTCCTCGTCGTGGCGCATCGCTGGTTTCACGGCCGCCGCGACGGGGGAGGACACCCCTCCGAGGGGATTCCCGACGAGTACGTAGAAGCGTAAATTCGGAGGCGATGCCCTTCGAAAAAGTTCTGGTGGCGAATCGCGGCGAGATCGCTCGGCGGGTCCTGCGGACCTGCCGCCGGCTCGGAGTGCGGACGGTCGCCGTTTACTCGGAGGCGGACAAGGATTCGCCGCACGTCGCGGAAGCCGACGAGGCCGTCTTGCTCGGGCCCCCCCCTCCGAAGGACTCGTACCTGAACGTCGCCGCGCTCGTGAACGCCGTGCGTGCGACCGGCGCGCGTGCAGTGCACCCGGGATACGGCTTTCTCAGCGAGAAAGCGGAGTTCGCGCGGGCGGTGCGCGAGGCCGGCGCGGTCTTCATCGGACCGCCTCCCGAGGTGCTGGAGCTCCTCGGCGACAAGATTCGCGCGCGCGGCGTGGCTCGCGGCGCCGGGGTCTCTCCGGTCCCCGGGAGCGACGGCGCGATCGCGGTGGGAACCGAGGCGGGTCTGGAGGAAGCGCGCCGCGTGGCGACGGCCGTCGGGTACCCGGTCATCGTCAAAGCGGCGGGCGGGGGCGGCGGCATCGGGATGCAGATCGTGCCGAACGAAGACGGGCTCGCCCGCGCGCTCCAGAGCTGCGCGGATCGCGGAAAGGCGGCCTTCGCCGACGCGCGTGTCTACATCGAGCGGTACGTGCTCGAGCCGCGGCACATCGAAGTGCAAATCTTCTGCGACGCGCACGGCAACGCGTATGCGCTCGGCGAACGCGAGTGCAGCCTGCAGAGGCGCCACCAGAAGATCGTCGAAGAAACCCCTTCGCCCGCGGCGTTCTTCGAGGGACCCGCAGGGCAGGGGCGTCGCCAAGGCCTGTTCGACGCGGCTCTCCGCATCGCACGCGCGGCTGGTTACGTCGGCGCGGGCACGTGCGAGTTCGTCGCCGACCCCGCAGGGAACCTCTTCTTTCTCGAGGTCAACGCGCGGCTCCAGGTCGAGCACCCCGTGACCGAAATGGTGACGGGCCTCGACCTCGTCGAGCTTCAACTGCGCGTGGCGGCCGGCGATGCGCTGCCGGATCTCTCGCGCATCGAACGGCGCGGACACGCGATCGAAGCGCGCGTGTGCGCGGAGGATCCGAGCAAAGGATTTCTCCCGCGGCCCGGCCGCATCGATCAACTCGTGTGGGCGGGGCACGCCGGCGGGGGCGAGCCGCAATCGGCGGGGCTGCGCGTTGAGTCCGGCGTCCGCGCCGGAAACGCGGTGACGCCCTACTACGATTCGATGATCGCCAAGGTCGTGGCGTGGGGCAAAAACCGCCACGAGGCGGTGGCCGCGATCGACGCCGCGCTGGCCTCGACGGAGATCGTTCCCGTCACGACCAACATCCCGTTCTTGCGCCAGCTCTTCGCGCAGCCCGAGTTCCGCGAGGGGCGCTACGACACCCATTTCGCCGAGGCGCTGGCCAAACGGCGCTAGCGCGAGGATCGGTGCCCAAACGACTCGATCGGCGACCTCTTGGAGCGTGAGACGTCGTCGATCGAGTCTCTTCTTGGCGCGTCGGGACGCCCCCCTCGTCGCGTCGGCTCTACGCGCGCATGCCGCGTCCGGCGACGAGCGAAATGACGGCGATGATCAGGAACGCGAAGAAGAGAATCTTCGCGATGCCCGTGGCGCTGGCGGCGATACCGCCGAATCCGAAGACGGCGGCCACGATGGCGATGACGAAAAATACGGCAGCCCAATGCAACATGGTGATCTCCTCGATGACGTGAGTGGACCGCACGCGGCGATCCGGTGGGGTCTCCGAATCAGAAATTGCCGAGCGCGAGCATCCCGTACCCGCCTGCGCCGAGCGAAGCCGGCGTCACGCGGAACGAGGGCTTCTCGGACGCGGTCACGGAGCGCGTCGTCGTGTGGACCTCGGGGTTCAAGAACGCTTCGATGATCGTCAGCGCGCCGATGGCCTGGCCGATCCCGTCGGCGACGAGGAGCACTCTGTACGTCGTCTCGACGTCGCACGATCGGCCGCTGTTGCCGCCGCAGCCGGGGCGGTCGGCGAAATCCATCCATGGCCCCGCGATCGGCACGAACAGCTCCTGATCCGCTGAAAGAGAGCTCGTCGCGCCGACGATCGCGCCGGCGCCGTAGGTGACGCCGAGCGTGATGATCCCGCTGCTCAGCATGATGCGGCTCGGTCCGCCCTTCTGGGTCACGGTCTCCGAATTGGTCTGCGTCGGTGCCACCGGGGCCACGACCGTGGTGGGCGGTGGCGCGGTGTCCTGCGCGTGGGCGAACTCGGAGATTGTGCCCGCCGCCAGGATCGAGACGAACGCGGCACTCCATTTCATGAGCTTCATCGAAAGCCTCCAACGAACGGCAAAGGAGTCGTTGACAAGAGCGCGCGAAACGCGCGCCGACGCGCCCGTTCGTTCGAGCATCGAACGAAAGCGCGGAATCAAAAGCGGTTATCGCCTGTGGATGCCGGGCGGCTCGTGGCGATAAGCCACCCAGCGGCCGCCATGGTTGTGGTACCAGCGACCGTTCACGTTATAGACGTATCCGTCTTGGAATTCGTAGCGGGGATAGGTCTCGACGTTGACCGGTGCATCGACGTATTCCGCGTCGTAGCCGTCGACGGTCGCGAAGTGAGCCGCGCACCCGTCGACGAGCCCGACCTGGAGAGCGGCCGGCAGAACGAGCGCGATCGACATCACGCTTCGAACGATGGTGTCTTTCATCATGCCTCGGGCGGTGGCTAAAGCAGGAGACGTACCGCGCAGCGTTTCGTGCCTTTTTCGCGCGCGTTTGCGCGCGACGCGAGCGCGGCGCGAGAACGGCCGAAGCCGGTGGCGAGGCGGCATGCGTGCCCCGTGTCTAGGCGTTCCTGCCACAGGCCGGGCGCGCGACGCCAAAAGCGCGAGGCTATGGCACTCTGGCGTCTGCGGGGCGCTCGCGACACAGCCCGCGGCCGAACGCGCGATCGCCCGCCACTTATGCCGCCGCGATCTTCGCAGGATGGGCTTTGGCCCGGCCGTTGCAATTGCTCCGCGCCAATCGCAATGGTCGCGTAGCCCCGAGCGTCGGCGCTTTCTAGACGATGTGCATGATGGATCGCACGAAGTAGGGCGCCGAAAACCAGTGACGGGCGTCGGAACCATTCGCGAATGGAGGTAATTTCAATGAATCGCACCATCGCACCGCTGACGCTTGTCATCGCTCTGTCCGCATCGGCTTTCGCGTGCGACAAGCCCGGAGCCACGGAAGAGCAAAAAGAGATGAAGGCGAACGAGCAGTCTGCGCAGGCTCGCAACAGCGAGCAGCAGAGTGATTTGAGCGCGCAGGCTCAGGCCGACAAGAAGATCGCGGCCGCACAGACGGACTTCATCAAGACGCGCGAAAATTACCGGCACGCAAAGTGGCTGGATCTCGCCGACCTCGACAAGAGGATCATGGATCTGCAAGCGAAGGACCTGACGGCGACGGGCAAAACGCGGGCGAATATCGACGCCGCGCTCCCCACGATTCGCTCGAAGCGCGAGCAGTTCGTCAGCGACATGCAAGCCATGGACTCGCTGCAGGGCTCGGCTTGGGACGACGCGAAGGCCAATCTCGACAAGGAGTGGGACGGCCTGAAGTCGAGCGTCGATAATGCTCGCTGACATGCGCGGGAAACTCCGCGCAGACTAGATTCATGGTGCGCGCGCGGCGGCGCGGCTACGGGCGAACCCCGTGACCGACGTCGCCGTCCGTGCAAGTAGCTTTCGAATACACGAGCCCCTGCGATCGAGCCCCCGATGCCCCCCCCCGATACCCTTCGATTCTTGAGCGGCGCCCCTCCCCATTGTCCGTCGACCGTGCCCTCGGTGCGCGACGCCTCGGAGAGCGGCATCCGCCTCGCCGTGGGCACCGTCATCGGAGGCGCGTACCGCGTGATCGATCATCTCGGGAGCGGATCGATGGGGACCGTCGTCCTCGCGTACGACGACACGCTCGACCGGCAAGTGGCGATCAAGTTCGTCAATGACAACTTGAACGACTCGGGATTTCGCGAGCGCTTCATGCGCGAGGCGCGGGCGATGGCGCGCGTGAACCACCCGAACGTGCTCCAGATTCACACGTTCGGAGAGCAGGGCGGCGCGCCGTACTTCGTGATGGAATACGTCGACGGGCAGACGCTCGAAGGCTGGTTGTCCAAGCTGGGCAAGCCGCCGCCCCTCGATGTCGCGCTCGAGATCCTCGATGGCGTCTGCGCAGGCGTCGACGCGATTCACTCGGCGGACGCGCTCCATCGCGACATCAAACCGAGCAACATTCTGCTCGATTCCGAGCTCCGGCCGCGCGTCGCCGACCTGGGCCTCGCGGTGTTGTCGCGTGACGACATGCCCAAGAAGGCCGAGCTCGTAGGGACGCCTGCGTATATGGCCCCGGAGATCGTATTCGGCGACGTGGACCCGGCGATGCGCGAGCGGGTCGACGTGTACTCCCTCGCGTGCGTCGCGTACGAGCTCTTCACGGGCAAGCCGCCGTTCGCGTCGGAGACGAATCTCGGGCTCTTGCTCCAGCACGCCACGGACGCGGTCCCGCCCATGAACGCGACGCGCGATGACCTGCCGGCCGAGCTGTGCGAAGCGGTGCTCCGAGGCCTCGCGAAGAATCCGCAGGAGAGGACGCCTACGGCGGAAGCGTTTCGCCGGGATCTCATCGCCGGTTGCCGCGGCACGCGGGAACCCGTGCGCATTCTCGTGGCCGAGGACAACGACGACTTCCGCGAGGCGCTGAAGTTCGTGCTCGAAGCCGAGTTCGTCGGCGCCGACATCGAGTGCGTCGCCGACGGAGAGGCGGCCTTCGCGGCGTTCGATCGCAAGCGGCCGTCGGTCGTGATTCTGGATTTGCGCATGCCGGGCAAGGACGGGATGGAGCTCACCGGGCTATTCCGCCAGCGGGATCCCAAGGCGACGATTCCGATTCTCGTGCTCACGGCGTCGGGCGGCGCCGAAGAGTGGCGCCAGCTCGCGGCGCAGGGCGCGGATCGGCTGCTCGTGAAGCCCGTGGTCCTCGACGACGTCGTCGCCCTCGTACGCCGATCGCTCAGCGAGAAGGCGAAGAAAGGCCCCGCGGTCGCGGCGGCCTGAAATCATCGAGCGGAGTCACTCGGCGTCGAAGGGGACGACGTTCACTTCGGTGAGCCCGGGGATCGCCTTCCGTAGCGGTTCCAGGACCTCGGACGCGGTGCCGACGACGACGCACAAAAGGTTCTCGGAAACGATCCGCCGCGCGACCGCTTCGCTGGCGGAGGCGGCCGTGACCCGTTGCACGTGCTGCGTCCATCCGCCGAAATAATCGGCGGGCAGATCGAGCAGCTCGACGTCGAGGGCCTGGTGCAGCCGCTTCGGAGCGGTGTCCACGTCGAACGCGTGCGAGCGAACGAGGTACCGCTGGATGAAGGCCACCTCGCGCGGCGTGACGCCGCCGGCGATCCACGCGTCCATGAGCTCCACCGAGAGGGCGAGGCACGGACCCGCGTCGGCGGCCGCGGGGAAGGTCCCCATGGTCCACGCTTGCCTGTGGCGGTCGATCGAAGCGCGTGCGCTCGCTCCGTACGACCAGCCACGCTTCGAGCGAACTTCTCGCATGAGGCGCGAGGTGAACGTGCCTCCGAAGACGGCGTTCGCGACGACGAGCGGTACGTGGTCTTCGTCGCGCGGCAAGGTCCCCATCGTTCCGACGATGATCTGCGTTTGCGTCCGTTCGGGTTTGTCGACGAGCAGGAGCCGGCGCCCGGGGCGGAGCTTCGGCTCCACGACGGCGTCTTCCGCCGCGGTCCCCTCGGCCAGACCGGCGATGAGGCGTCGTGCGGCTCGCTCAGCGTGCTCGCGGGTCATGTCGCCCGCGATGCCGATGACCAGATTGCGCCGGACGAAATAGCGCCGGTAAAACGCGATCACCTCGTCGCGCCCGATCCGCGGGACGCTCTCCGTCGTGCCGCCGGCGTTGCGGCCGTAAGGGTGCCCTTCGAAGAAAGTGCGCTGCATCGCTTTCTGCGCGATGACGCGATCGTTGTCGCGCGCCTCGATGATCTCCGCGACGGTCTCGCGCTTCAGGCGCTCGAGCTCGTCCTCCGGAAACGTCGGCGAAGCGAGAAGGCGCGCGAGGAGCTCCACGAACGGGTCGACGTTGCGCGCGATGACCTGCGCGTGAATCGCCACGGTGGACGAGGACGTGTCGACCGCCATTTCGGCGCCGAGCGCATCGACGCGGAAGTCGATCTGCTCCGACGAAAGACCTTCGGCTCCGCGCCGAAGCATGCGCGTCGCGATCCGCGCGAGGCCGCTCTGCCCGTCGGGGTCGACCGCCGAACCGCACCGCAGCGCGACGACGAAAGAAACCAGCGGGACGTCGTGCGAAGGCTCGAGGAAGGCGAGGGTGCCGCCTTCGAGCGTGAACTGTGCGGGCGCCGCGGCGCGGGCAGTCGCGCTCATTGTGCCGCCGATGCCGCGGAGGCCGCCGGGGCCGCCTCGCCGGGGGCCGTCTCGCCGGGCGGGGCGGCCCGCTCGGGAACGACGCGGAGTACGGTCCGCGAGGCCTGCTGCAAGTAGCGGCGGGCGACGCGGCGCAGGTCGCTCGCCGTCGTGCGGCGGAAGGCTTCGACGCGGCGGAAGGCATACGTCGAGTCGCCGAGCACGGTCTCGAAGAAGCCGATCTGCTCGGCCTTGCCCGACGCGGTTTCGAGCTGCTGGAGCGACCCGAGCTCGAGCCGTGCTTTCGCGCGCGCAAGCTCGTCTTCGGACACGAGCTCGTCGCACGCGCGCGCGAACGCCGCGTCGAGGAGGGGCAGGACCTCCGCCGCCGTGTGCTCGCCGCGCGCCGTCACCCAGCACTCGTAGAGGCCCGGATCGCGGAACGTCGACACCCACCCGCGCACGTCGATCGCGAGCTCCTTCTCCACGATGAGCGTCCTGTACAGGCGTGACGCGCGACCGCCGAAGAGGACCTCCGAGAGGACCGTGAGATCCGTGTGGTCCGCGTCGCCGAGCGCCGGTCCTTTGAATGCGACCAGGAGCTTCTCGCTCGCGCTCGGCTTCGTCAGTTCGATCGATCGCTCCGCGGTCTGCGGCGGTTCGGGGAACACGTCTTCCGCCGGGATCGGCTGCGCGGGGATGCTGCCGTACGCGTCCCGAATGGCGAGGAGGAGATCGCGCTCGCGCACGTCGCCCACGACGATGAGCGTCGCGTTGTTCGGCGCGTAGTAGGTCCGATAGAACGCCGTGCAGTCCTCGGGCGTGAAGCCTTCGATGTCCTGCATCCAGCCGATGGTCGGCCAGCGGTACGGGTGCTTCTCGAACGCCGTCTTGTAGAGGAGCTCGTTCGCGAGGCCCTCCACGTCGTCCTCCACGCGGTAGCGGCGCTCGTTGGCTACGACTTCTTTTTCGCTCGCCACCTGCGGCTCGCGCAGCACGAGCCGGTGCATGCGCTCGGCCTCGAGCTTCACGGCGAGCTTGACGCGATCGGCGGGCAAGAGCTCGTGGTAGTAGGTCCAGTCGACCCACGTCGCCGCGTTCGTCTCCGCGCCGCTCTCTTCGAGCTTGCGGTCGAAGACGCCCGCCTTCAGGTTCTCGGTCTCCCCGAACATCAGGTGCTCGAAGAGGTGCGCGAGGCCCGTCTTGCCGGGCCGCTCGTGGCGCGAGCCGACGCGAAACCACGAGTGGTACGCCACGACGGGCGCGACCGTGTCGACGAGCACGAGCACGGCGAGACCGTTGCCGAGCCGCCAGCGATGGATCGTCTCGCCACCGAAGGGAACAGGCCCCTCGTAGCTGAGGCGAGCTCCTTCCGAGCTCGCCTCGCCGTTCACAGTCTCTGCCCAGTCCCGCCGTTTGCTGGCCGGGTGGTGCGTCGCGCTCCGGGTCCCCATGAGGACCTTCGCTCTAGCATCCCTGAAGGGACCGCCCCTGCTTTTTCACGTCGCACCGGCGCGGCCGCGAGGGTGCCGCCGGCACGCGCTCGCGCTACGAGGTCAGGTCTTTTTGGGCGAGACGACGATCTCGACGCGCCGGTTCGCAGCGCGGCCTTCGACCGAGCCGTTGTCCGAAACGGGTTGGTCCGGACCCTTGCCCTGCGCCGTGATCAGGTCTTGCGGGATGCCGCGGCCGCAGAGGTAGTCACGCACGGAGTTCGCGCGCTTCTGCGACAGATCCATGTTGTTGTCGCGCGAGCCGACGTTGTCCGTGAATCCATAGACGACCATCGGCGCGTCTTTGCCGCGGAGCGCCTCGGCAATCTGATCGAGCTTCGCCATCGCGCCCGCTTTCAGATCCCATTTGCCCGTCGGGAAGAGGACCTCGCCCGAGAGCGTGATGACCATGCCGCGGTCGTCGTCCTTGACCGCGGCGATCTTCGCGATCGTGTCGCGCGCGTCCTTCAGCTTCGCCTCGAGGTCCGCGAGCTTCTGGCGCTGCTCGGCGGCGGCCGTCTGCTCCGCCTGGAGGGCCTGCTTCGTCTGATCGAGCTGCCCGCGCGTCGCCTGGAGCTGCGACGCCATGAGCGACTGCAGCTGCAGCTTCGCCGCGTCCGCGTCGCGCTGCGCCTTCAGCGAAGTGGCCTCCGCCTCGGCGATCTCCGATTTGCGCTGCGCGACGATCGCGAGATCGATCGTGTTCGGATCGTCGGGATTGTCGTTCCACGCCTGCTCGGCCTGCTGCATGGCCAGATCGGCCGCGTGCACGTCGGTCGGATCGAGCTCGATCGTGACGCCCGTCTTGGCCCTGGTGAACTCGTTGCGCGCGTCGACGAGCGCCTTCGGCGGGAGGCGTTCGCCCCCGCACGCGGAGGCCGCAGCGAGTGCCAGCGCGAGCGCCGGCGTCGAAATCCCGAGAACTCGACTCCACTTCATGACGTTTCTCCGCTCCACGGTCAGTTTGCCTTCGCTTTCTGCAAATCGGCCTGCGCTTTTTGCGCGGCGTCCTGCGCTTGTTGCGCTTTCGCGAGGCTGAGCGCGAGCTGCGCTTCGGTGCGAGCGAGATAGAGAAGGCTCGCCGCGCGCTTGCCGTCCTGCGTGCTCACGTCCTTGGACTTCTGGAGGTCTTCCTGCGCGAGCTGCAGGTGCAGCCGTGCGTCGGGCACGTTGGGGGCACCGCCCGCCTCGGCCCGGCCCAGGTCCTGCTGCGCCGCCTCGTACTCGCCGTTCGGCGGCGGCAGCGTTCCGCCGCACGCCATGCCCATGAACGACACGCAGCCCACCAACGCGACTACTGCGAAAGAATTCATCGTCCTGACTCGCATGACTCGTATTTAGCTCCTGGCTGGCTCTCGCCGCTCGAGGTTAAGGTTGACCCGAGGCCGGCATCAAGTGGATCGAGCGAGACTTCGCGGGTGCGATGCCGTGCGCCTTGTGCCCCCGCTCCGTTGCTCGTGCGCTCGTGCCCAGGCACGCCCAGAGTCGGCCACCCCAGCCCTGCACGCGCGCTATTCCACCTTGAGGATCGCGAGAAACGCTTGCTGCGGGATCTCGACGGTCCCCACCTGTTTCATCCGCTTCTTACCCTCTTTTTGCTTTTCGAGCAGCTTTCGTTTGCGCGAGATGTCGCCGCCGTAGCACTTTGCGGTCACGTCTTTGCGGAGGGCTTTGACGGTTTCCCGGGCGATGATCTTGCTCCCGATTGCCGCCTGGATGGCGACCTCGTACTGCTGCCGGGGGACGAACTCTTTCAGCTTCTCCGCGAGCGATCGGCCCCGAGAGTAGCTCTTTTCCTTGTGGACGATGATCGAGAGCGCATCGAGCGGGTCGCCGTTCACGAGGATGTCCACTTTGACGAGCTCGTCGGCCCGGTACCCGGCGACGACGTAGTCCATCGACGCGTACCCGCGCGAGATGCTCTTCAGCTTGTCGTGGAAGTCGAAGAGGATCTCCGCGAACGGCATCTCGTACGTGACGATGATCCGGTCGGCGGCGGCATATTGCATGCCTTTTTGCGTGCCTCGCCGCTCCTGGCAGAGCGCGAGGACCGGCCCGACGAACTCGGACGGCACGTGGATCGTCATCGTGACGAGCGGCTCTTCGATCCGATCGATGCTCGTCAGCGGCGGGAGCTTGGCCGGGTTCTCGACCCGCACCTTTTCGCCGCCCGTCAGGTACACGTTGTAGACGACGCTCGGGGCGGTCGTGATGAGGTCCAGGTTGAACTCGCGCTCGAGGCGCTCCTGGATGATCTCCATGTGAAGGAGGCCTAGAAAACCGCAGCGGAATCCGAATCCGAGCGCTTCGCTCGAATCGGGCTCGAACGAGAAGGCGGCGTCGTTCAGGTGCAGCTTCTCCATCGCGTCGCGGAGCTGCGGGTAGTCGGCGCTGTCGGTCGGGTAGACGCCGGCGAAGACCATCGGCTTCACGTCTTTGAAGCCCGCGAGCGGCTCGGTCGTCGGCCCCATGTGGTGGGGCCCTTTGCCCGGCGCGCTGACGGCGTGGGTCACAGTGTCGCCGAGCTTCACGTCGTGGACGCTCTTGATATTGCCCGCGACGAAGCCGACCTCGCCCGGCCCGAGCTCTTCGAGCGCCGCCGCAAAGGGACGGAACACGCCGAGCTCGGTGGCCTCGTAGTCCGTGCCGGCGGCCAGGAAGCGGATCTTGTCGCCCTTCTTCAGGACCCCGTCGACGACGCGCACCATGGCCACGGCGCC
>Ga0210391_10003761_pt1 | contig 12785 bp, 13 predicted proteins | sample IncBWC12OmetaG_FD_160573 | JGI IMG/M metagenome (GOLD analysis project Ga0210391, IMG submission 160573) | Forest soil microbial communities from Barre Woods Harvard Forest LTER site, Petersham, Massachusetts, United States - Inc-BW-C-12-O ... | reverse complement strand
CTTACTCTCCTTCGAAGTTCTCGCCATTGCGGCGAGTTCCCTGCATACACTTGTTTGGACCCGAGGATTGCGCTGCAGGCGTTAGTGGGCTAAGAGTGTACCACGGCTGTGGACGGCGAGGCGTGGATTGCGCCGTCGATGTCTGTGAATTGAGGAGCGGCCCTGCTTGCTGAGCGTAAGACGAGGAGACCGTCAGGGACTGGAAGGCCGAGTGCAAGAGTTCCCGGGAAACGGAAGACTTTCTAGTTGTCTTTTGCATTTACCCACTTTTGCGAGGCCGGTATTTAAATAAACACCCGAAGCGCGGAAATGGCACTGGCATCACATCACCGGCGTGTTCTGAGCGCTGACAATCCACCACCGATCGTCTCGCCTTGCGAGTACATATAGAGCCAGTTCCCGGACAATGGAACCGTGAGACAGGTTCATTGGCACTTCGTGTTCGTCCAGGCCCGTCCGCCGAACACTTGCGCAGGCTATATCTTGGCCGAGGAAGCCGAGCGCTTCCAAAGTGAATCGCGAACTATATCCGTACTGTCGCGACTGGGCCGCCAGGCGCCGGTGGATCGGATTCAACTGATCCAATCCGATGACAGTCTGACCTTTGGGGCTTCCCCAGATCACATCCTCACTAAGAACACTGTCAAAGAGGTCGCCGTTCGATGTATTAACGGCATGTTCCAGGGTTGCAATCACAGCCAGTATTGCATCCCGGTCTCCAGCTGTGTGCCGTTCAAAGAAAGTTGGCGCTTGCTGCAGCGAGCGGCCAGATTCCGTTTTCAACTTATCTGTCATGACTCCGGCCTCAAGCTGACAATGCGTAAGGGCTGGTGGAACGCGCACTTCGCAATGCGACCGCCCACCAGTTCAATCGCGCGAGAAGAGTCTCCATGCCCCTCTGAGAGCGTTCTGGATTTCGCAGCGCACCCGATTCATCGAATTGCTCCCATGCGCCGGGGAAGCTCACAGAATCGCGAATGGTCACCGCGTGCAACTCAGCGAAGACCAACCGCAACTGTTCCACTGCGCGCAATCCCCCGGAGACGCCGCCATAAGAAACAAAAGCAACCGGTTTGGCAGACCATTGGGCCCCGCTCGAATCGATCAACGCCTTGAGCGGTGCCGGATATCCATGGTTGTATTCGGGCGTCACGATCACAAAGGCGTCTGCCTGCTCCAGCCGCTGTTGCAAAAACTGGGAAGGGCGTTCATCAATCGACGGCTCTGCTGACGGATCGGCCGGATCGATCACGTCAAGTTGGAACTTTTCGCTTGCCGCGAGCCGCTCCACAGTCCACCTCACCACGGTGTGGCAAAAGCGCCCCGGACGGGTGCTCCCGTAGATAACCGCAACTCTGATTTTATCCATTGTTCCTCCCGGTACCGGTATGGCAACATCTGAAGATGAGTGTAAAACCTCAAGTAAACTTGAGGTCAAGTGGGATATGAAAAAAACTGTTCCGAAACACATATCGTTGGAACTCACGGTAGGCCAGGTAGCGAAACGGAGCGGGGTCGCGATCTCCACCCTGCACTATTACGAGGCCGAGGGATTGATCAGCAGTTGGCGCAACCAGGGAAACCAGCGGCGATATGCACGTGAAGTTCTTCGGCGCGTGGCAATTATCAAAGTAGCGCAGCGCTCAGGCATATCGCTGTCTTCAATACGCAACGCAATGGCGGCGCTGCCGGGCGGCCGCTCGCCTACGGTGGAGGACTGGCAAAAGATGTCGGCGGGATGGAAAGCCGACTTGAACGATCGAATCATTCGCCTGACCCGGCTTCGCGATCAACTTGATGGTTGCATCGGCTGCGGTTGCCTTTCGCTCGGGGTTTGTCCGCTGCGCAATCCCTGGGACAAGCTGTCGAAACTGGGTCCCGGGGCGCAGTTGCTTGATCCCGAATGTGACAAGAGGACAGGCGGCAGTTAAACGGAGCTCGACCCCGGACAGTCATAAAGGCTCACGGCGCCTTATCGCACGGCGTGCATAGATCACCGATCCACTAATCCTCGCGGGCGCAGGCTCGCTGTTAACGCTCGTGCAGTCTTAGCCGGCTGAGGCCCTGCGCGCAGAGCGTCCTGCATTTCGGCCAGTGCAGGCATTGCGTCATGAATAATAGAGTCACTCGGCGAAAACTCGCCGAGTCGCTCGTCTAACCCAACGCCGCATCGGTAAACATTGGCCGACATCTCGTTACGAACTCCGCATGTCGATGAAGGACTCGACGACATTCACCGGATTTGAATTTGCGCAGCGTGAACATACTTGGTAAGCTCATCGCGCCTAACAAAGGAGCATATATGTCTGCTTCGACCGCACCGACACCTGCTGCTGTTCCCCCCAATCGCGCTGGGCTTCGAGAGGGACAAGTATCCGAACTCACTGTGATCGTTCCGCTGAAAGAGGGAGGCGCGGCCAGATTGAGCGCAATCTTAGCTGCGCAACGCGGACGGCTCGGGGTCACTGCTCCCGTCCCTATTTGGCATGGCGATCAAGGTGCTTGGGGTCATCGGAAACAAGGTGCTCCCAGAAGATGAGAGCCATAACCAGGACATTTTGCTCAACAACATTCCAATTATTCCCTTCGGACACGTGGCCGCTTACTGGAAGGTTCATCAGGGGCTAGAAAAACCTGCCGAGACTTCGTCAGGGGTTCAGCCTTTTACTGCAGAGAGTCCGGCCGATGAAGCCGAAATCCTGGAACCAGAGGGACCGCCGCCCCTGCCCTATAGTCACATCCTCGGCGAAACCTTCCACTCGATGGCTGCACTCCGCTTCGGGTCCTACGTGGCGAAACTCAGTGCTGCGCCGCTCTCGCCGTCAGTCCGATCCCTTACCGGGGCTGCTGTCCCTGATACCGATTCCGCGCTCCGCGATCTAGTCGTCGATTTCTTTAGCAACAATTCAGCGGAATACGAGCTGCGGGCGCAGCTATTGACTGACCTCCAACAGATGCCCGTGGAGGACGCTTCAGTCGTGTGGTCTGAGAGGCTTTCTCCTCACCAGCCCATTGGGAAGCTCACGTTTCCGGCTCAGGACCCTTACAGTCCGAGAAGACGCGTTTATGGCGACGATGTGCTTAGTTTCAATCCCTGGCATTGCATTGAAGAGCACCGGCCACTAGGCTCTATCATGCGCGTCCGGATCAAGGCATATGGGATGTCGAGCCGCTTTCGTCACGAGATGAATGCGCAGCCACGTCTTGAACCAAAGGACATCAACGAACTGCCGCTATGAGCGGCTCTACTCGAAAAGGGAATGTTGGTTCGCGATGACAGGCCATAGCATCATTCACCTTAAGATACAGACAACAGGCCCCGCATCTCACTCTCGATGGTCTTGATGTCAGTGTCGCCTTCGTGCTTGAAGCGGATCTTGCCGCTTCTGTCTATCAGGAAGGTGACGGGAAGACCGAAGATGCCGCCATACATTTCTCCGATCTTTTCGTCTCCCATGACCACGGGGTAATTCAATCTGTATTTCTGATACGTGACGCGTACCGGTTGCTCCTCATCGTCCATCGAAATGCCGATGACCTGCAGCCCGCGTCCACCATATTCCTGCTGCCACGCTACAAAGCGCGGCATTTCAGTGAGACACGGTACACACCAGGTCGCCCAAAAATTGAGTAGGACCACTTTGCCGCGATAATCTGCCAGACTTACTTGCCGATGGTTCAAGTCGATCCGGGTAAAGCTGGGAGCCCTGCGGTAGCCGATTGGCGCAGTTTCCGTCTTTGCGGCGAGGTTGTCCGCAGCGGCGAAAGCCGTCAGCAGCAGTAGTAGAAGAACCTTGCGTTTCGAGTTGATTCGCCGAAGCACGATTCGTAGCATCCCCTAATTCTCAGCGGCCTTTCGTGACTGGATAGCCCTTATTTACCCAATCGCTTCCGAAGTTGTTGGCTAGATAGAGCACTCGAACGTGAGTGAAGCCGAGAGTGTGCAACTCCCGATACGCGGGCCGGATATTGGGACACTTGTTCCATGGGCAGCACCCACAATAGATAACAAGAAACCGATTGCGCTCCAGTCCCTTCACGCGATCCCGTAGTACCTGGAGTCCTGGATCCTGGCCTCCAGCACCGGCATACTCCGATCCGGAAATATGCGCTTCGGCGTAAAGGACATGCGAGCCGACCTGCAAAATCAGGGGTTTCTCGTCCCTGGAAGAGCGCAAGAGCTGCGCCAGTTCCTCCGGCTGCAACAACTCTGCTGCGGGAATCTCCGTAGTCGCGGAAGGTGTTGATGCGGCTTGCAGTGCAGCGGCTGACGGCTGGGCATCAGTCTTAACGCAGAGAATGGACAGGCTTGGCAGCAGGCACGCTGCGAGGCTATATCGAAGTAAGTATTTCGTCATGACGAATGCCTCTTCTCTCCTGCGAGGGGGAGATACGAGGTTATGGAGGGGCTCAGGGGAGGCTGAGGAGGACAGACGAAAAGTAACCCACTGATAAACTCGAGAGAACTCCCAGACGGGAGGGTCCTTTTCGTCCCCCGGTTTCTTCTCGGCTAGAAGAGCCAATTTTGCCCTCATTTCTTGAAACGACGGCTGATAAGCGGCGCTGAACAGAGGAGAGGCGGTATGCCCAAGGTGGAGAATCTCGTCATTTAACCAGCCACTGTATGTCTAGCCCGTCAAGTCTGATTTACGTAGCTTGCCCCAGTAACCGTTTCGTTAACAAGTGAAGCTTCCAGAAACCCCTTTCCCGGGAATCGCGTTAACGCCCTCCATCTAATCTGATATGGTTCGTGCCAATGGCAGAGCAGGAGTGGTACCGGCGAACCTCAGAGTGGTACCGGCGAACCTCGACCCGATGGGTACACTTTCGGTCGGTGCCGATAAAGCGCCTATGGGTGTTGATAGCGGCGGTCTTCCTATTGTTTTCAGTGTACGGCTTCTACGTCGATTTAATGTACGGGGGAGTGTTGCCTTATGTCGTCGTGCTTCAAATCGCGCTTTACGTCGGGCTGAACGCTTCGTTGTGGGTGATAGTGCTGTCTCGGCTGTCGATGCCGTTTCTACTCGGCCTGATTGTGCTGCAGTTTTTCAATAATCGGATCAACACCAGCCTCGCAAGCTGGATGACGCGCAGCTTCGATCTGAAGCCAGTGCCTTCGGAATTAGGAATCCATTTCGCCGCAACCGCCACGCTGTCGGCGGTCATTCTCTCCTACGTTTTTCTCCGTGTGTATATCCGAATCGAGGGCAGAGAGTCGTTCCGCATGCGCAACGAACTTGAGCTGGCACACGGGATTCAAAAGACGCTGGTGCCGCCGGTGGGATTGCGAACCTCGCGCTTTGAGATTTACGGCATTTCGTGCCCCAGTGAAAAGGTGGGCGGCGATCTGGTGGATGCGATTAACCTGCCGAGCGGTGATGCTATTGCCTATGTCGCTGACATCGCTGGACATGGGCTCCCTGCCGGCATTCTGATGGGAATGCTGAAGACAGCAACTCGCACGGCCCTGCTGGATGCGGAGGGACGCGAGCCGCATCGTACTCTGCCGGTAGTGCTCGATCGGCTGAACAGGGTGCTGCCGGAGGTGAAAGAGCCGCACATGTATGCGACGTTTACCGGCTTCCGGCTAGGAGCGGACGGCAGCGTGTTCTATGCGCTGGCGGCAAGCCCACCGATTCTGCAGTGGCACGCGAGCGGGCGGACCCTGTCGCACACGGAGGAGGGCCAGTTCCCTCTCGGGCTGCTGCCGGTTTCCAGCTTTGACGGACAGAGGCTGGAAGTTGCGTCGGGCGATCTGCTCGTGGTTGCAACGGACGGGATTCTGGAAGTGTGCAACAAAACCCAGGAAGAATTTGGCGTGGAACGACTGAAGCAAGTGATCGCGGCGAACGCCAAGGACCCCTTACCGGAGCTGGCGGCAAGGATTCTTGCGGCGGCGCGTGCGTTTGGACACCAGTTAGACGATCAAACAATCCTCATCGTGCGTTGTTTGTGATTTGGGAATGAAGTACTCGCCATCGATGATTGAGGTCTTCGTCGGCTTTCTTGAATGAAGAGGCCTCATTTCGTGCACAACAAGCTCAACAAAAGGACCAGGACAAATGAAAGACAAACATATCTCATCTTTCGCGGTATCGTGCCTGACCGCTCTGCTCTGCGTTGCATGCGCGCACCAAACCCACGCGCAGCAGGCCGGAAAGGCCCCACCTCTTCCTGGGAATAGCTCTGAGACGCTGGGCTTTTCGTCTGGGAGACTCGACCGTCTTCACGCAGTTATGCAACGCGAGGTGGATCAGAAAGAGCTTGCCGGAATTGTGACACTTCTTGCGCGCCACGGCAAAGTGGTCGAGGAGCGAACATATGGCAAGAAGGATATCGCCAGGGCCGCGCCCATGACGGCGGACACCATCTTCCGCATCTTCTCCATGACCAAGCCGGTTACAGGCGTTGCCATGATGATCCTCTACGAAGAGGGCAAATGGAGGCCTTCGGATCCCATTTCGAAGTTCATCCCCGAGTTCGACCAACTGAAAGTCTTCAAGGGCTTCGATCAGAGCGGAAAGATGATTCTGGAAGACCCGATCCACGCTCCCACCATGCGTGAGCTGATGAGCCACACCGCGGGCTTCACCTACGGGATCTTCGGGCACACGCCGGTCGACAAGATGTACCAGGACGAACACGTCCTGCAATCCCAATCCCTTCAGGTGATGATCGGCAAGCTGGCCAAAATTCCGCTGCTCTACCAGCCGGGGACTCGCTGGGAATACAGCGTTTCCATGGATATCCAGGGCTATATCGTTGAGAAATTGTCGGGCCTGTCCTTGCCCGATTTCATGCAGCAGCATATATTCGGGCCTCTCAAAATGAAAGACACAGCGTTCTACGTTCCCAAAGAGAAGTGGGACCGTTTTGCAACGCTTTACCAAGGGGACGAAAAAGGCGCGATGGTCGCCAGCAAACCGGACGACCGTTTTGCGACGTCGCCCACCATGCCCTCGGGCGGCGGAGGCCTGGTCTCTACGGCGCAGGATTACCTGCGCTTCGCTCAGATGCTTCTGAACCAGGGCGAACTTGACGGCCAGCGCATCCTCTCGCCGGCCTCGGTCGCGCTCATGACCGCAAACCATCTTGCCCCCAGGCTGATGACAGGTGAGTTCTCCGTTGGGACAGAGACTATGCGCCCCGGCATGGGGTATGGCTACGATTGCGCGGTCTTCACCGATCCGCTCGAAGCTGACGAAGTTGTGGGCAAGGGCACGTTCTTTTGGCTCGGAGCGGCCGACACCTGGTTCTGGATCGATCCCACGAACGATCTGATCTTTATAGGCATGGCGCAACGAATGATTGGTCCCGGGCAACCCGATGTGGAGCAACTTAGCCGTCCGGTCGTCTACCAGGCGCTAGTCAAGCCGAAGATGTGATCCGCGTACGGTGGAATCACTTTCGTGCGATCAGATTCGGAAGTCGTCAGGTCCCGGCATACGACGGATGCAAAATTATCGACCGCAGTTGGCTGCGCGAGCATCAGAGAAGTCGCGGACGAGGCCGAGCTTTGTAGCAGCTTCGTCCAGTGCGGCCTGGGTAAAGAAGAACTGATGCTTCGGGTTGGAATTGGGGTAGAAGCGGATGACGATCTCGGGCTGCGTGACCGAGTCACTTATGCCGTCGTGAAAGGGGTAGCCCAGCTCTTGTAGCAGATGCAGGGAGCCCTCGTCGCCGGTTGGGTTGCCGGTGTCGCCGACGATAGCGAAGACGGCCTTATGGGTCGTCTTCGAGTAGACAGCCACGAAGTCGCCGACCTTCACCCCGCGTCGGCCGGCTTTATTGCCGCGCACGACATAGTTGATCTTACGGGCATCGACGTATCCCCGCGGATCGCGCTCGTTGTGATTGGCAACATCGGCAAAGGCGGTCTGCGAGATGTAGTAGCCGGGGAAAGGATCCTCAGGCGATTGCAAGATGGGACGTCCCTTGTTGTCCAGGAGGTAACCAACGATCTTCTGGTCGGCACGCTCGAGATAGTGCGCATTGATAAGGGCGTCAAGGGTCGGCTTGCCCGGCGGCCCGTAGGCGTTGGGCGCTCCATCGACATCAACGTCCATCCGGTGCGTCAGCACTTCGAAACATGGATGCGGTGCGGACGTCTGTGCGTGTGCGGCGGCAGCGGCTAAAGCGAACGCTGAGACGACAGCAAGCAAAACTGAGCTGCATCGACGATGACTGACTGATACCGCCATCCTGGCAGAATACCGCCGTAACGCCGTGCAAAGTCTCTTTTTCAGTAGATAGCTTTCCCAGGCCAGGAGAAATCACCCACTCGAACGGGTCACCAGCAAAGTCTGCCCCTCCATTCGGTTAGCGCCGGTTACGAATACGACTGAATCACGAATCTTCACGGGTAAATTCTCCTTTTCATTGAGCCTCACAGTGATCATGCTTGTGAATATCACACCTTAGGCAACTGGCTCGTATCCCAGCCGCCGCCGAGTGCTTTGATCAGAAGGACGTTTGCTTCGAGCCGCCGCCGCATGATGTCTATATCGTTGCGCTCGTTGGTGAGAGCGGTCGTTTGCCAGATAACTACCTGGAGGTAGGTATCGACGCCGCCCGCATACCGGTTTTGCGAGAGTTGGAGCGATTCCTCCGCTGAGGCTGTGGCCGAGTGCTGCTGGGTCGACTCTGTATTCAGGATGTGAAGCGCAACCAGATTGTCTTCCACCTGCTGATAGGCATTCAGCACGGCCTGACGGTAGTTGGCGACATTTCCGTCGTACGCTGCAAGGGCTGATTCCGTGGTAGCCCTGCGCCTGCCTGCATCAAAAAGCGTCTCGGACAGAGTTGGCCCAACTGCCCAAAAGCGGCTTGGCCACTGAAACCAATTCAGCACCGATGTTCCTTCGAGGCCGGCTATCGCAGCAATGTTCAGCGTCGGGTAGTATGCGGCCTTCGCAATGCCGATTTGCTCATTTGCGGCAGCCATGCGGCGCTCAGCTTCAGCGATATCAGGACGGCGCTCCAGCAACTGCGCCGGCAGAGTCACAGGAACGTCCGGCAGCACAGGAGCCTGAATGTTGATTGGAATCGGAGGAAGACGAAACAGCGCTGGCGGCTTGTCAATGAGAATTGCCAGCGCATGCTCATATTGCGCCCGTTGAACCATGATGTCTGAAGCCTGCACCCGTGTCTCGTCAAGCTGGGTCTGAGCCTGTGCTACATCTGCTTTTGGGGCCGCCCCGCCCTGGAAGCGATATTGCGTAAGTTGGAGCGCATCGCTGTATGCCTTCACGGTGTCGTCCAGAAGCTGCTTTTGCGCATCGGCGTTGCGAACTTCAAAGTAGTCGATGGCGACCTCGGCGTGCAGACTTAACCGCACCGTGTCCAAGTCTGCGGCACTGGCCTGTGCCTGCTCTCTCGAGGCGGTTACCGTGCGGCGGATGCGTCCCCATAGATCCACCTCGTACGACAGGTCAACTGGAAGCGTGAAGTCGCCGGTACCGTTGTTTACCAAAGAGGAGGTAAAATACGGCTGATTTGCCGAGGCGCGGACCGCTGAAATGCCCGGCGCGACGCCGATGGTTGGCGCTTCTGCGGCACGGTTGAATCGGATCGCAGCGCGAGCCTGACGAAAATTCGCCTCCGCCTCCTTCAGCGTTTGATTGGAGGGATCAACCTGCTCCTCCAGTTCGTTCAGCTTCGTATCCCCGTAGAGCTCCCACCACTTCCCACGAAGTGCGGTGTCGTTTGGCTGAGCGACCTTCCAACCGTCGCCCCCCTGCCACTCCGAGGTTTCCTTAAAGGCCGGGGCTATTGGAGCGTCAGGCCTGGTGTAATTCGGACCAACCATGCAGCCCGCCGCCAGCAGGAGCAATGCCGCGACTGAGATGAGTCCCAGGTGTCTCATGGCTGTACCTTACCGGCTGCCTTCGTGCGCAGACGGACCGCGGCTCCATCGGCTAGAGAATCGGACGGGTTCACGATCACGGCATCGTTGAGCTTCAGTCCGGAGAGGACTTCGACGGCGCTTCCGTAATCCTGACCGATGGTGATCGGTGCGAGTGCTACCTGGCCGTTGCGGACCACGCCTGCACGCAATCCCTCAGCGCGGAAAAGCAAGGCATTTGAGGGGATGGTAACTGCGCCTGCACTTGCAGGAGTCTTGAGATGAACGAAGGCGTAGACGCCCGGGAACAAGCGGCCCTTGGGATTGTCCACGTCGACTTCAACGTTCAGGGTGCGCGAATTCAGGTCGATGGCATCCGAGTTGCGCACTACAATCCCCGTGAAATCCTCATTGGGAAAGGCATCGAAAGTCACTTTGACCGGCTCCCCATTGTGGACGTAAGGGGCGTAAACCTCCGGGACGGGAATGTAGACGCGCAACTTGTGGATCGAGGCCAGGTGGAAAATCTCTTTCGGTGTCGAGTTGTCTCCAGCCTGGATCAGGGCTCCGATATCGGTATTGCGCGCGGTAATGACTCCATCGAAAGGCGCGGTTATTCGTTCGAATGCCTGCAGCTGCTCCAGCCGGTCCACATTCGCGTGGTTAGAGTCGACGAGCGCTCTTTTTGCATTGAGATCGCTCACTGCCTGGTCGGTCTCCTGTTGCGAAACAGAATTTGTCTTGAGCAGATTCTGCCAGCGTGTTGCTGTAATCTGGGCAATCTCAAGATTTGCCTGGGCAGTCTTCAGATCAGCTCTGGCCTGTTCCAATTGCTGGTCGAGTTCAGGCGTCTGGATCAGCGCCAGCAACTGTCCCTGCTTTACGTGCGCACCGATATCGACGTACCAGCGCTCTACGTAGCCGCTGGTACGGGCATAGATTGGAGTATCGCTGAACGCTTGCGCATTTCCAGGTAACGCAACCTCCTGGCCATCTGCTCCCGATTTTGGATGGACAACCTCTACTATCGGGACCGCGGATGCCCGCGCCGCCGCATGCAGTTTCGCCGCGGCTTCCACCCTCGAACGGATCCCGTGAAAGATTCCGAATGCAATCAGAAGCAGGAGAATCGTCGCTGGGATCAGAAGCCGCCGTCGTGTCACTGGGGCACTTGCGTTGCAGGGATCCGACGCAGACGCATGATCTACGACTGAAGAACGATCTGTTGGGTTCATCATCTTTGCCTCACGCCTAGGTGTTCCAGAGGATTCTCTGGGGGCTTCGATTTCCAGTGAAAGAGAGCAAAGACCGACGGGACGAAAACCAGAGTCGCCATGGTTGCGCAGAGCAGACCTCCAATCACGGCGCGTCCGAGGGGCGCATTCTGTTCTCCACCATCGCCAAGGCCAAGGGCCATCGGCACCATACCAATAATCATGGCAAGCGCTGTCATAATTACCGGGCGGAACCGCGTGTTGCCTGCTTCGATGGCGGCGTTTATGGCATCCCCGTGTTCCGCCAATCTCTCCTTGGCAAACGAAACCACAAGGATGCTGTTCGCAGTGGCCACCCCTACGCACATGAGCGCCCCCATAAGTGCAGGCACGCTCAACGTGGTGCCGGTGAAGAAGAGCATGAGCACGATGCCGGCCATGGCCGCGGGAAGCGCGGTGATGATGATGAAGGGGTCAAGCCAGGATTGAAAGTTCACCACGATGAGCAGGTAGACAAGAACGACGGCGGCCGCAAGCCCCGCAATGAGTCCCGCATAGGATTTGTGCATGGTGTCAACCTGACCACGTATGGTGATGAAGGTCCCGCGCGGAAGAGCCTTTCGATGGCGGTCGACGATGCGCGCAATATCGCCGCTTGTGGCTCCCAGATCGCGGTCCTGGACAGCTCCATAGATATCGATCACACGGCGGATATTGTAGTGAGAGATTATCGCCATCTCGTGAGACCGTTTCATGGAAGCGACATCAGCGAGGATCTCCGTGTTCCCCTGGCGGCCTCCAGCGATGGGAATATTCTGAATATCCTGAACTGACTGAATCCTGTATTGGGGGGTCTGGGCTACCAGGTTGTAGTTCACACCGTTATTCCAGTTGACCAGGAACATCGGCGTAACCTGAAAACTCCCGCTCAGTGTGTTCAGCGCGCTTTGTGCGACCTGCAGTTCGGTATAGCCGGCCTGCGATGCCTTGGTACGGTCGACAGTGACGTCCAGCGTCGGATAGTCGAGTGGCTGCTGAATGTGGAGATCAGTCAAACCGGCCACGCTGCGCATGTCGGACATCATCTTCTCCGCTATCCGATGATTGAGCTGAACATTGTTGCCTTCAATCTGCACATCAATGGGTGAAGGAAGGCCAAAGTTCAAAATCTGAGTCACGATGTCGGCCGGCAAAAAGTAGAAGGTAACGCCGGGGAATTCGTCCGCAAGCCGTTGCCGCAGACTCGCGACGTAGTCGGCGGTCGCGTGGTGTTTTTCGCGCAACGACACCAGGATGTCGACGTCATTGGCGCCAAGAACACCTGACGTTGAGTGCATGGTATTCAAAGGGCTGTACGGCAAGCCGACATTATCCAGGATGTTGTCCATCTCCGCCGTTGGTATCTCTTGGCGAATGGAGTTCTCAACCAGATCCGAGAGGCGGGCAGTCTCCTCAATGCGCATTCCGGTCTTGGAGCGCATATGCAGAATGAACTGCCCGCTGTCTGATTGAGGGAAGAAATCCTGTCCCAGCCAGGGAACAATAAGAAACGTGCAGAGGCAAAGTACGAGAAATATCGGGATGAAACTTCTGCGATGTAGTACAACCTGTGTCAAGAGATCGCGATAGATGGCGCGCAGGCGCTCAAAGCGTCGCTCAAATGCTTTCTGAAAGCGCGAGAATACTTTGCGGGAATCTCCCTCATCCTCGTTGCGGTGGAGCAAGAA
>Ga0210391_10003759_pt1 | contig 12797 bp, 8 predicted proteins | sample IncBWC12OmetaG_FD_160573 | JGI IMG/M metagenome (GOLD analysis project Ga0210391, IMG submission 160573) | Forest soil microbial communities from Barre Woods Harvard Forest LTER site, Petersham, Massachusetts, United States - Inc-BW-C-12-O ... | reverse complement strand
GCGTGGATGTGTTCCGCTCCATCGATCTGAACGCGCCCCTCGGCCCCGACTTCAGCACGCGTCCCGATCCCAATTTCTCGCAAATGCGCCAGATGCAATCAGCGGGCGCGCAAAAAGGCGCGGCGCTCGACATCAATTATCGAGGCCGCTTCAACAAGCGCTTCACCGGCTTCGCCTGGTATAGCCTCAGCCACTACGGCAACAACACCAGCGGCATCTGGTGGTTCCCTGAGCAACAGCAGAACCCCAACGCCGACTGGGGTCCCGCTGACTGGGATCAGCGCCAGCACTTCGGCGTCTACGCAATGCTCAACCCCCAGCACGTGCTCAACCTCGGCGTCGGGGTCTTCGCCAACAGCGGCCGCCCCTGGACCGTCCTCACCGGTACTGACGCTTACGGAGACAATCTTTTCAACGCGCGTCCCGACGGCGTTGCGCGCAACTCTGAAATCGGCCCCGACTACTCCGACCTTGATCTTCGCTGGGGCTACGATTTCAAACTGCATCCGAAGGAGCTCGACCGCAGTCCGACGGTCGGCGTCTCCGTTTCGTCGTTCGACGCGCTGAACCACCCCAACGGCTCCTACGTCGATACCGTTGAGGGCAGCCCCGACTTCGCCCAGGTCACCAGTTCCGATCCGCCGCGTCGTACCCAGCTGGGAATGCGCTTCAATTTCTAAGCCCAGTCTCCCGCGCCAAAAGGCGCACCGACGCTCCTCGCGCATCGCGGCCTGCATCCAATCAATGCGGGCCGTATGCCCCCGTCTCGCGAGGAGAAGCCATGGGATCCACTAAGTCATTAGCATTGGTGTTCGGCCTGGCGCTGGCCGGAATTTCTGCCGCCGCGGTACACGCGCAGCAGCAACCTCCAAACCCCTGGCAACCGGAGGAGCCGCAGGGCTACTGGTCGCAGACCTGGCACGATGGTTTCCGCGCAGGCGCGGACGCTGCCAACCAGAACGTACGTGCGGGCCAGCCGCCCAGTCCCGCACGCAGCGATCAATTCAGCCATCCCGACCTTGCTCCCATGGCGCGCGAAGACTTTCGCGAAGGCTTCAGCGACGGGTACCAGGCAGTCTATGACCACTTCGCGCAGGTAGGCTGGCGTCCAACGAAAACAACGAAGTAATAGGGTCCGGTCGGCAGCCGGTCCCTTCACTTCGCTGCGGACTTTGCCGGCGCGGTTTTTGAACGAGCCTGCGTGCGCACCCCGAAGTGATCCAGAAATGCCTGCTGCACACCGCTGAACGAACGCCCCTTGAGCCGCGCCGCCGCAATCGTGCGAAAGGCCTGCGCGTCAGAAATCTGCACGTACCGGCAGCCTGCGCTGCGGTCAATCGCCATCTCCGGCACCAGCGTCACGCCCACCCCCGCGGCCACCATCCCCAACAGGCTGCTGAACTGCCCGCTCTCAAAAGCCACCCGTGGATCCAGCCGCGCCCGATTGCACGCCGCCAGCGCAATATCGCGAAAGCAATGGCTGTCGCGCAACAGCACGAATCGGTCCTCGCGCAGTTCGCGCAGTGCCAGGCTCGCAGCGCCCGCGCGCGGATGATCCGTGGGCAGCGCCGCATACAGCCGCTCCGTCAGCAACGGCGTGATCTCAAAACCGCGATGCTTCAACGGCAGCGACAAAATCGCCACATCCACCGCCAGGCTGCGCAGGCTTTCCACCAGCACCGGCGTGGTTTCCTCCACAATGCGCAGCGTGGCTTCCGTATGGCGTCGCGTGAACGCCGCAATGCGTTTTGGCATGTAGTAGGGAGCGATGGTCGGAATCACGCCTACCGTAATCGTCCCGCGCCCATCCCTGCGCCGCCCGTCCACTTCGCTCCGTCCCAACTCGGTTTCGTGCAGCACCGCGCGCGCATGCGGCAGAAATGCTCTGCCCGCATCGGTTAGCCGGATGCTTCGCCCCAGCCGGTCGAACAGCCGCGCCCCCATCTCATCCTCAAGCTTCGAAATCTGCTGCGAAAGCGACGGCTGCGCGACATGGCAATGCTCGGCCGCGCGGCTAAAGCTGCCTGTATCCACAATGGCGCACAGGTAACGCAGTTGGTGAAATTCCATAGGTAATGCCTATACCGGAAGTTGGAACCAGCTATTGGAGCAATCCATCCTCATGATGCTACCTTGTCTGTTGTGGGACAAGTGCGGATCGCCGCGTTCTTCGTTTTCATTTAACAGGTGGTGCGTGCAACGCGCGTCACAGAAATTGAAGGAAAGAAATGGCAGAACAAAAAACAATGGCAACTGAAGCGAAATGCCCCTTCCATCACGCCGCCGGCGGAGGCACGACGAACCGTGACTGGTGGCCGAATCAGCTGAACCTGAAAATTCTGCACCAGCATTCATCCCTGTCCGATCCCATGGGCACCGACTTCAATTACGCGGAGGAGTTCAACAGCCTGGACCTCGTGGCTGTGAAAAAGGACCTTCTCGCGGTGATGACCACCTCGCAGGACTGGTGGCCGGCGGACTTCGGCCATTACGGCCCTTTGTTCATTCGCATGGCGTGGCACAGCGCCGGAACCTACCGCATCGGCGACGGTCGCGGCGGGGCCGGATCCGGCCAGCAGCGCTTCGCTCCTCTCAACAGCTGGCCCGACAACGTGAGCCTCGACAAGGCGCGCCGGTTGATCTGGCCGATCAAGCAGAAGTACGGCAACAAAATCTCCTGGGCCGACCTCATCATCCTCACCGGCAACGTTGCCCTGGAATCGATGGGCTTTAAGACCTTTGGCTTTGGCGGCGGGCGCGAGGATGTCTGGGAGCCGGACGAGGATGTTTACTGGGGCACAGAGAAGAAGTGGCTGGGCGGCGATGTGCGCTACGGCAAAAGCCTGCCGGGCGATGGCACGATCATTGCCAATGAGGAAATACACGGCACCGAGCACGACCGCACCAATGGTACCGGTCGGAATCTGGAGAATCCGCTGGGCGCAGTCCAGATGGGCCTGATCTACGTGAACCCGGAAGGTCCGGAAGGCGTTCCCGATCCCATTGCGGCCGCGCACGATATCCGCGAGACCTTTGCGCGCATGGCGATGAACGACGAGGAGACTGTGGCGCTGATCGCGGGTGGGCACACCTTCGGCAAAACGCACGGCGCCGGCCCAGCCACGAATGTGGGCTCAGAGCCTGAAGCGGCCGGTCTTGAAGAGCAGGGCCTGGGCTGGAAGAACAGCTTTGGCACGGGCAAAGGCGGCGACGCCATCACCAGCGGACTCGAAGTCATCTGGACGACTACGCCGATCAAATGGAGCAATAACTTCTTCACCAATCTCTTCGGCTATGAATGGGAGCTCACGAAAAGCCCGGCCGGAGCGAATCAGTGGAAGCCAAAAGATGACGCGGGCGCCGGTACTGTGCCCGATCCGTACGATCCATCAAAACATCGTTCGCCGTCCATGCTTACCACGGATATTGCACTGCGCGTCGATCCCGCGTACGAGAAGATTTCGCGGCGCTTCCTGGAGCATCCCGACCAGCTGGCCGATGCCTTCGCCCGTGCGTGGTTTAAGCTGACGCATCGCGATATGGGTCCGCGCGCTCGCTATCTCGGCTCGGAAGTCCCGGCCGAAGAACTTCTTTGGCAGGATCCCATTCCCGCGGTCGATCACAAGCTGATTGACGAGCAGGAAATTGCCGCTCTCAAGCGCACGATCCTCGCTGCGGGCCTGACCGTCTCGCAGTTGGTGTCGACCGCCTGGGCCTCGGCCTACACCTTCCGCGGCTCTGACAAGCGCGGAGGCGCGAATGGCGCACGGATTCGCCTCTCCCCGCAGAAGGATTGGGGAGCGAATCAACCGGAGCAGTTGGCGAAGGTGCTGAAGACGCTCGAAAAAATTCAGAGCGAATTCAACGGTAAACAATCCGGCGGCAAGAAAGTTTCGCTCGCCGACCTAATCGTTCTGGCGGGTTGCGTGGGTGTCGAGCAGGCTGCGAAGAATGCGGGACACAATGTCAGCGTTCCCTTTACAGCGGGACGGACGGATGCCTCGCAGGACCAGACTGACGTGGACTCTTTCGCGGTGTTGGAGCCGATTGCAGACGGCTTCCGCAATTACCTCCAACGCAAATACAGCGTCCCGTCTGAGAAGTTGCTCGTCGACAAGGCGCAACTCCTGACCCTCACCGCTCCTGAGATGACAGTGCTCGTGGGTGGCCTCCGCGTGCTCGGTGCCAATGCCGGACAAAGCGCGCATGGTGTCTTCACGAAACGGCCGGAGACCCTGACCAACGACTTCTTCATCAACCTGCTCGACATGGGCACGGAGTGGAAGCCAGCTTCCAGCGCTCAGGATGTCTTCGAAGGGCGCGATCGCAAAACCGGTGAACTGCGGTGGACTGGCACACGGGTCGATCTCATCTTCGGTTCGAACTCGCAACTCCGTGCCCTCGCCGAGGTCTATGGAAGTTCGGACGGACAAGAGAAGTTCGTCCATGACTTCGTAGCAGCCTGGGACAAGGTGATGAACCTGGATCGCTTCGACGTTTCACAGTCAAGGCCGCATACCATCGCCAGCCGATAACGGTCAGTTCCGTGCACCATCAACGGGCTCGCGTTGCTTTTGCAATGCGAGCCCGTCTGTTGCCGCTAAGCTCCGTACCATTCGGTATACTGGGACTCCAGTTCTGAGGTCTGGCTCCTAAATATGATCGATCGCTTGATATACCAACTTTCGCGACCGGTTCCAATGCGCACACTTTTCATGCGCAAACTTCTCAGAAAATGGAAAATCGGCTCCTTTGAGACTCGCGTCCGGGCGAGCGCGGTCAAACGTCCAAATTACGGATGGTGCCTCTATTTCGCGGCGCAACAAGCGAAGCTCCTCGGGTTCAAAGCCGTGACGGTCGTGGAACTGGGAGTCGCCGGCGGCAACGGCCTCGTCTGTTTGTGCGATATGCGGGAAGAAGTGAAGGCCGCTCTCGGGATAGAGATCCACCTGGTCGGCTTCGACGCCGGTAGCGGACTTCCGGAAAGCACTGACCCGCGCGATGTCCTCTACTTCTGGCCCTCCGGCTCTTTTGAGATGAACCGGCCCGCGCTCGAAGCCCGCATCGCGGGCCGCGCCGAACTGGTAATCGGCGATATTTCGAAGACTGCCCTTACATGGAATCCAAATCCGGATGCCCCATTGGGAGCTATCCTCTTCGATTTGGATCTCTATTCGTCAACGATGGGCGCGTTTCCTCTGTTGACCAAACAGAACTCTCTTCCTCGCATATGGTGCTACTTCGACGACGTTTCTGGTGGACCCGAGAATATGACCACGGACAGCATCGGCGAACGCGAAGCCATTAAACAATTCAATCTTGCCCCCGAACGGAAGGACTTGAGAGACCATATCAGCCCCGCCTATTGCTTCAAAAACCTGCCTCCAGAGGGCTGGCATCAGCAGATTTACCTCTATCACCGATTCAGCCATCCGCTTTACAACAAGTGCCTCTATGGTGATCGGGAACGAGATCAGTTGCAGTTGAAATAGCTCGACCGGGGAGCGCTTCTCTTCAGTTCTCCGCTGTCGAGTCTCAGGCCTGCATTCGTCCTGCGACTCTCGGGTGATTCCGCTTTGCAGCGGCATCTTTCCGCGCTATTCTGGCACTCCCCGAATATTCAGTGGAATCGCGGTTCTGGAGGCGCTCCCATGAACGTGCTTCGTTCTATCGCTGCCGTCGTCGTCAGCTATGCCGTCGTTTTCGTGATCGTCTGGCTGAGCGACCCGCTCCTCGCTCATTTGTACCCGGGCCAGTACGTGCCGGACAAAGTGCCACCCGCCTTCCTGCTGCGCGCCAGCACCTTCATTTTTGCCCTGGCGTCAATCATTGGCGGCGGCCTGTGCGTGCGCATTGCGCCGTCCCGGCCCGGACTGCACCTGATGATCCTCTTCTTCATCGGCGAAATCGTCGGCGCGGTCTTCGCCATGAAGAATTGGGCGACATGGCCGCACTGGTATTCGATTATCTGGCTGGCCATTTGGCCGGTCGGACTGTGGCTTGGCGGCCTCGCAAAAAAGAGGCAAACCCGCCAGAAATTGGAGAGGCTTGGGGCTGCCTGATTCCATCCCCTAAAATCAGGTGTGGACTTCCAGCTAGTCAGCGACTACAAGCCGCGCGGCGATCAGCCTCGCGCCATCGGCGAACTTTTGTCCGGCATAGAATCCGGCGAAAAACATCAGGTCCTGCTCGGAGTCACCGGCTCCGGCAAGACTTTCACCGTGGCCAAGATCATCGAGCATCTCAATCGGCCCGCTCTGGTCATCGCTCACAACAAAACCCTGGCCGCGCAGCTCTTTCACGAGTTCAAGCAGTTCTTCCCGCACAACGCGGTCGAATACTTCGTCTCCTACTACGACTACTACCAGCCCGAAGCCTACATCCCAGCCGGCGACCTCTACATCGAGAAGGAAGCCACCATCAACGAGGAACTGGACAAGCTCCGCCTCTCAGCCACACGCTCCCTCTTCGAGCGCCGAGACGCCATCATTGTCGCCTCCGTCTCCTGCATCTACGGCCTCGGTTCGCCGGAAGCCTACTACGGCATGCTGCTTCTGCTCGAAAAAGGGCAGCGCATCCGCCGCGACGACATCACCCGCCGTCTGGTTGAAATTCTCTACGAGCGCAACGACGCTGACTTCCGCCGCGGCACATTCCGCGTCCGCGGAGACGTCATCGAGGTTTACCCCACCTACGACGAGAACGCCTACCGCATCGAGCTTTTCGGCGACGAGATCGACTCGCTCTCCCAGATCGACCCTCTCTTCGGCACCGTCCGCCAAAAATATGCCCGGCTCCCCATCTATCCCAAAAGCCATTACGTCGTGCAGCCCGAGCGTAAAAAAACGGCCGTCGACAGTATCCTCGAGGAGCTCGGCTTGTGGGAGAAGGAGCTGGAAAACCAGGGCCGCATGGTCGAGTCCCAGCGCATCCACCAGCGCACTCGTTTCGATCTCGAAATGATCAAATCCGTGGGCTACTGTCACGGCATCGAGAACTACTCGCGCCACTTTTCCGGCCGCCTGCCTGGCGAGCCCCCGCCAACCCTGCTCGACTATTTCCCGCGCGACTTCCTCCTCTTCGTCGACGAATCCCACGTCACCGTGCCCCAGCTCCACGGTATGTGGCACGGGGATCGCTCGCGCAAGCAGAACCTCGTCGACTACGGCTTCCGCCTGCCCTCGGCAATGGACAACCGCCCCCTCCGATTCGAAGAATTCGAATCCCGCACCAATCAAATCGTCTACGTCTCCGCCACACCCGGACCCTACGAGCTCACCAAATCCGCCGGCGTCGTCGTCGAGCAAATCATCCGTCCCACCGGTCTCGTCGATCCAGAAATTGAAATCCGCCCCGTCCGCGGCCAAATCGACGACCTCCTCCACGAAATTCGCGACCGCGCGCAAAAAAACGAGCGCGTCCTTGTCACCACCCTCACCAAACGCATGGCCGAAGACCTCGCCGGCTACTACTCCGAGGTCGGCGTTCGCTGCCGCTATATGCACTCTGAAATTGAGACCCTCGAGCGCGTCCGCCTGCTGCGCGATCTGCGCAAAGGCGAGTACGACGTCCTCATCGGCATCAATCTCCTCCGTGAGGGCCTCGACCTCCCCGAGGTCTCGCTGGTTGCCATTCTCGATGCCGATAAAGAAGGATTCCTGCGTTCCTCGGGGTCGCTTATCCAGACCATGGGGCGTGCAGCCCGCCACCTCAGCGGTCGGGCCATTCTCTACGCCGACAAGATGACCGATTCCATGAAGCAGGCTATTGGAGAAACCGACCGGCGCCGAGCCGTCCAGCGCGCCTACAACGAGGAGCACGGCATCACACCGCAATCGATCATCAGCCACATCGACATGTCCCTGGTCAAAATCCTCCAGGCCGAATACGGTGACCTCGCCGAAGAAGCCGGGTCCATGCCGGAATTCCAGTCCCAGGCCGACCTCGATGCCTACATCGCAAAGCTCGAGTCCGATATGCGCGAAGCCGCCAAAAGATTTGAGTTCGAGAAAGCCGCCAAACTGCGTGACAGCATCAAAGAACTTCGAACCAAAGAATTTCTGTTCGGATGAAATGGATTCACACGATGCGAATCAGCTGCCCGCGTTGTAACGCTATACTGTCGGAGAATTAGCTGGACTCACTCACGCGAGCGCTCTGTGCTTCTTCACTGCGTGAGTGGAAGATGGCGAATTCGACGACGAGGGCTGTTTCCAGTCAATCTCCTGCAGTTCCGCTCTTCTTCTGAGATTCCTGACGCGATCAACCAACTCCCGTCGCATTCGCCCGTTTCAACCGTACGCAGCAATGCCAGGCGCACAACTTCCGGCCGCCTGCGGGGTTTTGCCGGAGAACAGAGCGATTTCGTCTGGCGGATTCCAATGCCCAGGCGAACGCCACGGGCCTTGGATAGACGTGCGAGGAGAAAAACCCATGAAGATCAGTAAACCCACGATTGCGGCGGCGATTCTTGCCGCTGCCACCCTGGCTGTACCCACCTTTGCCCAAAACGACCCTCCCGGCGTGGCCGCTCGCGTGGCTTACCTCCACGGCATCGTCTCGGTGGAAGTCCAGGGCAACGACGAGTGGGGCGCCGTCCCCCTCAACTACCCGATGACCAGCGGCGATCGCATCTACACGGGATCCGATGGACACGCTGTCCTCCAAATTGGCTCCACCGATCTCCGCGTCTGGGACAACTCCGACGTCACCCTCACAAACCTGAATGAACAGTACGAGCAAATCGGCATGGCGGCTGGAGCCATGCGGGTGCGTGTATTTGCTATGCAGCCTGGCGGCACCGTCGAGGTCGATACGCCCAGCGGCGCCGTCATCATCCAGACTCCCGGGGATTACCGCATCAACGTCTATCCGGACCACCAGGCTTCACTGGTTTCCGTGGATTCCGGCACCGTTCAGATTGCCGGACCGGGCATGAATCAGGAAGTCGACCAGGGGGAGGCGGTCCAACTTTATGGCACAGACAACGTCGAAATCGGCCTCACCGAAATGCCTCAGTTTGACGACTTAGACAAATGGAGCGTCCAGCGCGACCACCACATTTTTGCCTCCATGTCCGGGCGCTACGTCAGCCACGATATGCCTGGCTATGACGACCTCGACGACTACGGCGACTGGTCGCCAGCTTCCGACTACGGCCCAATCTGGATCCCGCGCGCCATGCCTTCGGGCTGGCAGCCGTACACCACGGGACACTGGGCCTATGTTGCTCCCTGGGGTTACACCTGGGTCGACGATGCGGCATGGGGCTATGCGCCTTTCCACTACGGCCGCTGGGTTCAGTGGCAGGGCCGCTGGGGATGGGTCCCAGGACCTCCGCGGGTTCGCCCTGTCTACGCGCCGGCGTTTGTCGCTTTTGTGGGTGGCGGACCTGGCTTTTCCCTTGGCGTCAACGTTGGTGGCGGAGGCGTAGCTGCCTGGTTCCCGCTCGGCGTGGCTGAACCGTTCGTTCCCTGGTATCACTGCTCGCCGGCGTATGTTCGCACCGTCAACGTGAGCAACGTCAACATTGCGGTCGTCCGCAACGTCACCATCGTTAACAACTACAACGTCTTCATCAACCGCGTGGCCACCGTTCATTCGGTGGAGGAAATCCGCGTTGATAATGTCACCTACGTCAATCGCTCCCACGTCTTTGCCGTGAACGCCAGCGCCATGAGCTCCGGTGCTCGCGTGCAAGGGGCCGCTATCCACCTCAACGTCGAGCAGCAGCAGCAGTTGGTGCGGGCGCAAGTATCCGTTGCGCGTCCGCCGGTGCCACCTCCGGCTCACATCTCAGTTGGGATTCGCGCCAATGTGTCGGTTGCCGCGTCGCGCCCAGTACTCATGACGAGCCATGGCCGCGTCGCGGCTACGCCGGCTGCGAATACGGCGCATTTCTCAGCCGCCTCGCTACCCAAACCCGCTCCCGCAACCGCCATTCGTCCGGCTACGCATATTGAAGCTCCGAACGCGCGGCCAGCGTCCGCCAACGCTGCACGGCCTGGCCAACCCGCCAATGCACCTGCACCGCGTCCAGGAACTCCAGCCGTCACGCGTCCTGGGGAGCCGGCTCGCACCCAATCGGCTCCATCTCCACGCACCGCAACGCCTCCAGCAAGGACACCAGCAACACCGCTGGCCAACCACCCTGCTCCGGAAACCAGGCCAGCAACTCCGCCGGCAGGTCACCCTGCACCGAAGACCAAACCTGCAACTCCGCCGGCGGCTCATCCTGCACCGGAAACCAAGCCAACAGCCCCGCCGGCAGGTCACCCTGCACCGGAGACCAAACCAGCAACTCCGCCGGCGGCTCATCCTGCACCGGGAGCCAAGCCAGCGGCCCCGCCAGCAGCTCACCCTGCACCGGAAACCAAACCCACGACTCCTCAGGCGGTCCGTCCGGCTCCCGGAGCGAAAACCCCTCCGGCGAAGCCTGAAGACAAGAACAAGCCAAAGCCTGAGGACAAAAGTAAGCCAAAGCCGAAGGAAGAGAACCCTCAGCCGCAGCGGTAACGTATCGGCTAGGCAAACGAGGCCTCGCCCCAATGCGAGGCCTCATTTCTTGTGAGTGGAAGACAACTAGCTCGCGGTTCGCGTGCTCTTCCTGAACAGCGCGTACAGAGGCACGCCGAGCAGGATCAGCACCGTCCCGATCAGCGAGTTCTTCAGGTTTTCCGCGTAGGAATACACCAGCAGCACCGACGCTGCCGCCACAAACAGCGCGGGAATCACCGGATAGCCCCACACATGAAACACCTTCTGGCCTTCTTCGCGCCGTCGATAAAAGAAAACCGTCGTCGCTGTGATCAGGTAGAAGAGCCACTCCGCAAAAATCGCCAACTCGAAAAGCTGCTGGAATCGTCCAACCGCAAGAAGCAGAACCGTGGTCAGCGCGCCCTGCACCATCAGCGACGTCGAAGGGCTCGAAAAGCGCGGGCTGATGTCCGCCATGCGCCGGAAGAACAGGCCGTCCCGCGCCGCGGCAAACGGTACGCGCGCTCCGGACATAACCGTTCCGTTCAGAGCCACAAAGATGCTCACCGCCATGGCCACTGAAACCAGCGCAGCACCCCACGGCCCGGTGATCGCGTCCAGCGCAGTCACTGCGGGCCTTGGCGAAGCCGCAATCGTTGCCGCCGGCAAAATGTACTGGATCGCCGCGTTCGTCGCCATGTACAGCACGCCCACGATTCCCAGCCCCGCGATCAGCGCGATTGGCAAGGCCCGCTCCGGCCGCCGCACCTCGCCCGCCACCATGGTCAGATCATTCCAGCCGTCGTAGGCCCAAAGCGCGGCGATCAGCGCGATCATGAATCCGCCAAACCCGCCATGCGCTCCCACAAATGCCGTCCGGAAATTTCCCCAGTGTCCCGCGCCGGAACTGAAGCAGACCCCGGCAATCACCAGAATCAGCGCGCCTTTCAGCCACGTAAACACCAGTTGAAAATCGCCTGCCTTGCGCATGCCCAGGTAGTTCAGCCCGGTAATCAGCCACGTCGCGGCAATCGCGAAGATCTGCGACCACGCCACGGTGAACGGCGCGTGGAACGCAACACCGTCCAGCCATGCCAGCGCAGGAAAAATCGCCAGCGTTCGCGCCAGTCCCGTCGTCACGCTCGCAATCGACGCGGGCTTGGCCACCGCGAACCACGTCCACATATAGAGGAAGGCCGGCAGATCGCCGTAGACTCCGCGGATGTACACGTACTCGCCGCCCGCATACGGCTGCAGTGTACTCAGCTCCGCATAGGTCATCGCTCCGAAGAGCGAGAGCAGCCCGCCTGCGATCCACGCCAGATAGACCAGGCTCGACGAGCCCGTCGCCCGCATCATCTCCTGCGGAACGAGAAAGATTCCGCTGCCGATGATCGTTCCCACCACTATTGCCGTCGCGTGCGAGGTATTCAGCACCCGCGGCAGGTCAGGTCTGCCGTTCACGCCTTGCGCAGAATTCTCCAGCAGCGGCTGACCTCCGGATCAGTGGTAGTACTTTTCGTCTTTCCAGTCTGCCGCATAACTGGTTTTTCTGCCATGGCAAAGATAGATCGGCCCCTTTTCCCAGGGCATCGCCAGCGGATTATCCCGCACGTCCGCCACATTGCACGATGCGTAGTACTGCGCCATCTCCGCAGGCGTGGCCTCGGTGATGATGATCATCTCCTGCCCCGTGTACCCGTGCCATCCCCACAGCCAGTAGTTCTGGTGTCCGCTGATCGCTACCGGCAGTCCGTACTTCGCGCCGAGCACATTGATCGCGCTCGCCTGTCCGTAATTCCCCGCAAAAATCCCGGTGACCGCCCGTTCCTCAGGCGGAAGGGAATTGTAGATCCGCCCCACCTTCTCCACCATCTCCTGCCAGCCAAAGCGATCCGCATAGAACTGCGGTAGGATCGTCGCGGCATGGTTCTCCGAATCCTTCGGCTGGAAGTGCAGCGCCTTCGTAAACGCCAGGAACCTTTGCGGCGTAAGCACCGGCATCGATAAGGGAAGGATGAGCAAAGTTCCCAGCACCAACAGCACCGCATACACTCCCGCCAGTCCATTGCGAAACCCGCTTCTCCGGTTTGCCGGCAGCCGCCATACGGCTCCCGCTGCAAAATAAACGGGGTAGATCGGAGCCAAATAATAGTCCTTGGCGTGCAGCGCCATCATCATCGGCAGAAAAACCAAATACAGCACACCCAGGAATCGCAGCGGCTTCGCAGCTTTGCTCACCAGCAGCCAGATAACGCCGCTCAGCCACAGAACAATCGTCCACGGCGTCAGCATCATGAACTGTGCGTTCAAAAATTGCA
>Ga0210391_10003758_pt1 | contig 12798 bp, 8 predicted proteins | sample IncBWC12OmetaG_FD_160573 | JGI IMG/M metagenome (GOLD analysis project Ga0210391, IMG submission 160573) | Forest soil microbial communities from Barre Woods Harvard Forest LTER site, Petersham, Massachusetts, United States - Inc-BW-C-12-O ... | reverse complement strand
ACGGAGAAAGTAACTTCTTCCGCGGTAACCACCTGGTGGGAAAAATATTTGCAACCGGTGCCGACATTCCTGCACAACCATGATTCAAGCATTGCTGAAGCAATGCTTGGGAACGCTCATTCATACCCCCCTAATCAGCATCACGCCGACCGTGACACAGTAACAGCACTTGGCAAACCATCTTTTGAGCAAAAGTAGCAGTAACTTTAGAGTTTGACCTACTTAGTTGGAGTCAACACTCTAAGCCCTCTTGAGCACCCGCTATAACCGAACTAAACTAGTAAGTATGATAAGAAACCTGAACATGGGCATAAAGCGACAACCGTATGCCGACTTCGCGGAGTTACAGAGCCGAAGCGCCGAACTACTCGACAACCCGCCTGAGCCGGCGCCCGAACCACCGCCCCAGCCGAGACCAGCATCGCTGAAGCCGCCCGCGAAGTTCCATCTGCGCGAACAGGCCCTGTACGGCCTTGCCGGGCAGATCGTTCGCACGCTGGCTCCGCACACTGAGGCTCATCCCGCGGCCATCCTGCTGCAATTCCTGGCCGCCTTTGGCAACGCGGCAGGACCCGGCCCGCACTGTCTCGTCGGGCCCGCGCGCCATCGTCTCAATCTCTTCGTGGTGTTGGTCGGCGAGTCCAGCAAGGCCCGCAAGGGCACCAGTTGGAACCAGATCGAGCGCCTGTTCGCTGAAGTAGATCAACCCTGGGTCAACACCCGCATCACCACCGCGCGCTTAGGCGCCGCCGGCCTGGTTCACGCTTTGCGCGATCAGCAACCCCCCACCGACCGCCGCCTGCTCGCGGTGGCCGAAGAATTCGCTTCTATCCTCCACACCATCAAGCGCGCCAAGGGACATCTCTCCCCCCTGCTTCGTTGTGCTTGGGACAACGGCCACCTCCGCATGCTCGATGCCTCCGGCCCACTCCGTGCAACCAACACCCATATCAGCCTCATTGCCCACATCACCGAGCGCGAACTCACTCAGAATCTCGATCCCACAGACGCGCACAGCGGCTTCGCAAATCGCTGTCTCTGGACCAGCGTCCACCGCAGTCAGTGCCTGCCTGGCGGCGGCGCCCTCAGAGACCACGAGTTGATACCCATTACCCAACAACTGCGCCAGGCACTCGATTGGGCCGCGACTACCGCTACCGTCTTGAGCCGTGACCAAGCCGCGGAATCGCTTTGGGAAGAGTGCTACCCCGAGCTAAGCCAGGCACGTCCAGGTCTCTTCGGAGCCGCTACCAGCCGCGCCGAAGCCCAGGTCCTGCGTCTCAGTGCCGTCTACGCAGCCCTCGATCGCAGCTCCGTCATCACGGCGCCCCATCTCGAAGCCGCCCTCGCCGTATGGGAGTACTGCTCCGCCACTGCCGCGGAACTCTTCGGCACCTCCACCGGTGACGTCACCGCCGATCGCATCAAGCTTGCCATCGAAGAATCCAAAGAAGGATTGTCCAGGGAACAAATCAGGTGCCTCTTTCATGGCCACGTCAGCAGCGATCGGATCGAGTCCGCCCTCGAACAACTCATGTCCCTCGGCGTACTGACCCATTCCCTTCAGCCAGGCAGGGGTCGTCCCGCTAAGGTCTGGTCAACCCTCCCGGACGCCGAACAAATAGACCCCGCAACCACGTAGGAGGACCCTTACCACGCATACCACGCTTATCACGCACATTTTCTGGACGCTCCCACAGAGAGCAGACTGAAACGAGCATCGATTTTCTCGCCGTCATGGACGCAGATCCTTCGGGCATTCGCTTCTTCTGTTACTGATCTAGACGATTCGGCGCCCTGACCCTCCTCTTAGATCCGGAGCTTCGGCCACGGTGCCCTGCTGTTCTCTTCGTGCTATCAGGGCAATTTGGCTATTGAGGTCGGCCAAGCCACGAGTACTGCCATGCTGCGGAGACGTTTCGATAGGCCCCACCGAAGCGTGTGTATATGTCGTTGGAGTAGCTGACCTTTACAGACTGGTGCTTACTAAGGGGCACCGATGCGCTAACGCCAAGGCGCGAGCTCGTCTGGCGAGTCGCCGGATTGTCTACACCGTTCAAGCTGGCTTCACCGCCGATCCAGAAATTACCATCGAGTGAGAACCAAAGCCGGGGCTTGAGATCGTAGCTCAGATGGCCCTCGAAGGAGCCCATAGGGTTCTGCGTCTGGGGTTGAGGCCCGGTGGGCGAATAGGATTGCTGATTCTTTGTGAAAAGCCAGAGTCCCGCGTATCCGTCTAGCACCATTCGTTTCCGACGTCGCGAGTAGCCAAACTCGGGTTTGACGGACCAACGGTTGGAGCCCCAGTTGATCAACCTGTTCGGATCATATTGCCCCGTTGGGGGCACCACCTTCACACTGACGCCCATCAGGCTCTTCTCGACCCACTCGCTCATTTCGCTTACATGCATTGCCGGGCCACCCTTCAGGTTTACTGACAGACGAAACGTCATGTCCAGAAGACCGGATCGGTAGATCTGCGTGTCTGAGCCGATGACGTCCCCTTCGAAGGTTCCTATCGCATAGGGAATTGACGCACTGATGTTGGCAGAGCGACCTAGCAAGCCGAAGGAGTGATAGTAAGTGAAGACCGGCACGCTGTAGGTTCCGATCGTGCCGGTAACGGGCACCGCGCCATTCAATATGAGACTCCCGCTATAGAATCCATAGGTCAGGGTGACCGCATTCGAATGCAAGGGCGTGATTACGTAGGCCCGCGGAGCCAAATCCTGGGCATGCAGCAGCACCACAGAACACGCAAGGAACACCGCCATCCATGCGTCTCTTAGAGCTCGCCGCATTCATTACTCCTCAGGGTCGCGTCATCCTTTCGGCCTGCTTGCGACAAACCCGCGTGGAGGGCGTGCGAGGACCGCCGGACGCTTGAAGTCCTTCATCAGGTTGCACCCGCCGGCTACTTCTTTGCTGTAACGTACGCTACGTGCACCTGCTCGATGGTCCCGTTGAACTTGAACGGTACTTTGTCGTAGTAGTCAAGCGACACCGGCGATCCCAGGGCAATGCCGATGTCAAGGCAGTCGTTGGCTGTGAATAGCAGTGGAGCGGATACAGGCACCTGGCCCGTCGCAAACACTTCGCCATTGACCTTCATGGTGATGTTGAGCGGCCCAGCAGGCTTTGGCACTGCGTACGCCGTCTCAACCTCGATCTTCACCTTGCCTGCCGGGAGCTTCTTGCTGGCGCGGATCTTCGTTCGCTGGATGATGAATAGGTTGTATTCGTAGCAGAGAATGCCGTCCTCTACGAAGCAGGTGAGGCCACCGGAGTTTGCACCCAGTTTGTAGAGCACGCCGTTCGCGTTGGCTGGGATCGTAGCGTCGATTGTGACGATGTTGGGTTTATTGCCCAAGGCTGGTGCGCAGAACTCCGGGACGCGAGTCGTATCTCCCGAAAACGTCCACTGCGTATACGGGGGGCTGATGCGCATCTCCGGGTGCAGCGCGACAACCCAGAGGCCGCCCCCAATGGGAAGCACCTTGTTTCTGGTCGCTTCAATGAGAAAGAGATCCTTCATTTGGGCCAGCTTCTCCGGCATTTTCGCCGCGAGATCGTTCGCCTGGGACCAATCCTCTTCCAGGTTGTAGAGTTCCCACACATCGTTATCCGGTGTCCACTCGTGAATTCCTGGAGGCAAACCGGGCAGCCACGGGATACGTGGCCCAAATGCGGAAGCGATCCAGCCATCGTGGTATATGGAACGGCTGCCCATGATCTCGAAATATTGGGTGAGCATTCGGCCCTTGGCCGTTGGGTCGCCAAAAGTGTACGCAAAACTCACGCCGTCGATCGGATCCTGAGGAATGCCGTTGACCTCGAGCGGTGGAGTGATGCCGACAACTTCATAAATTGTGGGAACGATGTCGTTGCAATGATGGAACTGAGGGCGTGGTTTGGCGTCGGGTTTAATCCTTGCCGGCCACTTGATGACCAGCGGGTTGCGCGTGCCCCCGAAATGCGACGCCAGAAGCTTGGTTCCCTTGTAGGGGGTGCTGCCGGCCCACGCCCAACCTGCATGGTATTGATTGTCGGTCTTGGGCGAGCCAAGCACATCAAGACCGCCAAGCTCGTCCAGCGCTGCAATGTGCTGCTTGACTGTGGTGGGGATACCGTTTTGTGCCAGCAACTCGCTGATGGTGCCGTTCTGCCCCTCTGAGGAGGAACCGTTGTCTCCCCAAATGTAGAAGATGAGCGTGTTGTCGCCATAGCCAAGCTGGTCGATTTTGTCGATGAGCCGGCCGACCTGAACGTCTACGTGTTCGGCGTACCCGGCGGCCACTTCCATCAGGCGGCGCTGGAAGGGTTTCTCATCTTCGGGAATGCTCTCCCACGACGGCATCGTTTCGTGCCGGGGCGTGAGCTGAGCATTCTGTGGAATCCAGCCCTTCTCCTTAGCCCGCTTGAATACGCGCTCACGGTAGGCATCCCAACCGTCGTCGAACTTACCCTTATATTTGTCGGCCCACTCCTTCATGATGTGGTGGGGCCCGTGAATGGCGCCGCTCGCCCAATACATATAGAACGGCTTATCCGCCTGCAAGGCCTTGTGCGTGTCCAGCCACTTCATGGCGTCCTCCGCCAAGTCCTCGCTAAGGTGGTAGCCCTCCTCCGGGCTCTTGGGCGGCAGGACGACCGTGGTGTTCCGCACCAGGTTGGGCTCATACTGTGAGGCTTCACCTGCCAGAAATCCGTAGAAATACTCGAAACCCAGTCCAGTCGGCCAGTTCTCGAACGGGCCGGCGGCGGTCGTTTCCTCAGCCGGGGTGTTATGCCACTTTCCCCAGGCGGCCGTGCTGTAGCCATAGTCCTTCAGCACATCAGCGACCAGCGCGCTGCTCTTGGGAATGTGGCCTGAGTATCCATCCCAGTCGTTCGCCAGCTCCGCGATCTGCCCGGAGCCTACGCGATGATGGTTGCGGCCGGTCAGAATGGACGCTCGCGTGGGCGAACACATGGCGGTAGTGTGAAAGCGGTTCAGCGAGATTCCCCCCATGGCGACCCGATCCATGGTCCGGGTCTGGACTTCGCCCCCCAAGGTGGAGGGCAGGCCTGGACCTGCGTCGTCAATCAACACGATGAGGATGTTCGGAGCATCGGCGGGAAGCCGGCGTGGTTCAACGCGCCGCTTATAGACCGATTCCTGCATCGTGCGGCCGGCGACACTCGCCGAGGGCGTAGGTGGGAAAGGTAGAGAATCCTGCTTGACTGCTTTGTCATCCGTGGCCATGGTTGTTCTCTGACTCCTGAGCCCCGAGACTATAGGGGCCATGCATCCCGGTAAACTAACAAAAGTGCAAGTCACATATAGGAATTATTCGAGTCGTGGATTGTGTCTGGGTCATGAACAAGGCCTGAAGCAATTCGTTAATGCCCACAATTAGGGACATAAACTGTCACGACTGCAGCCGAGCTTTTAGCGCTGCAGGCCTCGTTCGGCTCACTGGATGACAGAGTTTATTCTTCATAAAACTGAAAGATATTCGCGTGTATGGTATTGAATTCTTCACCTGAATGAACGTCATCGCGGCGGGTTGTTGGCCTCGGACAGTCGATACACCATGGCGAATTTTTTGGAGCTTTCCACGGGAGGCTAAGACTTCCAACGTCGGAAAAGATCGCCTGCTCCGCGTCGCGTTGGTCCCTTTACAGAAGATCGTTACTCCGTGGCGTTGCTAATAGAGCTCCGCGTGGAGGCAATCAGCGTCCGCCTCAAATCATTGTCGAATCCGGCATGTCAGGCCGTATCGAACGCATTCAAAGAACGGTGTTGCTGGGGTGGAGAGCGATGTCAATTTCAGCGGCTGCCTAGTAGTTCTTACAGTAGACCGGCTCGGCCGCGTTAATGCATTCTTTGCATGGAGACAGCCGTTCCCTTACGCCTGGATAGTTTCAGTTGCGTTGTGGTTTGGAGGGCGATGAGCGGGTCCGGCCGCTGGATGATGGATAGAAATTCGGCAAGGAAGAATCCCAGCTTGTCGCTCACAGCTTTTACAAACGGTAGAGTGCGGAGAATCGTCTCGGATTCTAGATCGATTAGCTAGCCAGCCACGACTAAGTCGAAATTCGAAGCCCACAGAAGTCGATTTTGAGGAGAAACTGATGAGTTCACCAGACAACATACAACGCGAAGTACTTCCAATCCCGGCTCAACCGCGCACAGGCCTGATTTTGTATGATGCCAAGGATCCCGAGAATAAATATCCGCCGATCACGCAGTTGCGGCCACCGGCAGGTGCGCCCAACGTGTTGCTCGTCTTGATTGACGACGCGGGCTTTGGCTCCTCCAGCGCCTTTGGCGGCCCATGTAATACGCCGACGGCGGAACGCCTGGCGGCCGAGGGATTGAAATACACTCGATTTCATACCACGGCACTGTGCTCGCCGACGCGACAGGCTCTCCTGACCGGACGCAACCACCACACGGTCGGTATGGGCGGGATTACCGAAATCGCAACTGGCTCTCCGGGCTATAACTCAATTCTGCCGAATACCTGCGCGCCCCTCGCCCGCACCCTGAAGCTTAACGGGTACGCAACGGCGCAATTCGGCAAGTGCCATGAAGTGCCGGTGTGGGAGACAAGTCCGGCCGGTCCCTTCGATGCGTGGCCTACCGGTGGAGGAGGATTCGAATATTTCTACGGATTCATCGGCGGTGAGGCGCACCAATGGTACCCATCGCTCTATGAGGGCACCACGCCGGTGGAGGTCAAGAAGACACCCGAAGAGGGCTACCACTTGATGGCAGACATGACGGATAAAGCCATTAATTGGATCGGGCAGCAGAAAGCGCTCATTCCCGATAAGCCCTTCTTTGTGTACTTCGCACCGGGTGCGACCCACGCCCCGCATCACGTTCCCAAAGAATGGGCGGATAAGTACAAAGGCAAGTTTGACCAGGGTTGGGACAAACTGCGCGAAGAGACCTACGCCCGGCAGAAAAAGTTAGGCGTCATTCCGCAGGAATGTGAACTGACGCTAAGGCACAAAGAAATCCCGGCATGGGATGAGATGCCGGCTGCGCTCAAGCCGGTTCTTATCCGGGAGATGGAGGTTTACGCCGGGTTCATGGAGTACACCGATTATCATGTTGGCCGGTTGGTAGATTCGCTGAAAAACCTCAATCTGCTGGATGACACGCTAATCTACTACATCATCGGCGATAACGGCGCGTCTGCCGAGGGCACGCTGAACGGCACTTACAATGAGATGATCAACTTCAACGGCGCGGCCGCGCTAGAGACGCCCGAGTTCCTGACGGAGAGGCTGGACAAGCTTGGCGGACCGGAGTCTTACAACCACTATGCCGTTGGCTGGGCGCACTCCATGAACACCCCCTACCAGTGGACCAAGCAGGTCGCCTCGCATTGGGGGGGCACGCGCAACGGGACGATCGTGCACTGGCCCAAGGGAATCCAGGGTGCGGGCCAACTGCGCAGTCAGTTCCATCACGTGATCGACGTCGCGCCAACTATCCTTGAAATGGCGGGCGTGCCCCAGCCGACCTTCGTCAACGGAGTGCAACAGCATCCCATCGAAGGCGTCAGCATGGCGTATAGCTTCAACGATGCAAAGGCTGCCGAAGCGCATGAGACACAGTACTTCGAGATGTTCGGCAACCGCGGCATTTATCACAAAGGCTGGACCGCGGTGACGCGGCACAAGACGCCGTGGATACTCATCGGTGAGAAAACCCCGGCATTCGACGATGACACCTGGGAACTCTACGACACCAATAAAGACTGGAGCCAGGCGAACAACCTGGCCAAGCAGATGCCGGAAAAGCTGCATGAACTACAGCGTCTGTGGCTCATCGAGGCAGTACGAAACAACGTACTACCCCTGGATGACAACCTCGCTGCCCGGATCAACTCCGACACGGCTGGGCGCCCGGTACTGATCAAAGGAAAATCCCAGATTCTCTTTGGCAGCATGGGTCGTCTCTCTGAAAACTCGGTCCTCAATTTGAAGAACAAATCGCATTCGGTGACCGCTGGGATCGTCGTGCCCACAACCGGTGCTGAGGGCGTGATCATAGCCCAGGGCGGCAACATTGGGGGCTGGAGCCTCTACGCGAAGGGTGGCAAGCTCAAGTACTGTTACAACCTGCTCGGCATCCAGCAGTTCTACGCCGAATCGGGCAGCGCGCTGCCTCCGGGTGACCATCAGGTACGCATGGAGTTTGCCTACGCTGGTGGTGGCATGGGTAAGGGCGGCATCGCGTCCTTATACGTGGATGGGAAAAAGGTCGGGGAAGGCAAGGTCGGCGCCACGGCGGCCATGATCTTCTCGGCCGATGATGGCTGTGACGTCGGGGTAGATACGGGATCACCGGTCTCACCGGACTATGGGGCGCGAGGGAACGAGTTCAACGGAGTCGTCAAGGGCGTCCAACTCGCCATTGCTGAGGACGCTGAGAGTGTCGATCACCTGGTCTCGCCGGAGGAAGCTATCCGCATCGCTATGGCACGGCAGTAGGGATTCCGAGGACCGGCAGTCGAAATCGGCTGCCGGTCACTGGGATGGTGAGAGTATTGCACCTTTGCCGGTACTGACGTTCGCGCTGTACGACGGTAGATCTTAGCAGCCGCAGCCAAAAACCGACCTTCCCGGTTCGGGCAAAGGTACCTGTCTAGGCTACAGAAATCTGCTTGCGCCGTGCAGCTCTGCGCGTCAGAATGGAAGTAGTCGGTTGGGGGATCCTCCATTCCTCAGGTAACGATCAAGACGGGCCTCAAGACGCCAGACGGTCGCGAAGAATTGCTCACTGAATATTTTTGCGACCATCCGGGATGTCCTAATATTGCCACCCACGCGCTCGGATGCACGAGGGAACTCGGCCTTGCCGCAGCCGTTTGTGACGAGCATGTAGACAAACCCCGGCACTAACAGCCGGCAAAAGGCGCCAACTCACTGGTTCGCTTCTCGCTCCCGACGGAAGGCGCCGCGGCGGACATAATCGCCATGCCCTGCTCTCCCAATTGTTCGAACTGCGATTTTGTCCACTGCCGCAGGTTACCGGGAAACCTCAGAAGACCATCTTGATCCCCTCAGTCACCAACTGATCGAGCGGCATGATCGTCAGCAATAAAGGGAGCATGGGGACGACAGAGGCGCCGAGGAGCCAGAGCACATCCTCGGTAGAAAAGGGTACGGCTCGCATGTCACCAACAACCGCATAGCTGTTACCCAGGTCAGCAAGTGATTGTATGTCGCCGCTTCCTAATAGCTGCTCGTCGTTGACTCTTCTTCGCAGCCATTTCTGATCAAAGTCGCTCACGTACTCCTCGGCAAGGGAGCCAAACTTCGCAAGGCCGTCGAGCTTGGCGTCCCAAAGTTGAGGTGTGAACACGAGCAGCGGAGCAAGAATTACCACCACAAAGAAGCAGACGAAGCCAACAATCGTCATTTTGAAGGAGAGCAGCGACTGCCCAGTGTAGAAGATGCGGCTGGCGATCTGGCCTGCAAGCAACGCACTTTGTGCGAACAAGAATGGCGCAAAAGCAATGGTGGATCTACCCAGGAAGCCAATACCGCCTGCCCGATCGGGATTGGCCGGCAGCAGCTGCAACCTGAGATGTGAAACCCGCAGCAAGAACAAGAACCAGATCAGCATGCGCATATACCATCGCAGCAGGATGAATTGGAAGATGGGTACACTCACAAATGCAAACCAGGAGCCAGCCCACGTCAGGTGCATCTGGCCGCCTCCAGGGGAGGCGTACCAGCTTGCAACACCGAGAGCAACCTCTTTCCGCCAGATCCAAATGCCGGCGGTGAACACAATGACAAGCAGCACAACCTCAGCGATGACTGAGTTGCGCATCCGGATTGCGGAATCAATCGCCGCGCGGAACTTTGGCAGTTCTTCCGGGCTCACGATATGGCGGTCGATAAAGTGTTTTACGGTAGATCGAAGGCGTCGATGAACGATGATCTCAGCCAGGAGCAACACCGGCATCGAGATCAGAAACCGTACGTGGGTTTCGATATCGTGGAAAAAGGAGAATTTTGCTCCGCTCAATAAGTGACCTTCCACCGCGGACAGGACCGCCAGCGGCACCCAACACAAGAGGCAAAAAAACGCGATCCGGCGACGCAGCAACTCGAGGGTTGGACCTGTAAGATGCGTTCGCCTGAAAATCTGATAGAGCGGGCCACCTAATACTAAAGAGAAATCAGGCGGTTCTTGCTGGAGTGCTTGTTCAGCCATAGTTTACCTTCACTATCGATATCGCGTGGTTGCAACACGTGTGCTTTTCATGGTCTCCCTAGCTGCCACGCGGGTACAGCAATGTCCATTGCAAACTCATTTGCCATTTCGGCTGACCAGCCGGGCGGATCGCATTGGAATACAGCGCAATATTCCAGTCCACCGCCTTTTTGGCAATTTCCCAAGTTCTTCCTACGCCGCCTCCGAAAGGGACCAACCAGCGGTCGCCACTCGATTGCGTCCAGTCAGCGGTGAGCGTTGGGGCCGTTAAAAGATACCAGCCATGCGGCAAGTTATAGGAGAGGGAGGTCTCGATTTGTAACTGGTTCACCGACGTTCGCTGCGAATTCCCGGGGAGGGACCAGATATTTTGCACCGCCGTGGCGATGGATCCCCAGTTTGGCTGCACTATAAGTGCGAGCGAAGGACCCAAGCCCCATTTGCCCGCGCCGGTATTCATGTCTGTTGCGGTGGGGATCAGCAAGGACGGCCCCACACCCCAAGCCACCGTCCTGATATGAGCGGGGGTGAGAAAGAGTGTAGCAACCGTGTCCCCGAGGCCAGTACTGCCACCACTGGACTGGGAGACCTCAGGTTCGTAGTCCGCCAAAGTGGCCACTATGCGGGGTATCAGCAGCCAGTCCTCGCCTATCGGAAACGGAATAGTCGGCTGAATCTGAAGAGAATTTGAGGTGCGACCGTAGGGCCCGGCGCCAAAGTTGATGCTTTCCGCGAGGGGTATCTTGATTGCATCACCCACCGGGTTCCTCGCCAATTTTTCGAGATCTTCCGGGGATTGTTGGGCATGCAGGACGGCGCCCGCCGAGAGTAAAACACCCCAAACCCCATAGAGAGTCCATCCCGATACAATCTTCGTGGCTTTTAGACTTAGCGACAGCCTAATCGTTCGAAGTCTCGTCATATCAAACCACATTTTGGAGAAGACCCTCTTCGTAGTTATTTGACGGAGTAGCCACGTGCATCCATGCAGGCGGAGAAGCCACGCTTGAAGGTGCTCATTCGTTGGTTGTATGCCGCCTTGCTCTGCCCATAAGCTTGTTGCTGCTGGGAAACGGCGGCTTGAGCGCCCGTTTGCTGAGCCGCTTCATTCGCCTGGCGCTGTCGCCTTCCGCCTCTCACGGTGCCGACAGTCGCACCGATTGCTGCGCCCCTGCCTGCGTTCCCTGTAATTCCACCGATTACAGCACCACCCGCCGCGCCTCTCGCGGCACCTCGCAAGCGCCCACCCTGAGCCTGCTGCGCTTGTGCTGCTCCCTGCTGCGCAGCCGCGTTCTGATCAGCGGAGCTGGGGGCCTGTGGGGCTGAGGCCTGGGGGTCTATTCCGGTCTGCTGTTGAACTGAGTTGTAGCAGTCTGTTTCGTCGATTAACTGCTGATCATGGGTTTGACTGGCCTTCGGATAGACGAACATTCCGATCGTTTGTGCCATTGAGACCGTAGGCACTGGCGTTGTGGGCGCTGGCGGAACTGTACTAGCGGGCGCAGCTGTGGGTTGCGGCGTGGGTGCAGCAGGTTCCGTTTTTTTGCAACCGTTTGCCAAAAGCAAAACCAGCGGCAAAGCATGGACCAGTGACCACTGGTAGGTCCGACGTCTTGCCTTTGTTGCTTCATTCCGTATGATGCTTCCAAAGTTGCTTTTCGCCATCTCCGTCTCCATCCACTTGCGTTGGGCTGAGCAGGGCTGCGTACCACCCTGCGCAAGACTAGGCGTGCGCGCAGTATTCGGATACTGTCAGAACTTATAGTTTGGCACTAAAAGAGCGAGCAGCGGATACAGGCCTGCGTCCTCCCGGGGGAAAGCCCTAAGCAAGAAGAGTGATCTGGCGTGCTGCTATGCCGTTAGATTGCCAAGGCGGTTACCGAACTCTTTGCCAGGTGTCAGAAACGCGATCGATCCACTAGAATGCGCATCTGTTTTTTATCTGTTGTGCGGTTCATGCTTCACCTGCCGTTCAAAGTAAAAGGCAATCCCCAACGCGAGGATTAGGGCCGAGATTCCGAACAACGTCAAGCTAGGTACGTCGTTTGGTTCCTCAATAATTACCTTTCTCGCCATCGCGATCAGTGCCACTTCCAGAACAACGCGGACGTGAATGGTATCTTCCTTCACATATGCTTTCAGCGTTTCTATCAGCTCTACGCCGATCAATACCAGCAGGAAGTACCCGAAGATTCCGAGCAATCCCTGGACTGGAATGAGGAACCGCGGAGGCTTCAAGATCTCTTGCCAGATCAGTACACCCAGGTGAATCGTCGAAAGAAGCATTACCACGATGAGCATCCCCGCGAGTGCCAGTACGGCGAACTTCTGGGCTCCGGTCAGCGCTCTTTCTATAATCGCCAAAAGGCCTCCATTCGCTAAGACTGCTAACCGTCGCAGGCGATTGCAATCGTCAACGAGGCAGGAACGCCGTCATTGCGTTCAGCCAGACCCCGAGCCTACAAGCGCCATACAGCCCGGTAAACTGGCAAAAGTACATGTCAGGTATAGGAATTCTTCGAGTCCTGGATTGTGTCCGGTCCAGGGGCAAGCCAGAAGCTATTCGTTAG
>Ga0210391_10003756_pt1 | contig 12799 bp, 2 predicted proteins | sample IncBWC12OmetaG_FD_160573 | JGI IMG/M metagenome (GOLD analysis project Ga0210391, IMG submission 160573) | Forest soil microbial communities from Barre Woods Harvard Forest LTER site, Petersham, Massachusetts, United States - Inc-BW-C-12-O ... | reverse complement strand
CCGCGCGCGCGGCCGAAACGCTCGGCGACCCGAACCTGCTGCGTGCCGCGTTCGACCGGCGTGTCGAGATGGCCGCGGATCCGGCCGAGCGCATCGCCTGGCTCGACAAGCTCGCGGTTCTGGATCAGAAGCGACGGAACGACCCGGCCTCGGCCGCCGAGAGCTGGAAACGCGCGGCGCGCCTGGCGCAGACGTCGGGCGACGAGACGAGCGCCCGGCGACTCTACGGCCTCGCGCGCAAAGCGTCTCCGGACGACGTGGAGATCGCCGCGGAGCTCGCGCGACTCTGCGAGCGCGCCGAACTGTGGGAGGAGCTCCCGCGACTTTACGTCGCCATGGCCAACCTGAGCGACGACGACGACGAACGCGTCAATCTGGCGTTGCGAACCGCGAAGGTGCTGTCGGAGCGCCTCTCGGACGTACGTTCGGCCGCTCGTTACGCGGGCCGCGCCTTCGAGCTCGCCCCGTTCCGCGCCGATGCGCTAGCCGAGTTCGAGCGCCTCAGTCTCGCGGCAAGAGCGAACGACGCGCTCGAGCAAACGATCGGGCGCCTCCTCGCGCGGCCGGAGGTCCTCGCGTCCCTTTCGGACGAAGCCCGCACGTCGATTTCGCTGGCACGCGCGCGAACGCTCGGGAGCGACCCGACGCGCACCGACGACGCCGCCGAGGCGTACCGCGAGATTCTGAACGACGAGCGCTACGCGGGACACCGTCCCGAGGCGCTCGGCGCGTTCGAAGCGCTGCTCGCGGGAGCCGCCGATGCCCCGGCGCGGCGGGAGGACCGGCGCTGGCTCTTCGACTTTCGTGCGCGAACGGCCCCGGAGAACGAGCGGGCGGCGCGCTGGCTCGAATGGGCCCGCGAAGAGGAGACCGCCTTCGGAGACCCGGAGCGGGCGCTCGCGCTCTGCGTGCAGGTCCTCGGCGTGGATCCCGAATCCGACGAGGCCCTCTCGGCTTTCGCGCGCCTCGCGCTCGCGAGCGGCAAGACGGAAGAAGCGCTCTCCGCGCTGACGGCGCTGAAAGGCCGCGCCCAGGGTCCTTCGCGCGTCGCGGTCGAGCGCGAGATCGCGCGCGTCCTCGTCGAGCAAACCGATCGCCACGCCGAAGCGATCGAGCCCCTCGCGGCGGTGCTCGCGGGGACGCCGGACGACGCGGAAGCCCTGGCGCTCACGTCGCGACTGCTCGTGCGCCCTGACACGCGCGGTCCCGCGTGCGCCCTGCTCGAACGCGCGTGCGACGCGACGGCGGATCTCGGAGTGAGGCGCGTCATCCTCGAGCGCCTGCTCGATGCCGCCTCGGTGCCGGACGATCTGCGCCTCGGGTGGCACGGGCGGCTCTGCGATCTGCTCGAAAACGCAGGCCAGAGGGACGCGGCGCTCGCGGCGGCGCTTCGCGCGGCGCGGGAGATGCCGACGACGCTCGCGCTCTGGGACCGCGCCGAGGCTCTCGCGCGGGAGAGCTCGCGGCCCGACGACGTGGCCGCCCTCTACGAGGACGCGCTCGCGCGGCCGCTGCCCGCCGAGCAGGCGATCGCTCTCGGCGAACGCGCGGTGCAGTTCTACGAGGAATGGTTCGAAGACTCGGCGCACATCGTGCGCGTCCTCGAGCGCGTTCTCGCGATCGACCCGGCGGCCACCTGGGCCTTCGATCGGCTGAAGCTCTTGCTCGACGCCGCCGAGCGATGGGAAGACCTTTTCGCGCTCTACGATCGCGCCATTGCCCATTCGACGGGCCATTCGGCGGGCGACAGGCGCGAGAGGCTCCTCGAAGACGCGGCGCAGACGGCGAAGGACTTCGCCAACATGCCCGAGCGCGCCATCGGCTACTTCGAGCAGCTCCGCGAGCATCGGCCGAACGACGCCAAGCTGGTGAGCGCGCTCGAGCGCCTTTACGAGCGTCAGGGCAAGCACCGCGAGCTCGTGGCCCTCCTGTCGCACCGGCTGCCCGGCCTCGAAGCCGACGACGCTCGGCGGGCGCGGACGCGCATCGCGAAGCTCTGGCTCGATCCCCTCGCGCACCCCGGTCCCGCGCTCGACGTCCTCGAACCGCTGCTCGATCGCGACGTGCAGGCGGCCGTGCGCTTCTCGAGCGAGACCGTCGCGCTCCTCGAGCGCATCCTCAAGGACGCGCCGGTGGGAGAGCCCCCCGAGAGCCTGCGCGCGCCCGCTTCGGTGCGGCCGCCCGTGCCTTCGCGGCCCCGCAGCGGACGGCCGCGCACCTCCGACCCGCCCCCTCCGCCTCTGCGCTCCGTGCGGCAGCGCGCGGCCGCTTGGCTCCGCACGCACTACGCGCTCGTCTCGAACGACGCGGAGCTCGCCCGCATGATGCTCATCGAGCTCGAAGCGATGGCGCGCCCGAAGGACCGGGTCCGCCGGCACGTCGAAGTCGCGGCGCTCTTCGAGCGCGTGGGCGATCTCACGAACGCGTTCGAGCAACTGAGCCTCGCGGTCGTCGCCGCGCCGGATGACGACGCACTTCGCGTGCGGCTCGCGAATCTCGCCGCGCGGGGGGACCTCGCGCACCGCCTCGCGGACGTCCTCGCGTCCGCCGCGTCGGTCGCGGGCACGGCCTCTCTCGGGGCGCACCTCACGTTGCAGGCCGCGACTCTACGCGCCGAACGCCTGGGCGACGCGGCCGGGGCCATCGCGCTCCTCACGCCCGTGCTCGCGGACCGGAACGTGGCGGACGAAGACGTCCTCGCGGCGGCGACCATGCTCGAACCGCTGCTCCTGGCCGCGGGCCGCGCGGAAGAGCGCCTCGCAGTCATCGAGCGGCTGGCGACGGTCACCCACGAGCCGGCGGCGCGGCGCGATGCACTCGGGAGCGCCGCGCGGCTGGCGACCGAGATCGGCAACGGCGAGCACGCGATCGGGCTGTGGGAAGCCGCCCTCGCGATGGACGAGCGCGACGCGGAGGCGCTGGATCATCTCGTCGTGCTGCTCGACGAGAGCCGTTCGACCGAGCGACTCGTACAGGTGCTCGAGAACCGCGCGCGCGCCGCTGGCGATCCGGGCGCACGGCGGGCGGACCTCGTGCGCGTCGCGACGTTGCTCGCCGAGCCCCTCGGCCTCGCCGGTCGCGCCGTGGACGCGTGGAGGGCGGTCGAGGCGGAGTTCGGCGAGGCCGACGACGCGGCTCTCGCGCTCGCCGTGCTTTTTCGCAAGACGGAGCGGTGGCTCGAGCTCGCGGAGCTCCTCGAACGGCGGGCGAACCGGGCCACGGACGAAGCCGAACGCGGGCTCCTGCTGACGGAGCTGGGCGACGTCCGGCGCGAGAAGCTCCGCGAGGGTCGCGGCGCCATCGCGGCGTACGAAGGCGCCCTCGCGGGCGATCCTGCGCGCGCGGAGGCCCGCTCGGGGCTCCTCGCGTTGACGCAGGACGAGGGACGGCGCGCGGAAGCCGTCGCGGTGCTTTTGGCTGCGCTCCGAAAATGCGACGACTGGCTCGCGATCCTCGAGCTCCTGCCGGCGCGCCTCGCGGCCGCGCCTGCGGCCGAAGAAAAGCTCGCCATCCTCCGCGAGTCGGCGGAGATCGCGGAGGCGCGAGCCCTGGACCCACGGCGAGCGTTCGACGCCGTCCTGCACGCGTTCGTGCTCGCGCCGGGCGACGTCCGCCTCCAGGCCGAAGTGATGCGACTGGCGGAGGCGACCGGCGGCTTCCGCGAAGCGACCGGCGGGTATCGCGAGGCGATCGAAGGCGCAGCGTCGGCCGATCCCGAGCTCGTCCGCCATCTCTGGCGCGCGATCGGCTCGATGCGCGAGATCCGGCTCGGCGACCCGCGCGGAGCGCTCGATGCGTATCTGCGCGTCGTGGGATTCGGCCCCGAGAGCGACGCCGGGCTCGCGGCCGCCCGCGTCGCGGCGAGCCTCGGGCAGTGGGACGTGGCGTCGCGCGTGCTCGTCGACCTCGCGCGCGCGACCGGCCACGCGCCGGTGGAGGGCCTCGACGTCCTCGAGCAAGCCGCATCCGAAGGCGGCGCATGGAGCGAGGCGACCCGCGCGCTCGCCGAGGCCGTGTCGGCCGGCGACCTCGGCGGCCCGGCGGCGCGCGACATCGCGACGCGCATTGCTCGCTGGCACCTCGATCGCCGCGCGGACGACAACGCGGCCGAGGCGGCCTTCGAGAGGGCGCTCGCGCACGATCCTGCGAACGTGGGGCTCCTCGCGTCGCTCTCGGAGCTGCGCCGGAAGCGGCCCGATCATCGGCTCGTGGACGCGCTCGTCCGGCTCTCGGAAGCCCAGGGCGGGGTTCTCTCGCTCTTACGCGAGGCTTCCGAGGTGGCGACGGGCCACGTGGGCGATCGTCCGCTCGCGATCGACCTCGCGAACAAGGCGCTCACGCTCGCGCGAACCCGCCTCTGGGGCGACGGCGAGGGGGCGACCGAAGGCGCGCAGGCCGAAGGCGCCCAGGCTGCGCAGGCCGAAGGCGCGCAGGCGGAGGCGCGCACCTACGCAGAATGGAGCGTCGAGACGCTCGCACGCCTGCATGACCAAAACGGCGACGCGCAGGCGGTCCTCGACGTCCTCACCCTCGGCGAGGCGCTCCCGTTCGACCTGCCCGTGCGCCTCGGAATGCGGAGGCGCGCGGCGCGCACGGCGCTCGATCGCCTGAACGACACCGACCGCGCGATCGCCCTCTACTGGCCTCTCTTCGATCACGATCCGCGCGACGCCGAGGCCGTGGATCGCCTGGCCACCGTGTACACGAGCAAAGGCCGCACCGGCGATCTTCTGCGCATGCGCAAGCGCCAGATCGAGGCCGCCGCCGATCCGGTCGAGCGGATGGCCTTGCGCCTCGAGGCATCCCGGCTGCTCGTCGATCTCGGCGAGGGTGCCCCCGCCGTCGAGATGCTCCGGTCGAACCTCGAAGAGGCGCCCGACGATCCGGCGACCGTCGAGAAGCTCGCCGCGACCCTCCGCGCGCAGGGTCGCCACGAAGAGCTGAAAGAGCTGTTCGGCGTGCAGGCGGAACTCGCCGAGAAAGCCGGCGGCGTCGCGGCAGGCGCGGATTTCTGGGCGAGGGCGGCGAACGTCGCGCTCGATCTTCTGGGCGACGCGAAGGCCGCCGCAGCGCACCACGCCCGGGTCGTCGCACTGGCTCCGCGCGCCGCTTCGTTCGAGACGCTCGCGCGCCTCGCACAAGACGAGGGCAACCCCGCGCAGGCCGCGGTCTGGTTGTCGAAGTGGCTGGAGGTCGAGCCCGAGCACCGGGTGAGCACGACCCTGCGCCTCGCCGAGGCCCTGACGACGGCCGGGCAGCCCGAGGTCGCGGCCCAGCGGCTCGAGCAATCGCTTGCCGAGGCTCCCGATGCCGAACCGCTCCGCGCCCGGCTCTTCGACATCTACCGGGCGAGCGCCGACCTCGGGCGGCTCGCCCAGGCCATGGCGCAAGGTGCCGCGTATGCGCCGGACAAGGCGACGCGCATCGAACGACTCCTCGCCGCAGCGGACCTCTTCGCGAAGGACGTGGGCGAGCCGGAACGCGCGGTTCCCCTCCTGGAGCGAGCGAGCGAGCTCCTGCCGGAAGACCAGACCGTGCGGCTCAATCTCGCGAGCGCGCTGGCGGACGCGAAGCGGCACGACGACGCGCGCGCGATCTTGCGGGCACTCATCGATTCGTTCGGGGGTCGCCGGCCGCGCGAGCGGGCGCCCGTGCACTACCGGATGGCGCGACTCGAGCTCTCCGCGGGCAACCGGGGCCGGGCGCTGATGGAGCTCGAGACGGCCGCCAAGGTCGACCCGCAGAACGCGACGATCCTCGGCGCACTGGCCGAGCTCGCGCGCGACGACGGGCAGTTCGAGCGCGCGGAGAAGAGCTACCGCGCGCTGCTCGTCATGCTGCGGAGGCAAGAGGACGCGCGCGAACCCAGCGCCCTCGCCCGGAGCGAAGTGTTCCTGGAGCTCGCGGCCATCGCGGAGCGCCGGGGCGAGCGCGAGAGGGCCCACGAGATCCTCGAGAGCGCGCTGGAAGCGGCGGCGGCGAGCGACTTCGAGCGCGACCGGCTGGAGCGCGCGCTGCGCGTGCGCGGGGACTACGAGACCCTCGCGCGCGCTCTCGAGCTCCGCGTCGGTCGCACCAGCCGGGCCCGCGACGGCGCGGAAGCCGCGGCGCTTCTCAGCGAGCTGGCGGGGCTGTACGAGGGCAAGCTCGGACGCGCCGAAGACGCCCTCGGCCTCCGGATGCGCGCCGTCGCCAGCGATCCGCGCGCTCCCACCGTGCACGCCGCGGCGCTCGCGCTCGCGCGGACGCTCGGGCGCGTCGCGGAGTACATGACCGGTGCGGCGGCGCTCGTCGACGGCGCCGTTGCCGCGGGCGACACGGCCGCGGCGTGCGCGCTTCTCGAGAACCTCGCGGCCGTCGCGGCGGCGGACCTCGGCGACGACGGACGCGCCGCGGCGCTACGGGAGAAGGCCCTGGGGCTCGGCGATCGCTCGCCCGCGCTGCTCGGCGCGCTGGAGGCGGTTTACGAGCGACTCGACGAGCCGCGCGAACAGGCGCGCGTGCTCGCGCTTCGGATCGACGTGGAGACGAGCTCCGGCCACTCGGCGGAGGTGACTTCCGCGATGGTCCGGCTGGCGGCGCTGAAGCTCGGCGCAAAAGAGACGCTCGACGAGGGCGCCGAGCTCTTGACGCGCGCGCTGGACCGCGAGGCCGACTTCGTCGCCGCAGAGCGTGCGCTCCACCGCGCGGCGGCGATCGATCCGTCGCACCCGCGGATCCTCGAGCTCTACGAGCGCGTCGGCCGGCAGCCCGGCCACGAGCGCGCGCTGATGGACGTTCTCACGCTGCGCGCGCGCCTGCCCGACGCGACGAGCGAAGTCGTGCGCGAGGCGATCGACGTCGCGATGCGCGCGGGCGACACGGCGCTGGCCGAGTCGCTCCTCGGCGAGTACGCGCGCAAGCCGTCGACGATCGCCGACCCGAAGAACCTCACCTGGGCGCTCTCGTCGCTGGGGTCCCTGCGGCAAGCCGCGGGCGACTCGCGGGGTGCGCTCGCGCAGAAGAAGCAGGCCGCGGAAGCCGCCGATCCCGAGCTCGCGCGCCGGCTCCGCTTCGAGATCGCCGAGATCGCGGGCCGGAAGCTCGGCGACTGGGACTCGGCGGCAGAGGCGCTCGAACGGATCTTCGGCGCGGATCCGGCCGATCGCGAGGCGTGGGAGCCGCTCGCCGACGTGTACCGGCGGACGGACCAGCCCGCGAAGCTCGCCGACCTGCTCGGAAAGGTGCTCGAGACGATCGACGACGCGAGCGAGCGTGCACGGCTCCGTTTCGAGCGTGTGCGCACGATGAAGGACCACCTCGGCCTCGATGATGCCGGCGCGGAGCCGATGCTTCGCGAGACCCTCGACGAAGACGCGAACCAGGTCGAAGCCGCGCTGATGCTTGCCGCGATCCTGGAGCCGGCGGGACGGCGCGACGAGCTCGCGGCGCTGCTCGCGAAGCAAATCGATGCGGCCAAGGACCGCGCGGACGGCGCGCGCGTCGCGTCGCTCGCGCGGGACCTCGGCGCGATCCTCGAAGCCACCGACCGGGTCGGCGCGCGGAACGTCTACTACGCGGGGCTCGACTGGGAGCCGAAGAACCGCGCTCTGCTCGACGCGCTCCTCGGGCTCCTCGGGCGCGAAGAGGACGGCGCCGAGCGCGCCGACCTTCTCGAACGGCGGCTCGCGCTCGAAGAAGGCCCGGGGGCCGAAGCGATGGCGCTCGCGCTGTCCGCGCAGCGCGCCGAGTCGGGCGACGAAGCCGGGTCGCTCCGCGCGCTCGAGACGGGCTACCGCGCGTACCCGAAAAGCGACGCGCTGCGCGCGCGCCTCGGCGACGCATACCGCTCGCGCAAAGACTACGCGCCGCTGGCAGAGCTCTACGTCATCGATGCTGCGGCGCGGACCGATCCGGGCGAGAAGGTCGCGCGCCTTCGCGAGGCGGCGGCAATCTATCGCGACGAGCTCTCCGACCCGCGGGGCGCGGCAGCGGCTATCCACGCGGCGCGGGCTCTCGTCACGAACGACGCCGCGCTCCTGCGCGACGAGCTCGACGCGCTCGTCGCCGCCGGCGACGAGACGGCGGCGCTGGCCGAGCTCGATCGCACGCTGTCGGAGCTCCCGCCCGTGGATCCGCGACGAGCGGAGCTCCTGACGACACGCGCCTCCGTTCGAAGCACGGCCGGCGATAAGAAGGGCGCGATCGACGACCTCGAAGGCGCGTTCGCTCTGGACGGCGCCTCGCACCGTACGGCGCTCGTCAGCGCGCTCCAGAGCGCGGTGGAGAGCGCCGACGCCGCCGCCGACAAAGAAGCGGCCCGCGCGTTCCGGTTGCGCCTCGCAGGGGTCTTCGGCGCCACTGGTGACGCCGACGGCGCTCGCCGCCTTCTCGTGAATCTCGTGCGCCAGGACGGGGCGGACGTGGCGGCGCTCCGCATGCTCGCGAATCTCGAGGTCTGGTGCGAGCGGTGGGACACGGCGGTTCCCGTATGGAAGCGGCTCGTGGCGCTCGAGAGCGGCGAAGACGCCGTCGCCGCCGCGCTCGGGCTTGCGGAAGCCTGCGTTCGCGCGGGCCGGCCCGCCGACGCGGAGGCCGCGCTCGTGACCGCAAGGTCCGCCGCGCCCGACGACGCCGCGATTCGCGACGCGCTCCGCCGCGTCTACGAAGCGGCCGGCAATTCACAGGCGCTCGCCGCGCTCGCGATCGAAGATGCCCGCGCCACCGGCGATCCGATCCAGCGGTTCGACGCGCTCGTGCACGCCGGGTCTCTGCTCCTCGCGGGCCCGAACGAGGACCCCGCAGGCGCCATCCAGACGCTGCAGCAAGCGCTCGCCGAGCGTCCCGCCGATGTGCCCGACGCCGCGCACTTCGGGGGTGTGGCGCTCCTCATCGACGCGTACTTGATGTCGACGCGGGTGTCGGATGCGGCGGCGCTTCTCGAGACGGTGATGGCGCCGCTCCGCGGACGCCGCTCGCGCGAGCTCTCGCCGCTCTACTGGCGCGTGGCGCGGGTCGCCGCGGAGCAGGGAGACCTGCCGAACGAACTCCGCGCGCTGAGCCAGGCGCTCGACTGCGATTCGCAGAACGGCGACGTTTGCGCGAACGTCGCGGAGCGCGCGATGGCCCTCGACGAACGCGACCTCGCGACACGCGCTCTCCGTGCGGTCACGCTGCTCCGCACGCCGGGGCGAATGGGCAAGGCGCTCGCATACCAGCACCTCGGCGAAATCGCGCAGCGCCAGGGCGACGCGCGGCGCGCGCTCACGCTTCTCCGCCGGGCGGTGACCGAGGACCCGAGTCTCGATGGCGCGCGCGTCCTGCTGAACGCGATCGAACGCGAAACCTAGAGGAAGCGGGAGAGAGGTTCGACCGCCAAGACGCCAACAGAGAGAGGGTCGGAAGCGGACTTCGCCTGATGCGCGTCAAAGGAGCGAGGGCGCTGCACCCGCTCACTCAGGACCGACGTCTGTTTCTTCTGGCTTCTTCTGGCGCCTTGTCGTCTTGGCGGTCCCTTTCCCACTCACTCGTCCCAGCCGCTGTCGACTTCGTGCATCGGAGGATCCGACGGCGTCGCAGGGGGCGGGGCCGGGGCGCCCTTGGATCCGTTTGCGGGCGCGGCGGCCGGCGCGACGGGCACGGACGGCAGGCTCGGAGGCGACGAAAGCGCGGGTGCCGTCGGCGGCTCCGGCTCTTCGCTCGGCGGTGTGCGCCGAACGATGGGCAACGGCAGCTCCAACGTCGGCAGCTCGTCCGACTCGTCGGCGAAATGCGGCGCGCGGACGACCGGGACGAACAGGCTATCGCTCGCAATCCCGATGAGCGGCGGGGGCACCGTCGTACGCCGCACGAGCTCGGTCGCCGAAAGGCGGACGCGCCGGGCGGCCGTCGATTGCACCGCGAGCGGGGCGATCATGTGGGGGACGCGCGCGATCGAACGGGAAAACTCGCCGAGCGGCGCGCGAAACGTCATCGCTGGGAACAGGCGCTCGCGCAGGCCGCCCCCGAGCTCGGTGAAGGTGTGAATCGCGGTCACGCGACCGCCGCGATCGACGCCGCCGCCGATCGGCGCTTCCGCACTCTCCTCGACCAACTCGACGCACAAGTCGCCGTCGATCCAATCGCACGCGGTCGTCGCCATGCGCGCATAGACGAGGAGGACCTTCGCGATTCCGGTGTCGGGCAACGAGACTTCGGCGAGCCGAAGGAGCAGCGCTTTGGTGGCCGTGCGCGACTCGATGGCCTCTTCGATGTGCTCGTCTCGCAGCGACAAGCCGGAAACGATGAGCGCGAGCTCGACGCTCATTCCGTCACTTTACGCCCGCGGGTCAGGCCTGCCAATGCTCGGTCCCCGCTCGGAGGTCGGCTCGTCACGGGGGTTCGAGCGCGAGCGCCTCGTAGAGGAGCGTCAGGCGCTCGGAGAGCTCTTCGTTGTACGGGTCGGCCTGGCACGCGCTGACGAGCTGAACACGTGCTTCTTCGAGGTGACCGATCGTGAGGAGTCGATCCGCCTTGCGTGCGTATTGTTTGGCGTGCGGGTTGTTCGCGATCGTTTCGAGCGTCCGCATCGGAGGCGGATCCGGCGCCTTCCTGGGGACGGGTCCGTCGGGGCGCAACGCTCCGCGCGACTGCGCCTTGTCGTAGCGCGCGCGCGCTTCGGCCCGCGAGAGGCAGCGATACGCCTCGACGCCACGCTTGAAGATCGCAGTCGCCACTTCACCGATCTCGACGGGCGAATCGACGTAGCGATCGGGATGGTAGAGGAGCGAGAAATCGTGAAACGCGGCCTTGATGTCGCCCGGCGAAGCATCCGGCGGGACACGGAGAATCGCGTAGTACGACTTCTGCTCGATCGAGCGCAGAAAGACGGTCAGCGCTTCGCGCGTCGGCATCGGGGTCAGCGACCGATCGAACGAAGCAGGCTCGCGAGAGGATGCTTGACCTGGCGCTCGCGCATCGCCTCGACCTCGGCGGGGTTGCTGTCCGTGCCCGCGAGCTGGATCCGCGCGGCCGTCTCCCGGCCCGTCTTCACGTCACGCGCCCGCACGTTCAGGATCCCGTCCGCGTCGATCTCGAACGTCACCGCGATGGGCGCCTCGCCGCGGGGCGCGGCGGTGACGCCGGAGAGCTCGACCTCCCCGAGGAAGGTGTTCTCGCTGAAGCGACGGCTTTCGCCCTGGGCCACGCGCACGCACACGGTCGTCTGCCCGTCGCTCGCCGTCGCGAACGCACGGGTACGGTCGCACGGCACCGGTGTGTTGGCGTCGATGAGCACATCGCAAAATCCGCCGACCGTCTCCACGTTCAAGCTGAGAGGCGTCACGTCGATGAGGAGGGGCGCCTTTCGTGGCGGCGCCGCTTCGGACGGAGGTGCGCGCTTCGCCTGGGCCGCGGGTGCCGCCGCCGGCCCCCGATCGAGGTTCGCGGGGATCGCTGCGGGCCCCCGATCGAGGCTCAGCACGGACGGAAAATCCGACTCGGGTGCGAGCTCGATGGGCGCCTTGCGAATGCGCGTCGGCCCGTCGAGATCGAGTTCGGGGCCCGCCGTCCCCACGGGTTCCGGCGGCGCCGCCGCGGGCTCGGGCGAACGATGCGCGGGCTCGGGCGCGCGATGCGCAGGCTCCGGCACACGTCCGGCGGGCGTCTTGGCCTTCGCCTCGGGCACGTCGAACACGAGCGTGCTCGCCGCGCGACCCGGCAGAAATGCGCTCGGAGCCAGCGACGGGACGCCCGGCACGGGCGGCGCGGCGGTCGCAGCCGGCGCAGGGAGCGGAGGCTTCAGCGGCACGGGCGGCGGCGCTCGTTTGGTCAGCGTGGGCGTCAGCGGCGGCGTCATGGTGGACGTCGCTGCGGGCACCGCCATGGGCGTCACCGCCGTCGCACTCGGACGGACCGGGGGCGCCCCCGTCCTCGGCAACTGGATGCTCGTCCCCGGCCCCACGACCGGGAGATTCGGGATGTCGAGCGCGTCGCCCGCCAGCGGCTCGACGGGCAACGGCTGCACGACGGAGTCGGGCGAAATCTGCGGATGGACCTGCGGGCCCGGCGCGCGCTTGCGGGACCGATCGAGGAGCTCCGCCTGGATGGCCGCGCCAAGGGCCACGACTTCATCCGGATTGATTCGCACGCTCGGCGCGCGCCCGAAGAACTGCTCCACCTTGCGCGCCACGAGCGGCATCCGCGTGGCGCCGCCGACGAGCAGAATGCGATCGACCTCGCGGACGGCTGCACCCGCGGCATCGAGAGCTTGCTGGCAGACCGCGAGCGTCCGGTCGACGAGCGGAAGCGAGGCCCATTCGAGCTCCGGCCGCGTCATCCGAAAGCGCCACGCCGCCGGAGCCCCCACCAACGACAGTCCCGACTCGTCGCCCGCGACCGCGTATTCCTCTCTCGACGAGAGCTCCCGCTTCATCGCCTCGGCGAGAATGCGCAGGCGCGAGAACGCCGCGGGGTTCTTGCGCGCGTCGAAGCGATGCTTCTTCTGGAGGTCGTCGGCCATCCGCTCCGCGATGAGCAGATCGATGTCCTCGCCGCCGAGCGCCGTATCCCCCGCCGTGGCGAGCACTTCGAAGACGTTGCCCACGAGATCGAGCACCGTGACGTCGAAGGTTCCGCCGCCGAGGTCGTAGACGGCGACGCGCTCCTGCGCGCCCCCTTGCGGCCCGTAGGCGAGCGCCGCTGCGGTGGGCTCATTGAGGATCCGCAGCACCTCGAGCCCCGCCAGGCGGCCCGCGGTCTTCGTCGCCGCGCGCTGCAGATCGTTGAAGTTCGCGGGCACGGTGATGACCGCCCGCTCGACCGGCGACCCCAGCGCCTCCTC
>Ga0210391_10003755_pt1 | contig 12803 bp, 9 predicted proteins | sample IncBWC12OmetaG_FD_160573 | JGI IMG/M metagenome (GOLD analysis project Ga0210391, IMG submission 160573) | Forest soil microbial communities from Barre Woods Harvard Forest LTER site, Petersham, Massachusetts, United States - Inc-BW-C-12-O ... | reverse complement strand
AAGTAGTATCCAAGGGCTCGAGTGCACTAGCACGCGGGCCCTTCATCTTTAGCGTTCAGGAAAAGCCGGGCCTTTACTTTACCTTGCCTTGCCTCTTAATCCGTCAATTGAAATCGGTCCAGCGCCGCTGAAGATTAGCGCAAAGGCAATTGCCGCCAGCGTCAATGGGAACTGGTAGTTTCCCTGACCGAGAAATCCGTTCTTGAAGTGAACTCCAAAGATCGCTACAAGCATGTTGATGAAGACAGCGAAAGCCGAGAAGCGAGTGAAAAAGCCGACGATTAGCAGAATGCCGCCAATAACTTCGGCGGCAACTGACAGGTAAGCCATCCAACCCGGCAGGTGAAGGCTGCGCACGATCTCAACATGGTGCTGAAGTCCACCGAAGGCTTTCGGAAATCCGTGAGCCAGCATAACGGCGCCCAAAGCCAGGCGCAAAATCAGCAGACCGACGGGCTGCATCCGGTCCAGTAGATTCAATTAATTCTCCTGTGCGGCCGCCGCGAGGGCCGGCTGCGTTGTTCCTGACTCGATACTGTAGTTGATGGTAATTCCGCGCTGCGCCATCGCATTCAGGAAGAGCTGCGCCGGTACATCGATCTCCTGGCGAACGCCGCCGCGCTTGGCGATCTGCCCGTCGATCATCATTTGAAGCACAATCGACGCCGGCCAAGCAGTCGTCCGCATCATCGAGGTCAAGCCTGTCCGGTCGTCGGTAGAGTCAACCATGCTGAATGACGCGGTCACGTCTCCATGCTTTGCCTCGACACGCAGCAAGGTCACTTCCGGATCGTTGCCGCCAAACTTCTCCTCGAACAGCCGGGCCATGATTTGCCGCGGCGTGACCATCGCCCCATCAATGCGGTACTGCTCGCTGGAGAACAGGCCGAGGTCATACAGCGGGCGCAGCATGCTGACGTGTCCGGGATAGCGCAGGGTCTTCTCGAAGCACTCGCCCACCTTTCCCTGGAAGGTTTCGGGCAGCGTGGAAGTGCCTCCAGAGGTGTGAAACGCTTCCAGCTCGGGGAAGCCCTCCATGTGGAAGCTCTCGACTTCAGTCAGCGGCTCGATGGTAATCACCTTGCCGTCGCGAAGGATTTTTGCAGGCTCGCAGTATTCATTGATTAGGCCTTCGACTGAGAAGACCAACTGATAGTTGAATGGCGGACGCGGCTTCTGCGGAAGTCCCCCAACGTAAATCCTGAGCGCATCGGCTTTGCCGCCGATGCGACGTATCAGTTCGCCGCCGAGGATCGACGCCATGCCAGGCGAGAGTCCGCAGTCAGGCGCGATAGCAACGCCGGCGGCCTGCGCGCTGAGTTCTTGCTCGAACTCCTGTTGAACGACGGAATTGTTGCCGCCCAGGTCTGCGAAATGACAGCCGGCGCGAATGGCGGCCTTCACCAGTCCAAGGTTGTAGAAATAAGGCACGCAGGAGAGCACGCCGTCGTGGCCGCGCATGACGTCGAGCGCGGCGCCGGCATCGGCAGCGTCGAATCGCACTGCTCTCACTTTCTCGTTGCCGGCGAGCTTATTTAGCTGCTCGATCGCATGCCCTAGCCGAGCCTCATCGCTGTCAGCCAGCGTGACTGATTGCACCCGCTCGCTGCGGGCCATGTCGTAGGCGGCTGCCCGCCCCATCATTCCAGCTCCGATAACAATAATTTTCATGATGACCTACTAAGGAAAATCGGGATTGCGTTCCTACAGCGAACGTGGGAATGCCGCTACAGTATTGGCCAGAAACGACAGGATAAATCAGCGGACGCGTTTGACAAAGCGAACCGGAGTCAATTCAGACACAACTCGGGCCGCTTACCCTCGACAGTTGCTCTCATCGGCGACGGACGGCCACACGCTTGCGGCAGCCGGTGTTAAGTCGCGCCTCACGCTTTCTCGCGGGCGATTTCGGCGACCGTGGCGTTGGTTATGCGCAGGTAATCGACAGGGGCGAGCAGAATTTGCGTCCCGCGCACACCCGCGGAGATCGAGATGACATCCCAGAGCTCAATCGTCTCGTCGGCGTATACCGGATAATCTTTCTTCGCGCCCAGCACGGTCACGCCGCCTCGGATGTAGCCGGTCAGCGGCTGCACCTCCTTCAGAGAAACCATTTCGACCTTACGATCGCCACTCAACTTGGCCAGGGCTTTGTAGTCGAGTTCGTAGTTGCCCGGCACAACGGCGAAGCATGGGCCGTTACGATCGCCGCGCGCCAGCAGCGTCTTAAACACCTGCTCCGGCGGAAGGCCGATTTTAGCCGCCACCGTCTCAGCCGCAAGATCGTCGGGATCGACTTCGTATTCACGCAATTCGTAGAGGATGTTGAGACTGTCGAGGAGGCGGACGGCGTTGGTCTTCATGAGGCAGGAGTTATAGGTTAGGGATTAGTTTCTGGCGAAAAACCGGCGCTGAGGAACCGTGGATCCTTCCACTTCACGCAAACAGCAGATCCCTCGCTTCGCTCGTGATGACAACTCTAATCAGGGCTTATGCGGCAAGAAAGACATATGTCGTTCGATCGACTACCCCCCTAACACCCAGCCCCGATCCCTAGCCCCGGGCGCTCTTGCCCTTCGACAGAATGCCCAGGATCTCCTGCAAGCCCTGGCGTACCTTCTTCAGGCTGTCGGCTTTGTTGGCCCTGGGGAATGGCAGTCCAGACTGACGCTTCTTCGGCGCGGCTTCTTCTTTCAGTTGCTGGCGCGCGCCTGCGATGGTGAATCCTTCGTCATACAGCAGCTTCTTGATGTGCAGAACGTTCTCCACGTCGCGCTGGCGATACATGCGCTGTCCGGTGCTGCTCTTCACCGGCTTCAACTGTGGGAATTCCGTCTCCCAGAAGCGCAGGACATAGGCTGGCAGGCGGCATAGTCGGGAGACTTCGCCGATGCGGAAGTAGAGCTTGTCAGGAATGACCGGCTCGGCCGCAGTGCTCTTCTTCCGGCGTGCTTTCTTCTCAGGCATGCAGAGACAGTTTCGGGCTTAACGCTTCCGGTTGCAAGCAAATATCGGCCCGGTGACTTGTTCTGCAAGGGTTTTAGCATGATCGCAGAATGCGATACAACCCCGTCCGCAATGCATCCAGGAACTCTGCTTTTGCCTGCGCATCGACTTGATGTTTTTCGATGGACTCGGAAGGCTACTACTCCATCGACGACGCACGCAGCCGTCATGCCGGTTAGCTTCACTCCCAAAGAAAAACTTGTGACCTCCGGTTACAGCAGCTTCTACCCGGAACAACTCCGTTGCGAGCGGCTGAATCCTAGCTTCTGTCCGAACTTGCGAAAGTCCTGGCAATCTTCCGGACACAAGAGCAGGCATGTCCCCAATTTCAAGCGAGCTTCGTCAGGTCGCCCGATGGCAGAGGTAGGTTCTATGTTTCGGCTACGCAGCGCTGCGGTAGTTCTAGCATTGTCGGCAATTCTGGTCACCGTCGGATGCGGCGGAGGTTCCAGCAACAACTCAAGCTCCGGTGGTAGCGGCAGTGGCGGCTCAGGTGGCAGTGGTGGCTCGGGCGGCAGTGGAGGCTCGGGCGGGAGTGGAGGTTCGGGCGGCGGAGGAGGCACGAACACGCCGACGGTGAGCAACTTCTCAATTTCTCCTACACTCGCCGGTACCGGAGCTAACGGAGTCGGTCAGTTCATCAATTTCAACTGGACAACGACGAACGCCACAGCCTTCAACGTCACGCCAACGATCAATGGTGACGATCAGGCTCTGCCGTTACAAGGTCCGTATCAGGACACGGGCGCTCCCACTCAGACCACGACCTTCACCGCCATAGCGAGCAACGGGTCGACACAATCTCAGCCGGCGACAGTTACGCTGACGATGGTTCCGGTGAACCTGACTGCATCGCAAAACAACATTCCAGCGGGAAATTCAGTCATCCTTACGTATACCGGCCCTAACAACAACAGCACCTGGGGTCTTTTGGTTAACGGAGGTCAGAATCCCCAGCAGTTGCCGACGCCGACATGCAGCGGCAACAGTTGCACCGGCACCTATACAACTCCGGCGCTGAACACCAATACGACTTACACTCTCGCCGTGACCGGACCGGCAGGCGGACAAGCCGATTCGAATCCGGTCTCTATCACCGTAGGCGGCGCAACGACCGTTACCCTGACAGCCAATCCGCAGAACATTCAGCCGGGCGGAAGTTCTACGCTGACCTGGACCTCGCAGAACGCGGCTTCCATCTCGATTTCTCCAGGATTGGGTAACGAACCTCTACAGGGATCGGCCCCGGTCACGCCGACGCAGACCACCACCTACACCGCGACGGCGACGTCGATCTATCCGGGCACGCCTCCTGTGACGGCTCAGGTGACGGTGACCGTGAACACCGGCGGTCTGAATAACCTGAATCACATCATCTACATGCTTCAGGAGAATCGTGCCTTCGATAACTATTACGGTGTCTTCGCCAACTATCGCGTGAACATCGACCACATTCCGGGCGCGCAGATGAGCGACGTGAACGACTTGCACACGTTGCCGGCGAACTACCAGATCTGCAATCCGCAGGGCCTCTGCTTCGGACCGTTCCACGCCCGCACCGAGTGCATCGAAAACCTTTCGCCCTCGTGGGATGAGACGCACTACGACATGGACCTGGTGGGCAACGACTGGATGGACCTTACGCTGCAGTCGCAGTATCTTATGGATCGCTTCCTGGATACCACGCTCTCCGGTGGCAGCGGCGATCAATACGATCCCACGCACTCCCGACCGCTCGGTTATTACGATCAGACCGACATGCCGTTCTACTACGAACTGGGCGCGCAGTTCACGACCAGTGATACCTGGTACTCCCCGATTCCGGCGAACACGGTTCCTAACCGCATGTACCTGTTCTCCGCTACCTCGCACGGACACGCCTTCCCGCCGACCGATCCCAACGATCCGGCGTGGCAGGTGGAGACGTTCTTCCGTGCACTGACCAACGCCGGCGTGACCTGGCGCTATTACTACCAGGACAACAGCGTCTTCCTGGCGAACTGGGCCGACTGGAACGATCCGCAGATTCAGGGGAATGTGCGGAATATCCAGGAGTACTACAACATTCTGTCCAGTCCGAATGCTGACCAAAATCTGCCGCAGGTAGTGTTCATCGAACGCGCCAGCGCGACCGGCTTGGACGAACATCCGGACAATAACGTTCAGAAGGGCGCAGCCGATGTGCAGAACATCATCACCGCTCTGCTGAACAGCGCGGCTTGGCCAGACTCCGCTTTCATCCTGACCTTCGACGAAGGCGGAGGGTTGTTCGACCACGTCGGCCCGATCCTGGCGACGCCTCCGGATGATTTGCCGCCGCAGGATCTCGGTCCTCACGATCAGCAAGGCCTGTTCAACGTAACCGGCTTCCGCGTACCCGTGATCGTGATCTCGCCATGGTCGAAGCCGCATACCGTAGCGCACCTGCCGATGGACTATACGGCCATCTTGAAGCTGATCGAAACTCGCTTCAATTTCCCGCCCCTGACGCAGCGCGACGCTACCGCCGGCGACATGGCCGATCCGTCGAACGGCTTCTTCGACTTCAGTGCGCCGAATATGTTGCAGGTGCCGCCGTTGCCCACCCAGCCTACAAACGGAACATGTAACGAACAACTGGAAGGTCATCCGTAAGACTGGGTGATCGAAAAAGTGAAGGGCCTCCGCGATACCACAATGCGGAGGCCCTTGTTTTTACAAAAAAAGAGCGAGGCCAAATTGCCTCGCCAGGATCACTTACTTCTTTTTCTTTTTGGCAGCCTTTTTGGTGGCCTTCTTCTTCGTTGCCATGGATAAGCCTCCTTGTATAGAACTTGTGGAACTTTCCCCTTGAAGGTCCCTTGTTCTTGCCCAATATGTTGCATGGGCAATACAGCTACGCAAGATATTGCGGTTACTTCCAATGAATGTCAACAAAAATCGTACAAAATTTTCTTGCGCGAGCTCCGCTTTTGTGCCCTGCACCTTCGACGAGGCAATCGGTGTAAGAGCCGGCCCTCCTCGACTCGCTAGTCGCGATACACTCGCGAGCATGCGCAACGATCCGGTTGAGCTGGAGGTTTTCAAGCATCTCTTCCACTCCATCGCCGAAGAGATGGGAGCTGCGCTCCGCCGCACAGCATTCTCGCCCAACATCAAGGAGCGTCGCGACTACTCATGCGCGCTGTTCGACGCAGACGGCCAAGTGCTGGCGATGGGCGATCACATGCCTGTGCATCTGGGCTCGATGCCGATGTCGGTGCGCGCCGCGATCAACGCGCTGGATCTAGCCTCAGGCGACGTCGCCATATTGAACGATCCGTTTCGCGGCGGTACGCATTTGCCTGACATCACGCTGGTCGCGCCGGTCTTTGTTGGCGCAAAGGCGGAGCGAGCTCGCCATAAGAAACGAAAAGCTCCCGCGCCAAATTTCTTCGTGGCATCGCGTGCGCACCACGCCGACGTTGGAGGAACTTACGCCGGATCGATGGGACCTTGCCGGGAGATCTATCAGGAAGGTTTTCGCATTCCGCCGGTGAAGATCGTGCGCGGTGGAGCGGTCGAGCGCGATGTCTTGGCGCTGTTGCTTAACAATGTTCGTACTCCGGACGAGCGCGAGGGCGATCTGCGGGCGCAGTTGGCCGCTTGCCACACGGGGATCTCGCGATTGCAAGAGTTGTGCAAGCGCTATGGCTTGCCGCGGGTTGAGCGCGCGGGACATGCTCTATTGGAATACTCCGAGCAGATGATGCGCGCCTTGCTGGCGACGGTGCCGGTGGGAAGCTACGCAGCCGAGGATTTTCTCGATGACGATGGCGTGAGTGACAAGCCGGTTCGCATCGCGGTGAAGATCACCTTTCCGCGGGCGGCGAAGGCGCGTCGCGTGGTCGTGGATTTCAGTGGCAGCTCGCTGCAGGTCGGCGGCAGCATCAATGCCGTCGAGGCCATCACCTACTCAGCGTGCTTCTACGTCTTCCGCTGTCTACTCCGCGAAGACGTTCCGGCGACCGCCGGTCTGATGCGGCCAATCCAGCTCATTGCGCCGTTGGGCACAGTCGTCAACGCAGCTCCACCATCCGCAGTCGCCGGGGGAAACGTCGAAACTTCGCAACGTATCGTCGACGTGCTGCTGCGTGCCCTGGCCCGGGCGTTGCCCGACCGCATTCCGGCGGCGTCCTCCGGCACGATGAACAATCTCACCATCGGCGGCATAGACGAGCGCCACGGTCAGGCAGTTCCTTTCGCCTACTACGAAACCATCGCTGGCGGATCAGGCGCCAGCAACGCACACGACGGCGTATCGGGCGTGCACACCCATATGACCAACTCGCTCAACACGCCCGCCGAGGCGCTGGAGTACGGCTATCCTTTCCGTGTCACGCGATATTCGCTACGGCCAGGCAGCGGCGGTGACGGGCAGCACCGAGGAGGCGACGGCATCGTACGTGAACTGGAGCTACTGACCAATGCCGAAGTCACATTGCTCTCAGACCGACGCAAAACACGACCGTACGGACTGAGTGGTGGAAAGGATGGCGCTGCCGGCCGTATGGTGGTCCGGCGCAACGATGGCTCTGAAGAAGAGCTGCCCAGCAAGGGCAGCACCCGTCTCAAGCGAGGTGAGCGCGTCCGAGTGGAAACTCCCGGAGGAGGAGGATGGGGTCTGCCTCTGGACGATTCGAAGGAATAACCGCGGATAGAAAACGCAGAGGAGGATGCCCCCATTCAAGACAGTCGACGCTGTAATATAGCCGTACCTGTTTGTGGGAGTTTAGAATGCAGCGCTGCCCTTCTTGCGGTTCGGAAAATGCGCCGGCCTCGGCTTTCTGCGCCCAGTGCGGAACTCCGCTTAGGCGATCTTCGTCGGCGGCTTTGAATGCCGAAGCTCCCACCATGATTGCGGTGACGTCGGATGCGCCGACGTATCCGCCTCCGCCGCCACGGTCCTCGTCGCGGCCTTCGTCGCACAGTTCTCGCGACCAGGGACGCTATACCCCGGGCATCATCATCGCCGAACGCTATCGCCTAATTGCGCTGCTGCGTCGCGGTGGCATGGGCGAGGTTTATCGCGCCGACGATCTCGGCCTCGGCCAACCGGTCGCGCTGAAGTTTCTACCCGAACACCGTACCGACGAATACACGCTGGAGCGCTTCCGCAACGAAGTGCGGATCGCACGCCGCATCTCGCACCCAAATGTGTGCCGTGTTTACGACATTGGCGAGGCTGACAACCGAGTATTCCTTTCGATGGAGTATGTCGACGGCGAAGACCTGTCGTCGCTGCTGCGGCGTATCGGCCGCCTGCCCTCGGACAAAGCTCTGGAGATTGCGCGCAAAATCTGCGCCGGATTGGCTGCCGCGCACGACAAAGGTGTGCTGCATCGCGACCTGAAGCCCGCAAACATCATGCTCGATGGGCGAGGCGAAGCGCTGGTCATGGACTTTGGCCTTGCGGGCATCGCGCAAGAGATCGAAGACATACGCAGCGGTACTCCCGCCTACATGGCGCCCGAACAACTGGCCGGCAAAGAGGTTACGGTCCGCAGCGACATCTACTCGCTCGGCCTGGTGCTGTACGAGTTGTTTACGGGCAAGCCAGCCTTCGATGGCAAGACATTGGATGACATTATCAGGGTGCGCCGCGACAGCACGCCGCATCGTCCGTCGACGCTGGTGCGCGACATGGATCCGGTGGTAGAGCGCGTCATCCTGCAGTGCCTGGAGACTGATCCGGAAAACCGTCCTACATCGGCACTTATGGTTTCTGCCGCCCTGCCGGGAGGCGACCCGTTAGCCGCTGCGTTGGCGGCGGGCGAGACTCCGTCACCGCAGGTGGTGGCCGCCGCCGGAACGACCACCGGGCTTCCAGTGCGTACGGCACTTCTTGCATTGGCTGGCGTGCTGGTCGGACTCGTGATCTTTTTTGTTTGCGAAGCCCGCACCAGCGGTATGTCGCAAGTCGACACACCATATTCAGCCGAGGTGCTGGCACAGCGCACGCGCGACATCGCAACAGAGTTGGGATACACCGCGCCTCCGGTGGACTCCACTGGCGGCTTCGATTGGAACGACGACTATCTCGAGTTTCTCGATCACGCGGGAGGCGAGCATCCCAACTGGGACCAGGTGATGAAGCACCGGCCCACCCTGCTGCAATACTGGCGGCGCCAAAGTCCCGACTACCTGGAAGCGGCCGACATCCACAGCGACCTGCTCACGCCGGGGATGGTCGATCTCACCGATCCTCCGCCGATTCTTTCCGGCATGGTGTCGATGACGCTAGACCCGGAGGGGCGACTGATTCGCTTCGCGGCCATTCCCCCACAGAAGCAGAGCACGCCGACCGCAGCGCAGGCATATGACTGGAAGCAACTGTTCGCTCTGGCCGGGCTCGACATGACCCAGTTCCAGTCGGCCGAGCCTCTATGGAACTCTCTTGGTTCGTCCGACCAGCGAGCCGCATGGACCGGCGTTTGGCCGGGAACGTCTCTGCCGCTGCGCATCGAAGCTGCAGCATGGCGCGGGAAGCCAGTCTTTTTCCGCCTGATCGGCGACTGGACGCAGCCGGATCGAATGCTTTCCAGTGCCAGCCCGCACTCCAATGCGCCTCAGGTAGCTTTGGTGTTCTTCTTCCTGATCTTGCTGGCGGGAGCAATCTGGTTGGCGCGGCACAACTATCGTACGCAGCGTAGCGACCCGCAGGGCGCGCTGCGGTTAGGACTGCTGATCCTCAGCTTGCAGATGCTGGTGTGGATCTTCACCTCGCACCTGGTGGCAAGCCTCGGTTTATTTGAGCTGTTCGTCAAGGCTGCCAGTGGAGCTGTGTTTCTCTCGGGTCTGGTCTACATCGTCTATCTGGCAATCGAGCCTTATGTTCGCCGGCATTGGCCACACGCCATCATCTCGTGGTCGCGTCTGATGGCCGGACGCGTCCGTGATCCTCTGGTAGGACGCGACACGCTATACGGAGTGGTACTGGGCGTCGGTTGGGGCGTGATCTTCGCGCTGATGAGCCTGGCAATGAAGCACATCGGCGCGGCGCCGGGATTTGGCTCGACCATGTTCATGGAAGGCCCCAGGCGCGTGTTCGGTTCCTGCCTCACGCATGTATCCACATCCATCGAAGCGACGCTTGTCTTTTTCTTCCTGATGTTCGTTTTCCGGGTGATCTTCCGCAAACCTTGGCTCGCTGCGATCGTATTTGTGGCGTTCTGGGTTGGCATCAAGAGCTACGACAACCACCACTGGTATCTCGCCGCTCCGGCGTACGCGGCAGTATACGGCATCGCGGCGTTCGTCGTCTTGCGCTTCGGCTTTGTTGCGCTGGCGGTGGGAATCTTCTGCGTCGATCTGATTGGAAGCGTGCCGATCACAAGCGACATGTCGGCTTTCTACATCGGAGCTCCGGCGTTCGTGTTCCTGCTGGTTGCGGCGCTTGGGGTCTGGGGATGCTATATGGCGTTAGCAGGACAGAAGCTGGTCAAGGGAGATTTGTTCGAGTAATGAACGCCCTTGGCGTCTCCGATCTACCAGGCAAGGAAGAATCGGCGGCGACTGTAGCACGAGAAATCGGCAGCAACGCTAGCCTTCGTAAACCATCTTTCCGCCGACGATGGTGGCGACGGGACGGCCAACGAAGTTCCAGCCATCAAAGGGCGTGTTCCTGGACTTCGAGAGCGACTGCGAGGCGTCGAAGGTCCACTTTTTCTTGGGATCGAAGATGGTAACGTCGGCTGTCGAGCCTTCGGCCAGCGTGCCGCGTCCCGTCAGGTTAAAGATGCGCGCGGGATTGGTCGCTAGCAATTCCACAATGCGCCACAGTGTCAGCTTGAAGTGATGGTGCAAGACGGTGAGCGCGATGGGCAGCATCGTTTCCAGGCCGGTGATACCGAAGGCGGCGCGTTCGAACTCGACCTCCTTCTCGTGGAAGGCGTGGGGCGCATGATCGCTGGCAATGACATCGATGGTGCCGTCGAGAATCCCTTCGATGAGAGCGTCACGATCGGCCACTGAACGCAGCGGCGGATTCATCTTGTAATGCGTGTTGAACTCGCCGACATTCTCGTCAATCAGCGTGAAGTGATGCGGCGTGACTTCGGCGCTGACGCGCAGCTTCGCCTTCCTGGCGTTGCGCACGGCTTCCAGCGCTTCGCGCGTGGAAATGTGGGCAACGTGAACATGGCCCCGCGTCTGCTTCGCCAGCGCGATGTCGCGTTCGACCACACTTGACTCAGCCGTGTTCGGCATGCCGTGAACGCCCAGACGGAACGAGGTCGCGCCGTAATTCATCGAGCAACCAATCGTGGCGCGCGTGTCCTCAGCGTGCTGCACTACTGGGATCTTCAGGCGCGCGGCGGCGGCCAGCGCGTCACGCATCAGTTTGTCGTCGAGGATGGGCTTGCCATCGTCGCTCACTGCGACGGCTCCGGCTTTCTTCAAGGCGGCGAAGTCGGTCAACTTTTCGCCGGCACTGCCAACGGTGGCAGCCGCGATAGGAAAAACGTTAACCATTGCGCCGCGTTGGGAAGCCGTCATCCAACTCGTGATTTCTGCCGAATCGTTCACCGGATTGGTGTTGGGCATGGCGCAAACGGAAGTGAAGCCTCCGGCGGCGGCGGCGGCGGTTCCGGTAACGATGGTCTCTTTGTGCGACTGGCCGGGCTCGCGCAGATGAACGTGCACATCGATCAGTCCAGGGGCGACGATGCAGCCGCGCGCGTTGAAGGTCTTGTCGGCCTGACCACTGAGCTTGCCGGGAGCAGCAACGGCGGCTACATGTCCGTCGCGCAGCAGCAAGTCCATGTCCTGATCGATGCCGCTGGCCGGATCGATGACGCGTCCGCGTTGTATGATTATGGATTCCATCTACGCCGCCCCAAGCGTCATCGCTAGAATGGCCATGCGCGTCTTCACACCGTTTCGCACCTGCTCGTGAATCACCGACTGCGGACCATCGGCGACCTCGCTGGTCAGCTCGATACCACGAATCACCGGACCCGGATGCATCAGGATGGCGTCCGGCTTGGCCAGCTTCATGCGTTGTGGCGTGACCTGGTAGTTCGCGACGTAGTCCTCGACGCTGTGGTGTCGTCCAGCGAGCCGCTCCTTTTGTACGCGCAGAGCCATCACAACGTCGGCACCCTGAAGCGCGGCGTTCAGGTCGTGGCTGACCGTTACTCCCGGGGCGAGCGTCGAAGCGACCTCCGGCACGAAATCCAGCGGGCCGCAGAGGATCACGTCGGCGCCGAAACGCGATAGCAGTTCGGCATTCGATCGGGCGACCCGGCTGTGATACACATCGCCGACGATGACCACGCGCAGTCCGCGCAGTTCCTTTTTGTGATTGAGCATGGTCAGGGCGTCCAGCAGCCCCTGCGAGGGATGCTGGTGCATGCCGTCGCCTGCATTGACGATGGGCACGTCGATGTAACGTGACATCAGGTGCGCCGAACCGCTGTTGGGGTGGCGCATCACGATGACGTCGGCCCCAATGCTCTGCACCGTCCAGCCAGTATCGATCAGCGACTCGCCTTTTTCGATGCTCGATGAGGTCGCGGTTACGAGCGTAGTCACAGCGCCCAGGGCCTTGGCGGCGAATTCAAACGAAGTGCGGGTGCGGGTCGAGGCCTCGTAGAACAGCAGCACCACGCGCTTGCCATGAAGAATGTTGCTCGTCTTGTTCGGATCCATCCGCCGCGCCAGGCGCAGAATGGCTTCAATCTGTTCGGTCCTAAGCTGGTTGATGCTCAGCAGTGAACCCAATCGTGGCTTCATTTCTCCTCGGGTACCCGCTCCATAAGCAACACCTTGTCGGCGCC
>Ga0210391_10003754_pt1 | contig 12804 bp, 13 predicted proteins | sample IncBWC12OmetaG_FD_160573 | JGI IMG/M metagenome (GOLD analysis project Ga0210391, IMG submission 160573) | Forest soil microbial communities from Barre Woods Harvard Forest LTER site, Petersham, Massachusetts, United States - Inc-BW-C-12-O ... | reverse complement strand
GCTTCGTGCAAGAGCGCGATCATTTGTAAGACTCTAGCCGCATCGAGGTACGCAGCCGCATGCTCCAAACTCAGAAAGCTGAGCGCGCACATCGCATCGCCCGCGTTGATGGCGGCGGCGACCCCATACTGGCTCCACAGCGTCGGCCGCCCGTGGCGGAGTTCGTCACGATCTTCGATATCGTCGTGAACGAGGGAATAGTTGTGAAAGATTTCGACGGCTACCGCCGCGTCGAGCGCGTGCTCGAGGGGCGCGCCCTCACCGGTTGCAACCCGCATGACCATTTGCGGACGCAGGCGTTTGCCGCGGCGCGCCGGCCCGTATCCGCCATAACCGAAGTGGCGCAAAAGCATATCGGAGATCTCTTCCGATCCCCGATATCCGGTAATCCGCTCTTCGAGGGCGCTTTCAAAGCGCTCGGCAAGGTCGGCCGGACTACGCAGAGGCTGCGAGCTCCTCCATCCGAGCCTCGACATCGTCCACGAGCCAGCCGGGCGTCGAGGCGCCCGACATTAGGCCGGCCACGTGCACGTTTTCGAACCACTGCGGACGCAACTCGTCAGGTCCTTCGATATGATAGGCTCGCGCGCCATGCGATTCGGAGAGGTCGGCGAGATGCTTGGTGTTGGCCGACGTCTTTCCGCCAACGACGATCATCACTTCGACGTCCTTTGCCAGCCGGAGCGCCTCGTTCTGCCGATTGTGCGTATCGGTGCAGATCGTGTTGACGGCGCGCACTTCGTAATACTTCGCCGACAGCTCGCGAACGATCTCGGTGAACCCTTCGCCCGACCACGTCGACTGAACGACGACGCCGACTTTACTTGAGCGGGGGAGCTTCTCCACGTCCGCGGGGCTTTGGATGCACCACGCGCCGGGCACGTGACTCAGCGTTCCCTTGACTTCGGGATGATTGGGATCGCCGATCACCACAATCTTATAGCCGTCGCCTTTGAGCTTCTTGGCCTGCACGTGAATCTTGGTGACCATCGGACAGGTGGCGTCGATAATCTCCAACTTCTTCTCTTTGGCCTTCTCGAAAACGTCGACCGGCAACCCGTGGGCGCGAACGAAGAGCGCGCCCGAGTCGACGTCGTCGACCGTCGTGGCATTCTTCAAGCCGCGCGCCGAAAGCGATTCCACCATCTGGGGGTTATGCACGACGTGCCCCAGCGTCGTCACGTCGCCGCGGGAGGCGATCGCCTCTTCCGCTTTCTTTACGGTAATGGCAACGCCAAAGCAGAATCCTTGAACCGACGCCTTACGTATTTCCACCAATACTCCCCGCCAGCAGTTCGATCGCGTTCATAATCTGGCTGGTAAACTTCGCCAAATCCTCTCGGGTTGCTTTCCGGCCGGCCTGCAACGAGATCGGCGGCCCAAAAGCAACGTCAATTCGCTTCAGGCGCAGCGCCTGGTCGCTGCCGATTATGCATGCCGGAACGACCGGAGCCTTCGCCAGCGAGGCTAGGAGTGCGACTCCAGTCTGAGGCTGGACCTCGCCGGTGAGATTACGGGTGCCCTCGGGGAAGATCCCGACGGCTCCGCCGGCCTCCAAAACCTGCAGCGAGCGCCTGATCGCGGAGGTCGCGCTCCCCTTGCGGTCCACGGCATAGGCGCCGAGACCCGTAATTACGGCACCCAGTACCGGAACCTCGAAGAGTTCCTTTTTGGCCATATAGCTGATGCGCCGCGGGCAGAGGCAGCCCATAAGCGGCGGGTCGAGATACGAAACGTGATTGCAGGCCACGATCAGGGGCCCAGCGGTTGGAACGTTCTGCGCTCCGACGACCCGCGCGCGCCAAAGCACGCGCGCCGCGACCCGCACCAACGTCTTCGCAAGGTCGTAAAATGCGGGGTTCATCCTTCGACTCCGCTCAGGACAGGCTCGCGGTAGATGCTAGCCGGTAGATTTCGTCGACCACACCCGCTGCGTCGGTATTGCTGGAATCGATGACGTGCGCATCGCGCGCCGGCGCGAGCGGGGAAACCGCTCGCGTTTCGTCAAGGCGATCGCGCTCCTGAATCTCCGCTGCGAGCTTGCGCGCATCGACGTTAACTCCCGATTCCTCGAGCTGCCTGCGCCGCCGCGCGATGCGGGCTTCCGGAGACGCGGTCAAGTAAATCTTCACGCGTGCGCCGGGCAACACGACGGTCCCGATGTCTCGCCCCGCCATGACGACCGGCGAACCTTGCGCGATGTGGCGTTGCGCCTGCACCATCGCCGAACGAACCTCGGGGTGCGCCGCGACCGCCGAAACTATGGCGGTGACCTCTTTGCTCTGCAGCGCCGCCTCGTCAAGCTCGTGGCCGCCGGCAGTGATACGAAAACCCAACGGCGCCGCCTGGTCTAAACGAACTTCGATCGGTTGCGCGGCAACCAGTCGCGCGAGCGCCGCGCCGTTATCGACGTCGGTCCCGGTGCGCAGTGCGAGATATGCGAGCGCACGGTACATCGCGCCGGTGTCGAGGTAGAGTACGCGCAAGCGCCGTGCCAGAGCGCGGGCGACCGTGGTCTTCCCGGAGGCTGCCGGTCCGTCGATCGCGATCTGCAGCGGCGATTGAGAGTTCACCGGCGACGTTTAACCGGTTTTCGCGCGAGACCGAGCCGTCCGGCAACCTCTGCGAGCCGCCGATCGCGGGTCGCGAGGTAGCCCTTGTAGCGGAGCGCCACGTCCAAGTACGCCGCGTCGTATACGCTCAGGTCGAACCTATTCGCCAAGGCGAGCGCGCCATAAAAGGAAACGCGCTCGGACGAATCCACAACGCGAATCGGCAAGTGCGAAAGCTTTGTTTGAATGGTTTGCGCCTCGGCTTCGGTGATTCTGCCACGGCGCAGCGCGTTTCGCAGTCCGTTTTCCATCTCAAAGAGCCACAGCGCAGGCACTACCGCGCCTTCGGTCCTTACCGTTCTCAGCAATGCCAGTGCATCGACATCGCTCTCGTCGGCGATCGACCATGAGAGCGCGGCGGAAGCGTCGACGACCAGTGTCACTCGCGCCGTCCCTCGACGATCAGCTCGCGCGCGGTCACCTTCCACGGCTGGCGCTGCTTGCTGCGCGCGACGAACCACTCGACCGCGTCGTCAGCATCCTCCCCCGGCAGCTCGACGGGCGACAGCTGTGCCATCGGGCGGCCTCTAACCTCGATTATGATTCGCTCGCCCGTCGCGGCTCGACGCACGAGCTCGCCAAGCTGCGCACGCGCGTCATAAATTCCAATGGCTTTCATGTGACTAGTATACAGACTAGTCCATGCAGCCGTCAAACGGAAGGCAGCGGGACTTGAGTTACTGGACCGCCTTCGGCGACAGTGCCAGACCGTCGGGATACTGGAAATCCTGCGTCGAGGTCGAGTTCTCGTAAAGGCCGTGCGGGTAAGAGAACTGCTCGGCGTCGAGCGTCGCCGAGCTCGCGCCCCAGATTTGGGTCTGCTGCTTGTTGAGCGCGGTCTGGATGATTTCCGCAGGAACCGGGAACGAGTAGGCCGGGGCGCCCGTGTACGGCGGGTCGTAGAGATAAACGGTGCCGCTGGAGTAGCCGTCCGCAAAAGCGTCGTCGACGGAAATCGAGTTATACTTGTCGACGGTGATTCCGATCGGATAGATCAAGTCGTTCGCAATCACGGTCGGGGTCGTCGATCCTTTCGGAAACTCGTCAACCTCGCCGGGGTAGGGATAGTTCACGTTAGAGAGGGTGACGAAGAGATTTCCCTTTGAATCCACGGCGCAGAGATAGAGTGCCGAGGCGTTGGGGTCGACGAACGTTTGAATCGGGTCGGTGGAACCATTCTTCTTGAAGACGCTAATCGTATTTCCGATGTAACCCGATCCCGGGCCGGTGATGTCGACGGAGTAGAGAAGGTTCCTGTTATCGTTTCCGCAGACTCCAGCCGGACTCTGTCCGCTCGTATCGGTGAACGTCCTGAACGGCACGCCCGAGCCGCGGCGGAACCCCAGAATCTGATCGGTGTTGGTATTGACGACCCACAGGTTCTGATTGACGTCCACCCAAAGGCCTTGCGGCTCGTCGAAGCCGGCGATCTGGCCGACCGGGCTCTGACCGCTGCCGGCGGCGCTATAGATGTTGACAAAGTTACCGATGGCGTCCGAGACGTACAAGAGCGGGTTCCCTGGTGCGACTTTCTTGAACCACGTGTGCGCGTGAAGACCGGATGTATGCCGGCGGCGTTCGAAGAGAGATCCGCCCAACAACGTCGAGCGCCCCTGTCGCTGCGCTTGCCTTGCAATCGCCATGGGCGACGTCAGAACCGGCGCCGTCGTGGGGGAGACCGAGCTGCTGCACCCGTTGAGTAACAGAGAAGCCGAAGCGGCTAAAAGAGTAGCTCCGATAAGAAAGCGGACCTGCATGCATCGTTCCTTTATAAAGGCTAGGTCTTGTTCTAGCCCTCTCTTGGGCGCAAACGGCGTCGCTTCCTCGCTTGAAGGCTTCCGCTAGGCGAAGCGAGCGCGTCGCAGAAGGCTAGAACAGCTTGGCAAAACCACGATCCGTCTACTCTTGTTCGGCGTGCGGATTCGAATCGGCGCGCTGGCTGGGACGCTGCCCGCAGTGCGAAGGCTGGAACTCGTTCGACGAACGCCCCTTCACCGTCGCGCCACGATCTGCACGCGAAAGGCCTGCGGCCGCGCAATCGGCTACACCGCTGCCGTTGCACGAGATCGGCTCGGCCGGCATTACCCGCTTACGCATGGGCATGCCGGAGTTCGACGCCGTCTTAGGCGGCGGAACGGTCCCGGGGAGCTTGACGCTGGTCGGCGGACCGCCGGGTGCGGGCAAGTCGACCTTGATGCTGCAAATCGCTGCGCGTCTCGCACGCGGCGGCGAAGTCGTCTACGTCTGCGGTGAAGAGTCGGCGGCACAAGTAAAACTTCGCGCCGACCGTACGCTGGCTGCGGAAGCGCCGGCCGCGTTGTTCGTCTATCCCGAAACGAACCTGCGCGCAGTTCTGGATTCTTTGGAGCGCCGGCGCCCGCTCGCATTGGTGATCGATTCAATCCAAACGGTTTGGCTGCCTGAGGGTGAAGCATACGCCGGCAGCGTCGCGCAGATTCGGGACTGCACGCAAGCGTTGATGGAATACTCCAAACGCACGGGTTGCGCTACGTTCATCGTCGGGCATGTCACCAAGGACGGCGCCATCGCCGGACCGCGCCTGCTCGAGCATCTGGTCGACACGGTGTTATATTTCGAAGGCGAGACGAACGGCGAGTACCGCATCCTGCGCGCGTATAAGAACCGCTTCGGATCGGTCGACGAGATCTGTGTCTTTTCGATGCACGACTCGGGTTTGCGCGAAGTTTCGAACCCCTCGGAACTCTTTGCGGGAGCGCGCACGCAGCGTCCCAGCGGCTCGTGCGTCGTCGCGTCGATCGTCGGCTCGCGCCCGGTGCTCATCGAAGTGCAAGCACTGGTTGGTGAAACGAGCTACGGCACGCCGCGACGGCTGGCCAACAATCTCGATCAGCAGCGCCTCGCGATGATTCTCGCGGTGCTCGAGCGACGCGCGGGCTTTCTGCTCGGGACGCACGACGTCTATGCCTCGGTGGCCGGTGGCCTGCGGGTCGCCGAACCCGCGGCAGATCTCGGCATTGCCCTGGCAATTGCCTCGTCGTTTCGCAACGTCGCGGTGCCGTCGCACGTTGCCGTCTTCGGCGAACTCGGGTTATCGGGCGAAGTACGCGCCGTCGCCGGAGCGGAGCGTCGCGAAGCCGAGGCGCGCAAGCTGGGTTACTCCGAAGTAATCTCACCGGCGAATACGGCGGACATCGTTGCTGCGATCGCCTCGACGCTGGGGTAACATGACGCCCTTCGACGAAGTTTATCCCGAGCGCAGTCGAGGGGCTCAGGATGACAGGCATGTTGTTTGAGATTGTCCCGAATCTTTCGGAGGGACGCGATGCGGCTACGATCGAGGCGGCAGTTGCGGCCGTGAAAGCGGCCGGCGCGCGTGTCTTAAACTGGAGCAGCGACGCCGTCCATCATCGCAGCGTTCTGACGGTGGCCGGCGATGAAACCGCGGTTTTGCGCGCGTCCGTCGCTCTCGCGGGGGTCGCGCTCGAGCGCATCGACCTGCGGAGCCACTCCGGCGTGCATCCGCGCATCGGCGCGCTTGACGTGCTGCCATTCGTTCCGCTCGAGGGTGCGACGCTGGCCGACGCCGCGGCGCTGGCACACCGCGCCGGTGCCGAAATCTGGCGGCGCTATCGGGTGCCTTCCTTTTATTACGGTGCGGCCGCGCGAACGCCCGAACGCCACCTCCTACCGGCGATTCGGGCAAACGCCGAGTGGCTGCCGGACGAAGGCGACCTCGCCCGCCATCCCAGCGCCGGAGCGATTGCGATTGGAGCGCGGGATATCTTGATCGCGTTCAACATCGAACTGGCAACCAGCGATCTCGCGGCGGTCCGAGCGATTGCCCGGGCGATCCGCGAACGCGACGGCGGCCTGCGCACCCTGCGCGCGCTCGCCCTACCGCGCGGCGACGACCGCGTGCAGGTCTCGCTCAACATTACGGACTATGCTGCAACGCCGCTCTATCGCGTCGTGGAATTGGTTCGCGCGCTGGCTGCCCAACGCGGGATCGAGGTGCTCGGGTGCGAGCTTATCGGCTGCCTTCCACTCGCCGCGGTCGAGACGACGGCGGCATATTATTTAGGAGTCACAACGCTTTGAGGTTTTTCTACGCAGCCTGTCCTGAGCGACGCCGAGCGAAGCGAGGCGTAGTCGAAGGACTGTTTGCGCTGCTGCTTGCGCTTTTTTCCGCGCAGGCCGCGCCGGCGCAAAACGGCCCGGGCGATGCCGGAATCTTCACGACGACGCTGCGTAACGGATTGCGAGTCGTCGTCGTCGAGGATCGCGCGGCTCCGGTCGTTCAAACGAGCATGTGGTACGGATTTGGCTCGCTGCAAGAGACGCCGGGCAAGACCGGCCTGGCGCACGCTCTGGAACACATGATGTTTCGCGGAACGCCGGAGATCTCGTCGGGCGGCCTCGACGACATCGTTGCGCGCCTTGGCGCGCAGATGAACGGCGAGACGAACTACGACTACACGCAGTTCTATTTTGAGATGCCGGCGGATAAACTCGACGTGGCGCTTGCGATCGAGGCCGATCGGATGCAACACGCCTCCCTGAGCGCGGCCGGCTGGGCGATCGAACGCAACGCCGTGCTCAACGAAATCGACGGCGATGCCAGCTCCCCGTTCTTCAATCTGCTTTCGCGGGTTCGCGCCGCAGCTTTCCCCGGACAACCGGCGGGCCGCACGCCTTTGGGCGAGCGCAGCGACGTTGCCGCCGCGACCGTGGCGGATATCGCTCGCTACTATCACGAGTGGTACGCGCCCAACAATGCGACGCTGGTGATCGCCGGCGACGTCGATCATGCAACGGCGTTTGCGAAGGCGCAGCGCGTCTTCGGTGCGATTCCTTCCAAAAAACTACCACCGTGGTCGGAGCGCAATCCCAAGCCGGCGTCCGGGGCCACCGTCGAAGCGCAGTTTCCCTTTCCGTTCGAAATTCTCGATCTTTCCTATGCGATTCCCGGCGACACGCAGCACGGCGAGCCGGCGATCAGCACGCTGGCGACGTTGCTGGAAAACCAACGGTCTCCGTTCTATAAAGCGCTCGTCCAAAGCAACATCGCGCTCGCGATCGAAACCGACGCCGATACGCAGGTTAAAGGCGGCCTGCTGCACGTCTTCATTATTCTCAACCCGGGCCATAGCAGCAGCGAAGCGGCCTCGGTGTTTTCGACGACGCTCAACTCGGTGCTGCGTAACGGTTTCGATCCGGATCTGGTCGTGGCGGCAAAGCACATGACGATCGCGGAGCGGCTCTACGACGCCGACTCCATCGACGGCATCGGCGATCTCGCAGGCTACACCTACGGCATCATTCACGAACGGGTGGCCGACGAGGACCGCCGCCTGGCGGCACTCACCGGCGACGATCTGCTCGCCGCGACGCGCCAATACTTGAGCCGCCCGACCGTCGTCGGGCACCTGAGCCCTAACGACAGTCCGCCGAAAGGCAGCTCGGAGAAGAGCACGTCTGAGGCCAGCGACGATTTCTCCAAGCGCGTTCCAAACGGCCCGATCGTCGAACCAAAATGGATTGCCAAGTCCGTCGAGACGCCGACGACGGAACGCAGCACCCTGGCACCGGTTGAGTTCACGCTGGCCAACGGATTGCGCGTCATCGTGCAACCGAAGACCGACCATCCGACGGTGGTGATTAAAGGCACGATTGCGAGTTCGCCGGCCTTCGAGCCGCCTGGAAAGGAAGGCATTTCGCGGCTCGCCTCTTCCGTGGCCGATTACGGCAGCGCCGCTTACCCGTTCGAACAACGCCGCAAAGCCACCGACGAGATGGGCGTCTTCATCAATACCGGCCAAGATTTCTCGGCGACGGCAGAGTCGCGCGATTTCAATCGCGTCGTGGCGATCTTGGCCGACGGCGAAGCGCATCCAACCTTCGAGGACCCCTGGCTGAGTGTCGAGCGATCGCAGTTGGCCAACAGCTTACAATCGGAAAGCCGCATCTCCGGCGTGTTGATCGATCGCGCGTACAACCGTCTGCTTTTGGCCGGCGCCGATCCGAGTTTGCGCCAGCCGACGGCGCAAAGCGTCTCGGCGATCACGCGCGAAGATTTGCTGGCATACGCAGCGGCCTATTGGCGTCCCGATCTGACGACGGTCTCCGTCGTCGGCGATCTTTCACCGGAGCAAGTCCGCACGGCGCTCGAGGCGAGTTTCGGATCGTGGAACTCGGCGGGGACGAAGCCCAACGCGAGTTTGATGGCGATGCCGCCGGCGTCGAGCGGCCACGACTATATCGGCACCCAGGCCAATCAGGTCTTCATTCGGCTCGGGCAACCGGCGCTGTCGCGGTCAAGCCAAGATTACGATACGCTCGCAGTGCTCAATCAAATTTTGGGCGGGGCGGGTGCGTATGAATCCAGGCTCTGGCAAGAGCTGCGGCAAAAGCGGGGACTCGTGTACAGCGTCAACAGCTCGCTCGAGGCGGGGGCGGATCGTGGAGATCTGCGCGTCGAGCTAAACGCTTCGCCGCAGCGCGTCGTCGAAGCCGTCGCCATCGTGCGCCAGGAGCTGCGCCGGCTGCAGAGCGAACCGGTTTCGGCAACCGAGCTGCAAGAAGCGAAGGTACGCCTAATCAGCAACGCGCTTTTAGACGAGGCTTCGACCACGGGGCAAGCCCAGCAACTGCTCGATATCCTGATCTATCGTCTGCCGCCCGACTACTACCGCACGCTCAACGAGCGCTTCTCGCGCATTACTGCCGCCGACGTGCAGCGCGTGGCGCGCACGTATTTGCGCCCCGAAAGTCTGGTCGAAGTCTACGCCGGCCCGTCGGGGCCGTGGGCCATGCACGCGCTATGATCGAGACGCGCAACCCAGCCACCGGTGAGCTAATCGAGCGCATCGAGTTGATGGACGCCCCGCAAATCGAGGCGAAGCTCGCGGACGCCGCGGGCGGCGCTCGGCGCTGGGGACGCGAGGATTTTTCTGGGCGAGCGAGCTTGCTGCGAGCCGTGGCCGCCCGGTTTCGCCTGGAACGCGAGGACCTCGCCGCGACGGCCGTGCGCGAGATGGGCAAGCCTCTCGTACAGGCGCGTGCGGAGATCGACAAATGCGCATGGGCGCTGGAGTATTTTGCCGAGCACGGCGAATCGCTGCTCTCGCAGCAGATTACTCCGTCTTCGGCCGCGCGCAGCTACGTCGCGTTTCGGCCACTTGGCGTGTTGCTGGCGATCATGCCGTGGAACTTTCCCTTCTGGCAGGTTATCCGTGCGGCCGCGCCGGCTTTGATGGCGGGCAACGTCGTACTGCTCAAGCACGCGACGAATACCACGCGGTGCGCACTGGAGATCGAGCGGCTTTTCACCGAGACCGGTGCGCCGGAAGGCTGTTTCGGCACGCTGTTGGTTCCAGGAAAGGAAATGGGCCAAATCGTCGCCGATCCGCGCATCGCCGCCGTGACCCTCACCGGGAGTGAGGAAGCCGGCATCGCGGTCGCGCGCGCGGCGGGCGAGAACTTAAAAAAGTGCGTGCTCGAACTGGGCGGCTCCGACGCATTTGTGGTTCTCGCCGATGCGGATCTCGAAGCAGCGGCAAAAACGGCCGTAACCGCGCGCTTTCAGAACAACGGCGAGAGCTGCATCGCGGCGAAGCGCTTCATCGTGGAAGATGCGGTCTATGACGAGTTTCTGGGGCGCTTTGCGGAGCTTACCGCCGCGCAAATCGTCGGCGACCCGATGGACGAGCGGGTGAAACTCGGGCCTTGCGCCCGCGCCGATCTGCGGCAGTCCGTAGACGGTCAGGTCCGCGCGACGGTCGCTGCCGGTGCGCGGCTCGTTACCGGCGGCCGTTTTATCGAGCGCCCGGGCTACTTCTACGAGCCGACAGTCGTTTCGGAGGTTGTGCCCGGCGCGCCGATGTTCGATGAAGAAGTCTTCGGGCCCGCGGCGGCTGTCGTGCGCGCGAACGACCTGGAACACGCGTTGGAGCTCGCCAACGCATCGCGCTTTGGACTCGGCGCCAACCTATGGACGCGCGACGTCGCACTTGCCGAAGAGCTTGCCGCGCGCGTCGAAGCGGGCAACGTCTTCATCAACGGCATGGTGGCCAGCGACCCACGCCTGCCCTTCGGCGGCGTCAAGAAGAGCGGCTACGGTCGCGAACTCTCGTCGTTCGGCATCCACGAGTTCGTCAATATCCAAACCGTCTGGATCGGCTAACTGAGGGATCGCGACGTGATTCGGTCTTCACGCTGACGGGTAAGCTTCCCGACGAAACGGAGGTTAACGTGGGTAAAGATACGTTCGATCGGGCTGCCGATGCAGTGAAGAAGACCGTCGACAACGTCAAAGATACGGTTCACGAAGGGCAGCATCGCGCGGCGGCGGATATGGAGCGCGCCAAGCGCGAGACGCTTGGCAACGAAATGACGGCGCGCGAAAAGATCGGCTCGGCGGTTAACGAGGCCAAGCAGCGGACGCAGGCGGAGTACGACGCAGCCAAACGCGACGTGCGAGAGCGAACCTAAAACCGTCTTCCGACCTCTAGCTAACGGCCGCCGATCTACTTGTCGGCGGCCTCGGTCTTCACGCTGACCATCGCGTCTCCGCGCTTGATCGCATCGAGCGCGTCGAAGCCTTCGGTCATCTGACCAAAGACCGTGTACTGACCGTTGAGGAACGACGCATCCCCCAGACAGATGTAAAACTGCGAACCCGCTGAGTCGGGGCTGGAGGCGCGCGCCATCGCCACGGTTCCACGTACGTGCGGCCGCGCGTTGAACTCAGCTTTGAGATTGTAGCCCGGGCCACCGGTGCCGTCGCCTTTCGGATCGCCGCCTTGAACGACAAATCCGGGCTCCACTCGGTGAAACTTGAGGCCGTCGTAAAATCCCGCTTCGGCGAGCTTCATGAAGGCCGCAGAATGCAGCGGCGCATCCTCTGGAAAGAGATGGAATACGATATCGCCGTGCGCGGTCGTAATACGCACTTGCGAGCGACTCGCGCGTTCGTTGAGCTCCTTCATTTCGGGCGCTTGCGGCGGAGTGTGTGTCATTGATTCATTCCTTTGGTGTGCGGTAATAACGGAACACCGGCGAGCGGGGAAAAAGTGCGGCGGCGCGCCCCTGGTAACGCTCGCTCACTAGCAGCCAATCCTTTCGCATGCGCAAGGCGAGGCCCATGGGATTGCCTCGATAGGTGCTCGCAACAATGGTGGTGCGGCCTTCGCGCTGCAATCCAAGTACGGGGTATCGTACCGTGCGACCTTCTCCGTCGCGTGAGCCCCGGTGCGAAGCTATCTCTCGCGGGCCGATCACCAGATAACTTTCGCCTGCGGAAAGCTTCAGTCGCGCATTATACTTTTCGGCTAGAGCCAGATCCTCGGCCAGAGATCGTTGGAGTTCCTCGTAAGAGCCGCACGCGTACAGCTTCTTAAAGCCTTCCTTGCCAAGTGTCACGCTCCCGACCCTACGCGAAACGGAGAGTTCGTCTCTAATCCACTTTCCAAGAAACGGCGCGAGCTCGGGTGGCCCAAAGGTGAGTACGCCGGGCGTCAACACGATACCGGGAGTTGCGCGCAGAATTCGGCGATCCGCGTCACTCCATCGCGCACGCGCTCGGCGCTGGCGACCCAGCTTAGGCGCAGCCAGCCTTCCATAGACTCACCAAACGCGACGCCGGGAATCGCGACGACGTCAAAGCGACCGATCAAAGTGTTGGCAGCGTCGAGCGACGACGCACCTTTGGGCAATCGCACGCAGACGTAGAAGGCGCCCTCCGGATCGACGAACGGCAGGCTGCTATCTTCGAGCACTTCGCGCATTAAAGCACGGTGTTTGCGATACCATGGCGCGTGCTCTTGCAAATTGGCCGGTGAGCGAAAGACTTCCAGCGCAACGTACTGCGCAATCGTATCCGCGCACGAGACCGCCCAGGCGTGCACTTTAATCGCCTGCTCTAGGAACGCCGCCGGCCCGAGGATCCATCCCAGGCGCAGTCCGGTCAGCGCGTTGCTCTTACTCAGCGAGTTCGCGACGATCGTGCACGGATAGAGCCGCGCGAGATCGGCTGCGTCATCGACGAACATCTGCTCGCGGTAGATCTCGTCGTGGATCAGCCAGATCGGCTCGCCCGGACGCCGAGATAGTGCCTCAACGAGCGCCTCAGCCGCATCGCGCGAGATGACGCGTCCCGTTGGGTTGCAGGGCGAGCAGATGACGATCGCACGCGTCCGTTCGCCGATCCCAG
>Ga0210391_10003753_pt1 | contig 12805 bp, 14 predicted proteins | sample IncBWC12OmetaG_FD_160573 | JGI IMG/M metagenome (GOLD analysis project Ga0210391, IMG submission 160573) | Forest soil microbial communities from Barre Woods Harvard Forest LTER site, Petersham, Massachusetts, United States - Inc-BW-C-12-O ... | reverse complement strand
TCCGCCGAGATAAAGAGGGTGGTCTTCCGGGAACGGGGCGCGCTCGCAAGCCGGCGCCGCCCAGACGTGAATATCGAGCTTCTCGGCCAGCGCGGTGGCGGCCGACCATCCCTGGCCGCGAGCCACCGCGCCGCCGAGGATGAGTACTGGATCGGAGGCACGCGCAAGCAGGTCGGCGAACTGCTCGATCCGGCGGGGATCGGGAGCGAATCGCGTGCTCACAGCGCGGACGACCGCCGTGTGCGAGGAAGGCGTGTCCCAGTCGTCGAGCGGGATCGACAGGAACACCGGGCCGGCGGGCGGCTGCAGCGCGGTCGCATAGGCGCGCATGAACGCCGCGGGCACGTCCTCGGCGCGCGCCGGCTCATAGCTCCACTTGACCCACGGTCGCGGGAGCATGGTCGACTCGACGTTGGTTAGCCACGGCTCGAGCAACAACATCTCGCGCGTCTGCTGTCCGGCGTCATGATCAACGGCGTCTTGTTGAGCGCCGCGGTGATCAGATTGCCCATCGCATTGCCGAGGCCAGCGCCGGTATGGACGTTGACGATCGCCGGCTTGCGCATCACCTGCGCGTAGCCGTCGGCGGTAGCAATCGCTGACGCCTCCTGCAGGGCGAGGTGATACGTGAAGTCGGAAGGAAAGTTCTTCAGAAAGGTTTCCTCCGTGGAGCCCGGGTTGCCGAAGAAGGTGGTCAGGCCGAGCTCCCGCAGGAGTTGATAGGTGACGTCGCGTACGGCGGTCATTTGCGCCTCCTTTCGATGTCCTGAGCGAGCAAACGGTGGACGTCGTCGACAATGGTCGACAGAGCCACGCGTTCCGCTTGTGCATAGAAGGGCTTACGTTGCTTCAGAAATGGTCGACGTCGATTACCGCTTTGGCGAAGGCCTGCGGCGCTTCCTGCGGCAGATTGTGGCCGACGCCTCCGCGGACCAGCCGGTATTCGTATTTGCCAGAAAATTTATTGCGATACGCTTCGCTGTCGGGGTGAGCCGCGCCGTTGGAGTCGCCCTCCATGGTGATGGTCGGCACCGTGATGACCGGAGAGTCCGCAAGTCGCTTCTCCAAATCATCGTACTTCCGCTCGCCGTCCGCCAGGTTGATGCGCCAGCGGTAATTGTGGATCGCGATAGAGACGTGATCCGGGTTGTTGAAGGCCGCGGCCGTTCGATCATAAGTCGCGTCGTCAAAATTCCACTTCGGTGACGCCGTTTGCCAAATAAGCTTGTTAAAATCGTGCAAGTATTTTTCGTAGCCTGCCCGACCGATGTCGGTTGCAAAGTAGTACTGGTACCAAAATGCAAGAGTGGCTTTGGGCGGCAATGGTGCCTGGTTTGCTGCCGGGCTTCCGATAAGATAGCCGCTGACAGAAACAAGCCCCTTGCAGCGTTCCGGCCAAAGCGCTGCAATGATGTCGGCGGTACGCGCGCCCCAGTCAAAGCCCGCGAGAACTGCCTTTTGTATCTTGAGCGCATCCATCAAAGAGACGATGTCTACCGCGACCGCCGACTGCTGCCCGTTGCGCATGCTCGCACTGGAGAGAAAGGTCGTGGTGCCGTAGCCACGGAGATACGGCACAATGACGTGGTAGCCTGCCGAAGCGAGCAAAGGCGTGACGTCTACAAAGCTGTAGATGTCGTAAGGCCAGCCGTGCAGCAAAATCACGGCAGGGCCATCTGCCGGACCAGCTTCGGCGTATCCAACGTTCAGCAGACCGGCGTTGATCTGCTTCAAAGACGTGAATGCGGTGTGAGACGCGGGCGGGTTTTCGCTTGTGCTCACGGCGCTTGGTCCTTTCGCGCGGGCGTCCGTGCATCCCGAGGTGAGCGTCTGGCCGATGCCGATGGCCATGACGGCTACGAAGCTAAGAATCCGCCGGCTATCTTGGCGATGATTGTTCCACATGGTGATGCCTCCTGTTCCTCTTCGCATGTGCAGCAACGGTGCCACTAGGAACCGCGTGAGTTTGGGGGCACATTGGCCGTCCTGACTTCAGCGCCGCGCAAGCTTTCCCCCGTGCAATCGCGCGGATAGTCGGTGTCGGACGGCTCGCGACTAACTTTGGGCGCGAGCCGAATAGCCGTCTCCGCGCCCTTAGCGTCGAGGTCCCTCCCGGCGCTATGCATGTCGCATCCCATCTTCTGCCCCCCACCCGGCGCGACCTCAAGATTGGTCCCGGCGCGTCTGCCGCGCAAGCCGGTGACGATTCGGACGAATCATCAGGCGACCCGGAGAAGCGGGGCGTCAGGAGCGTCGCCCGCGGCGTTGCCAGTGAGCGCAATGCAAGGGCTAGCGTCTCGCAGCCGAGCACTTCGACCGACGACGATTATCGAGCCGCGATCAGCCACGAAGTATTGCGCCCGCCTGTCTTTGTCTTGCAGCTCGCGAGCGTCCCATCCGCGAAGTGGGCAACGGCGGTCTCGGGAGTCGTCGCGGCTCTAAGCTGCGGTAGCCCGAAGGAGCAGCGCGCATAGGTAACGCCGAAGACGCCCGATGCCCAGCAGCCAAAGTTAAACTACATGTGGGTAGACTGTGAGCGTGGCGGTCCCGCTCCCGGCCGAGGACGGTGTGATCGTAATGGGCGTGCTGTCGGAGTTCGCGGTCGTAATCGAATTACCGATCAACTGTATATCCCAGAGCGAGAACAAGTCATCGTATGTCGAGAGAGGCGTCGGGTTATCGAACTGTATGATTACACGGTAGCCTGCCGATTAAATCTGCTTGAGCGTGAGCCACGCCGCTCAGGGCCGGACTGCCCGGACACGGCAAGGAGTATCATATTGGCAGGCGGGTACGACCCGGGGTAAAGGGTCGTCAGGTTGATGGGGGCGATATAAAAATACATCGCGAGCTGCGCCATGACGTTCGTATAGCCCATCGGTAGGGCCGGGTATTGGATGTCGACTACCGATTGAAATGCCAGATGACGTTCGAGTAGGAGATGGCTAGCTGGGTTGCCGTGGCTGTGTACTGGCTCGAATCGCAGGTGACGGGATAGTGCGACTCGTCGAACAGCATCCGATGCGCAGTGCAGCCGTCCGGCGCGTGAGATACGCGCTGGGCACGCGGCGGGAGTCGCCGTGACGCCGCACAGCGGGCAGGTGCGTACGGGGTTAGGAGCGTGCGCGCGGCCTTCCCGTCGATCGTCCCCGCAACCCGCCCGAACGCCACATACGTCTCGGCGTCGACCGGAGTAAGAACATCGCGATGAGCGATCGAACGGACCGGTTCGTGCCCATTCCAGACGCGAGGCCGAACGACACCCCCTGGCGTGCCATGACCTGGCCACCGCAAACGACCCACCTTGCGGGAGAGGTCGTGGATCTCGACGCATGCGTTCCCGACCGCGACGCCGAGCCCCTTTTCCGCGCGTTGAACGACGATGCCGTCTGGCGCCACCTTCGCGGTAGGCCCCAAACGCCGACAGAGTGTCGGCAAACGCTCGCGCAATGGCAGGCGGACGGCCGCTTCGTCTGGGTCGTGCGGCTACCGCGAACGTATGCGGGTCTACCTGCGGGGACGGTCATCGGGACCTCCTCGTATCTTGAGGTCGCTCCTGCGGATGCGCGGGTCGAAATCGGAGCGACGGCGTACGCCCGTGCCGTGTGGGGCAGCAAGGTCAACGCCGATGCCAAACTCCAGCTGCTTTCGTATGCATTCGACGAGCTTGGTGCGGGCCGCGTTCAGTTCAAAACCGACGTCCGCAATGTGCGCTCGCAGCAAGCCATTGCGCGCCTCGGTGCTCGGTATGAGGGCACGCTCCGACGGTCGATGCGCCGCAACGACGGCACCGTCCGCGATTCCGTGTTCTTCTCGATCATCGCGGAGGAATGGCCCAGCATTCGCGCCAGCCTCATAGCGCGCATCACTGCACCGGAGCCCCCAAGATGAGCGACCGCGTTTTGCGTGCGTCCCCTCGTTTTTGAGCAAAAGCGTAACGGGGCGAGGCGGGATCGGCCAAGACCGGAAGTGTGGCGGGGACTTCAGGGCACGGCCAGGCCGAGCGCCAGATTCGCCGTGGCCGTAACGCTCCCCCATGTCGTCGTCTCGACGGTGACGGCGGGTCCTATCTCGAGGAGGCCGGCGTGAAAGAGCCACGCCGCGCACACGTTCAAGACGGCGCCGGCGCGAGTGCCTTCCGTCAGCGTCTGCTCGCCGAACAACCCTGTCTGACGCGTCAATTGGGTCGCCAAGAAGAGGCAAGGGGGACCCTGGGACGACGCGCCGAGAAATGCACCTGCGCCCAGGTGGTCGCCAAACCAGCCGTCCCCCGCGACCTCCAATCGCTCGGACGCGCCCAGGTCGCCCGCTCCGACTCCTGCGAGCGCGCGAATCGAGGCGACGTGGCTCACGGCTCCGTGGCCAGGCGAGGCGCCCGTTTCGGTCGCTTCGGCCGTATCGGCGCGAGCAGGCGTGGCGGCGATCAGGCAGGCGGCGCAGACAAGACTCGCCGCCATCCGCGAAGCGATGGCCGTCGCATGGGGGCGGTGACATGCAAATTTCTCCTTGTTCATCACCGGCATGCTGGCACCCTTTTTTGGCGCGCCATCGCCATCGCCTGACACTGTCACCTCGGCCTGCCAAGCTTCGGCCCGTTGCGCACGAAGCTGCCCCCGTCCCCGATGAAGCCCCCGCCCCGACTCGACGAGCGCTTCGGTGTCGTGCGCGCCAACACCACAGTTCTGGCGGCGGGCCTCATGGCCGCCCATGCCGTGGCGGCCGGTTCGGGCTTTCGCCCCTCCGACGTTCGCTTCTTCGTTTACCTCTTTTCCAATTGGCTCGAACGCGATGTCCTCTATCCGGGCGAGGCGCTCGATCTGACGCAGGTTCGGCGCCTCCTGCTCCGGCTCGTTCGTCTTGGCTGGGCCGAAAAGGCCGCCGGCACCGCCGGCAAAGGGTCGGGCAGCCGTTATGGCCTGACTTGCGAGGGGTTTTCGGCGCTCGTGGCGGCTCTCGTAGCTACGGTCGATTCACGCTCGTTCGAAGAGGCGGTATTCGTCGTGAGCTTCGTCGCGGGGTATCGTTTGCGTCTCGTCGAGCTTCTGGCTGCGCAATCCTCCGACGGGTGGCACGGACGCGACACGCGGACAACTCCGCGCGCTCGAGAAGCTCGAGGCGCGACTCGCCGAAGACGAGCTGGCCGGAGACCCTTCTTCGTGTGGGATTGACCGTGATCGGCCAATTTGAGCGCCGCTGCTCCCTCGCGGTGCCCGCGCGCGGACCCTTGCATCCCCCGGACTGCCACGGAATCTCGCACTGCCGCGTGAATCCGACGCGCTCGCACGGGCCGCACACACGCCGGCCCAAGGCGCTCCGGCTTGGCCCACCCCTCAAATCCAGGCACAGATCCGCCAAGGCGCAGTAGGACGTGTGCACCGCGGACCCGATAGACTGCCTTGTGGCCATCGCACTCGCGCTCCTCGCGAGTGCGTGCGCTCCTCCCACGGGGGGGGAACGGGCGACGCCGCATGGCGATTGGCCGGTTCGGCCGCCCGCCGTCAGCCCGGCGAGCGATGCAAGCGATGGGAGCACGCAAGATGCGCAGAATGCAGACGCTGCCAACGACGTTGGCGCGCGTGCGCCGCTCGGCGGGTTTCCCGAAGAGCTCGAGCTGCGCGACGGCGAGGACAAGGTGGGCGTCGTCTCGGTGCCCCTCGGCGCGCGCGAGCCGCGGCCGATCCTGATTGCGCTCCACGGCGGAAGCGAGACGCCCGAGCGCGCATGTTCCGCCTGGCGTGGCATCACCGACGCGTACCCCTTCGTGATCTGCCCGCGGGGCTGGGGCGGGAATGAATTTCGACTCGGATGGCGGGGCGCTTCCGACGCGAACCAGCGCATCGCTCGAGCCGTCGCGGCGACGAAGGAGACCTTCGGCTCGTGGATCGAGAATACGCAATCCGTTGTGCTTGCGGGCTTCTCGATGGGTGGCAGCGAGGTCGCGCTCGTCGCGCGCCGTGATCCGCAGACCTACCGCCGGATCGTGATCGGCGATGCGGCGCACAATCCGCGTGCCGCGCTCGCGTTCGCGCGCGAATGGGTCGCCGGCGGCGGGGAGCGTGCGCTTTTCCTCTGCACGACGAGCGGCTGCGAGCCCTCCATGCGGGCTGCTGCGCGAAAGGTGGCGCAGGAGGGAGCCCACGCGCGGCTGAACATCGCGCCCACGCAGGTGCACGCGCTCTCCGAGCGCGCGGTGCAGTCGATGCGACGCGACTGGGCATGGCTGGTCGAGGGCAGCCAGGGATGGGACGGGTACGTGCCTCCGAGTGAGGCGCTCCCCGGCAAGACCGAGGAGCTCGACCCCTAGCCCGCTAGCTTGTCACGCTCGTCGCTGCGCCATGTTATTCGCAGAGGATCCGCGCGTATCCCGTGCTCCACCCACCCGCGTTGCAGTTGGCGTAGAGCCGGCCGCGGCTCGCCATTGCACGACGTGGGGGCACAGAGGCAACAGGTGGTTCCGTAGGAACATCCCATGGCGACGGGGCACGCGGTACCGTTGACGGCTTCGTCGGTCGACGCAGGGCACGCGGCTGGCGCCACAACGTCGGGCATGACGTAGGGCGAACCACCATCGGGCGAGAGGACGCCATGGTTGCCTGGGGTTCCCGTGGACGGGCCCGAGGGGCCGGCGCCATCGTGGCACGGATCGGGGGTCGAATGCGGCGATGACGAGCCCAGGCTGCGTCGTGCTGCTGTCCGGCCTGGACGCGCTGCCTAGCGACGCGAGCACGAAGACGTTTCCCGAGCCGGGGTCCAGCGCGTACGGCTGCACGATGTCCGTCGCGGGGAGCGTCATGACCGAGACGGCGTGCGAGAGGCCGTCGAGCGCGGCGAGGAAGAACGGCTGGACAGCCTCGGACCCTGCCGGAAGCGACAGATTGCCCGGCAATTCGTTCGTGAGCGGAACGTATTGGCCGAGCCTCTCCTCACCGCGGCCCGTGGGTCGTTGCATCAGGCCCCCGATCGCTCGATGGTTCTCGAGCAACACAAGGTCACTCTAGGCGCATCCATGTAGTCTTGGCGACGGACTCGAATGCAATCGGGCAGCTGAGCGTCTGGCTCATCGCGCGGTTGTCGCGGTCGACGCGCCTATCTCCCTCGCGTCGTTCACTGCATTGTGCACGGATAGCCCCAAAGATCTCCCTCGAAGCCCGCGCAACCGTGAGAGCCTTCGCCCCACGGCCAGGATGCGTGTGCGATGCGCGCTTCGGCGCGCGCGGGCCGCGCCCGTGCGATGCTGACTTGCCCACGAGGCGCGCCCCCCTCGAACGGAGTCCATCCCATGCCGGTCATGCGCGTTTTTTCCATCGGTTGCATCCTGTTCGCGAGCGGCGCCGGCTCCTGCCACAAGGAGCTCACGGCGGACACGGTCGAGAAGTCTCCCTGTGCGCTCGTCGAAGAGGGCCCCGCCGGGACCTCGACGTGGGTGGTCGCGCCGGACGGGTCGGTGAGAGCCACCCTCAAGACGCGCGAGGGTGCGCCGGTCACGCAGCCGGTCACCGGCCAGCTCGCGTTTCTGCCTTCCGACGCGGCGCCCGCCGTGGTGCCCGTGACGTATGACGCGAAGACCGGCGTGCTGAGCGCCTCCGGACCGGGGCTCACGGCCGACCTCACCCCGGTCCGCTACTCGCTCGACGTGGGAGGAGCGCCGTGGACTGGATCGATCGATGTCCCGAAGGGGGGCACACTCGATCTCGTCGAGACGGCCAAGCTACAGCCCAGCATGGTCGCGCTGCCGCCCGCGCCGCCGGGCCTGCCGCCGCCGCCATTGCCCCCCGGGATGCCGCCCGCGCCTGCGATCATGGGTCCGAACGGCGGCATGGTGCAGGTCGTCGGTGCCGATCGCGTCGAGCTCGTCGGCAACAAAACGAACGGGGACATCCGCGCGTACGTCCTCGATCCGGACAACCACCCCGTCGATCCCGGTGACCGCCGACTGACGCTCGCCCTCACCACCGATCAGCCCGAGCTCATCGCGCTCGCGCCGGAGCCGCACGGCCATTTCGTCGTCGGTCACATGCGTGCGCACGTCGAGCCGGTTCGCGTGACGCTCGCGGTGAACGCGAGCGGGGCGACGCACGCGTGTCTCGTCGGATGGTCCCCCGGAGCCGTGCTCGTCGCCGGGCCGGCGGCGCCGCGCGTCCATCTATTCACGGCGGAGGTGTGGCCGGGCGAGGCCGTCGAGGTCAGCCCGCATCACGGGCACCACCACGTCGACTACGTCACGGGGGAGCCCGCGGTCGTCGTTGGTGGGCCCACCGTGGTCGTCGAGGCACCGGGCGTCGTCGTCGAGCCTCCCGCGGTGGAAGTCGTCGGCCCACGCGTGGTGGTCGGCGCGCCCGGCGTGGTCGTCGGGCGGGAGATCACCGTCGGCGGCCCCGGAGTGATTGTGGGTGCGCCCGGCCTGCCTGGGCCGCCTGGTTTGCCAGGTCCGCACCTGCCGGGGCCGCCGGGTCTTCCCGGTCCGCCGGGCCTTCCCGGCGTTTCGGGCGGGGGCGGTTTCTCCGTAGGCGCGGGCGCCGCGGTCGGGGCCCACGGAGGCGGCGGGGGACCAGGACACGGTCACCACGGGCGATGACCACCGGACTGCCGATACCGATTGTCCCGGCCGGCGCGCTGCACGACGGAAGAGAGGAATGAACATGGCGAATGCATTCATCGACAGCGAGGTCTCGTCGTCCAACGCGCCCGCCAAGGGACGCGCTCCCATCGTATCGGGCACGGGCCGAGAGCGGACCATCGGTGCATTTCTCACCGAAAGACCCACGCGCAGGCGAGTCCGTAAATCATGACTTCCGAACCGGTTGCTGTCGTCGTCGGTGTTGGGCCTGGGTTGGGCGGAGCGCTCGCCGCCCGGTTTGCGCGTGGAGGTTTCCGCGTTGCCCTCGTCGCTCGCCACGAGGAGTCGGTGCGCGCGACCCACGGCGATCTCGGGAAGGATGGTCGGGTATCCCTCAGTGACGCTTCGGACGAAGAAAGCGTGCGCGCGGCCTTCGAGCGGATTCGGACGGAACTCGGCGCGCCCGAGGTACTCCTCTACAACGCCGGCGCCTTCGAGCATGGGGGTATCCTCGAGCTCTCGGCGGCTGCCGTCGAGCGGGCATGGCGGGTGAACTGCCTGGGAGCTCTTCTCTGGGCTCAAAGCGTACTGCCCGCGATGCTGGAGCGTCGTCGCGGCACCATCCTCTTTACAGGAGCGACGGGATCGCTTCGGGGCAATGCCCGCTTCGCTGCGCTCGCGATCGGCAAGTTTGGTCTTCGTGCGCTGGCACAGTCGATGGCCCGCGAGTTTGCTCCCCAGGGAATTCACGTGGGCCACGTCGTCATCGACGGCCAGATCGACATTCCGCGCCTGCGGGCGCTGTACCAAATTCTAGGCAGGGAAAAACAGCATTCTGGAATGCCGCCCACCGCGGAAGACCATGCGCAACGATCGCGCGAGCGACCTTCGCGCTTTGTGTCCCGGCCGCGACGGCGACCTGGCGACCGGCGATGGCTGTAGGCGTCGAGCGAACCACAAATTCGCTCTCCACGACGGACCCACGGAGCGCGCTGTGGGATTCGGGGGACGAATTCCTACCGTCGACATCGGGCCGTAAGTACGCAACGGTTGGCGCATGCGCGCGCCGCTCTTCGTCTCCGTGTGCGCAGTCGTACTCATCAGCTGCGGCGACGACTCGACGACGACCGACGTACCGGGCGACTCTAATATGTCCGACGGAGCCGTCGCCGAAACAGGCAATGCGGTTGACGGCGGTGCCGTCGACGCCACTTCTCCGCGAGACGTGATCGCCAACGCGGACGCGACCGTTAACCCCGACGCGGCCGCCAGCGAAGACGCAGCCGCCGACGCGAACGCAACGCCTAGCCCCGCGAACGGTACCGATGGCAACAGCGACGACACTGGCGCGTGCACGGACGGGGGGTGCCCGTCAGGCTGCATCATCGAAGGCTCCTTCGTTCTGCCGGGCGTCGTCAACCCGAGCAATGCCTGTCAATTTTGCGATCCGGCGGTCACCGCGATCGCATGGGCGCCAGCGACAACCGACGGTGATGGGGACGGCGGGTTCTGTTGCGGAGGGGTGAGCGTCCCGACGCTAGAAGGACCGAACGATTGCGGTCGTTGCGGCCATGGCTGCGGAGGCGGGGCGTGCAGTTCGGGCGTGTGCCAACCCTTCGTCGTGGTCACCCTTCCCGATACCCTTGCCGAGGCCTACGGCATTGCCGTGAACGATAACCTCGTATTCGTGAGTGGCAACAATTCGGACGAAGACCAGCCCGTCATTTACTCCGTGCCCCTCGATGGCGGCGCGGTCCAGGTATTCGCACTCACAACCGACCCGGCTTACGAACTTTTCGCGAATCCGTCCACGCTCTATTGGAGCGGTGTCCAATCGATTTCATCGGATTCGATCGATGCAGGCATCGTCACGACGGTCGTGGCCCGTGATGCTTCGTCTATGGCGGGTTTCGGCGCGGACCCGACCGGCGCATTCCTCTATTGGGGCGAGGTCTCGAGCACCAACGACCTGACCGTCTGGATGGATTCAGTCGATGGGGGAACGCCGACGGTCATTTGGGACGGCGGCGATCAGCCGTGTGGCGGCATAGAGCTCGCGACCACTGCGCATGACGTGTACTGGACATACGGAAGCAACACCTCCGGACCGACCGTCCCGGTGCTCACGGCCGGGCTCGGCTCGACTGCCGTCTCGACGGCTGCATCGGTGCAAATTCCAGAGCAGCTGGCCGCCCAAGGGAACTATCTCTTCATGCTCTCGTACTCGTCGAGCGGGCCTATCGTTGAATCGGTCCCTCTCGGCGAAGGTGGGGCTCCCATCGTCTATGCGGATGACGCCGGACCGACCGACTTCGCGGTCGACCCAAGTTGGGTTTACATCGTCGACTCGGCGAACACGCTTCAAGCGTTCCGGCTGGATGGCGGCGGCGGCGTCGTGCTCGACAACAGCCTCGAAATGGAGACCGGGTTCGTCAATACCCCGGGGTTCATCTACTGGGTTTCTTCCGGACCGCCTTTGGCTGTCATGGGCGTAGCCACGCCGTAAAGAAGGCGGAATGGCAAGCCCCGATCAAGGCGGATTCGGCACGGTCGACGTATACCCTCGACACGACAGAGGAGACGAAGGGGCCCTCACGAACCTTCAAGTCGCGTTCGACCGGCAGTGCGACGGATCGTCGTCGCTCCAGGGATGCATCAACGGCGACATGCAAATTTCCGCGGGTTCCAGACTTTCGGTCGAGCTCGTCGCGCCCGCAGGCGGTTCCCTCGATGTGCCACGTATGGCCCGGATGCCGGACGGCCCACGGCCATCGTCGCCGTCGGCGGCGACGTATAGAGGGCAGCGTGCCGTTCCTGACGAAACGAAGGCGCCTCGTGGCGAGTGTCATGGCTTCTTTGAAGTGCTGCTGTTGCTCGAGCAAGGGTTTGCTCGGTCGCGGTATCCCGCTCGGTCCCATTGCAGGCTTCGGCTCCAAAAAATTAAATTGAAGCTTTTGGGACACGGAACCCGTTGTGTTAGCGACAGGTTCGTAACCTTTTCCTCGTCTCACCCCACGCCACGCACCCGTCCGCGTAGAACGCGATAACGGCCACATGGCATTTTTCCCCACCCAACATCGCTGGAGTTGCACGGTATGAGCCGATATCGAAGTCGTGTTCTTGTGGGGGCGTCGCTCTCTTTCGGAATGTTCGTCGCGCTGCCGGCGCATGCGGCCTCGCTGACGGAGGTGAGTCGGTCCACTTGGGCCGGGTCGGTGACCTTGCCCAGCTACCTCCAGATGTACATCTACGTTCCCGACAACGTCGCGGCCACCCCTCCCATCGTGGTCTCCGCCCACTCTTGCGGGTCGACCGCGACGGGTCAAATGGGCAATATCCCCTTGACCAAGGCGGCCGCGGACTCGAGCGGGTTCATTCTCATTCTTCCCGATAATCCCGGGCAAAACTGCTGGGACGTGGGGTCGACGCAATCGCTCACCCACGACGGCGGCGGCGACACCCAGGGCGTCGCCCAGATGGTAAAGTACGCGCTCACGAAGTACAGTGGCGATGCGAGCCGCGTTTACATCTTTGGTGGCTCATCGGGCGGGATGCTCACGCAAGCCATGGTTGCCGTATATCCCGACCTCTTCAAGGCAGGCTCGGCGAGAGCAGGAGTCCCCGCGGGATGCTGGGCCGATGGCTACGACAGCAGCAATCAGTGGAGCAACAACTGCGCGAACGGCGTTACGGACAAGACGGCGCAGCAATGGGGCGACCTCGTTCGCGCCATGGATCCCGGTTACACCGGACACCGCCCGCGCGTGCAAACGATGCAGGGCGAGGCCGATACGACGATCAGCTACAACAATACCGCGGAGTCCATCAAGGAATGGACCAACGTTCTTGGATTGAGCACGGCGCCGACCTCGAGCGACATGGGGTACAAGGCCGCGAATGCGACGTACAATCGCCAGTTCTGGGCGAACGCCTGCGGCTACGTCGTCTTCGAGGCGTGGTCGTCACCCGGCGGCACGCACTCGATGCCCTACGAAGAAGCCGATATTCTGAGTTTCTTCGGTCTGGACAGGAGCGGTCCGGATCCGGAGGTGGACACGTGTCCCGACGGAGGCGCCGGCGAAACCGATGCGGCAACCGGCTCCAGCGGATCGACGACAGGATCCGGCGACGCGGGCGGCACGGCCGGTAGCAGCGGAAGCAGCGCAGGCAGCAGCGGTAACGGCACGGGCAGCAGCGGCGCCAGCACGGGAAGCAGCGGCACGGGCACCGGCAGCGGCGGTAGTAACG
>Ga0210391_10003752_pt1 | contig 12806 bp, 12 predicted proteins | sample IncBWC12OmetaG_FD_160573 | JGI IMG/M metagenome (GOLD analysis project Ga0210391, IMG submission 160573) | Forest soil microbial communities from Barre Woods Harvard Forest LTER site, Petersham, Massachusetts, United States - Inc-BW-C-12-O ... | reverse complement strand
CTTTCGCTATTCAGTTGAACCCGGTATGGCTATCGCGAGGAGGCCGTCGGCGCTGCAGCAGACGACCAGGTCACGCATGTGTTGCCGAGTCTGGGTGCGAAGTATCGGGGGTTGTGGAAAACTTGTCAAGGGTTAATTGGCGACGAACCACAAAATATTTGGCTTTCGGTGTCCTAATCGTCTACTGGTAGTGGTGTGACCGCCCGCTTCCACTACGCTGCCCAATTGCCGTTCCAAGCAACACCGTCGAATTGACTCGCGCGTTGCGCATGATAAAAATTCAATAATAAAAGCCATGATCGCGCCTGCCATCGAGATCCTCGGTCTGACGAAGGATTTTCCCGTCGGATTCTGGCGCCCGAAAACGCGGCGCTCGCTCGATAACTTGTCGTTTCAGGTTGAGGAGGGCGAGGTTTTCGGGTTTCTGGGGCCCAATGGCGCCGGCAAAACCACCACGATGAAACTGCTGATGGGACTGATCTTCCCCACCAGCGGCACGGCGCGCGTACGCGGCCGTGCGATCGACGATATCGAAATGCATCGCGAGATCGGTTATCTGCCCGAGCAGCCTTATTTTTACGATTACCTTACCGCGCGCGAACTCCTCGACTACTACGCCCAGTTTTCAAATTTCAGCGCCGCCGAGCGACAAGACCGCGTCACCAGGTTCCTGGAACGCGTTGGATTAACCGCTGCTGCCGACGTCCAGCTGCGCAAATTCTCCAAAGGAATGCTGCAGCGCGCAGGAATCGCGCAGGCGATCCTGCACGATCCGCCCGTGGTGATTCTCGACGAGCCCATGTCGGGCCTCGACCCTGTGGGCCGGCGTGAAATTCGCGACATCATTCTCGACCTGAAGAACCAGGGCCGCACGGTTTTCTTTTCCACGCACATTCTCTCCGATGCGGAGATGCTGTGCGACCGCGTGGCCGTCCTGGCAGACGGAAAGTTGCAAGGAGTGGGAGCGCCGCGGGACATCGTGGCGATGAAGGCCCACGCGATGGAAATTTTGTTCGAGCTGCGCGGGGAACACGCCCTGCCCGCCGACCTGGCCGCCCAGATTACGAAGATCGGCGGACGCAGTCGCGTGACGGTTCCGGAAGATCAGCTCTACGGAGCGCTCGAAAAATTGCGCGGCGCTGACGCGCGCATCCTGTCGGTCTCGCCTCTACATCCCACGCTCGAAGATTATTTCTTCCAGCTCGTGGGCGGCGCTCGGACGAAGCGCGGCCTCGAGGAGATTTCCCGATGAGCGCGACCGTGCGCCCGGTGGCCATCAACACGTTCCGCGAGGCGGTGCGCGACCGTGTGCTTTACAACCTGGTGCTGTTCGCGTTGCTGATGATCGGCGCGGCGATCCTGGTCGGAGGAGTTTCGATCGGCATCGTGCAGCTGGTGATCATCAATCTCGGCCTTTCGTCGATTTCCATTTTCGGATTGGTGATGGCGATCTTCATCGGCGTCGGTCTGGTCTACAAGGAAATCGAGAAACGCACGCTGTACAGCCTGCTGGCAAAACCGATCCGGCGCTGGCAGTTCCTGGTCGGAAAATATGCGGGCCTGCTGCTGACCCTCGTGGTCAACACGGCATTCATGACGCTCGGACTTGCGGCGGCGTTTTTCTACGTCGGCGGTCGCATCGAACGTGCCAACCTGTCCATCCTGATTGCCATTTACTTCATCCTGCTCGAGCTCGCCATGGTCACGGCCCTGGCCATGTTTTTTTCCTGTTTCTCGAGCCCGATGCTTTCCACTCTCTTTACGCTGGCGATATATATCACCGGCGTTTTTGCCGATGACATTCACGGCCTCGGCGACTTCACGAAGAGTCCAGCCGTGCTGGCCGTCACGCGTGCGATCTATTATCTCGTCCCGAATTTTCACAATTTCAACGCCATCGCCACAGCAGCTCACGGGGATCCGATTCCGTTCGCGCTGATCTGGCAGAATTCACTCTATGCGGCCCTCTACATCCTGCTGCTGTTGATCGCGTCCTCGGCCGTCTTTTCCCGCCGGAATTTGAAATGAGCAGCCGCCGCAAAAGTCGCGCGCCGTGGCTCGCCATTGTCGGCGTTCCGGTTCTGTTTATCCTGATTGCGATGCTGCAGGCGAAAATCGACGCAAGTGCGCGCTCGTACGCGGACGAAAGCGAAGACCTACTGCTCCAATCGGGCCGCGGCGTGCAGCGCATGAGCCTCGGATACGATTCGCTGGTCGCGGATATCTATTGGACGCGCGCGGTGCAATATTACGGCGCCCGCGCCGGCGTGGACGGCGCACAATTCGGATTGCTCTGGCCGCTGCTCGATATCGCCACCACACTCGACCCCAAGCTCATCGTCGCCTACCGCTTCGGCGCGGTCTTTCTTTCCGAGCCCCGCCCCGGCGGCGCCGACCGCAGCGACCTTGCAATTCAGCTCGTGAAAAAGGGCATGGCCGCGAATCCGGACAACTGGTATCTGGTCGGTGACCTCGGATTTCTGTACTACTGGCGCATGCACGACTACGCCGCCGCGGCGCAGGTTTACATGGACGGCAGCAAAATCCCGGGCGCACCCTCGTGGATGAAAATCATGGCGGCGCTGGTCGCCCAGCGCGGCGGATCGGTTGAGACAGCGCGCATGATTTGGACCGAGATCTACAACTCGACGCAGGATACAATCGTCCGCGAACGCGCGATCCAGACTCTACGAGGCCTTCGAGCGCTCGAAGACGAACAGCAACTCGATCAGCTAGCACAGGAATACAAGAATCGCCTCGGCCACTTCCCCTCCGCCACCAGCGATCTTCGCGACGCAGGACTCATCCGCGGCAATCCGGTCGATCCCGCGGGATTTCCATACGAGTTCGGTCCCGACGGGAAATCGGCGCTTCACCCACAAAGCCCGATTGTAATTCCCAAAGGATTGCAGCTGCCCTCCGATATGGCTCGATAGCCGCGGAAAACGGCTACAATAAAATCTGCGGCCGAACTTGAAACGGCCGTTGTTGGCAGCAATCCCGTCAAGGGGCACCATGCGAATCTCCAGGCTTTCCGCCATGTTCATTTTGTTCACGCTCTCGTCGCCCCCTCTTCCGAGTCTGCGGGCGTCTTCGCCCGCCCCCGGCGTAGCGCAAGCTGCTGCGAACGCACAGGAGCCGTCGGATGAAGAAATACGCGCGCGCACGAAGACGCTGCTTGCCAATCAGCACGCCGATGACGAAGCCCTCGAGCTCTACGAACGCGTCGAGCGCCATATCGACCGCACGGGCGGTGCAAATCCGCGCACGCTCGACGACAAAACCTATCGCATCGTGCCTACGGGCGTGGGAAACCAGAAAATCCTGCTCCATGAAGAGGGCAAGCCGACCGATCCGGCCGCCTATGCCCGCCAAATGCACGACCTCGAGCAAGAGCTCGAGATGATGGCCAATCCCGACGACCCACGCGCAAAAGCCGCCTACGCCAAATTTCAGAAACGAATGCGCGAACGCGCGGGCTTCGTAGACGCAGCGGGCGACGCCTATACGATCAAGTGGGTTGGTCGGGAAGATCGCAACGGCCGCGATTGCGACGTGTTCGCGCTCGATCCCAGTCCGAAGTTCCAGGCGCGCTCCATGTTTCAGGAGATCTTTGCGCACACCCGGGCCAAGTTGTGGGTCGATCGTACGGCCAATCAAATCGTCCACGCGGAAGCGACTGTGACGAGCGATGTTGGCTTCGGCGGCGGCGTGCTGGGAAAGCTGTATCGCGGCAGTGTGGTTGGACTCGATCAGGGAGAAATCGCGCCCGGCGTTTGGCTGCCGCTTCGCTATCAATACGATTATGCCGGCCGTAAATTCCTGTTTTCCTTCGATCAGCACCAGGTGATCGAAGTGAGCCACTACCGCCGGATCGGCACGCCGAAAGAAGCCCTTCCCGTGGTCCAGAGCGAGTTGTCGAGTGGGAAAACCTTCCGCGAAGATCCATAACGTTTCGCCCCTTGCCGGTGTTCAATAGAGGGAACGGCACCCAAGCACCCCGCTGTGCAAGGAGGTTCCCATGCGCCATCGTTCCCTGCTTCTCCTGGCGACTGCGCTCTCGATCGCCACTACTGTGAGCGCCCAATCGCAGACCACTGGGTCGACGGACACCGGCCCAGCCCCGAATCAGGCAACCGGCACGGCCTCTGCTGCGCCGCCAGCCGGGAAAAAGGTCTGGACCAACGAGGATGTGTCTGATTTGCGCACCAATTCCACGATCTCCACCGTAGGTTCAACCGACACAAAACCATCCGCGAAAGCCACCGCGACGGGCAAGCCCAAGAATCCAAAGCCGTATCAAGCGCAGATCGCCAGGCTGGAGGGCCAGATTCCTCCGCTCGATCAGCAGATTGCCGAATTGCAGGACGCAATCGACGGCAAGCCCACCGGCGACGCGAAGACCTCCAAGCGCCCGCGGAGCGTGCAGGCCGACGACTGGAACGTGCAGATGCAGGATCTCCAGAAAAAGAAGCAGGGCATCCTGGATCAAATAGCCGCGATGAAGGACGAAGCCCGTCATCAGGGCGTTCCGCCGAACACCCTGCCGTAAGCGGCGGGAATCCGGCTGGAGATCGGCCCATCCCGCGGCGAAGGCCGGGGACCGCTGGCCGGGGCGGATGATTGAATGGGTAGTAGAGTTCCATCCACAGGGAGGATTCATGCTTCGCGGCGCCATTCTCATCGTCACAACGGGAATTTTCTCGTTGGCCACCCTCGCGTTCGCGCAGGATTCCGCGACAAACAATCAGAGCGCGAAACCTGCGCCGACCCCGGCCAGTGCGCCCGCTTCGACAAGCGCGGCCGCCGTCGCCGGCAATCCATCCACCTCGACCGATCCGAAAGACACTTCCGCCTCAGGCACGGCCGCGAAACCGAAAAAGGTTTGGACCAACGACGACATGGGCAGCCTGGACCACCATTCGGATGTTTCCGTGGTGGGCAAGCGGAAGCCGCCGCAGCCGGCCTACCATCCGAACTCCTATCCGCAGAGTGGCAACACGGACTACATGGTGCAGTATTATCGCCAGCAGATTGACTCCCTGCAGCACCAGGCCGACCAGATCGACAAGCAGATTTCGACGCTACAGGACGCCAAGAGCGGAAAAACGGTCGATTCCCAGCGGACCTACAATCCGTGGGGCGGCGTGCAGGGCGACTGGAACGCGCAAATCGCGCAGCTTCAAAAGAATAAAGACAACGTCCTGCAGCAGATCGATTCGCTCGAGGAGGCCCTCCGCAAACTCGATCCTTAGAGAAGGATCGACCGCGGCGGATCCCGGCGAATGTCCAGAGTTAGCGGGCCGCCGCAGCTACTTCCTTTTCAATCGGCGCGCCGATCAGATTCCCCCACTCGGTCCACGAGCCGTCGTAGTTCTTCACCGCATCATAACCCAGCAGATATTTCAGCACGAACCACGTGTGCGAGCTTCGTTCGCCGATGCGGCAGTAGGCGATCACCTCGCCGGAGCCCCGTACGCCCTTGCCTTCGTAGAGCTGCTTCAACTGGTCGGCAGACTTGAACGTCCCGTCTTCATTAGCCGCCTGGGACCACGGAATGTTTGCAGCCGTCGGAATGTGGCCTGCGCGCTGCGCGGTTTCGTTCATGCCCGGTGGCGCGATGATCTTGCCCGTGAATTCGTCGGCGGAGCGCACATCGACCAGCTGGCCGCCGCCAGTCTTGGCGATCACCTTGAAGACATCCTCTTTGCGCGCGCGCAGCGATTCATCAGGGCCGGACGAATGATACGTGGCCGCAGCGATCTTCGGCAGCTCGGTCGTCACCGGCCGCTTTTCTTCGAGCCATTTCTTGCGTCCGCCGTTCATCAGCCGCACGTCCCTGTGGCCGTAATATTTCAGCTGCCACAGCGCATAGGCTGCGAACCAGTTGTTGTTGTCGCCGTAGAGAATGACCGGTGTATCGTTGGAAATGCCGGACTTCCCCAGCAGCTGTTCGAGCGCTTCCTTTGTGATTAGATCGCGGCGAACATTGTCCTGCAGCTGCGTCTGCCAATTCCATCCCACCGCTCCCGCGATGTGACCCTGATCGTAGGCCGAGGTGTCCACGTCCACTTCCACCAACCGGATTTTCGGATCGTTCAGGTGTTCGGCCACCCACTGTGTCGAAACCAGCACTTCCGGATGCGCGTACTCAGCCATGTCATTTTCTCCTCGTTCTTGCTTCGGAATTCGCCTGCGTTTGCCATCGTGCACTGGGCGTTGGCCCAACAAAAAACCCACCGACCAAGTCGTCTCTGGCGGTGGGTCCGGGGAATCCGAATTTGGATCCAGCTTCCTACGTAAGTCGCTTTCCCAAGCCAGAAGGCGCACGTTCGCACGCTGGACTACAACAACCCCGCGCCGGCCTCTGGCAGTAGTTCATCTCCGAAAGCATACACCCGGGCCTTGCGTTGCCGCAATCCCGCCGCAAACTCAGCCGATCGGCTTCAAAGAGCCGTCCGCGGACGCCTCGAATTCGATCCGCACCAGCCAATCGTAGTGAAATTTTCCCGCACCCAGAAACTTCTCCAGCGCTTCGCGATCGGGAGCGTCGAATTCGGCGAGCATTTTGCCTTCTTGCATATTGAACACCACGCGGCGCGCGGCCGTTGGCTGGCCGCCCAGCAGGCGCCGCGAAATTTCCTCGGCGCCCTGGCGCGTCAGGCAGGCGAGCGTGTGTTGCGAGAGGTAGCGGGGCATTCGGTCTCCGATGAGATTTGGATTTGCCCACGCAAGGGCAGACACAGGAAATCACGCCTGGTAGGGGAAAAGCAAATCGACACGGCACGGGAAGCCACGCGCGAAATGCGGGCGAACTGGACGGGCGTACAGGTGACCATCCCGAAAACGATCCGGCGAAATCGCGGGCCGCCGCCTAAGGGAGGAATAAAATTGAGATTCGAGGTGATTGGCATGAGGCCCCTATTGCGACGCGCGTTCATCATTGTCCTGTTCGCAGCGCTGGGCTTTGCCGCTGGCGTCAGCGCCCGGGGACCGATCGGAAATCTTACGGGCACCGTGGTCGACGCGAAAGGGAAGCCCGTCGCCGACGCCACGGTCACGATGCAGAGTTCCGACGGCAAGAAACCTTACGCTACACACACAGACGCCGACGGCCACTTCCGGTTCACGAGATATGAAACCGGCCAGTACGATTTGCGAGCCTACTCGAGCGGAATGTTCTCGGAGTGGACGAAACGCGTCTCCATACGTTCCCAGAAAACCACCGAAGTGACCCTGCGCTTGCCGCCTCCAGCGGACCAGTCCGTGTCCGTGACCAAATAGCTGGCAGTCGGCTTTAGACCTCTCAGGCGTGAGCATCGTTCGCACTCTCGTGCCGAAAAACAGAGTGTGGGAGTCCGCAGGAAGCGCCTTGGCTCATCGGGTCCCTTGCCTGTGGGGCCGTCGAGAGGGGTACTAAAACCGCCGTACTGCCAAAAGACCCCTTCCGAGCCATGGTTCGAAGCCGGATCGTTCGGGAGAATCGCAATGCGGGTTGGGAGCGGCGTTGCGGGGACGACGGCTCCGAATGGAGCCGTAGCACGCTGACCAACCCGTCCATACCTATTTTCGATCGCAGAACTCTTTTCTTACGTCGGCGCTGAAAATCGCTCGCAGGGGCAGGCTGCCGTTTAGGTTGGCTACTGGAAGGTTGCCGACGCGGTGAAATTCTGGATGGCCGCGAACTGGCACGTGGTGTCGAGCGTCTCGCTGGCGATGCAAGTCGTGGTGTTAACCACATTTCCACCCCAGGTTACAAAAGTCGAACCCGTGCTGGCCGAGGCGGTGAGGGTGACCGAGCTCCCACTGAGGTAGCGCCCCGTGCAGGTTCCCGACTGAACGGAAGGCGCACCGTTGATTCCCTGCGTGATGGTGCAGCTGATCTGGCCGGTGCTGTCGGTGACCGTGCCGGTGCCGACATTTTTCGTATTCGCGACCGTCACGGTGAGATTGAAGGTGATCGTCGCACTCGCCAGGAAAACATCCTCCAGCCCGTTCGTGTCATTCGGGACGAGATTGTCCGCGAAGGAAATGAAGCTGACGGTATTGCCATCGCCGCTGACGGAGGGCGCAACGCTCTTACCGTCGGCCGGCGACGGCGTAGTGCCAGTCGCGTGGCTGGCCAGCAGGGTGAACGGCACGCAGCCGGTAGTCGTGGTTACGGTACTCACCGCGATGTTCAGGCACGGATTGCGAACGAAGACGTTCTCGATTCCGTTTTGCACCTGGCCGCTCAAATTGGAAGCGAGCGAGGCGAATGCGATTGTCTCACTGGTAATGCAGGCCGTCGTCGTGTCGATGTCGCTGTCGCTGCATCCGCTGATGCTCGGCGACTCGCTCAATCCGTTTGCCGGCGTGGTGCCGTCGGGTGTCGAGGCGATCGTGGTCGTGGGTGTGCACGTCGGGGGTGTGGTGACGACGAAGCCGGTGCAGGTGTCGCGCAAATAGATTTCCTGCGTGGGACCCACGCCCGGTATCAGGTTCTGCGCTGTCGAGGCAAAAGCGACAAATCGGCCCTCCTGCGAAATTGCCGGAGCAGTGCTGACGCCGTCGGCCGGAGTGACGCCGTCGGGAGTGGACACAAGAGTCGTGACGGGCGCGCACGTATTGCCCACGACACCGACGGTCGTCACGCACGTCGAGTCCTCGAAGATTTCGCTGAGTCCACTGGGGTTGGAGCCGATGACTAGGTTTGAAGCGGTCGAGACATACGCCACGAAGAGCCCTTCATCCGCGATCGCGGGTCGAGAGCTTGGGCCGTTACCCGCCGCGGTGCCGTCGGGCGAGACGGAAACCAGAACCGTGGTGGGCGTGCAGCCACCGAGGCTGAGCGGCGGAATGATCGTGCACGTATCGTGAATGAATACCTGCGGCGTGACGCCGTCAAAGCCACCCGGCGGCGGATTCGTCAGAAGATTGGTAGCCAGGGAAACGAACGCCACATAGCGGCCGTCGGAACTGATCACCGGATTGTAACTGTCGCCATTTCCGGGGTTCGCGCCGTCCGCGGAGATGGACACAAGCGCCGTGGTCGGGCTTCCCGTGTTGCACACCGTCGGTCCGCCCGTGCAAGGGGTTTCCCAATACACCTGCCGATTTCCGCCGGGAACGACCACATAGTTCACGAGATTGCTCGCGAGCGAGGTGTAGGCTACGTGCGTTCCGCCACTGTCGATGGTGGGCTCAGAACTGGCGCCGTTAGCCGGGACGCCCAAGGGAGACACGGTCACCAGGGTGGTCGTCGGCACACACGAAGAGGAGCCGCCGCTTTTGACATCGCTGCTGAAACAAGTGTCGCGCAGAAAGATGGAGCTGCTGGTGATGATCGGCGAGACAACGAGATTGGGAGAAATCGACGCGAAGGCTAAGAATTCACCCGTCTGGCTCGCGGATGGTCCTGAGGTCGTCAGCGACGGCGTGCCGCTCGAACAGGTGGGTCCGCAGATGCCATTGGTGGCCTGCGCGCCCGTGGGCGCAAGATCGGCTATCAGCGGCAGGCCCGACAACTCCGTGCCGTTGACGGCAAACGGCTGAACCACCGAAGTGCCTCCACCGGAGCCACCGTCGGCCGGATTGACGACCGCGACCTGCACGACTCCGGCTTGCGCGAAATCCCCCGCGGTCAATGCAGCCAATATCGAATTCGTGCTCGCAAATGTGGTCGTCCGCGGCGCGCCGTTGACGGTGACGACCGAATCGGGCACGAAGTCGGATCCGTTCAGCGTGAGCGCTGCGCCGGCGCTCCCCGCGAGAATCGACGTGGGAGCCACCGACGTCAGGGTCGGCACCGGGTTGATGACGGCGAGATAGGTAAACTGGGAGCTGCCGCCGCCCGGCGGCGGATTGACGACGGAAATCTGAAGCTGTCCCGCGGCCGAAACATCCGTTTGCAGAACCCCCGCCTCGAGCTGCGTGGTGCTCTGGAAAACCGTACTTCGGATCGCGCCGTTTACCAGGACCGTGGACTGCGCGTTAAAGTTCTGCCCGGTGATGTTGAGACTGAATCCGGCGCTGCCGGTCGCAACCGTGGTTGGGGAAATGGCCGAAATCGCGGGAATGTTGCTTTGGATCGGGTTGATCGTGAAGATCAGCGTCTTTGTCGTGCCGCCTCCGGGTGGCTCCGTCAGGACAGCGACACTGGCTTGGCCGGGTTGTTCGATATCGCTGGCGAAAATCTGCGCCGTTACTTCCTTGGTCGTTTGGAAAAGCGTGGTGCGCGCCGATCCATTCCAGGTAACGATCGAGTTGGGAGTGAAGTTCGCCCCGTTGACCTCGAGCTCGAAGGCCGGCTGTTGCGCGGCGATGCTGGTGGGCGACAGCGACGTAATCACGGGAGAAGGAGACTTGATCTCCTGCTGGCACGATGGCAGCAGCAACATCAATACGCAGATAAAAAGGCACCAACTGAGACGAGCCATTCCAGACAAATTTCCCACTCCTGAGTCCGCAGGCGAGGCCGGCGGGTTAAGCGCAATCGTAGAGACTACTAGAGATGGCCGAAACGGGCAATCGGGATGCCTCGGGATTCCGAGCGCCCCGGGGGAACAAGACCCCCAGGGTTGGTGCGAGGGAGCCGCCGGGGTGGGACGGCCCAAGCCGCTCCAGGCCCCGCAGAAAGCGCGCCGGTTTCCGGCCAGCCGGGAGTCATGTCTTCCAGCGGGCGTTTCGCACATTTTGGCCGTAGGGACCGATTGGCCTAGGTCGAACAGGAAGGCGGCCGATGATCGAGATGGATGTTTCCGGCGACACCAAGGACTGCTGCCGGGGGGGACCCCAAACGGCGCCTCTACTTCCTGGTGGCGAACGTCAGATTCTTGGAGAAGAACGGCAGAACATGATTTTCGAGGCGGTCCTGGATGCCGCTGATATGGGTGCCGTCGTAGGTTTCCCAGGAGTGGGCAATGCCGAACAGCGTCATGCGCTCGCTCAACTGTTGATTGGTGGCCATGAGTCCGTCTTTCGTTCCAACGTCCATGGCGATCGCGTGGAGCTGCTTCAGATTCGCGACGTACTGGTTCAGCATGGCGAGAGGGGCATTCGCGTCCCACGCCGCCAGGACCTGCGGCTGGACCTTCCCGTCAGCCGTCAGACGGTCGAGGAACAGCGGAGGAGTTTTCGGATCGGGAGACCACGCTGCGGCGGACGCAATCATGGCGCGTGTGCCGAAATCCGCGTTGGCCAGGTCGGCGACGGTCTTGATGGCTTCGACTTTCGCAGCCGATTCGGGAGAGGGGACGGCGTTGGGGATCAGGCAGCAGGCGCTCATCGCGTAGATGCTCGAATAGACGTCCGGAAATTTCATGCCGAGCCGCACCGTGCCGTAGCCGCCCATGGAGTGTCCGGCGAGACCGCGGCTCATGCGGTCGGGAATGGTGCGGTAGCGCGAGTCGATATAGGAGACGAGATCACCAGTGAGAAATTTCTCCCAATTGCCCGTGGTGACTGAATTTGAATACATGCTGCCCATGTAGACGGTGTAGGCGCTGGGCATCACCACGATCATTTCCTTGGCCGAGCCGGCGGCGAGCGCGGCATCCAGGGCCTTGGGTGCGTCGACGAAGACGTGCTTTTCGCCGAACCAATTGAAGTCGTTGTCCATGTAGCCGTGCAGGAGATACAGCACGGGATAACGCTCTTTCTTCTGCGTGCTGTAGCTGGGCGGCAGGTAGACGGAGACGTCACGATCGGCCGGATCGCCTTCCAGATTGCCCTCAAGCGACGCGCCGTGAACCTTGACGCGTTCGACTGTGCCGTGCCGCGACGGCGAGGGGGACTGCGACCGCGAAACAGCCGCCGCGGCGAACAGGAGCGCGAAGAGCCCGGCCCAACGCGCGGTTGCCTGCCAGAGTTTGCCTTTGCTGGGTGCATCCATCCCGGGTCTCCGGTTTACAGCACCGCGTAATAGGTGAAGATGGTGCAGTCGGGATTTGCGTGGCGCTTGCCGGTACCGACGATCACGGTGCGTGTGAGCCAGTCGTGCGGGCCGACGGGCGTGTCGAACACCGGCGTAATGCGGAAATAGAATTCGCGGTCGCCGCCCCAGCTGGGATCGTTGCGATCGATCGGCTTGCCGTCCATCGGATAGAGGTAGCCCGTGTTGTGAATATAGATGTAGGCGCCATCGGAGGCCTGCAGCATGTAATGCGCGTTGAGGCGGCCATTGGCGGCGAAGTCCGCGCCGCTGTGTGGCACCACTTTGCCTTGCAGGCGCGGGCCTTCGATTACGCCGGAAACGGCGGGCACGAAAGCGCGGCGGCCGGTCGGCGTGGCGAACGAGACGCGCTCGCTGAAGTCGATGCGGATCTGGAAGGCATACTCGAGCTTGATGGGCAGGATTTCGCCGAGAGGTTTCTGGTCCGGCGGTGCGGCGGCGGTGTTTTGGGACGCAGCTGCGGCGGGCTCCGGAAGCAGACCCAAGAGGCTTTCGGCGAGCGCCGCGCCGCCGAGGACGGAGCCTTTGAGCATGGAACGGCGGTCGATCGCGCCAATGCCGCCCGGTTCGTGTGTGTGCATTCCTGCTGGAATGTGAAGGCCATCTCTCATGCTGTATCCTCCTTACTCAGGATCGCGTAGCCGTTTGCTGAGGTCGAGAACCGTCAAATCTGCGCTGCTGGTCGGGGATGGTTGATCGGCGAAATCCAATGCGAGATTGTGATTCATGACCGTGCTTTCCAGCAGCCGGGCTCTTGCCCGCTCAATCGGAGCGTCGGCCGCCAATTTTCTCCGCAAGTCTTCAGGCAGCTTCAGGAGCAGCTGCGCCAGCGACCACAGAGACTCTTCGAGCTCGACCATCCGCTCGACGACTT
>Ga0210391_10003751_pt1 | contig 12808 bp, 12 predicted proteins | sample IncBWC12OmetaG_FD_160573 | JGI IMG/M metagenome (GOLD analysis project Ga0210391, IMG submission 160573) | Forest soil microbial communities from Barre Woods Harvard Forest LTER site, Petersham, Massachusetts, United States - Inc-BW-C-12-O ... | reverse complement strand
AGTGACCGACAGGAATACCACGGTCCTTTCCGGAACCGTGTCAAGCTGTTTAAAAGCTCTTGCAATTTCCAGGAGGGCCGCACTGCCGCTCGCATTGTCCAGGGCGCCGTTGTAAATCGAATCGCCTCTTTCATCGGGCTTTCCTATACCCAGGTGATCCCAATGCGCAGTATAGATGATGTATTGGTCGGGATGTTTCGATCCCGTGATCTTGGCGATCACATTTTTCGAAGAATTGTACACCGCCTTTACGTGCACCCGCGTCGACAGGTGCAAGTCGAGGGGAACGGGCTTGAAACCGGGGTGACCAGCCGTTGCCAACAAGGTAGTGTCGCGCCCCGCGGCAGCCAGCATTTTGGCCGCGGCATCTCCGGTCACCCAGCCATTCAGCGTGCAATGATATTCCGGGGTTCCCCTTTTGTCCAGGTAAAGTTTGGAACCACCCCAACTATTCTGGACAACCTTGAAGGGGTAGGAGGCGGCGGACGTATTGTGGATGATCAGACAGGCCTTGGCCCCCTGCCGTGCAGCTTCTTCATACTTATAGGTCCAGCGCCCGTAATACGTCATCCTATGGCCTTTGAATAAAGTGGAATCGTAAAAACCCGGATCGTTCACCATGACCAGGACCACCTTCCCCTTCACATCAAGACCCGCATAGTCATTCCAATGGTATTCCGGAGCGACGATACCGAATCCCGCAAAGACAACAGGGGTCTTGTTCAGGACCGCAAGCGAATCGGGGTTTTCGGTGCTCAATACATAGTCGTCCATTTTGTGTAACGCGAACGAAGACCGCGCCGACGACACAGTCATCGTAGAATCCCCGTTGGGCGTGATTTCCACGAGAGGCACCTCCTGGAGGTAGCTGTTTCCGTTGCCGGGTTCGAGTCCCAGGCGCTGGAAGGTCCCGGCCATATAAGCCAGTACCTTGGGCTCGGCGGCAGAAAAGGGCTTCCTGCCTTGCAGGGAATCGGAAGCCAAAACGATGATGTGTTGCGCCAGGCTGTCCCTGTTGAACAGGGATCCGGATCCGCTGCCGGAATGGCATCCGCCCAGCAGCAAGGCCAGGGAAACCAAGGTGATGTTGTAACTTCTGGTCATTTTTCAGGTATATAATTTATAAATTTAGGATATGCGGACCTTATTCAAAAACAAAGCCTTCAGCCTGCTCAATATTGTCGGGCTGGCCGTTGGGATCACCTGTGCTTCCCTGATCTTCCTTTGGGTCGAAAACGAATATTCTTACAACGATTCCTTCCCCAAACGGGACCGCCTTTATCGCATCATGGAAATACAAACGTATGAAGGCAAGCCGGCCGTTTTCGTGGCGGAACCCTTACTCATGGCTGCGGCAATCAAAAAGGAAATACCGGGGATCAAGGAAAGTACAAGACTGTATCTCGGCGATAATTTCAGGGCTTTGTTTTCTGTTGGGGACAAAGGAATCAACGAACAGGGCAAATATGCCGACTCCTCTATATTCGCCATGCTGGATTTGCCCTTTGTGTACGGCACCCCGCGGGGCGCTTTCCGGGACCTGAATTCCATCGTCATCAGCCGGTCCATGTCCAGTAGGTTCTTCGGAGAGACCAACCCGGTGGGCAAGACCGTGAAAATGGAAGATGCCCAGGAATATAAAGTGACAGGCGTCTTCCAGGATCTACCCTCCACCACTACCTTCGTCTTCCAATGGCTGATCCCGTTCGATGTCTATGCCTCGAAGCAAAGCTGGGCTACATTCTGGGGCGCCAATGGGGCGGCCACTTATGTGGAGCTCGATCCTTCCGCCAACGTGGATGCAGTGAACCGCGTGCTGAAAGGATACCTGGGGACCAAGCAGCCCGGCCTCAAGACCCAATGCTTCCTGTTTCCCATGAAAGACTGGAACCTGAGGGCCAAATTCACCGACGGGAAACCCGACGGGGGAAAGATCACCTTCGTGCGCTTGTTTTCCCTTATCGCCTGGATCATCCTGGGCATTGCGTGCATCAATTTCATGAACCTGGCGACGGCGCGCTCGGGAGAAAGGGCAAAAGAAGTCGGCGTTCGGAAGGTCATGGGTGCTGGTAAGGCAGGATTGGTCCGGCGCTTTATCGGGGAGGCCCTGGTCCTTTCTTATGGGGCGCTGGGGGTCTCCCTGGTGTTACTCTATATCTGCCTTCCCTCCTTCAACCGGTTGGTGCAAGAAAACCTTTCCCTTCACCTGGGCTCACCCCTCCACCTGGGATTTCTCCTCGGCATAGCGACCCTCAGCGGACTGGCCGCCGGCAGCTATCCGGCCTTTTACCTTTCTTCGTTCAACCCGGTTCAGGTCTTCAAAGGCCTTCGTTTAAAAATGGCCCAAGGGACTATTTTGGTGAGGAAAGGGCTGGTCATTGCCCAGTTTACTATTTCCATTGGGCTCATCGTATGCACGGCGGTGATTTATCAGCAGCTGGCCTACGTGAATACGATGGACCTGGGCTATACCCGCAATAACCAGGTTTACGTGGAGTTGAAAGGGCAGGCCCCCGCGCACGCGGATGCGCTGCGCGCGGAGTTGCTGGCTACGGGTGTCGTTGACAATGCCGCTTCCAGCGAATTTCCCATTTCGGCGATCTGGAGCAATACGGATAATTTCAGCTGGGCAGGAAAAGATCCCGGGGCGGATATCCTCGTTTCCTTAGAGAATGTAGGTCCCGGGTACTTGTCTACCATGCATATACCCTTGAAGGAGGGCCGCGATTTTTATCCCGAACCGGGGATGGATTCTGCAAGTGTGCTCATTAACGAATCCATGGCCACGCGAATGGGGAAAAGCGGACGCGTAGGTGGATACCTGACCGGGGAAGACGGCCGTAAGGTAAAGGTCGTCGGCATTTTTAAGGATTTCGTGTACAATGATTTCTATCACTCCTGGGGGCCCCTTGTATTTTATAGTGGTTCCACCCCGGCCCCATACATGAACATAGCCCTGAAGCCAACTTCGAATATGAAAGGCTCCCTGGACAAGATTGGCGGCGTGATCAAAAGCTTCAGCCCTGCGTACCCGGTGGAATTCAGCTTTCTGGACGAAGAAATCGGTAAAGCCTACAAGACCGAAATGCTGACCGGAAGATTGGCTACCGTATTTGCCGGACTGGCGATTTTCATTTCCTGCCTTGGGCTCTTTGGACTGGCCGCCTATACCGCCGAAAGACGGAGCCGTGAAATTGGCATCCGTAAAGTGTTGGGCGCTTCGGTTTCCAACCTGATGGGACTGCTCTCCAGGGACTTCGTCCAACTGGTAGGCATCTCCTGCATCCTGGCTTTTCCCATCGCCTGGTGGGCCATGCAACACTGGCTGTCAAACTTTTCCTACCGCACGGCGTTGCACTGGTGGGTGTTTGCTTTATCCGGCGGCGGCGCCTTGGGGATTGCTGTGGTCACGGTAAGCTACCAGGCTTTCCGCGCGGCAATCGCCAGCCCGGTGAAAACGCTGCGCTCGGAGTAAAATCGTAATTTTGGGGTTGCATGAAAAAGCTGTTATTCTTAGGAATTTTGGGCATTGCCGCGTGCCATACCGATGAGGGCACCGCGCCACCCACCACGCCCGCCAAAGACACCACGGTAAAAATCTATCCAGCGTCCCTCCTGGATAATAAAAAAGACCCCGTGTGCGGGATGCCCGCCGGAAGCGGTTTGGAAGATACCATCCACTACAACGGCAAAGTCATTGGATTTTGCTCCGATGCCTGTAGAGACGATTTCCTAAAAAATCCGAAGGCGTACGCCATAGAATACAAGTAACTCCACCGCCTTAGCACCTCGCCGGCTCCGCACCTCGCCGGCTCAACGACTCACCGCCGGAATTGCCCCATTCACCGGGAAGGGGTGCCTGTCCGCCTAATCCCGATTGACCGGCGCACCCCGTCCTCCTAGTTTTGTCCCATAAACTAAAAAGCTATGGGGAACATCGAACCATCATCCAGGGTACTCATCGTCGGCGGCGGCGTTTGCGGCCTGGCCCTTGCCGTGGCCTTAAAAAAGGCCGGCATCGCTTCCGAAGTATACGAAGCGACACAATATAAAGAAGGCGCGGGGGGCGGATTCAATATTGCGCCCAACGGTATGAAAGTACTCGCAACCCTGGGCGTGGCCGCCAAGCTCATCCCCCAGGGAACCATCGTGAAAGATCACTGGTTCCGGAATGGACGCGGGAAAATCGTTGGCCATATGCGTAATGGTCGTCCCGGAGCCTACGGACAACCGGGTCTAACCCTGTCCAGGGCTTCGCTCACCGAAACGCTCAGCGGGGAACTCAGGGACCTGGACGTTCCCCTTTACTATGGTAAAAAACTCAAAGACATAACGGATGAAGGGCTGAGGGTCACCGCTCATTTTGAAGACGGCACCGAGGCCGTAGGTTCCATCCTCATCGGCGCGGATGGAATCCGCTCCAGGACCCGCGAGCTCATCTTTCCGGACGGCCCCCGCCCCGAATTTTCGGGATTCCATGGCGTAGGAGGGCTGGTACCCCTTTCCAAATTTTCCATGCCTGCTTCCACCCAGCAAAGTCTGAATTATACCTTCGGCCAGGCGGGATTCTTTGGCTATACCGGGATTGGAAAGGAACATATGATGTGGTGGGCCAGTCTCCCGGCTCAAGCGCCATTGTCCAGGGAAGAACTCCGGGACACCACTACCCTGAAGGAAGACATGTTGAGGCAATTCGAAGGATACCATGCACCCGTGGAAGACCTGATCTGGAATACCGAAAAATCGCTCAAGGTCAATATGGAAGATATTGCCTCGCTGGCCACGTGGCACCGGGGAAAGGTCCTCCTGCTGGGCGACGCAGCTCATGTCGTCAACTCAAGCTCCGGCCAGGGCGCCTCCCTGGCCCTGGAAGACGCCCTTTACCTGGCCAGGTTGATTAGAGATTCTGAAAATACATATCACAGTGTATTCGAACAATTTGAAAGGGAACGTAAGCCAAGAGTGGAACGCATCATCATGGAAGGAAGAAGAAAAACAGCGCGGAAAAAACCTGTGAAAGGTGTCCGGGTCAAGATCGGGGAATGGATGATGGGATTATTCGTTGGGTTGTTTGGAGAAAAAAGCCTGGATAAGAACTACCGGTACACCGTGGATTTCTAAGTAACAAAAAAGGCCCTCCTTTCGGAGGGCCCCACGTTACTATGGGTCAAGCGAAAATACTTATTGATTGCCGGTTCCGTTCGAGCCGTTCCCATTCGATCCGTTGCTGCCGGAGCCGTTGCCGTTCCCCTGGTTGTTCGAACCATTGTTGTTCGGACGGGGAGGCGGTGTCTTCCAATAATTGCGGACTGCGTTGTTTACCGCATCATCCCGTTCGTGTTTCAAGTCCCGGATTTGTTGCCTTTTCTCCTTACCGGACAAGGTATTGTCGGCTTTCACCGAAGCGATCCGGTCGGAATAATCGGCTTTGATATCGTTTACCTGCATTTGCAGCTTGGAAGGCGCGTGTCCGTAAGGGTAATATCCGTAAGGATAACCGTAAAGGGGGTATCCCAAGCCCCAATAAAACCCAGGGTAAGCATAGTAGGGTGCATAACCGCCCACGATCACGGTCCTGCCTCCATAAAAGCCGCCACCGTAGTGGCCCCCTCCGTGGAACTGGGCCGAAGCTCCGGACACCATCCCCGCCGTCAATAAAATCATCAATAGCTTTTTCATAACCTTTCCTTTTTGTTACGGGTTAGACTATTGCCGGGTTTAAAAGAAAAACGCCGGTAATGGTTATAACAATACCCTAACAGATGATATTTTTATCTTTTTTAACACCTGCTTACTAAATTCGTGGTACACAATCCCCTTCCTATATGTCATCCCGCCGCGATTTCCTCCAGAAAATAGGCCTGTCCGCCCTTGCCTTTACCGTCTTGCCCCGAATGGGCCACGCCGCCTCATGGGTCCATCCTGAAGAGGGCCGTGTCCTCCGGGTCGCCATCATGGGCCTGGGCAGCTACGGCACCCGCGTGGCCGACGCCATGCGTGCCTGCACCCGCGCAAAGTTGGTGGGCGCCATCAGCGGGACCCCTTCCAAACTAAAGGACTGGCAATCAAAATATGGCATCCCCGAAAAGAATTGTTACAACTACGAGAACTTCGACGCCATCAAGAACAACTCGGACATCGACGCCGTATACGTCATTACCCCGAACGCCTTACACAAGGAAGAAGTGATCCGTGTCGCCAGGGCCGGAAAGCAAGTCATTTGCGAAAAACCCATGTCCGTGAATGCGACCGACGGACAAGCCATGGTGGACGCGTGCAAAGCCGCGGGTGTCCAACTGTTGGTCGGATACAGGATGCATTTCGAGCCCCATACCCTGGAGGTCATCCGGATGCGGAAGGCCGGCGAGCTGGGCCGTATCCGCTTTTTCCAGGGCTTGAGCGGCTTCATTATCGGGGATCCTTCCCAGTGGCGCCTGAACAAAGCCCTCTCGGGTGGAGGATCCCTGATGGACATCGGGATATATTCCGTAAACGGCGCGCGCTACATGATCGGGGAGGAGCCCATTTGGGTCACCGCCGAAGAAACCAAGACCAACCCCATCAAATTCAAGGAAGGGATCGACGAGACCATTCAATTCCAGTTGGGCTTCCCCAGCGGAGCCGTGGCTTCCTGCCTTACGACCTACACCATGAACTACCTCGATCGCTTTTTCCTGAACGGGGAAAACGACTTTGCCGAACTTTCGCCAGCCACAGGATACGGACCCATCCAGGGATTCACCAGCAAGGGGCCCATCAATCAACCCATCGTGACGCATCAAACGGTACAAATGGATGAGATGGCCCGCATCCTCTTCGATGGCGCAAAGCCAGTGGTCCCCATCGATGGGGAAGAAGCCGTGAAGGACCTGAAAATCTGTGACGCCATTTATCTTTCCGCCCAGACGGGTAAAAAAATAGCACTTTCATGAAATCCAGGTTATTCATCAGAATAGGGGCCATCCTGATGCTCCTGCACGTCGTCGGTCATTCGATGGGCGTCTTTGGAAAGCTCGATCCCGTCACAGCCCCGGTGCTCCATCTCATGCAATCGGTGTCCTTCCCCTTTATGGGCAGGTCCTGCACGCTGGCATCGTTTTTCACGGGGTACGGTTTGATCATGCTCCTCACGCTTCTTTTGATCAGCATTTTACTTTGGCTACTTGGCGGTGAAAATTCCCGCCTTTCATCCAGGCTTCTTGGTCTGTTGACCGGATTCCTGGTCATCATGGCCGTCCTGGAGTATATCTATTTTTTCCCGCTTCCCGCTATCCTCAGCTTTCTGGCTGCTGTACTTACGGGCATCGGGCTTTACCTCCGGCCCCCTATTCCGACCTCAGGCTCTGCACGGGGTTAGCCCTCGCGGCGAGCCATACCCTATACCCTGTAGCCAATATGGCAATCCCGAGGGTCAGCACTATGGGCGCTACGAACATCCACCACGACAAGCCCGTGTGGTTTGCATAAGTGCCCAGCCACCGGTGGGCCGCAACTCCTGCAATGGGTAAAGCAATCAAAGCGGCCAGCGCGATCAGCGCCAGTTGACCTTTCAATAGCAAGCGTACCAATTGCCCCACGCTGGATCCCAGTACTTTCCGAATCCCGATCTCCTTGGTCCTTTGCAAAACCACCAGGGAAATCAACCCGTATAGCCCGAGGCATGATACAAAAACGGCCAGGAGGGTAAAGGCGTTAAATAGGGTCATAGTTGTCCGATCCTTTTGATACAGGTCAGCATACTGCTGGTCCATGAAGATATAGTCGAAGGGAATGCCCGGGAGATATTGCTTCCAGAGCGCCCGCACACGCGTCAACTCCGCGGGTTGGGCCTTGATGATGATGTTCGCCGAAGGGGAAGTATTGTAAATCAGGGCCAGGGGCTGGAGGGCATTGTGCAGGGACTTATAATAAAAGTCCCCGACGACCCCGATCACATGCCCCTTATGCCCGCTGCCTTCGATGGCTTGTCCGATGGGCGAATGCCAGCCCATTTTTTTGACGAAGGCTTCGTTCACAAGGAAGGCCTCCTGACGATCGGTTGCCATGTCGTTAGAAAAATTCCTGCCCTGCACGATGGGAATGTGAAGGAGAGACAGGAAAGCGGTATCGATAAAGAAATAGGGACAAACGAATTCGACCTTTTTCCTCCCATCAAAGACGTCCGTGCTGGACATCGGCTCGATCTCTCCCGTAATCATGCTGGTGCCCGAAGTGATCCCCTGGATGCCGGGTTCTTCCTTCAGGGCCTGAATGAAAGCCGAATCACCCTTATCTGGCACGTTGTCCGTTGGGGGGGTCAGGTTGATCAGTTGTGCCATCTGGAAGCCCAGGTCCTTGTGCGCCATATAGCGCATTTGACTATGAATGATCAGGGTCCCCATGATCAAAACCGCGCTGACACAGAACTGGGCCACGGTAATGATTTTGCGGAGGGTAAACCCCCCGGGTTTCCATGCACCCTTCAAGACCATCGCGGGTTTGAAGGAGGACAGGACGAAGGCAGGATAAAGTCCAGACAGCAGCACGGTTGCTGCAAACAGCCCCGCGGCCTGCCAGGGCATGCCTTTCCAAGTCAGGGGAAGTTTCATATTAAGGAGCCGGTCGAAAAAGGGCAGCCCCAGGGCCACCAACCCCAGCGCCAGTATCCAGGCCAGCGTCACGAGCAGGAAAGACTCGAGGAGGAACTGCCGGATCAATTGTCCCCTTCCGGCGCCGTTCACCTTCCGCACGCCCACCTCCTTTGCGCGTTCGGAGGCCTTTGCCGTGGATAGGTTGATATAGTTCAGCAACGCGATGACCAGGATCACCAGGGCCAGCAAAGCCAGGATGAAATTGAAAGGTCGGCTGCCCTTGGGTGTGTCGGCCATTCTCCCCGGACCGTAGTGTACATCGGTAAGCAACTCGGGGATGAATTTCATATGATACTGTGAAGCCCCGTCTTTATTCATTTCCGGCTGAACGATCCTGTTGGATATATCGAGCAGCTTCGCTGTAAACTCTCTTAAATCGGGTTTCTTTCGAAATAAAATAAATAGGTAAGAGGAAACCGCGTCATCATCCGTCCAGGTCGTTCCCTTGGACAGGTCCGCTGAAACAAGGGCGTCTATAGGATAATCGGAATTCGCAGGCAGATCGGCAACCACCCCAGTCACCTTCAACGATTGCCCGTTGCAAACCAGCGTTCCTCCCAAAGCCCGCGCATGCCCGAAATACTTGAGCTCCATACTGTGCGTCAGCACAATACTGTTGGGTTGTTCCAGGCTCCCTTGGGCTTTGCCCTCCAGGAATGAAAAGGTGAAAACCGAGAAGACGCTTTGATCGGCCTGGTTGAAATGGCTTTCCTTGAGAACCTCTCCCCGGTAGCTGATCCCTTCTTGCAAAGGATGCAGGCGTACCATGTCTTCCACCTCGGGATATTCCTTTTTCAGGAGATCCCCCAAACGCAGGGGGCCCGTGGCCAATTGCAGGGGGGCTTCGGGCGTCTCGATCTTCGTCACGACACGCACGATCCGGTCCGCCTTGGTATTGAACCGATCGTACGTCAGTTCCTGGTGTACGTACAGGCAAATCAGCACACAGGCCGCGATGCCGATGGCTAAGCCCGAAATATTGATCAGCGAAAAAGCCGCGCGCCGTACGAGTTGGCGCCACGCTGTAATCAGGAGGTTGCGTAGCATATCCTCCAAGATAACCGGGTAAGTGAAAAGTTTTTGTTAAACCATCCGGGACTAGTCGGTGTGCAGGGCCACCGGTCCCGTGATAACCGGCTTGGCAAGTCCTTCTCCATTCACCACCACGTCTTTGTAAGTAACGGCTTCGACATTATCCATCACTTGAGCCCTGGGTGTATGTTCAATCCGTACCTGGATGAGTTTGATATCCGTCAGTGGATGCCCCGTCACCCCAACCGCATAAATCCCTACCTCTCCAGAGTACCCGCAGGAAACCTTTTGGATCGTAAAGTTTTTGAAGGTCGTCGGATGCCGCCCTCCCCTGGACCCGTGGTAATTGTTTTCGAACCGGATAAATGCCGAACGCGCGCTGTCGCAGGTCACCCCATACACGTGCACCCCTTCCATGAAGCCGCCCCGGTCCAGGTTGGATTTAAAATAAATGGCGCTCAGGCATCGCCGGATGTGCACCTGGTACATGTATACATTCCGGACCCCTGCCGACATCTCGCTGCCGATGCAAAGCCCGTTGGTCTTCGACCTGATTTCGCAATTCCGAATAACCACATTTTCCGTGGGCCGTCCCAACCTCCACCCATCCTGATCCCTGCCAGCCTTGATCGCCACCCCATCATCCCCGTCCGTAAAATGACAACCTTCGATCAGCACATACGTGCTGCACTCCGGGTCGCAGCCGTCGTTGTTCAGGTTCATACTATTCACCGTTACATCTTTCACCGTAACGTTATTGCACAGCACCGGATGGATCACCCAATAAGGTGCGTCCACAATCGATATTCCCTCGATCAACACATTTTTGCATCCGAACAACTGCATCATATCCGGCGGCAAATGGAATCCCTCCCCGTACACCCGCTTATATAGCGGTACCCCGTCAATCCCCATTTGTCTCAACGAATTTTGTTCCGGGGATCCCTGGGGCCTCCATTTCGCAAAATTCTTGCTTGCCTGCCCGTCGAGGATACCCTGCCCCGTGATCGCAATGTCGGTGCCTTCGTATGCATACACCAGCGGCGAGTAATTGAATACCTCTGTACCCTCCCACAGCGTTAGTACTGCTGGCAGGTAATCCCTTTCATCGCTGCTGAATTTGATCCGCGCGCCTTCATCCAGGTGCAGGTTCACGTGGCTTTTCAGGACGATAGGGCCTTTGATGAAGTAGGTCCCTTTTGGCACCAGCACCTCTCCGCCGCCCCCTAAACTGCATTGTTGAATGGCCGAATCGAGCGCGGGCTTGATGTCCGTCGCGCTGTCTGTCACATTCAGGGTATATATTTTTTTAAGAAAGGTCGGTGCCTGGATGCGTTCGAGAATCGCGGCCATCCCGCCGCCCGCAGGCCCGCTGGGTACCGACCTTTGGCCGAAGGCCACCCCACTAATCGCCATCGTCGCCGCAATGAAAAGACTTCTACTTCCGTACATATTTGCTCCTCACTAAAAAGTCATTAAATACAATCGTTTCCACGTGTCGAAATTCCATCTCCATCCCGTCATTTCCAAATAACGGAAATCCCGAACCCAGCACAATGGGCACCTTCGTGATCGTCATTTCATCGATGAGCCCCTCCCTGACAAACCCCTGAATCGTCACCCCTCCGTCCACATAGATGTTTTTAAAACCCCTTGCCTCCAGTCCTTCCAGCACTTCCCTCGGTGATCCGTTCAGGAATTCCACTTTCCCTTTGAATTTCGGGGGCTCCTCCTTCATCGTCGTGCTTAGTACAAACACCGGCTTGTTATAAAACCATTGATCGAACCCCAATACCGTTTCATATGACTTTCGTCCAAGCAACACCGCGTCGATCCCCTTCATGAACTCGAAATACCCAAAATCACTATTCGTGGGATTGGGGATATTATTCAGCCAATCGATGTTGCCGTCTTTTCCGGCAATAAACCCGTCGAGGCTGGTGGCGATGTAGACGAAGGCAGGCATGGGGAATATACATTTCGGGGGTATGCGTCGATTATTTTTGCTAAATTAGCAATAGAAATTTACGACTTCAAAAATGTCTAAAGCGCAAATAAAGGCCTCCGATGGACAAACCCCCGACTTTGAAAAGTCGGAGTTGGATTTGTTAAAGGAAAACCTGCGCCGCTCCTATAAGGAAAGATTCCTATACGCCACGCGCCTCTACAAGATTCAGCAAACGTTGAAAAAGGCTGTAATTACCCATAAGCCCTTTTTAAGTAAGTAATTCCAATGGATATTTTCGATGAGGAAATATTGAAACATGAAATGCCGTGAAGGGTACAGTTTTGATGAAAGCTTAAATATGGCCTCCCTTGCAGACATCGACGGAATAAAGGTCCCTTTTTTACATATCAACCAGCTCATCGCGAATAAAAAGGCCGTTAATCGGCCTAAGGACCAGATCGATGTAAAGGAATTGGAGCGGATAAAAAAACAGCTTGACGAACCTCAATAAATGCATGGAAGATGTTCCTGATTATTCTATATCAATAATGTCGACTTCTGAGGAGGTCAATTCTTGAATTGCGGAGGCGATCCTCTTCTGCTGGTCAATTCAGCAAAATCGCTGTCTTTAGATACCAGAATTATGTTGCCTTGATTTTTTGCAAGGGTAAAAATCTCGTTGTCACTCAGTGAGTGAAATGAAAGAGAATAGGATGATTTGGCAGGAATTTCGGTGTAATCGTTTATCTATTTAGCAATAATCGGTGAGATATTGGTATCTATCCAAACTTCCCAATCATGTGGCATGAATGACAATCGTATTTTTCATTTTCAGAGATGCGTACAATAATGCGGCATGAATATCTTCCAATTCCAGGATTGGATGTTGCTCTAAAATTTTTATTTCCGAGAGACCGCTAGCCAACAATTCCATTACGTCTCCAACGGGGAATCTTAACCCGCGGATAGTAGGTCTACCTCCCATAAGGCCAGGTACAATTGTAATCCTTTTTAATAGTATTTCTTGCTTGTCCGTCATTTACTTACCAAATGTAATTAAAAAAAATGGGCAATTTGTAAGCAATCGAATTACCCCACGCTTAGACCTAAAGAGGTAAGGTAAATCCTACATTGAGCACCCTAAATATACTTGCGAATGCCTTAAACATCAGTTTAATGGAATTGATGAATTTCCAAT
>Ga0210391_10003750_pt1 | contig 12809 bp, 9 predicted proteins | sample IncBWC12OmetaG_FD_160573 | JGI IMG/M metagenome (GOLD analysis project Ga0210391, IMG submission 160573) | Forest soil microbial communities from Barre Woods Harvard Forest LTER site, Petersham, Massachusetts, United States - Inc-BW-C-12-O ... | reverse complement strand
TTCTTGATGATGGTGGAGTCGAGTGGATCCATGCCGTGCAATTTGAAAATTACCCGGCGGTTCAACAGAGGGTCGAGCTTCATTCGGACCTTATTTTTCAGATCTTATTTTTTGAGGATCGGGTTATATCCGTCGTTGATGAGGCGCGAGCGCATGGATTCCGCGTCCTTGATATCGGCAAACGGGCCGACCTGGACGCGAAAATATTTGTCGACCGCAGAGTTGCTGGAAAACGCGGGATATTCTTTCTTTTTCAAGGCATCGACCAGCGCGTCGGCGTCCTCCTGCTTGGTGACGGCAGCAACCTGCACGAAGTAGCCGGCGGTCGGAACGGTGCCGATAGGATCGGGCGGGTTGGCAGGTTGAGACTGCGCCTGATTCGCGGAGTTTAAAGAAGTTCCGGCGGCTTGCGCGGCGGGAGACGTCGCTTCGGGTGCCGGAGTCAGTTGTGGATTGGCGTCCTTCTGCTCGACGTTTTTGTAGAACGTCATCGGAGCGGAAGCTGCGGAACCGGCAGGCTTAGCGGCGTTCGACGCACCTGGCAGGGGAAGCGTGCCAGCGGCTGATGCCGTGCCTACGTCTGATTTACGGCCTAGCGTATAGCCCAGAGCGAAGAAAACCGCGCAAACGATTACCAGCCCGAAGAACAGAGATAACAATCTTGCGGTGCCTAACGTGATTTCAGTGTCTTGTGATGCAGCCATGAAGGTTCCCTGTTTGAATTACGCCGCCTTGACAGGAGGAGGCGCAGTGTCGCCGCCAGCATCTTTGCCCAGCAACTTCTGCAATCCGGCGAAAAAGTCGATCGGCACAGGAAAGATGACGGTGGTATTTTTTTCGACGCCGATCTCCGTCAAGGTCTGCAGGTAGCGAAGTTGCACGCTGACGGGTTCGGTGGCCAGCAGATGAGCCGCGTCCACCAGGCGTTGCGCCGCGGAGAACTCGCCCTCGGCATGAATGATTTTGGAACGCTTTTCGCGCTCGGCTTCGGCCTGCTTGGCCATGGCGCGCAGCATCGACTCCGGCATGTCCACTTGCTTCACTTCTACGTTGGTTACTTTTACTCCCCAGGGGGAAGTGTGCTGGTCGAGGATGCTCTGCAGCCGCAGATTAATTTTTTCGCGATGAGCGAGAAGTTCATCGAGCTCCTGTTCGCCGAGCACAGAGCGCAATGTGGTCTGCGCGAACTGCGAGGTCTGGTAAACGTAATTGGAAACCTCGACCACGGCCTTGCTGGGATCGATTACTCGGAGAAAAATTACGGCGTTCACTTTGAGAGTAACGTTGTCGCGGGTGATGATGTCCTGGGGAGGAACTTCCAGAGCTTCCTGCCGCAACGAGACGCGCACCATGCGGTCGATGGGACTGAAAACCAAAATCACGCCGGGACCCTTCGCGGCGCTTAAAAGGCGGCCGAGACGAAAGATGACACCGCGTTCGTACTCCGCAAGAATCTTGATTGAGCTTAGCGCGTAGAGCGCGACAATAATGCCCGCGATGCCAAAAAATCCGATCCCGAGAACTTCCATGTGTGCCCCCAAAAAGGAAGCCAGTAATGCTCCCATCGCGGATTGTAACGCTTGTGATCGAGGATGGGAGAGGAATTCGGGCACAGCACAGTTGCTCGCGCTGGTGCGCGGATCAATCTGGGAGGATTTTAGGAACAAATCAAGAAACGGCAGGAGCGGGCGCTGGGCGAGTTGCGGCCAGCGGTTCGACCTGAAGCAAGAGTCCATCGACACGGCGGACGATTACCGATTCTCCAACGGACAAATCAGAGGAAGAGATGGCATCCCAGAGTTCGCCGTGCACGAATATTTTTCCGCGTGGAGAGAGCGAGGTTTGGGCGACGCCGATTTCGCCGATCAGGCCTTGAGCGCCGGAGACTACTTTATTTCGTCGAGCCTCGAGAGCGATGCTCATCAGGAATGCGGTGATGAAGCCGAGCGGAACGCTTACTGCAAGCGCGGTGAGCAGGTGAACCCGCATTTCCGGGATTGGCGAATCGACCAGCAGCAATCCCCCAAGAGTAAGCAGCGCGATGCCGCCGATGGTAAGCACTCCGTGGCTGGCGAATTTGGCTTCGGCGGCGAAGAGCGCGAATGCGCCCAGAATGAGCACCAGCGCGGCGAAGCGTGTGGGGAGAAGATTCAGGGCAAAAGCGGCGATTAGAATAAAGACGATGCCCACGGTTCCGGGAATGACCGCGCCGGGATGATTGAATTCGGCATAGAGCGAGAGCGCACCGATGGCAAGAAATATGAAAGCGATATTCGGGTTCATCAAATAGCCGAGGATGCGTTCCTTGAGAGTCATGCCGAAAGGCACGATCGGCTGGCCACTAAGTTTCAGTGTGACCTCTTGTCCATTAAAGCGTTTGACAGTCTTGCCATCCATTTGGCGGAAGAGATCGTTCTGGTTTGATGCGACGTAGTCGATGAGATGCTGCGACAGAGCTTCCTGCTCGGTGAATGATTTGGATTGGCGCACCGTACTCTCGGCGACTTCGACATTGCGGCCGCGCCGGGCTGCGACGGAGCGCATCAAGGCTGCGGCGTCATTTTCCAGCTTCTGCTTCATCACATCGTCCAAGTTGCCGCCGCCGAGCGCGACGGGATGGGCGGCGCCGGTATTCGTGCCGGGAGCCATGGCGGCGATGTCGGCAGACTCGAGGATAAAAAATCCGGCGGACGCGGCGCGGCTGCCGCTGGGTGTGACGTAAAGAATGACAGGAACCTGCGATCCGGTAATTTTCTCGATGATCTTGCGCGTCGATTCGACGAGACCTCCCGGCGTATTGATCTCGATCAATATAGCTTGATCGTTGCGATGGCCGGCCTCGTCGATGGCGCGAGCAATGTATTCCTCGGTAATGGGTTGAATCGTGTCATCGACCACGATCTTCAGTACTTCGCCCGAAGCGGCACAGCAGAGCGTGAAGAGGGCTGCCAGCACGGCTACAAGAATTCGAGAAATTAAATTGCGATGCATAAGGTGCAATACACCCACAACAATATTCTTACTCTTATTTCCGAATTGCAGCAGCAATTTCTTCCGTTTCGGCGGGGCCGGAATGGCCGCTGTGCTGGTCGGTCCAGCCGGGCAGGTTGGTGCTGCCGGTAATCAGGCGAGCCCCGCGTTCGTAAGTGAAATACGACCAAGCCCATTGGATGAAAACCAGCAGGCGGTTGCGGAAGCCGATGAGAAAGAAAATGTGAACGAACAGCCATGCCAGCCAGGCGGTAAATCCTGAGATATGAATTTTGCCGAATTGCGCCACTGCGGCGGCGCGGCCAATCGTCGCCAGGCTGCCTTTGTCGAAGTAGTGAAAAGGCTTGCGGGGGGCGGGCTTTGTGGAGGTCTCTGAGACCGCCGCTTCTCGCTTAATCAGCTTGCCCACGTAGCGGCCTTCGAGAATGGCTACGGGCGCAACGCCTGGCAGCAACTTGCCAGACTCATCTTTCAACGCGGCGAGATCTCCGATGACGAAAACCTCGGGATGGCCGGGGAGGCTGAGATCGCGTTCCACCAGCACGCGTCCTGCGCGATCGACGGGGACGCCTAACTTCTTGCCGAGCGATGATGCGGCCACGCCGGCAGCCCACAGGATGACGGACGCACTCATCTTCGTATTGCCCATATGAATCATGCCGGGCTCAACTTTCGTCACCATCGTATTGGTGAGAACCTCGACGCCCAGGCGCTGCAGCTGTTGCTGCGCGCTGCGCGAGAGGTCCGGCGGATACGCGGGAAGAACGGTTGGCCCACCTTCGATTAAACGGATGTGGGTGCTTCGCGGATCGATCTCGCGAAAATCGTGAGCGAGCGCGTGGCGGCAGATTTCCGCCAGTGTTCCGGCAAGTTCGACTCCGGTGGGTCCGGCTCCGACCACCACAAAATTCAAGGGAGCGTTCTTCTGGGGATTGCCATTTTCCCCAGCCGATGCGCGGCGTTCCGCTAGTTCGAACGCCAACAGAACGCGTCTCCGGATTTCAAGCGCATCCTCGATTGTTTTGAGTCCGGGCGCAAACGGCTCCCATTCGTCATGGCCGAAGTAAGCGTGGCTGGCGCCGGCCGCGACGATGAGCGAATCGTAGGGGATTTCCTGATCTGCCGTCTGCACGATACGACGTTCAAGATTGAAGCCGGTCACTTCCGCCATCAGCACTTCAGTATTCTTGTTGTGGCGAAGAATGGATCGGATAGGGGCTGCGATTTCTCCCGGCGACAGGCCGGCTGTGGCTACCTGATAAAGCAGCGGCTGGAAGGTGTGATAGTTCTTCTGGTCGATGAGCGTGAGCTTCACGGAAGCCCTGGCCAGTGTTTGGGCTGCATTCAGGCCACCGAAACCGGCACCCACGATCACCACGTGATGTAGATTCTTGCTTGTCATCTTCTGCAGTTCATTCCCGCCGTTCACTTCTTGGTGCTCGTTCTTTGCTCATTCTTGCTGTTAAACGTTTCACTCTATAAGATTCAGCGCGATGGCAATTGGCTCCACAAGTTCTGCAGCGGACGCAGATTCAGCCGGACAAGAGCAGCCTTCGCCTTTGGGTTGGGGCCGCTGGCCCATGCCTTCGGTCGGTGACTTGATTTTTGTTGCCATGCTGGGCCTGCTTGCCTTCACCAACCTGTCGGAGCGATTGCTAGGGGATGCCGGGATCGGATGGCATATTCGGACCGGACAACTGATTCTGGCAACGCATGCGATTCCTCATGTCGATCCATTTTCTTCGACCATGGCTGGGCACGCTTGGTTCGCATGGGAGTGGCTGTTTGACGTGATTGTCGGCTGGCTTGACAGCGCTGCTGGGCTCAATGGGGTTGTGCTTTTCGTGGCGTTGATCATTGCGACTGTTCTCGCATGGACATTTGGTTTGCTGCTGCGCCGAGGCACAAACATATTCGTGGCTTTGGCGCTGGTGTTGCTGGCAGCGGCTGCGGCGACGATTCATTTTCTGGCGCGGCCGCACGTGCTGACGTGGTTACTCACAGTGCTGTGGTTTTGGATTCTGGAATCGTCGTTCGGCTTTCGGCGCGCGGCATCCCGAAAAACTTGGCAGTTGTGGCTGTTGCCGCCGCTGATGTTGTTGTGGGTGAACCTGCACGGGGGATTTCTCATCGGTTTCGCTCTGCTCGGGATCTATTGGTTCAGCGCGGCGTGGCAGTGGTTTCGGTCTCCGTCGGAACGCTTTGAAGATGCGCTGAAAAAGATCCGCGCAGCTAGAGATGTGCGGACTTTGACATTCGTCTCCTTACTGAGCGCGCTGGCAACATTCGTGAACCCTTATGGCTGGAATTTGCACCTCCACATCTACCGGTATCTTACGAATCGATTTCTCATGGATCACATCGATGAGTTTCAATCTCCAAATTTTCATCTTGTCGCGGAGAAGTGTTTTGCAGGACTGTTGTTGATGACGTTGATTGGGCTCGCTGTTAAGAAAAGAGAACTGACGAGGGACGAGCCGCGCCAAGGGTTAGTAATTTTATTCGCCGTTTATGCCGGGCTGTATGCATCGCGTAATCTTCCGATAGCGTCACTGCTTTTGATTCTGGTGATTGGACCGTGGTTGTCGTCGTGGTTCCTTCGCCTCGCAGAACGAGCTGGCGCAATGCGACCGGGCCGGTTTTCATTGTTCCATTTTTTGCGGCGAATGCAGGCGGTTGAGTGTAGTCTCCGCGGGCACCTATGGCCGATAGCGGCAGTCGTGCTGGCTTGCGGCATTGCAGCGAATGGCGGGAGGCTCGGCGCGACGCCATTGATGGCCGCACACTTTAGTGAGAAGCGCTTTCCAGCCAAGGCTGTTACCTACCTGCAGGAGAAGGATATTCAGGGGCCTGTGCTGGCTCCCGACTATTGGGGCGGATATCTTGTTTATCGTCTCTACCCTGGCTGGCGCATGGTTATCGACGACCGCCACGATTTCTACGGCGACGAGTTTCTGAAGTCCTACTTAAAGATGGTGCATGTGGAGCCGGGCTGGGGAGGGTTTATCCGCGACCACGATGTGCGCTGCATCATTGTTCCTAGAGACTCTGCGCTGGGGAGTATTCTGGCCGAGACTGCCGGCTGGAAAGACGTGTATCACGATGAAGTAGCAATCGTCTTCGTCCGGACAAGTTAAGAATTAGGTTTTGAATTTCCTAAGGTTTTGAATTTCGGTGGTGGCGCGATTTGGCTTGCGCGTCGGGCCGGTCAGCCACTACCAAGTTGCGGGTACTATCTTAAACACTGTAAGACACCACCAAGTTGCGATTCAGATTGACACTTACATTGCTAGGCGTGTATGCTCACTCCGCTACATCTACTATGTTACATAGTTGATTGTTGCCGCCGTTCTCGATTGGCCTGTCGGTAAGCAAACCTACCCCGTAGTAACTTTCTGCTCTTGAGGACAAACCTATGAATCGCCTTCTCTCTCGTGCCCGCAGTTCACATTGCTTGTTTGCTTCCCTAGCAACGCTGAGTCTTTGCCTAGCGTCTCATGCACAAGTTACCTTGACCCAAATCAGTTCCGATCCTTTTACCGTTGGGCCCGGGCAACACGCTACGGAAGTTGAGCCGCATGTGCTGGCAAACGGCACGACGCTGGTGTCGGCGTTTCAGACGGGACGCATTGCTCCAGGGGGCGCGACTGCGATTGGTTGGGCAACCTCTACCGACGGCGGCAATACTTGGGCGCACGGGTTCCTGCCTGGACTCACTACGGGAAACGGCGGCGGTCCTTACAATGCGGCGAGCGACCCAGCTGTGGCTTATGACGCCAAGCACGGCGTATGGATGATCGCCTCGTTGCCGGTCGTGAACTCGGGCACCACGACTGCGGTGGTAGTCAGCCGATCGACTGACGGCGGTTTCACCTGGGGCGATCCGGTGAGCGTTACTCCTCATGTAAATAGTTCGGATAAGAACTGGATCGTGTGCGACAGCACATCCACTAGCCCGTTCTACGGGAACTGCTACGTCGAGTGGGACAATCCTGACATCGGTGACCAGATTCTGATGAGCACCTCAAGCGACGGTGGGCTGACATGGGGAACAGCTACAACTACTACGAACAGAGCCACTGGCATTGGCGGGCAGCCGCTGGTACAGCCTAACGGGACGGTGGTGGTGCCGATTGAAACTTCGGGGATCTCGGCGTTCACATCGACGAACGGTGGCGCGTCATGGTCGGCACCGGTCACCGTTTCGAATATTCAGGCGCACGCTGACGCGGGCGGAATTCGCAGTGGACCGCTGCCCTCGGCAGCGGTTGACGGCACCGGCACGGTTTATGTCGTTTGGGAAGATTGCCGTTTCCGCAGCAAATGCTCAACGAACGACTTGGTTTACAGCACCTCTACGGATGGTGTTCACTGGTCCGCGGTCGCGCGCATTCCGATCGATGCGACCACTAGCACGATTGACCACTTTATTCCGGGCGTCGGCATTGACCCAACCACTTCGGGCACAACCGCTCATGTCGCGGTGCACTTTTACTACTACCCAAAAAGCAGTTGCACGAAGACGACGTGCCGGCTCTATGTCGGCTACATTTCGTCGCACAACGCCGGCTCTACGTGGAACACTCCTGTCCAACTCGCCGGACCGATGCAGCTCGGGTGGCTTCCGAATTCGCAGAACGGATTGATGGTTGGCGATTACATTGCGACCGGCTTCAACAACGGTGTGCCCCATGGAGTGTTCGCGGTAGCGGCAGCCAAGTCCGGTACTACCTTCAGTGAAGCCACGTACACCGCGCAGGGACTCACCGTGGCGGAGGCTGGCCCGCAGTTGTCGGCCGCGGGCGACAAGCCACTGCATAACCTCTCGGACAAGATTGAGAAGGAGCGTCCTGAGAAAGGCATAACGCCGCCCTCGAAGCGCGCAGCCAAGAGCAGTAAGTGAAATTGTCCGGAGTTTGTCAGCGCAGTGCCCCGATATAAAGATCGGCGGCTGTGTGGGTTACACACAACTTCTTCGGATTTTGTAAAAATTAGTAGTAGTCGTCGCCTGCCTCTCAGATCCGTGCCAAAATTCGTCACGCAAGCTGTCGTCAAGCTGCTTCACACCGATCGCTTACAGTTCGCGCACGCCTGCAATTCAGCGAACTTACCCTGGGAAACCTAATTTCCACATTCCGAGGAGAAATCTGATGAACCGTATTCTCTGTAATTTCCGCCGACTACACTCTCTTTCGCTTTTCGCCTGCCTGGCCGTGCTGAGCCTTTGCGTCACGGCAGTTACCGCGTCCGCGCAGGTCAGCTTAACCCAGATCAGTTCCGACTCCTTTACGGTTGCCCCCGGCCAACACGCAACGGAAGTTGAGCCCCACGTGTTGGCAAACGGCACGACGCTGGTTGCTGCGTTTCAGACGGGACGCATTTCTCCCGGCGGCGCGACGGCGATTGGCTGGGCTACTTCAACCAACGGCGGCAGTACTTGGACCCACGGATTTCTTCCCGGCCTGACCAGCGGAAATGGCGGCGGACCTTACGCCGCGGCCAGCGATGCCAACGTCGCATATGACGCCAAGCATGGCGTGTGGTTAATCTCCACCTTGCCTATCTTGAACCAGACCACCACTACACCCGGCGTGGCGATAAGCCGGTCAACAGACGGCATGACTTGGAACAATCCCGTGCTTGTCGGTCCCATGGTGACCGCTTCCGACAAGAACTGGGTCGCGTGCGACAGCACTTCCACGAGTCCGTTTTACGGCAATTGCTACGCGGAATGGGACAATCCCGACAACGGCGACCAGATTCAGATGAGCACTTCCATCGACGGAGGCCTGACGTGGTCTGCCGCGACCACCATCAGCGGCGCGGGCACCGGCCTTGGCGGTACACCGCTGGCGCTGCCCAACGGCACCGTGGTCGTTCCCATTGAAACCTCGGGAATGTCTGCCTACACGTCTACCAACGGAGGCGCATCTTGGACGGCGCTGGTTTCAATCTCCAACGTTCAATGGCACACCGATGCGGGCGGCATTCGCAGCCGGCCGCTGCCCTCCGCAGCAGTCGATGGCGCCGGCAAGGTGTATGTCGTGTGGGAGGATTGCCGCTTCCGCTCCAGATGTTCGACCAACGATTTGGTCTACAGCACTTCTACGAATGGCACAACGTGGTCTGCGGTAACGCGCATTCCAATCGACGCCACCACCAGCACGGTGGACCATTTCATTCCAGGAATTGGCATTGACCCAACGACGTCGGGATCGACCGCTCATATTGGGGTTCACTACTACTACTATCCGAAGAGCAGTTGCACCCAGTCAACCTGCCAGCTTTACGTGGGCTACATTTCGTCGGCCAACGGCGGATCTACGTGGAATACTCCAGTAAGTCTGGCCGGACCCATGACTCTGACCTGGCTGCCCAGCTCCCAGAACGGCTTGATGGTGGCGGACTACATTGCCACGGCCTTCACCGGTGGTGTGCCCTATGGAGTGTTTGCGGTAGCCGCAGCCAAGTCCGGCTCAACCTTCAATGAGGCCATTTACACGGCGCAGGGCTTGACCGCGCCAGTCAAAGCCGGCCCGCAGCTATCTTCGGCGGGCGACAAACCGCTACACCATCTCTCGGACCCGCTTGGTGAGGAGCTTCCGGAAAGAGGCATAATCCCGCCTTCGAAGCGGGCAGCCAGGAGCAGCACAAAATAGAGCTGTGATACTGCAAAGGGCACACCTCAGCGACTGAAGCCGCGCCTCATTCGGCGGCTTTACGGCACGAGTGCGTGCCCTTCCCGATTTCTATAAAAGGCACGGGTTTTTTCCGCAGGCCGTGAAGGCGTTGCCTGATACGAATCGCTTTCTCAATTGCGTTCTCCCGCCCGGTAGTGGCCAGCTTGACCCGCTGTCCCTCCCTCGGAAATGCTTGACAAGCGTGGCCTTTTGACCGATAAAGGCGTGATCTTTGCGGAGCCCTTCTCCCCCTAAACCGCAGTCGCCGGGCCCGAGGTGAATCTTATGTCTCGCAACCAGGACCAACGTGTCTTTAGAGCAAGGCCCCGACAGCCAGTTCACCTGGGCAACAAGTTGGAAAAAAACCTCCTGGCCTACGCGACGGCAGCCGCGAGTGCGGCGGTGCTGTCGGTGGCCTTGCCAGCCGAAGCCGAGATTATTTACACGCCCTCCAATACGCCAATGGCTACAGCCCAGCTTAATCAAGGCGCCGCGTTTACGCCGCTCGACTTGGATAATGATGGCAAACCGGACTTCAGTTTCGCCATGTTTTACGGCGTCCGGTATTCAACCGGCGGCTCGGTTCTCGGCTTCAAGTCTTATCTGAAAATCGTTCCGCAGCAGAATGGCAACGGAGCGGTTCAGGGCGAAAGAGGACCGACTGCGTCCGCGGTGGCTAAGGGGGACGAAATAGGGCCGTCACAGAAGTTCGGTAACCGCGATCTTTACCTGTATATCGACTGGTTCGGCAGCGCCAATCAGAATTCGGGCTCGTGGAACAAAGTTGAATATGCGTATGTCGGTTTGAAGTTTATGATCGGCGGGCAAGTCCATTATGGTTGGGCACGGGTTAAGTTTCCGTTTACTGGAAGAGGAATTCGCCTCGGCAGTATTTACGGCTACGCGTACGAGAGCACACCGAATCAACCCATCGTCGCGGGCCAGACAAGCGGCGCTGCGCCGGAAGGCAACGCCGAAAATCTTCAGGGAACTCTCGGCATGCTCGCCGCCGGAGCTCCAGCGGTGAAAGCGAATTAAAGACTTGTAAGGAGATTCAAGATGACGCGGAAATCGGTCGCGGCGGCAAGGGCTTTGGCGCTTGGGTTGGTCTTTCTTTTGAATATCGTGGGCGCGCGCGCTGGCGAGAAGGTGATCCTGAGGTTCAACGAGACTCACGGGGCTCAGCCTTACTCAGGCTTGACGTCCGATGGCGTCGGCAATTTGTATGGGACAACCTCCTTCGGCGGAAAAACAAATTGCGGCACGGCCTTCGAGTTATCTCCTGCGGGCTCCGGCGGCACATGGACGGAGACGGTTCTTTACTCATTTCAAGGCTGCCTATCGCCTGGACCGGTTCCGTACGGGACCATGCTCTTCGATAAACAAGGCAATCTTTACGGAGCGGAGAATGGACGGTTCGGCTCGGCTGGAGCGATCTTCGAGCTGAGCAAGGGACCGGACGGGACATGGTCGGAGAAAGTGATTTGTCAATTCGCTATCAGCGAGGGAGATCCAAACGGCGAGCTTACTTGGGATAGTGCAGGCAATCTTTATGGCACTGCTGCTTACCCTTACGGGACCAACGGCGAAGTTTTTGAACTGAGCCCACAATCGGGCGGCGGCAGTTGGAAAAAAACCGTGCTGTATACGTTCCCCTCGCCAGGCGGAGTGGCGTATCCGGATGCGGGTGTAGTCTTCGACGGCAAAGGGAACCTCTACGGCCCGGCCTTTTTCAGCGGTCACGGTAGTTTCGAAGGCGCCGTCTATGAATTGTCTCCTCAAGCTAATGGCCCTTGGGCACTGACGGTGATCTATGTCTCTAACGAGAGCAGCAATCCTGACTCCCGCTTGGTCTTCGATTCGAATGGCAACCTTTACGGGACGGCGACTGACTCCAACTACGGCCAGGTCTTTGAGTTGAGCCCCGCAACTGGAGGCACGTGGAATGAAACGGCAATTTACCACTTTGCTTCCGGGAGGGACGGCAGTGAGCCCCGTGCTCCGCTGATCATGGATTCCGGCGGCAATCTCTACGGCACAAGTGCCCTCGGCGGGCGAGGCTGCAACCAGAATTCCTGCGGTGTGGTTTACAAACTCAGCCCGCAGAGCGACGGCACTTGGAAGGAAACGGTTCTGCATCAGTTTGAGAGTGCCGAGGATGGCTCGCAACCGCAAGAAGGGCTGCTGCTCGATGCCTCCGGGAATCTCTTCGGCACGACGTCCTATGGCGGCAGCCGCTACGGGTACGGGACGGTATATGAGATTACTCCGTAAGGCGGCGCAGACGGAGGCTAGTGATAAATCACGCTGACTTACGGCACGAGTGAAAGGTAGTTGCGGAAAAAGTCGATTTAGGTACCTCAGAGGCTAAAGCCATTTTTGAAACAAAGCCCCTAGCGCAGCGCTTGAAACGCTGCTCCACCCAAAACCAGGGTTTTTCCGCAATCTCTGAAAGCTCGTACCCTTCTAGGTTCGCCTGATAAACTCTCTGCGTGCCGCGTCCTACTTATCTTGAATGCACCCGCTGCGGCGAGCATCTTCCTGCAGACCAGCCGCAAACTGTTTGTCCGCGAGATGGCGGCGTCCTCTATGCGCGGTACGATCTCGCTGCGATCAAGAAAACTTTTTCTCCGGCGTCGCTGCTTCCGCTCGCTCCCACCATGTGGCGATATGACGCTGTGCTTCCCGAAGCGGCTCCTGTTTCTTTGGGGGAAGGTTTCACGCCGATGCTGCGGAGCCGCGAATTCCCCAACGTCTTTATCAAAGACGAAGGGCTGAACCCTACCGGTTCTTTCAAGGCTCGGGGACTCTCCGCAGCGGTTACGATGGCTCGCCACTTCGGGTTGAAGAAGCTGGCGGTTCCCTCCGCTGGGAACGCCGCATCGGCCCTCGCTGCCTATGTGGCTGCGGCCGGCAGCGGTATGGAAGCGCACATCTTCATGCCAAAAGATGTTCCCGCCGCGAACCGCATCGAGTGCGATTACTACGGGGCGAAGGTCACGCTGGTGGACGGCCTGATCTCAGACTGCGCCCGAAAAGTGGCCGAATTGAAGGAGCGCGAGGGGTGGAAGCGCGAAGGATGGTTCGACGTCTCTACCACGAAAGAACCTTACCGCGTGGAAGGCAAGAAGACGATGG
>Ga0210391_10003749_pt1 | contig 12809 bp, 11 predicted proteins | sample IncBWC12OmetaG_FD_160573 | JGI IMG/M metagenome (GOLD analysis project Ga0210391, IMG submission 160573) | Forest soil microbial communities from Barre Woods Harvard Forest LTER site, Petersham, Massachusetts, United States - Inc-BW-C-12-O ... | reverse complement strand
AGATGAAATTTCACTTGCCGGAGAAACGCTAGTCGCGGAAGTACGAGATGGAAGTGTACGGCGTTTCACGGTGACCCCGGAAGAGTTCGGAGTTTCGCGAGCGCAGATTGAGTCCGTACGCGGCGGAACTGCTCAGGAAAATGCGGCGACGATTCGCGATATTTTTGCGGGCAAAGCCGGACCGCAGCGCGATATCGTCATCGCAAATGCCGCAGCTGCTCTTGTGGCAGCTGGTGTTGCGCAGAATTTTGGCGATGGTGCCCAACTGGCAGGAGCAGCTCTCGCTTCGGGCGCTGCAAGAGAAAAACTCGAGGCGCTTGCCGCGTTCACCCATCTGGTTGAGTGAGTTTTCCAAGCTTGATAATTACTTTTAGCAGAGGACTCAGGGGCGATCGGGGCTCTCAAGACCTTTGTGGATCGTCCATACTGCAATCACTCCCACAATAGCCGCGGGGAGCAAAAAGAAACGGCTTTGGCCCACGGCCTGAGCCGGTTGATTCAAGGCCGCACCGCAGACGCCCTTGCGAACTACGCGGTAGGTTTTCCCCTCTTCGAGGACCTTGGTTTCTTTACCAGTGCTGACTTCCAGGTCTTGCGTGCGCGCCGTAACAAGAACGTCGCAGTCTTGGAGCGTCACTTCGCCAACTGTGAGCACGGGAGAATGCGGCCTTACGCGTACGTCGTCGGCTTTGATCTCGACTCCTGTTCCGTTTTCTGCGCGGAAAATTACAGTGCCGCGCTGCAGCGTAGGCGTGAGAACCAAATTTTCGTGGTTCATCCAAACCGTACTTTGCTCGGGGAGAGTGATCTGCACTTGGCCGGAGCGGAGGCTCAGCGCGCCCTTCTCTTGAGTTTCCATGCGGTCGCCATCAAAGATCGTGGTTCCAATGGTCGCATCGGTAGTATTCAAGCGCGCGTTAGCGGATTGCTGCACAACGCCAGCGGGAGCAGTTTGCCCGGGCAGCACGGCTCCCAAGAGTAGACAGGACAGCGCAACAGCCAAAATGCGACGGCTCATATTGGTGCGAAACCTCCGAGGGAAAGCGAATTCTTAGTTTTGGTTAATGAAACGATGGGCGCACTGGTACTTTGCGCAATCCGCTGTTACCGGGTTCCGCACAAAACGAAACGCAGCCTGCCCGAAAGGACGGCTGTCCGTTGGTACAGGTAAAATGAGAAACTGAAACCACGGCGAGAGAAGTGTCGAGGCGCGGGGCTTCTGCGGCAGTGGGCCGTCGAGAGAGTTAGAGGAGAAAATCCTTGAGATTCATAGGAGTCATTTTATTTGCTGCCGTTTGCGCGTGTCCCGCGATGAGGCAAAAGCCCGCTCCCATTCCACCGGCGCAGGTTGTGCAAGAGGTGCGCGACTACCGAATGGACCATGAAGACCGAATCGTGCGGGAACTCGCGGAATTCCTCTCCATCCCGAACGTGGCGAGCGACACGCCGAACATCCAGAAAAATGCGGAACATCTGCGCGAGATGTTGGAAGCGCGCGGAATCGAAACGCATTTGCTGCCGATCACGGGACGCGGTCCGGTGGTCTTTGGCAAGTTGGTCGCGCCCGCGGCTACTCGCACTGTTATTTTCTACGCGCACTACGATGGTCAACCGGTGGATCCCGTGGCGTGGACGGACGGCGCACCGTTCGAGCCAGTCTTGCGAAGCGATGCGTTGGAAGCAGGCGGGAAACGCATACCGTTCCCGGAAAATAGCGCGAAGCAGCCGGCGGTTTACAAAGACGATTGGCGGATTTATGCGCGATCGTCTTCCGACGATAAATCCCCGATCGTCGCATTGCTTGCGGCGATCGATGCGTTGCGAGCGAAACAGATTCCGCTGAAGGTGAATCTGAAAGTAATTTTTGAAGGAGAAGAGGAAGCGGGCTCGACAAATCTTGCGCACACTTTGGAGCTGAACAAAAACCTGTTCGGAGCCGACTTGCTGATTACGGCGGATGGACCGGTGCATCAATCGGGGCGGCAGCTCGTTTTTTTCGGGAACCGCGGCGACATCGGGCTGGACATCACGGTATACGGGCCGGTGCGTGCGCTGCACAGCGGGCACTATGGAAATTGGGCCCCAAATCCAGCGATGGAACTTGCAAGGCTGCTGGCAGCAATGAAAGATGCAGACGGCCGCGTGCTGATCGACGGCTATTACGATGATGTGACGCCGCTCAGCGATCTCGAAAAGAAAGCGCTTGCTGAGATGCCGGTGAATGACGCCGATCTCGAACGAGAGTTGGGGATCGCGAAGCCGGAAGGCGCGGGAAAGAAACTGATGGAATTGTTGCAGGAGCCTTCGCTCAATATCCGAGGCCTGTCCAGCGCCTACGTAGGGGAGCACGCGCAAAACGTGGTGCCGGACAAAGCGGAAGCTTCGATCGACGCGCGACTTGTGAAGGGAGAGGATCCGAAGAAGAAGTTCGAGCAGATCGCAGCATTTATTGCGAAGCAGGGATATTTTGTGATTGACCACGAGCCGACGATAGAGGAACGGCGCACACATGCCTTGATCGCGAAAGTTGTCGATCAGGGCGGCTATCGCGCTTCGCGCACGCCGATGGATTTGCCGGTGTCGAAAGCGCTGATCAAGGTGGTACAGGACGCGACCGGCAATGATACGGTGATTGCACCTACTCTTGGCGGGAGTGTGCCGATGTATATTTTTGAGGACTTAGGTTTGCCGTGGATCGGAGTGCCTATCGTGAATTACGACAATCATCAGCACAGCTCGGATGAGAATTTGCGGTTGGGAAATCTGTGGCGGGGGATGGAAATTTATGGGGCGATTTTGGCGGATTTGAATTGGTAAAGGAAAAAGACTTTACGCAGAGATCGCAAAGAACACAGAGGACAGGGAGACTTAGAGGCTAAGAAAATTTTGTAGCAGCTGCTTGCCGGATGTGGTGAGGACGGATTCGGGGTGGAACTGGACGCCTTCGATTTTGTGCCGGCGGTGGCGGAAGCCCATGATGATGCCGTCGTCGGTTTCGGCGGTGATGGTCAGCTCGCGGGGGAGCGATTTGCGTTCAACGATCAGCGAGTGATAGCGCGTGGCTGTGAATGGCTCTGCCAAATTGCGGAAAATATTTTTGCCGTCGTGATGGATTTCGCTGGTCTTGCCGTGAAAGAGTTTTGGAGCGCGAATGATTTTGCCGCCGAAAGCCGCGCCGATGGCTTGATGGCCCAAGCAGACGCCAAGGATTGGAAATTTTCCCGCGAGGCGTTCGACTAACTCCACAGAAATTCCTGCTTCCTGCGGCGTGCAAGGACCTGGAGAAATGACAATTTTCTCGGGCTTTCGCTTGGCGATTTCTTCGACGGAGATTTTATCGTTGCGATGCACCTCGACCTGGCAGCCCAGCTCACCGAGATACTGAGCGAGGTTGTAAGTGAACGAATCGTAGTTGTCGAGCAACAGGATCACGTTAGTGGACGCCTTCGTTGCAAAAATTTAAAGCTTCGTTCACTTCCCTTTTCGATGCGCAGCCTCTAGCGCCGCTAGCAAGGCCTTCGACTTATTCACGGACTCTTCATATTCGCCCTCAGGCGTGGAGTCGGCGACGATTCCTCCGCCCGCTTGCACATGGGCCACACCGTTTTTGATGACCATGGTGCGCAGAGCGATGCATGAGTCGAGATTCCCTGCGAAATCCAAGTATAGAACGCCGCCAGCATAAATGCCGCGGCGAGTACGTTCCAATTCCTCGATGATCTCCATGGCGCGGACCTTCGGAGCGCCAGAGACGGTTCCCGCAGGGAAACAAGCCATCAGCGCATCGAAGCAATCAACATCTTCGCGAAGACGCCCGCGCAAACTCGAAACAAGATGCATTACGTGCGAGTAGCGCTCCACCGTCATCAATTTTTCGGGCTTCACCGTACCGTATTCGCAAACACGGCCCAAATCATTGCGTCCCAGATCGACGAGCATGATGTGCTCGGCACGCTCTTTTTCGCTGGCGAGCATCTCGCGCTCGAGGCGCTGGTCCTCAGCTTCGTCCTTGCCGCGCCAGCGCGTACCGGCAATCGGCCGGTAGAAAACGTCGCGCCCTTGCACTTTGACCAGCATTTCTGGCGAGCTGCCAACGACGGCAACATCGTTCATTTGCAAATAAAAAAGATACGGCGATGGGTTGAGCGCGCGCAGCTCGCGATAGACATCAAACGGCGCGGCATGCGTTTTAGCTGAAAAGCGCTGGCTGATCACTACCTGAAAAATATCGCCGGCGCGAATGTAGTTTTTGGCTTTGCGAACGGCTTCGAGATATTCCGCGCGGCGAAAATTGGAAGTAATGCGAAGCGGTGTGCCGCGCTTCTTTTTTTCCTTCTTCGGCTGCTCAGACGGTGAAGCTTGTTCGAGCAGCTGGCGAGTTTTTCGAATCTCGCGAACAGCTGCGTTGTACTTTGTGCGGAGGCTGCCTTCGCCGTCAGTATAGACATTGCGTACGATCCACAGGCGATGCTGCACGTGATCGAATGCAATGATGCCGTGATAGAACATCAGTTGCGCGTCGTAGAGGCCTATGTCATCACGCAGGCGCTTGGGAATGCGCTCGATCAGTCGGACCATGTCGTAGGAAAAATAGCCGATGGCGCCGGCGACCAACGGAGGCAACCCGGGCAAGCGAACGGGGCGGAAACGCTCCATACGGGCGCGAAGAAACGTGACTGGATCGCGCTCTTCCCAAACAATACGGTTGTGGCTCTCGAGAACACAGGCGCCGCCCGCATAACGAAAAATTTCTTCGGGATTTGCGCCTGCAAAGGTATAGCGGGCGATTTTTTCGCCGCCTTCGACGCTTTCCAGCAAAAAAGAATAGCGCGCGCCTTGCGCTAGGCGCAGGTAAGCGCTGACTGGGGTAAGCAAATCAGCGGGAAACACTTCATAGACCGGGATCAGGTTTCCCTGTTTGGCAAGACGCTGGAATTCGCGGAAGTCCGGCTGGATCATGGGCTCAGTTCACGGCTAAAGTTTGTTTTTCCGAGGTCGGCATTATCGCATTTCTGGATTAACTGCGCTGGCGGGACTTTTCTTCAGAGCGCAAGGCGCGCAGAACGGCTTTACGCATGGCGGTTTCCGGTGCGCGCAGTCCGGTCCACAGTTCCCATTGAGCGACGCCCTGCGGAATAAACATTTCCACGCCGGAAATTGTGGTGATTCCTTTGCGAGCGGCGAGCTTTAGGAGCTGCGTCTTTTCGGGCCGATTGATGAGGTCCATAACAATGCGGCAATTCAACTCTTTCGGCGAGAGAGGGGAGATTCCGTCGTGAGGATGCATGCCGATGGGAGTGGCATTCAAGATGGCGTCAAAAGAATCGCTTTCCAGATCGTGGCGTAGGACAACCTCGCCGCCGACGGCTCTGGCTAATTCCCGCGCGACCTTTTCCCGGCGTGCACAGACCGCGACATGGGCTCCCGCTTTCGCGAGTGCGAACGCGGCGGCTCGCGCTACGCCGCCGGCGCCGAAGATCAAGACGCGGCTTCCAGCCAGACTAAGTTTCTTCTCGAGCGCGCGCAGAATCCCGATGTAATCGGTATTGCAGCCGTAGAGGGACCCGTCTCGCCGGACAACGACGGTGTTAACGGCGCCAATCTCGGCAGCGAGGGGGTCACATTCTTTCAAATGCCGCAGGATGGATTGCTTGTGCGGAATCGTCACGCTAAAGCCGCGAATCCCGAATTCAGGCACAGCCTTCAGAAAATCGCGAAGATCTTTTACGAGGAAGGGCAAATAGACGGCATCGACTTTACGCTCGATGAATCCGGTGTTATGCAGGAGTGGCGAGAGGGAATGCCCTACGGGGTGACCAATCACGCCGTAGACCCGAGTGCGGCGGGTCAGTTCATGGGCTCGGTAGAGGTGCTTCAGGGCGTGCAGAGAGACTTGACCGGGAGCAGTTGCTTCGCCTATGGGCGCGTAGGCCAGCGCGCTCCCTTCCCGCAGGGCGAGGATACGCGCTGGAAGCCCAACTTCGCCCATGGGAACCGCGACGAGGTTGGGAGAGCTGCAAACCATCGTCAGAAGGCGGAGACTGTCCCCGATGGTATCGGCATGCGCAGCAATTTTCATAGCATCGGCGTCAGAAGTATCAGCCGACCGGATGGACTTCAGGCGCGCAGGCATGCACTGGAAGTTATGCAAGGAGAGCAAGATATGCTGCGGCAAGCCAAGTTCGTTCAGGGACTTGCCGGGCAATTTGCGCAAGGTTTCGATTTCCAGGTCGCACCAGGAGCATCCTGCCTCGCGGGCCTTGCTCAACCAATAAAGCTCGGCTTGAACGCCTCCCCCGAGCTTGCCGCCTCCCTCCCTTCGGCGACAAGTGGCGAGGAAAGTTGCATTCCGCGGCCTATTCTCTTTCAGCCAGTGGAGGAAGCGGACACGCTCGGAATCGTGGCGCAGCCAGTCCAAACGCAGCTCGATGGTTGGCGTTTCGCGAAGCCCGGCTCGTACCAATTTCGCCATTTCCACGGCCGTGGACGCAGCCGCGACCGCGCAAATGCGCCGGATTCCCGCCCCAAACAGAATTTTCCCTGCCGTGGCTCTTGCCATGTTATTGAGAATAAAGCTTCTAGCATGCCCGTAGCAAAAGTGTAAAGCGGTCCCGGCGTATTTGTTGACGCATCGGGGCAGCCCTGTTAATTTCGCTAAGAATCGTCCCCGCACGGCCCACAGGGCGTGTTTGAAGGAGTCTTGGAATGCGCGCTAAATTAGCTGCTCTTTGCACCTTTGTCTTTGTCGGCGCCGGAATTTGCTCGGCGCAGACCTCTCCTAATATCTCGCAGGCGACTTTTTCGAGCGTCTATTGTTCCGGCTTCTACACGGACGAGAAGGCCCCCGATGCAACCCGGCTGGTCTCCGGAGAGCAGTCGAGCGATAAGCTCACGTTCGCCCGCGGCGATTATGTATATATCAACCGCGGGATGGACAAAGGTGTTCGCGTGGGCGATCGGTACTCCGTCATAAGGCCAGAGAAGGACCCACTGGAGGTGGAGTGGTTCAAGTGGCAAGACAAGCTGGTGAAGGCGATGGGTACGCACTATTTGGACGCCGGACAGCTTCGGGTCGTTGTCGTTCAGCCCAAGGTGGCGATCGCCGAAGTAACATTGTCCTGCGACTACATGCAACGCGGCGATATCGTGCTCCCATATCAGGAGAGGCCGGACCCTACTTTCAAGGACGCGGGCACCTTCGATCATTTCGCGCCTGTCAGTGGCAAACCTGTCGCGATGATCGTTGAGGCAAAGGATTATCAACAATCGGCCGGGCGGGGCAACACGGTCTACGTAAACCTCGGGACTAACAAGGGCGTAAAAGTGGGCGACTATTTTCGAGTCTTCCGCTACGAGGGAACGAGGGCGGAGCTTGCTCCTCAAACGAAAGACTACCAGGACCGTATTTATGGCTTTGGGAGCTCACCTGGGAACTATAAGTGGAATGATTTGCCGCGTGAGGTGGTGGGCGAAGGCATCGTCATCAATGTGAGCCACAACTCTTCAACCGTGCTGATCACTTATAGCTCGCTGACTATGTACACCGGCGATTACGTCGAAGTCGAATAAACCACCAGGTACCAGCCAGATATACACTTCCGGCCCGCTGCGAGCTACTCCTCGCGCGGGCCTTTTCATTGGCATCGCCCCTCACGGCGACTGGCACGTGCGAAAGGGCTCAGCCATTCGGAGCGGGTTGTTCCCCAGTACTTTTAGCTTCCGAAAAAACCTCGCAAGTAAATCCAAAGATTTTTGTATCCGCCTCTTGCCATGCGTTTGCGCTCAGACCGGCTTTGCGGCAAGTCTCTTCCAAAAACCGATCGCGGCTAAATTTGTGCTCAGCCGCAACTTGCGGAAGGAGAAGTCCACGCTTGGAGCCTTGGGAAATAAGCAAGCCATGCTTCCCGATCTCGATGTTCTCGGAAAGAATCGGCTCAAAGGGAGACAGCAGAGAGAGTTCAATTTCTATTTCCGGGAGCTCTTCCATGCGGACAGGCGAAAATCGCGGGTCGCGGAGGGCCGCGCTGGCCGCACAACGCGGGATGGATTCGCCGAGGGGCTCGAAGGCCTCTACGACGCCGATGCAGCCTCGCAAACGCCCGCGCGCGTGGAGAGTTACGAACACCCCGCGTATTTCTGTTGTAGACGCTCCAATTCGCGGAGTATCTCCGATAGACTTCTGGAAGGAAACAGCCTCGACAATCGCCCGGCGCGCCAATGCGAGCATAGATTGCCGGTCGGCTTCAGAGAGGGACGGCATCCTCGGACTTTTTGTGACCTTCCATCATACGCAGCTTGCGGCGCTGCTTGATGCGGTCGTCAAGCTGGCCCCAAAATTTCAGAAAGTATTGCGCCGCTGACACCAGCGCGCTGATTACGACCAACCAGAGAAGCACGAGCGCGAGAGAATTCAGATAAGGATGGCGAGCGCCAGCAATCAAAACCGCCACGGCGCATACCTGCAGCACCATTTTCGTTTTGCCCAACAAAGAAGCTGCAATCGTAAAACCTTCGGCTGAGGCGATATTGCGCAAACCGAGCACGGTGAATTCACGCCCTATAATGATTACTACCATCCAAGCGGGAACCAATTGCATGCCGACGAGAGAAACAAACGCGGCAGAGATCAGCAACTTGTCCGCAATAGGATCTAAAAGTATCCCCAGCGTCGTCACCTGAAGCCGTCGCCGCGCAAAATAGCCGTCGGCCCAATCCGTCGCCGCTGCCAGGAGCAGGATCAAGACTCCCCAGAACTCAAAATGCATCGGGAAACCACGGAAATCGACGTTTGGACTCTTCGTGAGCAAAACCGCAATCAGCAGGGGAACGAAAAAGATGCGCAGTACCGTCAGTGAGTTGGGGAGATTCATGGCAACATGGCGGCGGGGAGGCCGCCCCTTAGGCTTCGGCCACCGCTCGCCTGACTATAGACTTCTGCTCGGCAGGCGTCAATGTTTCTGACGGCCCGCGTATGAATCGGTGGCGTCTTCGCGGGTACTGTAACGTTAACAAGTAAAATGAGTTGCACCCCGGCGGATGTTTGTACTCATTCGTACTTTCTCTGCTGCAAACCTGTGCAAATGTCCAGAATCGATAACGAACAAGCCAACTCGCTGATGTGCCCTAAGCCGGGACCCGGCGAGACAATAAACCATTTGTATTCAATGCTTTAGAAATGAATTCTATGTGATTCACCGATTTTCTGATCCTCCAATTTGGCGCACGTCTATTTTGCGAAAAACAGTTTCCACAAGGTTTCCACAGCAAGGCAGGTTTGGCAACTCTATGCAAACCACTCAAGAAAGAGCCATTTAGCAGCCAGAACTCGTGTTTTTTTGACTCTCGAGGGAGAGTTACTCTAGTGCAAACAGAACGCTCGGCCGTCAGATGGCTCGTGGTCCTCGTAAGAGTCGCGCGGGCAGGAAAAAAAGGCCTCGCAAAAAAGCCAAAACGCCGTGCACCGCAATTCCCGCAATACGAAACGGCAAAAGAATTAGCCACACGATGGGATAAACCACGAGCGCAAGCAAGGCAAGAGGCCAACAGCAGCAAAACAGTATGCACCACAGGATAAACGTAATCATGGCAACCCTCTCACCTCCTATTACGCACGTGTGCGGCTTGAAGTTCCATCCTTTGTAAAGGTACTTAGCTTGAGCTTGCGTGCAATCGACACGGGAACTTCGGCATCCATCAGCATGTGAGAATCTTCTACTTCGGAATGCAGCACACGGCCCAGCGCATGAACAAGAGCCAACGTACGACCCTCAGCAAGCGGAAGTCGCAACGAAAGCGTCACGACGGGATCGACTGGAAGAGCCGCGTCCATGCGCCGCAGCAACTCTTCGACGCCCTCTCCCGTGAGGCCAGAGACTAGCACAGGTCCTTCGTTTGTACCGGCACCCATCGCGTGCGAATGGATCAGCGGAGCCCTCTGCTCTTGCGTGAGCTTATCCACTTTGTTGAAGACGCGGAGCCGAGGCCGGTCCGCTACGCCGAGGTCATTCAAAATTTTGTCTACTTCCTCGTCAAGTTCGGCGTGATGCGGGTTCGACACGTCGCTCACGTGAAGGATCAGCGCGGCCTCCTGCACTTCTTCGAGTGTCGCGCGGAACGCCGTAAGCAGCGCTTTGGGCAGATCGCGAATGAATCCCACGGTGTCCGATACCAGGACGCGGCGATTCGACGGCAGACGAATCGCGCGGATTGTCGGGTCCAGCGTCGCGAACATCCGCGAGGAAACGAGAACCTCGGCGCGGCTCAACGCGTTAAACAAAGTCGATTTGCCAGCGTTTGTATAACCCACAAGCGCAATCGTCCCTAGCGGCACAGCATTACGGGCCTCGCGCCTCAACGCACGCTGATTGCGTATGTCTTCGATGTTCTTTTGAATTTTCCCTACGCGATCGCGAATCCGCCGGCGATCCGTTTCCAATTTCTTTTCGCCAGGTCCGCGGACACCGATGCGCCCGGCCCCGCCGCCCGCTCCACCGGAGCCTCCGCCGCCGCTCTTTCCTCCGAGACGCGACATCGAAGTGCCCTTGCCGGTGAGCCGAGGCAGCATGTAATTCAACTGTGCGAGCTCAACCTGCAACTGTCCTTCGCGGCTTCGCGCGTGCTTCGCAAAAATATCCAGAATCAACTGCGTGCGGTCGATGACGCGGCGCTCGGTGGCTTCTTCGATGTTGCGCTGCTGCATCGGTGAGAGATTACTGTCGAAAATAATCAACGGAGCCTTGTGCGCGGTGGCTTCGGCGCGAATTTCATCTAGTTTGCCGCGTCCCACGAGCGTCGCTGGGTCCGCCGATTCGCGCACTTGAAATACTGTGCCCACGATTTCCGCACCAGCACTGCGCGCCAGCTCTTCAAGCTCCAAGAGCGATTCCCTGCCCTGTTCGCCCGCAGGCATACCAGGAAAGCGTGGCTTGCGCTTCCAGCCCAAGCCGACAAGCAAGGCGCGATCCGCAGTAGAGGTAGAGATAGATTGCGAAGTTTTCGTCACGATGTCAGTCCTGAATCCATTGTACGGAGAGAGCCATCAACGAGAGGGTCTTTCTTCACCTGCGCCATTATACTCGCTCAGCTTGTCCGCGGCGACTCTGCCAAGCTCTGCAGACGGAGCCACTCGCGCGCTTGGTCTTGTACGTGTGCATCGTCACCAAATCCCGTGAGCCAGTGGACACTGGGATCTTTGCGGAACCAGGTCAGCTGGCGTTTTGCGTATTGCCGTGTGGCTTGTTGAATCGCCGCGCGCGCTTCCTCGAGTATTTTTTCTCCACGCAGGACCTCGCGAAGTTCGCGGTATCCGATGAAATCGAAGGGCTTGGCATTTTCAGGCAAATCGCTCTCCATCAGCCCGCGAACTTCCTCCATCCAGCCTTGTGCCAGCATCGCGTCCGTCCGCGCATGGATGCGTTCGTAAAGCGCCTCGCGCGGCGGCATCAGTCCAATTTTCAATGAGCGCCAGCCCACAAGCGGCGCGCGCCCCGTGCGATGTACTTCAGAGAGGGGCCGCCGCGCGAGCACGCATACTTCGACGGCGCGAATTAATTTTTGTTCATCCGCCGCCGCAATTTTTCCTGCCGTTTCGGGATCTAGGCGAGCCAGCAGCCGATGCAAGTAACCAGGCCCATGCCCCTCTGCGCTCCCCCTAAGCCGGCCTCGCAATTCTTCGGAGCGCTGCGGCACGTCTGCCAGTCCTTCGAGCAACGCGCGCAAATACAACCCTGTGCCAACCGTAAGAATCGGCAAACGACCTCGGCTCCGCAAGTCATCCAGCACAGCTAAAGCCATCTGACGGTATCCGCCGGCGGTCGCTGCTTCGCTGGGCGTTAAAGAGTCGATGAGGTGATGAGGTATGCCGCGACGCTCGGATTGTCCCGGCTTGGCCGTGCCAATATCGAATCCGCGATAGAGCTGCGTCGAATCGCAGGCCAACACTTCTCCGTCGAATTGTTCAGCCAGCCACACGCCCAGCGCGGACTTTCCCGATGCCGTAGGCCCAACCACGGCAACCAGCGGCAGTTCAGATATGCCTGGATTCATCGAAACAGAATATGCCAAGCGCGGAGCAGCAGCACAAAGAACACAATCAGCGCGAGCAGCAGACTGCCCAGAACCTGCTGCCGCGCGATCTTCACTGCTGATTGAGACTCTCTGGCGGGATATTGTAGAGGTAGGTGTATCGCAATTCGATGTAAGGCCCGGTGAATTGCGCAGGAAGCGGCTCGAAGGGATTGGAGGCGCGCACGGAAGAGTAAGCGGCCCGGTCGAGCGGCTCTTTTCCCGAGTTACGGTTAATGACCGGCTCAGCTCCAGGCACGCTGCCATCTCTCATAATCTTAAACGTCAAGACGACAATGCCTCTCTCGCCGAGCTCTGCGGACTCAGGCATGATCGCAAACCAGTTGCCTTTCACCGCAAGGTACACGCGCTGAAGGTAGCTTCTGAAATCCACGCCTTGGTCCGGCGTCAGCATCTCAAGTCCGCCGTAGGCCATTCCGCCGCCTCCGCCTCCACCAGGCGTGCTGCGGCTCCGAATGCGCCCCCCGCCGGAAATTGTCGGTGTGCTTGAGTTTGCCGGCCTCGTATCTTGCGCAGCGTCTGAGAGTGACGGGGCCTTGGGCAATACGAGCCCATGCTGCGGCTTCGGCATATCCGGAGTATCCAGCTTCAGCGGCTTCGGAGCATCCGGCTTGGGCACCGGTGTTTGCTCCACCGGAGGAGTCACTTGTGCTTTAGGCGCTGGAGCATCCGGCAGCTCTCGCTTCGGAACTTCCGGCTGGGGCTTAGGCGGAGGTTGCGGCGCA